>Ga0070727_10001367_pt1 | contig 26068 bp, 22 predicted proteins | sample tdAd472_FD_66722 | JGI IMG/M metagenome (GOLD analysis project Ga0070727, IMG submission 66722) | Marine sediment microbial communities from the Atlantic coast under amendment with organic carbon and nitrate - tdAd47.2 | ecosystem: Environmental > Aquatic > Marine > Coastal > Sediment | place...
TCGGTGCTGACCTTCACAGCTACGCCGATGACCATTGAATCCGGCGATTCCACGGTCTTGGCTTGGGAGACGCTGGACGCCGACCAGGTCGATATCACCGTGCAGTCAGGCGACGGCCAGAGCCTCGGCTCGGTCGGCGTGTCCGGTACCGCCACGGTCTCGCCGCGGCAGACCACCACCTACGGAATCACGGCGAGCAACCGCTTCGGTGAGACGACTCGGACGGTGACGGTGACGGTGTTGAGCGATGCTCCGCGCATCCTCAACTTCGTGGCCACGCCGCAGGAGATCGATCCGGGCGAGTTCTCGACCTTGGTTTGGGAAGTGGAGGGCGCTGACGAGGTTTCGATCTCGCCGGCTCTCGGCGGGGTGGATTCCAACGGCTCCTCCGACGTCCAACCGATGACCGATACCACTTACACGCTGACGGCTCGTAACGAGCACGGCGAGGTGTCCCAGTCGGTCGTCGTCGCGGTACGCGAACAGGTCCGGATCATCGAGTTCAAATCGTCGAAGACGACGGTTCAGAACCCGGGTGAACCGGCGGTGCTGAGCTGGGTGACCGAGAACGCCACGCGCGTCGAACTGGTCAACTTCGGCGAGGTCGCGGCCGACGGCAGCCAAGAGGTCAACCCGGTGGGTACGACCCTCTATACGCTGATCGCCTACGGCGAGAACAGCCAGGTGCAAGCCACCGTCACGTTGAACGTCGAGAACGAGAATCAGGGACCGATCGCAATCGCGGAAGGCCCCACGGCGATTCTAGTTCCGGCGGGCACGCTCACAGGAACCGGTACGCTCGACGGATCGAAGTCTTACGATCCGGACGGCGATCCCATTACCTTCGAGTGGCGTTCGGTCGGCGAGTTCCAGGCCACCATCCTGACGCAGGGAGCAGCCAAGCCGACCGTTCGTTTCGACAGCGGCTACGGCATCTACGAGTTCGAGCTGATGGTGACCGACGACAAGGGCGCCATGAGCTTCGACTCGGTGCGCGTGCCTTGGGTGGACCCATAGACCGCAGCTCCCAAATCTAAACCCTCAAAACAAGGGCGCGACCGAGAGGTCGCGCCCTTTCTTTTTCCTGCGGATTGCTTTGGATGACGACGACGGCCGTGCCATGGACGCCGAGGCGGAGGAGCCTTGGATGGGATGCGTCCACGGCACGGCACGTCGTGACCGGCGGAGCCGGAATTACTTCAGCTCCACCGATTCGACTTTGAGAACGCCTTCCTCCAGCGTGCCGGAGACGGACGCCGACGGATTGCCCTTGGCGGCGGATGCGGCGATCGCGGCCGCTGCTTGTCTATTCCCGGATCCGTCGAACGGCGCGAAGCCGTTCGGCGTCTCCAGCCCGAAGGCCCGTGTTGCGGCGTCTACCGGGCACGCGGCGGCCGGCGTCTTCTGTTTGCACAGAGCGTCGGCCAGCGCGCCGTTCCAGGTGGATTTCTGTTGGCCAGGCAAGGCGACGGCCAATGCGATGGAGCAGAGTATCAGTGAGAGTTTCATGGTGGTGAGAGACCTCCTTGGGTTTCTAGTTGTAAGCGGATAGAAATGTCGGTCGCGCCGACCAAGGAGCATTTGCCGGACCAAGAGTCCTCCTCTGTGGATTCAGTAGCGTCTCTTTCAGCGACCAGGCACTTCTTGCCGAGCGCTTGCAGATCTTACTCGCGGCGGAACAGAGCCCTGCTTTCTCACGAGCAGCCGCGGCGAGCGTGCTAACCGCCTGAGACCGGGTGCGTCCAATCCCCTATAATCGGGGGGAGTCGTTGATGAAAATTGCAGCACTAGCCGTTCTTGGTTTGCTTTCCACTGGGCCGCTTTGCGCCCAGAAGTTGGGAGCCGCCGCGCCGCCTGAACTGGACGGACCGCTACGCGAGCGCGTCGCCGCTTTTTACGAGCATTTCCGGAAGGGCGAGTTTCGTCAGGCCGAGCAGTACATCGACGAAGAATCGAAAGATCTCTTCTACGGCGCCAAAAAGAATCGCATTATCAACTACGAGATCAAGACCATCGAGTACGCCGATGACTTCCGCGTGGCGGACGTGTTGGTTTCGTGCCGGACGATTATTCCGATGCTCGGCTCCAAGCCTCTCGACGTGCCTCTCTCCAGCAGCTGGCAATATGCGGAAGGCAACTGGATGCTGCACTTAAATGAGCCCGAGGAGTTGAAGCAGACCTCTTTCAGCAGCCCGTTCGGCTCCATGCAGTTCGATCAGAACTTGCCGGAAGGCGGACGCCTTGAGTCGCAGCAAGAACAGGTTCAACCGCCCACCATTGAGAGCGTCAAGACCATGTATCGCGTGAGCAAGCAGGGGATTCGCTTCCCCACTTCTCGCGTGGGCGGCATTCAGACGGTCGAGGTCGAGAACCGCTCCATCGGCACGCTCAAGTTAGAGAGCTTCACGCGAGAGATCGAGGGCCTCAAGGTGACTATAGAAAAGACCGAGATCGCCGCCGGCGAGACGGTCAAGATCGAGATCGCCTACGATCCTGCAGTGAAGGTCCTTCAAGGCCGCTACCGGCTCGAGTTCATGGTGATGCCGATCACCCAACGCTTCTCCGTCTTCGTCGATTTCTAGACCACCCGCCGGCGGGCTAAACTGGTCTGTTCATGACCAAGCCAGCTCTCGCCGTCCCCGACGATTATCCGGCCGTATTGGGCCCGTCCAATCCCTACAAGACGCTGAAGTTTCGCGCCGACGTGCGCTACTTCGATACGCTGCCCGATTCACCTGAAACGCTGGTGGAACGGATCGGCGACGCGCCGTTCGTCATCAACATTCGGTCTTCGGTCGCCTTTGACGAGCAGGTATTCAAGAAGCTTCCCATGCTCAAGCTGCTCTCGCTGTGGGGGACCGGCACCGATCACGTCGACCTGCACGCGGCGGCGGCGCACGGCGTCATCGTGACGAATACTCCCGGCGTTTCGGCGGTTGCGATGGCCGAGCACACGTTGGCGCTGATGCTGTCGACGGCACGCGACATTCCTCGCATCGACTCCAAGACCAAGCGCGGCGGCTGGCCGGCGGGATTCGTGCGTCAACTGCACGGCAAGACGTTGGGGATTGTAGGGCTCGGGGCGATCGGCCGCCAAACCGCGCGCATCGCCCGCGGCATTGGCATGAAGGTGATTGCCTGGACGCGGCACGCCAACATCCTCACCGCACAGGAGCTGGACCTGGAGTTCGTCCCCCTCGACGATCTCTACAAGCGCGCCGACGTTGTGAGCATTCACGTCCGCCAGACTCCCGAGACCACTGGCCTCGTGGGTGAGCGCGAGCTGGGGCTGATGAAACCTACCGCCCTTCTGATCAATACCGCGCGCGGTCCGATCGTGGATGAGCAGGCGCTGGTCGCCGCTTTGGAGGCGGGGACGATTGCCGGCGCCGGACTGGACGTCTTTGAGCAGGAGCCCTTGCCCGAGGGATCGCCGATCGCCCAAGCTCCCAACGTGGTGCTGACGCCGCACTCGGGCGGCGTAACGAAGGAGGCGTTGGAGGCCGGACTTCAGTTGGCGATCAACAACGTGTTTGACTTCATCAACGGCGACGCCCAGAACGTTGTGAGCGCCTAGTCGCGCTTATTGCGGCGGCTCGCCCCGCCGCCCACCACGCCGAGGTCCACCAGAGCCGCCAACGCCGTCACGGCCAGGTACAACCCCGAGACCTCCCCGTTCACGTTGATCGCCCAGGCGTAGGCGAGCGTCGTGAACGGCATGAAGAGGAAACCCAGTACGGGCAGCAATAGACCGTCAAACGGCCGCTCGAAGTAACTGGTGAAGAGGCCGAGCGCCAGGATTCCGAAGCGCGGTCCGATAAACAGGATGATCAAGATGGCGCAGCAAGGCATGGGGTGAGTTCCTTCCCTAGCGGGCGAGAGATTCGAATCATATCAGGTAGCCCGACTACGCTATATTCTTCGTGAAGTTTCATGCTGCGATTTCTACTTGCCCTCACCCTCGTTGCCGGCCTGACCGCAGCCCCTAAGTGGGACCGTTTCCGCGGTCCCAACGGCTCCGGAGTCTCCGATGAGACGGGAATTCCGTCCGTTTTCGGTCCCGAGACGAACGTGGTCTGGAAGACCGCCCTGCCGGAAGGCAACTCTTCGCCCGTGTTCGGCGACGACGCGATCTTCGTGACCGGCTTTGAAGGCGACACGCTCTTCACCATCGCCATGGATCGCGGGACTGGCCGTGTGCTCTGGCGACGCGCCGTCGAGCGCAACAGGGCAGGGTACTTACGCGAACCCAACGGCCCCGCCTCTCCCTCCGCCGTTACTGACGGCAAAAACGCCTTCGTCTTCTTCCAGGACTTCGGCCTGTTGGGCTACGGTCCCGACGGCAACGAGCTGTGGCGGGTTCCGCTAGGGCCGTTCAACAATCCCATGGGGATGGGGGCGTCGCCCGTGCTGGCGCACGGCAAGATCATTCAGGTTTGCGACTCTGAGACCGGTTCCTTCATCCTGGCGGTCGACAAAGAGACGGGTAAAACGGCTTGGCGCAAGGACCGACCCTTTTCGCTGCGCGGCTTTTCGACGCCGGTCTTATGGCAGCCGCCCGAAGGTAATCTGCAACTCCTGATTCCGGGGTCCTACGAGCTCAAGGCCTACGATGTCGATACCGGCGAGATCGTCTGGTACGTTCGCAGCTTGACCTGGCAACTCAAACCCACCGCGGTCATGGACGAAGAGAATATCTACATCCTGGGCTGGGCCGGCGCCGCCGACCTCGGCCAGCAGCAGGATGTCCCCCCGCTCTCCGAGGTACTCAAGGAGCATGACGCCGACGGAGACGGAAAGCTGTCGCTGCCTGAAACCGCTGACGCGATGGACAAGCCCGGCCTCAAAAACATCGACGGCTTGGATCTAGATCTGTCCGGCTTCCTGGAGGAGCGGGACTGGGAGCATCATCGCCGCAAAAAGGCCGTCGTGAATGCGGTCCAAGCAATCAAGCTCGGAGGCAAGGGCGATATGAGCGACACCGCCATCGTGTGGCGACACTACAAGTCGCTGCCGAACGTGCCGTCCCCGTTGCTCTACGACGGAACGCTCTACCTCATCAAAGACGGCGGTATCCTGACCGCGCTCGACAAACGGACCGGCGAGGTCACCAAGCAAGGACGCGTCCGCGAGGCGATGGAGCGCTACTTCGCGTCTCCCATCGCGGCGGACGGCAAGGTGTTCCTCGCGTCCGAGGCCGGCAATATCGCGGTCCTCAAGCCGGGCCCGCAATGGGAGATTGAGCGCGTCAATGTGATGGACGACGAGGTCTGGGCGACCCCGGTGGTGATGGACGGCCGGTTGTTCGTGCGTACCCGTACAGCGCTCTATTGCTTCGACGAGCAGTAGTCGCCTCTCCGGCGCCTGCGGTTTGCGAATTCAGCAAGAACGAGCGCTCGGCGTCCGTAGTTGAGGGCAGGAGATAACACTCATGCCCTTAGGAAAGCCGAAAGTCCAATCCGTCATCGTGCCCGCCGTCGTGCTCGGCACGCTGGGGCTTGCAGCGCTCGCCGGGGCCCTGTGGGCCTATCCGCACTACAAGGTCTACGCGATGCGCATGTCCGGCCAGGCGGAACTGGAGAAGCAAGAGTTCGCCAAGCGCGTCTTGATCGAGGAGGCGCGAGCACGAAAGGAGTCCGCCTCGCTGCTCAGCGACGCGGAGATCGCCCGCGCACGGGGCGTGGCCGAAGCCAACCGGATCATCGGCAAGAGCCTTGCCGGCAACGAGGCCTATCTGCGCTACCTGTGGATTCAGGGCCTCCAAGACGGCTCCAGCGAGATCGTCTACATCCCGACCGAGGCCAACCTGCCCATTCTGGAAGCGACGCGCAACGTCCGCTGAGCCGCTCGGACAGGTATACTGGGGGCTCAAGCCTTCTGAGCAATCAGGCATCGCGGAGAGGTGGCCGAGTGGCTGAAGGCGCACGCTTGGAAAGCGTGTATAGGGGAAACTCTATCGAGGGTTCGAATCCCTCCCTCTCCGCCATCACTCTTTCGTACAAATAGGGACTCAGGGAGCCGGCAACGGCGTGCCGTCCTAGGCTCGTGAGGGAGGCCGTTCGTAAGATGTCTCGCCACGCGGCGACGCCGCCCTCTCCCCTGCGTCGCGCGCAACAGGGCAGCAGAGCGCTAGACTGGGGCGCTTTGATTGACTCCAAGACTCGCTGCGCCCCGCTCCTCTTGCTCATCTGCGTATCGACGCTCTCGGCGCAGCAACAGTCCGGGCCGCGCGCCGAACGGAACACCCAGCTACTCCTGGAACGTGTGGCCTCGGCTCCACGCTTGCCGCTCGAGGAAGAGTTGTTGGCTCTCAAGGGGCCGCGCCAGGATTGGAAGATCGACAGGCCGACCTCGGTTGCAGTAGGACCAGCCGGCGCCCTCTATGTTCTCCAGCGGGGTGCTGACGCCGACCCGGTCGTCGCGTTCGACCGCCAGGGCAACGTTCTGCGCTCTTGGGGGCGGGGCTTGTACACGATTCCGCACAGCATTCGGGTCGATCCCGACGGCAATGTCTGGACGGTCGACGCCGGCAGTTCTCAGATCTACAAGTTCGATCCCAACGGAGAGCAACTCCTCCACATCGACGTCGGAGAGATGCCGGTGCGCAGGGGCCCGTTCCGCGGCACTTCGGACATCGCCTTCGCGTCCGACGGCAATCTCATCATCGCGGACGGTTACGGCAACGCTCGCATTCTCGAATACACTGCGGATGGTCGGCGGGTGCGGGAATTCGGCAAAGCTGGATCGGGGCCAGGGGAATTCCGTCTCCCCCATGCCGTGGCGATCGACGAACGCAACATCATCCATGTTGGGGATCGCGAAAACGGTCGCATCCAGCGCTTCACCCGCGAGGGCGAGTACGTCGACGAGTGGGAAGGGCTCGGCAAGACCTACAGCCTGCAACTGGACGGCGACTCGATCTGGATGGCCTCGCATCCTATCGACCAGCCGAACGGATCTCCTGGTTGGATCTTCCGTCTCGATCGGAATTCCGGGAAGGTGTTGGGTTTTATTGAATCGACTGGCACACACTCGATTGCCGTGACGAGCGCGGGCGAGCCTGTCACCGGCGGTCGGCCAGATCGCATCCTTTGGTTCAGCAAGTCAACGGAGTGACTAAATCTCCACGCGCGCGAGAGCGGCCAGCCGGTGCCTGTTCGCCTACCGCCTATACAGCAGGTACTCGTTTCGCTCTTCCGGTGTGAAGTAGCGCAGCAGGAATCCGATCGCGCCGGCCGCCAGTCCTCCGATCAGGATCACGGCTCGGAAAGCGAGTCCCGCCGCGACTGCCGACGTCGCGCTGACTCCGAGCGGGGCCAGCAAGACGGCCAGGGCGCCTTCCCTCACGCCCAGCCCTCCCTGGGTGAGAGGAACGAGCGCCGACAGTTTTGCCAGCGGCCAGGCGAAGAGCCAGACTTCGTACGGCAGATCTAAGCCGCAGGCTCTTCCTAGATAGACGTTGAGCAGGACCAACAGAGCTTGCATCCCGATCGCCAACGTCAGGGCCGCCGCAAGCTGCAAAGGATGAGCGCCCATGGTCTGCAGCGGGCGTCGGATGCGAACCAACAAGCGCTTGACCCGGCGCGGCGCGCGTTTGAGAAGTGGAAGGCAGCAAAACAAGACGAGGAGCCCCGCTGCTCCGCAGATGATTAGAGCGGTGAGCACGTCTGCGGCCGGGCCGTCGAGAGCTCGTGGAAGCAAGATCACGCCGACGCCCGTAATGATCCCGAGCGACACGATGTCGAGGATTCGCTCAGCGGCCGTGCCCACAAGGACTCCCTCCGGGACGCGGGCCAGGCGGAGGGCAAGTCCAACGCGGAAGACTTCGCCGCCGACGATCGAGGGGAGGAACGTCCCGCCGAAAAGTCCATAGTAGTGACATCGGACGGCCCCGACTAGCGGCAGACCGCTGCCCGCGGCCCCCAGCAATAGCCGCCACTTGGCGGCGCCCACTAGATGAAGCGCCAGATAGGCCGGCAGAGAGAGGGCCCATGTGCTTGCGGGTACTCGCCCGATCGCGGCGGTGAGTTCTCCGAAAGGTAGCACCAGCGCCATCAACGCAAGCACGCCCAAGCCGGCGGCCCAACGGATCAGTAGGGATCGACGGGCCTGCTCTCGGCTGGACGGCTCGCTCATCGGCGGTCGCTCGCCGGGCCGGTTCCGGCGGCCTCGCCGTCCCCTGAGACCCCAGGCTCTTCCTCCGAACGCAAGCCCGAGAACCTACACACCAGGACGTCTCCTCCGCCGACAGTGCCGGGCAGGCGAGCCTCCAGGGTCGAGTCTGATTCGATGAGACTCCACACGCCCGGATAACTGGATGCGACGTAGCGAGGGAAGGAATAGACCAGCCATACGGCGCCTTGGCGACGCGCGGACAAGAGATCCTCGACCGACCGCACGTCGGGCCACGGTTGTCCTAGGTATTCCTGCAGCGGACGAACCGTCACGCCGACGACCATGGCGGTTTCGCCGTCTCGGATGTGTTCCTCCACGAAGGCTTGCGCCCCGCCGAAATCCTGTTTCGGATAGCGGTAGTTCCAGCGCAGGGAAACGACCGACGCCGCTGCTATTGCGGCGAAGAGCACGGCGGTCGCTCTAGCCCGTCGCTTGGGCTCCGCCGATACCAGACCGCCTATCCACTCGATCCCGTGAACGACGAACAAGACTGCGAAGCCGGACGCGAAGAAGAAGAACCGGGGGTACATCGTTCCCCTGGCGGCCGCTGCTCCGAGGAGGGTGACGGCCAACGGCGCGACGAATAGGCTCAGCGCGACCGGCGCCCTCCGGAACAGGCTCCAGGCCCCTCCTGCAAGAAACAAGCCCGCGGCCGCGCCTGCGAATGCGGTTCCGAAACCGACTCGCATCTGGCGCAAAATCTCTAGAGCCGCCCAGCTCGGCGTGGACACATCGAGCATGTCGGTCGGCTCTCCGAAGTACCGAAGGATGGCGCGAAGCATGGGCGCATAGAGCAGCAGGGTGAGCGCGGCGCCTCCGACGAATGCGGTTGCCAAGTCCGTCCACCTCGGCGCGTCTTCAGCCCCTCGGCGCAGCTTGAGCCACAGCATGACGGCGGCTTGTCCGAGGGCGAGGAAGACCATCGTCAGGTGGGTGTAGGAGCCCAATCCCGCCGCAAGGGCGTAGCCGACGAAGAAACCGGCTTTCCGGGTCGCCAAACCGCGCAGCAGTAAATAGGTCGCCAGGATCGAGAAGAACGCCAACATGGCGTAGCCGCGTGCGTTCTGCGAGAACCAAACGTGGTGATAGGAGACGGTCAGCAGCGCCGCCGCCAAGAGGCCCATCCGCGAGCCGCCCATTTCGCGCCCCAACAGGTAGAGCGCCGGGATCGAGGCTGTTCCGAACAAGATCGAAGGCAGGCGTGCCGTCCACGCCGATTCGCCAAAGACGGCCATCGCCATGTGCGCCAGCACGGAATAGAGAGGATGGCGATTGTCCCCCGAATACGTGGAGATCAATTCGCCGAGCGGTAGACGGAACGAATCAAGAACTGAAGTGACCTCGTCGATCCACAGCCCGCTGTCCGCGCGATAGAGGCGGAGCAGGAGGCCGCACAGGGTGAGACCGGCCAAGATCGCCGTCCTGTGGCGATTCAGGCCTTGTTCAGCGGGGTTCCTGAGCTCTTGTCCTGACGGCAAGTCGGACTAATCCTCGACGACGTGTTTCGCGAATGCTTCGCGGTAGGTCTGCCACTTGGAATCCTGGAACTCGCCCTGTTCCAGGCACTCCACGGCGGCGTAAGCCATGGCCAGTGCATGGTGGGTGTTGTCGTGGGCGAAGAGGCCCTGCCGCCCGTAGGTGAGAAACCGCTCGCGCGATTCAATCCAATCGTGAATCACGCCCAACGGGACCTCGTAGCCGGAAGGGTAGATCGGGTAGGCCTGTGCAAGTCGGCGGCTGAAGACGGACGACGGCGGTTTGGGGAAGGGAAGGCCGGCCCGCTCCATGTCCTCCGACACCAACCGGCCGAGAGCGTCGTCGTCCATCTCCCAAATCGCGTCGCCCACTTCGCACGGCAGTTCGGCGCAGAGGGTCGTTCGCCCGACCGGCTCCGTGACTCCGTAGTAGTTTTTCGGCTCGGAGAGGCGCGTGGTGCGCACCTGAGCCTCTGGAAAGTAGTGCGCGTCGGTGGTGGTGAACTGGTCCACCTCCAACTCGACGTAGGCGAGCACCATGGCTCGGTACTGGATGGCGGCGGCTGCTTCCAGAACCGCGGCGGGCGGTTCAGGAGACATCATCCGAGCTGCGACGGTCACGGGAATTGTCGACCAAACGTAGTCCGCCTCGATCGTCCTCTCGGCGCCGTCCGGCCCCGAAGCTTCGATTCTCCACGGTTCGCCCGGGCCTGCCGGTTGGGCCACTCGCTTGGCCGACCAGCCGAGCAACATGTCGGCGCCCAACTCCTCCGCGGCCACGCCGTAGGCCTCGCTGATCTGTCCGTAACCGCGACGCGGGTAATAGAACTTGCCTGCGCCTGGAGGCTTGGCCAAGCGTTGGATGAGTTTCTTGAAGGTTCCCGCGGTGACGCGCTTGCGAGCCTGGATCGCCGACATCTCCTCTGGTTCACGGCCCCAGATCTTTCGCGCGTAGGGAAAGTAGAAGTGCTCGCAGATCGTCTTTCCGAGATTGGCTTGCAATACCGAAGCGAAGGTCTCGCCCTCGATCGTCTTCATCGGCAGCGCTCGACGCAACATGTCCAAAGCGGCGCCGGCGGCAAAGCGCTTGTCTAGACGCAGCAGCAGGTCGAGCGGCTTCAAGGGGAAGTGCAGCCACTTTCCTCGGAGCCGAATGCGACCGTGGCGGACTCGGTGAGCGAGGTCGCCGTCCAGCAGCCGATGGATGTCGGCCAGAATCGCGGGATCGCAGGCTGCGTGAAGGCGATGGCTGCCGTAATCCAAGTACTGGCCGTTGGCCAGGAAGCTCCCCGCGTTGCCGCCGTAGACCGGATTCCTCTCCAGCAGAGTGACCGAGGCTCGTTGCTTGTGCAGCAGCTGGTAGGCGGCGCCTGCACCGGCGGGTCCTCCTCCGAGGATGACAACGTGTGGCGAGGACATGGGGGGCGCACCGATTGACGACTTTAGCGGCCACGGCGCCGGATGACGCTGTGGCCCGAATGCCGTAATCGAGACTCAGAAGTATAGCCGAATACGCCTGAAGGACCCAAGAACGGTCGCGAAGCCAGTGGCGCTATGTAGTGAAATCGCCGCCTCGCTCCCCACCCCGAACCGAGCGAGTAGTATCTTGGTCAGTTGCTCGATCGCTTTACAAGTGCTGCGCGGATCCTGCTGCCGTCGCCGCTGCGACGCTGGCTAGTGGGCCGCCAGAGGGCTCATGGACTCCAATGGCCCAGGGCCGGCTCGGTCGATTTCGGCCAGCTGCGGCGCACTCGACCGTTGAGCCGGATCTTCGGCCTCGACCGCGGCCTCCCGATCGATCGGTTCTACATCGAGCGATTTTTGAGCGAAAATCGCGATGCGATTCGAGGACGAGCGCTCGAAATGGGCGACGCGTTCTACATCAAGAAGTTTGGCGCGGACGACGTCGCCCAGATCGATGTTCTGCACGTCGTGCCGGGCAACTCCGAAGCGACGATCGTCGCGGACCTGACCGACGCGGCGCACATCCCCGACGACCAGTTCGATTGCATCATCTTCACCCAGTCGCTGCAGATGATCTACGATTTTCGGGCGGCTCTGGAGACGTTGCATCGCATCTTGCGCCCCGGCGGCGTCCTCTTGATGACGACGCACGGGATCAGCAAGATTGCGCGGAGACTGGGCCGCGACGACTGGGGCGAGTACTGGCGGTTCACCACCCAGTCGACCGAAGCCCTCTTTGCGGAGACTTTTCCAGGGGCTGACGTGAGCGTGCGCTCTTGGGGAAATGTTCTGGCGGCCACCGCCTACCTCCACGGGCTAGCCGCCGAGGAATTGCGACCCGACGAACTCCTTGAAGACGACCCCGACTTTGAGGTCATCATTTCCGTGCGAGCGCAAAAACAGGGGGGCGTAGTCTGACGGCCGAATCCCAGGGATTGGAGGCCGCATCCGCGGGAGCCCCCCGGCCCCTCAGGCGGACCACGCTGTGGGACACGTCGGTGGCTTCCACGAATCTCGGCGACCAGATCATCATGGAAGCGGTTCGCGAGGAATTGGCCGACCTTCTCGCCGACGACTTCGTATTTACCGTAGCCGCGCACGAGTGGTTGGGCGCGAAAGGGCGAGACTTGCTCCGCCGGTCCGACCGCGCGATCGTCGGCGGAGCCAACCTGTTGAGTTCGAGGATGTGGTTTCGGCCGCTTTGGAAGCTGCGGCCGTGGGACGCTTGGTTAGGCCGAAAGTCGATCCTGATGGGCGTTGGCTGGTATCAGTACCAGGGCTCCGCCGACCCCTACACCCGCTGGCTGTTCCGGTCGATGCTGTCGCGGGAGGCCCTTCATTCCGTTCGCGACAGCTATTCCGAGCGCATGCTGCGCTCCATCGGCGTCTCCAACGTGGTCAACACCGGCTGCCCGACCATTTGGAAGCTGACTGCGGCTCTCTGCGCCGGCCTGCCCAAGACAAAGTCGCGCAATGTCGTCACGACGCTGAACACGTACATGCCCGACCCCGCCCGAGACAAGCGGTTGCTCGCGGAGCTTGAGTGCTCTTATGAGCGAGTGTATTTCTGGCCCCAGACCGACTCGGACCAAGACTACGCTCGAGACCTCGGGTTCGACCTGACTCTCGTCGAGGCCAACCTGCGCTCCTATGATGAACTGCTGGAGCGCGACATCGATCTAGATTACGTAGGTCTTCGACTTCACGGCGGCATTCGAGCGCTCAAGAAGGGGCGGCGGTCGATCGTTCTCGAAATCGACAATCGGGCCGCCGAAATGGGTAGAGACTTTGCTCTGCCGACCGTGGCTCAAGGTGATTGGGACAAACTGCGGCGCATGATCTGCGAACCGTTCGCCACCAGTGTGACGGTCCCGTCCCAGGCTGTCGACCAGTGGAAGCGCCAGTTTCTGGAGCAAAGCCCCCCCGCGTAACGGACATCTCGCTATCGCGCCGTTCCTGCGACGACGAGATTGAGTCGAGTCGGTACCCATAGGCGACCAGCACTTCATGGGCGAGTTGAGTAACATAGGTTACCTTCGTTTTCGAGTGGTTCGACGCCGTTCGAGTCGTGAGCAGGAGCAACGTGGAGCGCCCCCTACGTTTTGCGATGATCAGTACCTTTTACCCGCCGTATCATTTCGGCGGGGACGGGTCGTACGTGCGCGGCCTGACGCACGCGCTCGCCCGTCAAGGGCACCACGTCACTGTGATCCATGACCGGGACGCCTACCACATGGTCCGCGGATCGGATGAGCCGGAGCCCCTTCAGGAGCCCGACGGCGTGGAAGTCCACGGCCTGCGTAGTCGCCAGGGGAGCCTGTCCTGCTTGGCGACCCACCAGACTGGAAGGCCAGTCGTCCACGGACGACGAATCGCCGAGATTCTGTCGCAGGGCTTCGACGTCATCCACTACCACAACATTTCGTTGATCGGCGGCCCCGGCATATTGCGTCAGGGGAGCGGAATCAAGATCTACACCGCGCACGAACACTGGCTCGTGTGCCCGACGCACATCCTCTGGCGGCACAACCGCGAGGTCTGCGACGGGCGGGAGTGCCTGCGCTGCACGCTGCACTACCGGCGTCCCCCGCAGCCCTGGCGAGTAGGCTCATATCTGGACCGTTGCGCCGAACACGTCGACGCGTTTACCACCCTGAGTCAGTCCTGCGCGGATCGTCACCGTGAGTTCGGCTTCAAGAAGCCCTTTGAAGTCATTCCAACCTTTGCTCCGGAATTGCCCGACGACGATCCGCCGTTGGATGCTTCGGCGGAGCGCCCCTACTTCCTGTTTGCGGGACGTTTGGAGGCGGTGAAGGGGTTGGATGAGATTATTCCGTTGTTCCGGGACGGAAGATGCGGGGCGGATCTGCGGATCGCCGGCGCCGGTTCGCAGGAGCAGCACCTGCGGGATCTCGCCGGCGACAGTCCCTTCATACGGTTCCTAGGGCACCAGAGTTCCGGTCGCCTGAACGCATCCTACCGGGGCGCCCGAGCCTTGGTCGTCCCGTCGCTCTGCTACGAGGTTTTCCCCATGGTCGTACTCGAGGCCTTTCGCCAGGGCACGCCGGTGATCGCCCGGAATCGAGGCCCCTTCCCCGAGATCATCGGGAAGAGCCAAGGCGGGATCCTATTCGACACTCCCGATGAGTTCGTGGCAGCGACCCGGCGGATGGGAACGGACGACGAATTGCGCGGCCGCCTCTCACGGCAGGCTCAAGAAGCTCTCCAGGCCAACTGGACGGAGGAGATCAGCATGGCCCGCTACTTCGAACTCATCAGAGAGTTGGCCGAGCGAGCGACCGCCGGCGCGGAATCCGAAGTCGAGCGCGAAGTCGCGACCACTTTCTAGCGCTGTACTGCTCGCAGACGCCTACTCAGGGCTTTTCGCGCCGGAGCGACGGCTGCTTGACGCACAGGAATCCCGCGAAGTTGTACCACTGGAAATAGGTCTCCACGATCTCGAACCCGCTGCGCCGGAACAACTCCATGTTCTCCTCAACGCGATAGGGAATCATGACGTTCTCCAGCGCCTCCCGCTTGCGGGAAATCTCGCCTTCGCTGTAGCCCATGCGTCTCTTGTACTCGTAATAGAAGTCGATGAAGTAGCGGTTGATCGAGCCCTGGTTGCCAAGTACCTTTTCGCTGACGATCAGTACGCCGTCCTCACGCAAGGAGTCGTAGATATGCCGCAAGAGGTGATCCCGGTGGAGGGGCCGAATGAACTGGAGAGTCCACGAGAGCAAGACGACGCCCGCATCGTCCAACGGGACCGAGGCGACGGACTCGTTCAAGTCCGCGAACCGTAGATCGATCTTGTCCTCGAGACCTCGCTCCTTCGCCTTGGCGCCGGCATGATCAAGCATCGGCTTGGAGTTGTCGTAGCCGACCAACTCGGCGTCGTCGGGAAGCGCCTCGCCCAGCGCGATCAGAGTCGTCGCGCTGGCGCAGCCGAGGTCGTAAACCTTGGACCCTTCGCTCCAGAACGTTCGACCTAACTCGCAAATCATGCGTTGCTGCTCTGCGTAGAAGGGGACGCTTCTGGCGACCATGTCGTCGAACACCTCCGCGACGGTGGCGTCGAACTCGAAGTCCGATGATCGGGACGGGTCTGAGGCGAATACTTGATCCTTCTTCATGGGCGACTGCATCCTGAGGCGGCGCTGGGACTCTAGTACGGTAGCGAATTTTACGTGTTCTGGTTCACAGTCCCTGGTTGGGACCCGCGAAGCGGAGAACGACGAACCGCACGTCCTCGTACACTGTCTCCGACGTATATCTGTCGGATGCGTCGCTCGCAAGCTCGCGGCCGCCGCGCGTGTTCGGCACGATCAAGTAGTCGTACCGGCGGGCGGCCAGGGCGGCGGGAACTTCGTCACGCTCCCACGGTCGATCGCGGCGATAGAAGATCGTGTGGAACCCGCCGGGATTGGAAGCGTAAGCGACTCCCGCTACTCGGCCCGCCAGAACTCTCGCATCCGGATCTGCCGATTCCTTGAGGAATTGCAGGGCCGGATAGGCCGGAACCAGACGACTGAGGTACTCATCCTCGCTGATCCGTCCCGCGAAATACTCAAGCTGCGGACCATTGACGGACATGATCAATGCGGCGCACAAACACAGCAGGAAGTTGGCTGTTTGCATCCCGGAAAGCACCCGTCGCAGCGGAGCGCGCGCAGCCGTGTACAAAGAGTCAAAACGCTCGCAGGCGAACAGTAGGACCAGGGCGACGACGGTCGACGCGTACCGTAGGAAGGGGTATACGGAAGCCCAGAGCAGGTAGTAGCACAGGCAGATCGCCCACAGCGTCGCGATGTCGCGGCTGAAGGCCGTCCGCCGCACGACGAGCCACAACGGAGCCGTCATGAGAAGCCAGAACCCCACAGGGTTGTCGGTCGGCGACTCGAATGCACGGTGACCGTTGAAGTGGACGAACCAGGGGATTTCGAGCGCGGTCGGACCGTCCCAATCCGGTCCCGATCCCAACTCGGGGGCCACGTGACCGACCATCCGGCTGAACTGTGCCGGATAGAGCGGATTTCCAGTGAGGAAATAGGCTCGTGCTTGCCAGCACGGTCCCGCCGATGCGAAAAGCAAGAACCAGATCGCCAACTCGCGGATCTTTCGGCTGCGACCGCGAAGCCGGAAGAGCAAGAAGAGTCCAATCCACGGCGCCCCGAAGAACGCGGTGTACTTGATCGCCACACTGCACGAGAGCATGAAGACGCCGAGCCGAAGGCGTCCTCGGCTCCTCTCGTCCTGCTCACCGAGCGCGCACGACAGCGCGATCAATTGGAATGCCGCGACAGCCAGATCGTTCTTGACGGCGCCGCCGGTCCACAGCAGAAAGGGCGTTCCCAGCAGGACGCCCGTCCCCAGCACGCAGGCCGACCTTCCGACGCCGACTTGTCTGCCGACCAGGCATAGCGCGCCCGCCACGAGTCCAAGAAACACTGGGCTGATGAACTGGGCCGCCGCCTGCCCGCCGAGCGAGTAGACCGCGGCCAGGATGACTTCAAAGCCCTGCGGGTTGAGGGAATAGTCCTGGAAGGGAAGAGGCTCCAGCGCTTGTGCGGCGACGAAATGGCGAGCGGCCGGCAAGTGAAACAGCAGAGCGTCGTGGGCAACGCTCGGAGCCAGGATCAACAGCGTCGCCACGGCCGTGAATGCGTAGGAGAAGAAGATGCTAATTCCGACGTGTGTGGAACTGAGCGAGGAGTCCGCCGCCCAACTCCGCGCCGCGTTTCGGACTGTTCGAAGCCAAGCAAGGAGCGAACCCCTCAAGACCACCGGCGGCATGAGTAGAGCCGCCGCGAAGACCTCCCAGCGATAGAGCCCACAGAGCCCCAGCACAAACAAGATGAAGATCAGCGCCCCGAGCCCAGCGCCGAGGGGATAGACGGCCCGCTCGCCGACTCCAAGATCCGACGCTCCGAACACACGCAAGAGCGTGCCGCCGATCGCGACCGCCGAAGCGGTGAGCAGCAGGGCTGTCGCCAGGCCGAGGGGTTGATAGATGATGCTCGGGACGAGGACCGGCGCCGCAAGCAGCCAGGGCTCAAGCCGCCTCACCCTCCCGGTTCGCAGCCGTGAGTATGCCCATGACAGCACGCCGGTGAGCGGCAGCAGGACAACGACGGCCCGGTAGAACAAATCTCCCGGGCTACGGAAATACTCGACGTGCCACTTGAAAGCGGCAAAGGTACCCGCGCCCACAACAACGCTCCAAAGCAGCCACGGGGAGGCGGAAAGGACCCACGGCCAGCGGACTACAAGCTGCAACCGCACGATGCTACCATCTGCATCCCCAGGCATGCTCATCCGAGTCGGAGTTCCAGGAGAGAGCATCGATCGAGTCAGGACCCGTCGTCCGGCTTGGTCGCAACAGGGGCCGAACGCGGGAGCTGGGATGAGCGAGTACCAAGTCGGAAAGCATCGATTCGATGAGGAGAAGGGCGTGCACGTCCATGACGTGCATTCCGCATTCCAGCACGGCGCGGCTCCGGTGGAAGTTCTGTTGCCCTCCCAGTATGAGGTTGGGACCCCGTACCCAGTGCTCTACATCCTTCCCGTTCACCCAGGTATCGGCGGCCGCTGGGGAGATGGCCTGCAGACGGCGCGGGGGTTGCGAATCCACGACCGGTACGGTCTCATCTGCGTTTCGCCGTCCTTTGACGCCTGGCCTTACTACGGGGCGCATCACGACGACCCGGGCATCCGTCATGAAGAGTTCATTCTTGAAGCCCTGATCCCGGCCGTTGAAGGCCTCTACGCAACCAAGCAGGTTGCCGATGATCGGCTCCTCCTAGGGTTCAGCAAATCCGGGTGGGGCGCTCTGAGCCTCTTGCTGCGCCATCCCGGCGTCTTCGGGTTTGCGGCGTCTTGGGACGCTCCCCTGATGATGAGTGAGAAGAACTTTGGGCTCTATGAGACCGCCGAGCACTTCGGGACCGCGGAGGCCATGCGGGGCTACGTTCCCGCGCATTGGGCGAAACGGAACGCTCGGTATTTCCAGCGTGATCCCCGCTTGGCCGTGCTGGGGCGAAACTTTTTCGGGACACGCTGGCTGCACGACTTGCCCCATACGTGGCGATTTCACCGCCTGCTGGACAAGCTTGGCATCCAGCACCTCTACGACAACAGCATTCGCGTCCCGCATACCTGGAACCCGGCTTGGATGCAGCCTGCTGTCCAAAAACTGATGTGTATGACGGCCGGAAGCGCGCGCTCGGGCCGATTGAGGGCGGTCGACGGGGTCGACCTGTAGATTTGCGGCCGCCATCCCGGAGGACGGAATCGCGCAAGGTCGCGATTCTGCTAGATTCCTGGGAGAGTAAGTCCATCCATGATCGCGCCCCCTCCCTCCGTTCGAGAGATCCTTGATCCCGAGCATTTGACGCTGGCTCCCAGGCCCTTCCCGCATCTCGTCGTGGATCGGTTCTTTTCTGAGGATCTCTATCCGGAGTTGAAAGCCGAGTTTCCCCAGATCTTGAAAATGGATCGGCCCGAGGGCTGGGGCCAGTCGCTCTACTGGGGAGATCCGAGCTACGACGATCACTTGGCCAGCAGCCCCGCATGGAGCACGGTCTTCCAAACGGTCCACAGCCAGGGGTGGATCGACTTCATCATCGGGGAGTTCGGCGACTACTGGATGAGCGAGGGGTGCGCGGTGGATCTTGGCAAGGCCGTGTACGTCCCGTACCTGGAGGACCGGATCGACAAGGAGTTGCTGAGCCTCAGAAAGCCTGCTCACGAGCCGCACGAACTCTGGTGCCGCTTGGATTTCTACCAGTCCTATAGCGGCTACTACCGACCGGTACACCTGGACCACCGGCGCCGACTGATCTCGATGCTGGTCTACTTCCAGGATCACGACGAGGCCGGAATGGAAGGGGGGGAGCTGATATTGCATCCTCCCAGCCTGGATCTGAAGATTCTGGAAAAGCTGGGCCTTTATCACGCGCCCAAGTCCTTCTCCAAGATGCGGGACCGCATGGCCAGTACGATTTCCGTGAAGCCGCGCGACAACCGCATGGCCGTCTTCCCGTGTGGGAAGGACTCTTGGCATTCCGTCCCGGCCGTAAGCACCGAGACGCTTCCTCGCCAACACATCCAGATCACGATTTCGAGCTCCATCGACGCATGGAACTGAGAGTGGGATGAAGGCTCCCGATTTCGGCAAGACCGCCGCCGATTACGCCGCGCACCGAGCTGGGTTCCCTCCGGAGTTGTTCGAGCGACTGGCCGAACACAGTGTCGGAGTCGCGGGTCAAAAGCTCATCGACGTGGGGACCGGTACGGGCGCGCTTGCTCGTGAGTTTGCGCGAACCGGTTGCGAGGTCACTGGACTCGACCCGTCGCAAGAGCTGATGGATCAGGCTCGGCGATTAGATGTGGAAGCGAAGTTGTCGGTGTCTTATGTGCGAGGCGTCGCCGAGGACACTGGCCTGCCCGACTCGTCCTTTGACGCTGCCGCTGCGGGAGTCTGTTGGCACTGGTTTGATGGGAATCGAGCGGCTCGTGAAATCCTCCGTATTCTCGCCCCCGGAGGCCGGCTTGCGATCGTTCACTTTGATTGGCTGGCCACGCCGGGTTCGGTCGCGGCGGACAGCGTGGATCTCATCGAAAGCTTGCTGCCGAGAACGCCCGGCAAGTCGCTTGCGCGGGCGGCGTTCTTCTCCGTCGTCCGACGATTGAAGCCTGAATGGGTGGAAGCCGAGGGCTCCGGGGTCCACCCGGATCGGTTTGCCGTCTTGGCGCGCGCCGGTTTCGAAGAACTCAAGAGTTTTTCGTTCGACGTCCCGGTGGAATACTCGCACCAAGCTTGGCGAGGGCGGCTGCGAAGTCATGCATTGCTCGGCGCCTCCAAGCCTGCGAAACTCGTAAAGCAAGTGGACCAGAGCCTCGCTGCGATGCTCCGGGAGAGACACCCGGATGATCCATTCACAGTGATGCATCGCGTCTTCGTGGTCCTCGGCCGGAAGGCTTCTAGAAGCTAGGCCGGTGCTGCTGCCGTCAATTTCTCATCCCGCTTGCTGTTGAACCGGTATCCCACGCCTGGTTCGGTTTGGAGCAGAACCGGCTCGGATGGATTCGCTTCGATCTTCTTGCGGATGTGTCCGATGTGGACGCGCAGTGTTTGCGCGTACTCGCCGTGGTGAGGTCCCCAAACCTCCGTTAGGACGCTGTCGGCTGTGACGACGCGGTCAGCATGCTTCGCCAGGAACGCGAGGATATCGTATTCCGTCCGCGTGAGCTGAATCGCTCCCTTAGGTCCAGTGACCACGCGCTGTGCGAGGTTGAAGCGAAGATCGCCCGCGCTGATCTCCTGAGAGATAGCCCAAGACGTGCTCCTCCTCAATAGCGCTCGAACTCGAGCTTGCAGCTCTTTGGTACGGAAGGGCTTGACGATATAGTCGTCCGCGCCGAGGTCCAGTGCGCGAACGATGGCGCCGCAATCTCCGGTGCCGGAAAGCACGAGGATCGAGCCTTGGTACCAGGTGCGCAAGCGCTCGCAGACTTCGAACCCGTCCAAGCCAGGCAGCGTCAGGTCGAGGATCAAGAGATCTGGATTGAGGTCGATCGTCGAGTCAATCGCCGATAGTCCGTCGGCCGAGTAATCGATGGCATAGCCGTCGTCGGACAGCGTCTCACCGACGCATTCCTGCACCCCTGGGTCGTCGTCAATGATGAGGATCCTGGACTGCTGCGTCGGCGGCGGCATGTGACTATACTCAAACTCCTCTCGACGGACTCACCGTCTAATTGCCCCACTAGTTTGCACACACGAGAGATCCGGGTCAACGAACAGTTGAGGCCTGACCAATAACAAGATCGATTGTCGGAGTAATAGGTTACACGTCCCCGTAACTCTCTTGTGATAATCGCAATTGAGCTGTGAGATCCGCTCGTATTTTGGCGTAATCGGCCTCTTCGTAAACGTTCTGCAGTTCGTTCGGATCCTTCTCAAGATCGAACAGCTCCCAGTACGGACCTTCCGTGTAGTATTCGATCAACTTGTGCGTCTTCGTCCGGATTCCGCGATTGGGACCGACCCGGTGGGCGGTCCAGAACTGGAAGCTGGGGTCGGTCATTTGATCCTTGGCCATGTCGCGGAAAGCCCAGGAGTTCTCGTAGTAGCTGTAGTAAGCCGCGTCGCGCCAGTCGTCTACCGCGTCGCCGGTTACGAGCGGGCGCAGGCTGCGTCCTTGCATGGTTTCAGGGGGCGCAATACCTGCGAAATCGAGAATCGTAGGGGCGAAATCGATGTTCATTGCGAAGCGGGATTCCGTCTGTCCGGCCGCAATCTTACGGGGATAGCGCATGAGCAAGGGGATGCGCAGCGCCGGCTCATACATAAAGCGCTTGTCGTACCAGCCGTGCTCTCCAAGGAAGAAGCCGTTGTCGGTGGTGTAGACGACCAAGGTGTCTTCAGCCTGGCCGCTTTCGTCGAGGTAGTCGAGGACGCGGCCGAGGTTCTCGTCGACGCCGTAGGTGGCCCGGTGATGGTCCTTGACGAAGCGGTTGAAGATCCATTCCTTCTTGGCCGCTGGGCTCAAATTCTTGGGCAAATCGGGATAGTCGCCGGCTAAGCTGACTTCGAACTTCATGTCCTTGGCTTCTGCGGCGATCGTGCGAGTGGCGTAATCGTCGTCGTAGGTAGGCGGCTTGGGCCAATCCACGTCTTCCCACAACTCGGCGTGCCGCGGGGCCGGAGTAAATGGGCGATGCGGAGCCTTGTGTTGGTAAACCAGGCACCAAGGGGCGTCGCCTTGACTATTGCGGCGTAGGAAGTCGAGGGCGAAGTCGGTAGCAACATCGGTCGAGTGACCGGACTCCTGACGGGGCTCTCCTTGATGCAAGAACTCGGGGTCCATATAGACGCCCTGGCCGGGAAGCACCTTCCAGTCGTCGAAGCCGGCCGGCGCTTCGCGGATGTGCCATTTGCCCATGAGGCCGGTCTTGTATCCGGCTCGCTGGAGGAGCTTCGGGAACGTGGGCAGTTTCGGATCGAGCGTCTCTACAGCGTCGGCCTTCTCCGAGTTGCCCCGGATGCCGTGTACGTGGCTAAGGCAGCCGGTGAGTACCGAGGCCCGACTGGGGGCGCAGAGCGAGTTGGTGCAGGTGGCGTGCGTGAAGCGGACGCCCTCTTCAGCGAGTCGGTCCATGTTCGGGGTGCGCAGGATGGGGTGACCGGCGCACGACATTTGGTCGTGCTGCTGGTCGTCCGTCATCACGAACAGGATGTTGGGACGAGGAGCGTCGTCGGCAGGCGTACTGCAACCCGCGCCGATCGCGGCGCCTGCTGTGAGTTGGAGGAGATTACGACGAGTCAAACGGGACATCGCCCGCTAGTGTAACCCGGTCGGAGGGCCGCTAATCGAGCGCCGCGCCGGCGCTGGTCGTCTCGGTCTCGCTCATCATGACTTCATGCGAGCTGAGGGTCCGGACGTAGTTGTTGACGCCGTCGAAGATTGATTTGGCGACTTGCTGGCGGTATTTGGAGGTCTTCAGCAACTTCTCGTCCGTGGGATTGGACAGGAAACCGATCTCCGCCAGAATGGCGGGCATCTTGGCGCCGATCAAGACCAGCATGGGGGCCTTGCGGACTCCACGATTACGGAGGCCGGGAGTGTTCTCGGCCAGGCCGCTGTAGAGTGCGGACTGCACTTTTGCCGCGAACTCGCTGGACTCCTCAATGCGGTCCTTCTTGGCGATCTTGCCGAGCAGATCTTCGAGCTCGTGGACGGAACTGTTCGCGCCGGCGTTCTCGCGGGCGGCGACCTTCATCGCCCAAGGATCGGTCGTGAAGTTGAGGTAGAAAGTCTCGACGCCGCGTACGCTGCGTGTCCGGACGGAATTGGCGTGAACGGAGATGAAGAGGTCGGCCTGGGCGGCGTTTGCGATGCGGGTGCGCTCGGTGAGTTCGGGGTAGCTGTCGCCGTCGCGGGTATAGAGAACTTCGGCGTGGAGTTCGTCCTCAATGAGCTGGCCGAGCCGCAGGGCTACGTCCAAAGTGACGTCCTTCTCCCGCAGACCGGACGGTCCGATGGAGCCGGTGTCGTGGCCGCCGTGGCCGGCGTCAATCACCACGCGGGAGATCTTGAGGCCGAGTGCGCGGATCAAACTCTGCGAACCGCGGGAGGTCGCCTGTGCGGCCTTGGGCGGCGCGTAGGAAGTCGCCAGGGGCTGCGCATTGGCACGCGCTTCGTCTGCAGTTGGGACTTCGGCACGAGCGAGTTGAACTTCCGGCTTGGCTGCGGGCGCGGGGCGCGGAGGCGTCTTGCCTCGGAGTTCGATGACGAGCCGCGGCGGGTTGGCCAGCCAGGAGACGTCGTAGGTCACGTCGTCCAGCAGGTCCAGGACCATCCTCGACTTGGTGGAACGGTTCTGGCCGATGCGAACGCGAGCGACGGCGGCGTCTCCGACCTCGTAGCTGGCGCCGCCGTTGAGGGCGCCGCTCAGGCGAGACGTGAACAGATCGAAGTAGAGCCGGCGCGGGCGAGAGAGGAAGTCGAACTTGTAATTGACGAAGTCGTTGAGTTCGACGACGATGCGGGTCGATTCCGGCGTCGACCAGTAGCGCAGGTCCTTCACTTGGGCCGTGGTCTTGAGAAGCCGCGTCGGCGCTTCCTGCGCGGAGTTCTGGAGCGGCTTGGCCGCGGGGAGAGAGACGGCGACGGCCTTCGGCTCGTCGACCGGCGCAGAGACTGGAGCCGGGACAGGCGGCGTTGGAGTCGCTTCTGCGACGACGGGCTCGTCGGCCTTGGCGAAGGCGCCGGACTCGATCTCCCGAATCGAATTGCGCGCTTTCGCAAGTAGCTGACTGTGCGGATACTCGCGCAGCAGGTAGCGATAGGCGGCGATCGCCGTATCGCTGTAGGGCTCCGGACCAAAGCGGGCGATCTTCATCGCTTCGACGTCGGCGGCTGCGAGCAGTGCATCGTCGCAGTAGGAACTGGCCGGAGTAATGCGGTGAACTTTGCGGAAAGCGTCGGCGACGAGCTTGTACTGCTTGATGCTGAGTTCGGGGGCGGGAACAGCCTTGAGGTCTTCGAGCAGGGTCTGGGCGCGGCGATACTGGTCGCCGGCCAGTTCGCGCTTCGTCTTAGCCGCGGCCGGAATCGCTACCACGGCGACCAGCAAGCAAACCAAGAGACTGCGATGTGCTCTCGTCAAGGGCTCCCGCTCCAACCACTTCGTTCTGTCGGGCCTCGAGAGGCCGTTCAGTTCGACGCCGTCTCGAATCGCAACGAGCCGTCGGAAGCCTCAACCAGCGCAATATGCGTGATTTCGACTTCCTCGTCCAACTCGCCGTCCTCCGGGACAGCCTGCACGGGGCGATAGTTCGACGTGATCCGTTTGACGTAGTCGCGAGTCTCCGAGTAGGGCGGAATGCCCTGGTATCGATCGACTGCTCCCTCGCCGGCGTTGTACGCCGCCAAGGCCAAACGGTGGTCGCCTTCGTATCGCTCCAACAGGAGACGCAAATACTGCACGCCCCCGCTAACATTCTCGGCGGGATCGAGAATGTCCTTTACTCCGAACCGCTCAGCGGTTTCCGGCATGAGTTGCATCAACCCGACGGCGCCCGCGTGGGACACCGCGTATGGATCAAATGCACTTTCCTGCCGGATGACCGCGAAGATCAAGTCCGGATCGACGTCGTGACGTTCGCCCTCGCGCCTCACCAGAGCATCTAAATCCACCCCTCGGGCGGATTCGCCTTGGACAACCGTAAGCCCTGGTGCGGCGACGCGAGCGCTCGTACTCGCCGACTTCGAGGATTTTCGCACGCGAACGCCGACTCGTACAAGTCGACCCGTGTCCGAATCCTCTCGAAACCGGTACTGCCGTACGACCGGTTCTGCGGCTGCTGGAATGGCTAAGAGCCACGCCGTCAGCGCGATAAGACCCCATCGCACAATCAGAACATTAGCACACGGCATCGTTTTCAGCAATCGGTTAAAAAACCGCTCGACCTTATTGTAGACGGGGTACGGAAGCGGAAAGCCGACCTGCCGTCGAAAATAGTTGGCTAGGAGGGGGCGAGGCGAGCCCTTGGGAGGTCGAGGCTGGGCTGCAGTCGGCAGGAGGCGTCCTGGACAGTCCCGTACGGTGTCAGGTTTTTGTCATGTTCCTGACATTTTGGCGGCTGTAAGTTGTTGATTGTTCGTTCTGGGAGGGGCCGTTTTGACGTGGCCCTGACGTGTTTCTCTTGCATAAGTCCTTTAATTTCAATACATCTTTGAGGGGGCAGGTAACATTGCTTCTCCGAAGGCGGCATCCGGTAGGGCCGGCGGCCCTAACATGCTTTATTTGTGTGAGTTAGCTGTTCTCGTGTAGTGCTCCTTGGGTGTCATGTCGTTCTGGGGTGATTTCCCGGACTTTGCCGCGTCGGGAAATCGGAAACACTCGGACCGGTCTGTGTTGCCCTGGCTGGGCTGAATGTTCGATCAGCTTGGCCGGACATGGTTCTTCGCGCGGGGCCTGATTGTCGAAGGGGGCTCCTTCGTCGGGTTCGAGGAGTTGACCACTGGGGAGTCGATTCTGATCTTTGAAGACGCCCGGGGCTCACGTCTCGATTCGGCCGTCGGGGCTTAGTTTCAGGGTAGACGGACGGGTCAAGCGGAATGCGGCTCCGGCTGCGGGATCTGCTTGAAAGTGCGGGCGCTAGGGGCGTGTGATGGCGCGCCGGTGAAGGCGTTGCTGGTGCGGATTGGCCCAAAAAAGCTCGTATTGGAGAATCCGTAGTTTGTTGCTGAGTAAAGAGTTAAGTGCGTCGAAGGCCGTCACCCGAAGGCGTCACCCGAAGGCTCGTCACCCGAAGGCGTGTCACCCGAAGGCCATCGCGGCGGCCGTGGCGGCGGCCATTGCAGCAGGAGGCGAACTCGCCCTCCCGCCCATGGAAATTCCTGGCCGCGGTACTTGCGCCATCTACCTTCTCGGCGGCGCAG
>Ga0070727_10001368_pt1 | contig 26039 bp, 19 predicted proteins | sample tdAd472_FD_66722 | JGI IMG/M metagenome (GOLD analysis project Ga0070727, IMG submission 66722) | Marine sediment microbial communities from the Atlantic coast under amendment with organic carbon and nitrate - tdAd47.2 | ecosystem: Environmental > Aquatic > Marine > Coastal > Sediment | place...
CAGAGCCCGCGCCAATCACGCAATTATCGCCAATCTCGACCCCGGGCAGGATCAGGCTGCACCCGCCAATAAAACAGTTCTCGCCAACCCGGGTGTGCAGATACAGCCCGCGCGTGCGGTCATGGGTCAGGATGCGGCTGTCAAAGGCGACATAGGTGGCGCGCCCGACATGCACCCCGATCGGGAACGTGCGGTCGAACTTTGCCGACAGGGAAAACTGAACCGTGGGATGAATATCCATCCCCCAGACCCGGGTCAGGACCCAGCGTTTGGAATCCACCAGGATCGTGCGCAGCCAGGACAATCGCCCGAGGCCCCGGTTTTTTGCCTTTTTGAACGGAGGGTCGGCCTGCGTCATGGAACTGCCACCTGATTATACCGGCATCGGAACGTGTTGGATCATCGCTGTTGCAGGATACCGACATGATCCGCGAATGTCATGATGTTGTCCCCGCATTGCTTGAAAAATATCAAATTGCTGCAATGTATTACCCAAAGCCGAGCAGGAACGGTTGTGCAGATTTCCGTTAATACATTTGTAACCGCCGACAGGGTCGAACATCACAATGGCAGCCTCTTTACCACCGGTCCCTCTGGGCGTTGTCATCGTCACCTATAACTCGGCGGATGTCATTGCCGAGTGCCTGGAAAGCCTGCTGGCTGCGGACCCGGGTGCCACCCTTCATATCGCTGTGGTTGATAATGCTTCCACCGATGGGACGCTGGCGCATATCCGGGATTGGGCCGCAGGCGCGGTGAAACCCGCCATGGATGTCACGCCGCCATTTGCGATGCGGGATGTGCCCAAGCCGGTCGCGCTGAGAACACAGGACACGCCCGGCCCCGGTATCACGATCATCGAAACCGGAGTGAATGGTGGCTTTGCCTTTGGCGTCAATGTGGGGCTGAAACACCTGGCCGGCACGCCGGAAATCGACCGGTTCTGGGTGCTCAACCCGGATTGTGTTGTCCCCCCGCAGACCCCGGACATCCTGGCGCGCTGTGCCACGCCGCCCGAAGGGTTTTCGCTGATCGGCGGGCGCATCCGATATCTGGCGCGGCCCGAGCAGGTCGAAAGCGATGGCGCCTATGTCAAGTTGATGACCGGCGTCACCGGCAATTTCAACCTGGGCCAGGATGCCGAAACGACGCCGTCGCCGGATGTTTCCGAGATGGATTTCATCTGTGGCGCCAGCATGGTCGCATCGCGGGAATTCTATCAGACGGTGGGGCCGCTTTCAGAGGATTACTTCCTTTATTACGAAGAGGTCGACTGGGCGCTGCGGCGCGGGAACCTGCCGCTGGTCTTCTGTCCGGAGGCGTTGGTCTATCACCATGCCGGCACGGCGATTGGGTCGCCGACAACCAGCAAAAGCGCCTCTCCTTTTTCGATCTATTTCCTCTACCGGTCCCGGATGATTTTCACCCGCAAGCACAGCCTCAGGACATTGCCTTTTGTCTATCTCTATGCGGCCGCCAAAACCGTGCAGCTGACGCTGAAACGGCAGTTCGAAGAGGCCGGGGCCCTGTTTTGTGCGATCAACGGATTGAAGCCACCCAAAGGCACGCGGGCCAGGCTGTCACCCGACGCATTTAAGCGAATATTTGGATGAGACGAGACAGGCGCATTCCGGGATAAGGGTGCATATCCACGCGGGCACCCGCACATAAGGCCAGATTGACGAGTTTCCGTATTGGAGGAGATGCAATATCTTGGACATTCTAGAAATATCGGCTCCGGCAGAATGGGATCGCTTTGCGTCCCAGTTCGATGATTATACCTATGAACAAAGCTTTGCGTTCAGCCAGCATGCGGCGAACCGCGTCGGCGCGCGGCTGGTGTGTCTGGGCGTGCTCAGCGATGGCAAACCCGTCGGGGCCGCCGCCATCCGGGAAAAACGCATACCCGGGCTGGGTTTTGGCATCGCGCATCTGCCGTCCGGTCCTTTGCTGTCAGAAAGCGGTGTTGCGCCTGAGGTTCTGAAAGCTCTGCGCGACCGGGTTGTGGTGCAGAACAGGAATGTCCTTCGCTTAAGGGTCTCGATCCTGCAACCGGATGATCTGTTGTCGGATGCTCAGGTCCGGGACCTGGGATTCAGTCGGGGGACAAACATCCACGACTATCAGACCTGCATTGTCGATCTCGATCACCCGATTGACGTGGTGCGCAAGAAATTGCATTCGAAATGGCGCAACCAACTGAACAAATCCGCCCAGTTCACCTTCGAAATCGAGGCCGGAAAATCCGAGCGCCTGATCGCCCGGTTCCTTGATCTCTATAAGGAGATGCGGTCGTTCAAGACCTTTGAAACCGAACTGGACCCGCAGGTTCTGTTCGACCTGCTGGACAGTGATTTCCGCTTCGAGGTTCTGATCGCCCATCACGACGGGGTCGATCTGGGGGCCTATGTCACCTGCTATACCGACTCTGTTGCGACATATGTTCTGGGGGCAAACGGGCATGCCGGCCGCGATATGCGGACCGGATACGCGCTGATGTGGCAGTCGCTGGAAAACGCCAGGGCGCGCAATATTCCGGTGTTCGATCTTGGCGGCGTCGATCAGGACAAGAACCCCGAAGGTTACCGGTTCAAGACACGCACCGGCGGTGTTGTGCGCAGCGCGTTCAGCCCGCTGGAGGCCCGCCCCTCCGGGCTGGCCGGGAAGATCACCATCGGGCTGGAAAAAGCCTATCGCCTGGCGCGGGGCAAATGATCACCCCTGGTTCAGTCCTGCGTGGCCGGAACGATCTGAAATCCTGAGCGTATGAATTGCCGGATCGAGGCTTCGTTATAGACGTGGCAATCGGCAAAGAACCGGGCCTCGGGCAGACCAACATGGTCGACACTTTGAGCAATGCATCGGGCATAACAGCCGCGCCCGCGGAATTCGGGAACCGTGAAACCCCTGCTGAAAATCCAATCCAAATCATCGAGAGGTATCTTCCAGTTCGGAATGTCGGATGCTTGATGTAACCAGCTGATCGCCCCAAACTGACCATCAACAGTTAACACCGCTAACCTGGTTGAGGGGCTCAGAAAAAGGTCACGGACTTCCGCCAGATACTCTGCTCCAAGCAGGTCGTGAATCTGGCCGGTGATCTGCTCCGGGATACTTCTGTAGGTTGAGAATATGGAGACAGTCTCGTCAGGAACAGAACGGCGATCCAGCCTGTTTGGCTCGACTAACTTCAAAACGACTCTTCGGTCTGAAAACTTCTGGGAGATCTTCAAACGAAGGTAGGAAAACGCATAGTAGAGCTTGTTCATCGTGCGAGTACAATCTGGTGGGACTGACCTTGTCAACCAAGCGCAGCGGGTCTGTTGCCGCACAATTTTTGCGCGTCAACGGTACACAGGTTGTCAGGGACAGAAACCGGGTGAAATCCAGCCGATCATATATTAACAATCAAATTGAAGTACTTGCGCCACCGCAAATTTGCCACATAGGCTGTTCAAAATCACCGAAGTGTAAACCCTTCACTCAGACGCCTCTTTAGAAAAACCTGACGACAAACATTCATGCTTAAGATCCCGCTTACCAGTCATGGCGACGTGACCCCGAACCTGAGTGTGGCAGCCAACACGGCCAGCCCAGAAGTCTACATTTCACAGGCTGCCAGACAGATGATCAACCCAACTGCGTGACCGGAAATAGCAATCCCAAAAACGCCGTTCGACCGCAACGCCAGATCACATGATCCAAAGTAATACAGACAGGAATTAGGGAATATGAAAAGTAAAGTTGGTTTTTTTGCAATGAGAGGCGTTTCGAAATCCCTGAAAGCAATCGGCATGGAAAAACTGGCCTGGGACGTTGAACACAAAACCAATTTTTGGCAGACCAGTAAAAAAAGCGAGCAGATGTTGGAAATACTTTCAAACCTGCTGAACGGAGGTGCCATAGTAGAATTTGGATGTGGCGACGGGACGTTTCCCCAATATCTGCCAGACAACGGATTTTCCAAATATGTCGGGTATGATATCTCCAGCGTCGCGATAAAAATGTGCAACGACAAGAACGAAAACCCAAAGGTCAATTTTGAAACCCAGGACATGGGAACCTGGGAAGGGTTGGGCAATAACGAAGTCGACCTTATTGTTTGCGAGGAATGCCTGAATTATCTGGAAGAAGACGCTTTGATAAAATTCCTCCAGGTTTGCTGCGAAACATTAACAGAAAGCGGCAAAATGTTTATTTCGTTCCACTCTCACATCAAACATGCAGCTTCGATAGAAACGATCAAGCGAACAGTGGAAATCGTCGATGAATCCTTCCAGGGCGAGCGGGTCTATCTTACCGCCACCAGCAAGCTGCGCATCTAGGTCCAGACCCTAGGAACCCGCGCCATTTCGCTCTCTGGGCGCGAAGCGGGAATACGTGACTTCGCCGGGGCCGCGCGTTGGCGATTTCGGTGCCTGGTCCTGGTCCGTCTCGGGATAGGGGGTGTCTGTCTTATGCAACATCCACATCCCCGACCCGAAGAGAAAGAAAAAGAACGAATAGAGCGTCGCCCAGATATGGACCGTGGTCAGAGAGACACTGAAGCTGATCATGCAGAACACCCACGCCAGCCGGATATTCTTGGCAACCGCACCGTCATCAGCGCCCCCCCGCCCCACCGCAAACACCGAGATCAGAACCGGTAGAAGCAGTGATAGAAATCCGGGAATTCCATAGCGCATAGCGTTAAGAAGCCAGAAATTGTCGACACTGGCGACAAATAACATCCAGTCCGGGCGAACCCAGTCATTCAGGCCAAGGCCAATGAACGGGTTTTGCCAGACATTCACCATGCCCCATTGAAAAATGAACTTTCTCCAATATGCGGTATCTGAACTAAATGTCGCGTAAGATGTAAAAACATCAATTGGACGGCGGGTAGAACCCAAATCAACAACGATATATAAAATCGTCAAAATGGATACGAACAAGATCCACTTGCCTTTAACCCGAAAAAGAGAATAGTGCCACGACATTAGAATTACCAGAAGGACAACAGGAAGAATTGCCCCACTGCTCAGGGAGAAGAAAACGCCTGATAAGCATAAGAGAGACCATATATATCTCGATGTGTTGCTTATGCTGCCCTTCAGGCCCAGAAATATTAGCGGAAATACAGACGAACATAACAACCCATAATGGATCGGATGCGAAAGAATGACCTGGCATCTGTAGAGCCCCAGCCTGGTTCCGTAGTAATTTATTGGCTCACTTGTAAAAAACGGTATCTTTCTAATAGTCTGTATAACGTACGGATCTCCTGTAAGGGACTCGGCAACCGCGAACGGAATAGTCAATGAGACGAGAACTGCGAGAAGTTTTATTACTGCGACGTGATCGTGTATATTTCTTATATAGGCGCGCCCAAACAAATATCCGACATAAAATTCAACACCGGTAGAGCCCAATTGAGAGATTAGGCTTTCGGGGTTATTGATTAAAAGGGATAGGGATTGAAAGAACAAATGCAAGGCAAACAATATATCTGCAATGATAATCTTTCCATATTTCCCTTGAAGCAAATTTATAAACAGCGGTATAGCCATGATGATCAGAATCATCCTGACACCGGTGAGATATAGTGGCCCAAGATAGAAATGGACCGGGATAAACATCGCAAGTATATACAAGACCAGCGGCAGCGGTCGTTTTCTCCCACTGTCGTTTATGTTCTGACGGCCTGAAGTCGTTTCAGAATGCAGATGCGCCAAAGATGTCAATGCAGCTCGTCCTGGTTCGCCGCGTTCTCAAACGCCGTTGCTGGTTCCTCTTACGAGTATAGCACAACCGACTGATCTGCCACCTGTAAGTTCGACAGGCTTCCCGAAATTTTTCGCGGCGGCACCTCAATATCAGTGTTGCACCAGTCCTCCGATATCTCGATAGTGTCAGTCACCGGAGAGCGGTTTGTTTTAAGCGCGCCCTACGCGGCCCCCTAGGTACTCTCTTAGTTGTTTCATTCCTAGCAGTGCCAGCCCGAGGCACAGCGATATCCCAAAGACAAGAATACCGTTTTCCCACCACTCAACCTCACCAAGGGTCAACCTTATCACTAAAAGAGCTAAAGCTAGGAATGTGAATACCCAGGGGTATATCATTTCTTTTAGATCAACCCTTGATAGTGACCCAAGGACAAAAACAGAAACGCCATATGCAACGAGTTCCCCCAAAGAAGATATCCAAATCACATGCACCATCTCACCTGTTTTTTGCAAAACGATAAAGGCGACAGGTATGAGACATATTCTGAAAAAATTGGCGATCATTTCATTAGATGTTTGCGCCACAGACAGCGCGGCTGTGACAACACCAATTTTGAAGGATCGAAAACAGTATAACAATGCCATCCAGGGCAATATGTATACGACACCCGCGTACTTCTCACCAAAAAGCAGATACGTTAAAGTTTCGCCAAATAAAACAATAACAAATAGAATCGCGAGCCCGCTGCACAAACTGGCTTGCATGCTCGACAATGCAAGGTTGGAGAACTCTTTCGTCTTCTCCTGGGCAGCCGATAGCTGAGGCAGAAAAAACTGCTGCTCGGTTGCGGCAACCATCAGAGACGGTGTCAGGGTAAGAGTTGTTCCCACCACAATGAGCCCAAGCGCTTCCAGGCCCAGGATGTGGCCCGAAATCAGTTTATCTCCCTGGAATGTTAAAAACATAAATAGGTTGTTCACAAGAAGTGGCCATCCAAACTTCAATGCCCGCAGCATTATCTTGCGATCGAATCTCATCCTGAAAGCGCGATGCGCAACCAAATGTGAAATCGGGATAGAAAGACCCCATTGAACAAATATTGCGACCAGCATCACCCGGTAGTCGGGATAGAGAGTGTAGACAGGCCAGATGCTTGCCAGCGAAATGAATGTTGGCAGAACCCGCGTAACGACAAGTGGCTTGAAATTCATGTCCCGGTTCATCCGGTGTATATCCATGTGTTCCAGAGCACGAATGATCGGGATCAGCGCCATCAGCTGATAGGCCCAGGCCAGATCCGGCACTCCGAAGAACTGTGCCATGGGATGTGCAATCATGAATAACAGCGCTGCTGAAATGAAGCTGCGCAAGAAGTTCAACCCATGCAGGCTGGCCTGAAGGTCGGGATTATCTCCGTCTTTGTCTTGTACCATCAGCTGTTGCAGGCCGATGCTGGATACCATTTCGATCACGCCCATGCTGATCGCAAATGTTGAAGCGATGCCATAATCTTCGACACTGACCAAGCGCGCGACGACGAGGTTTCGGATAAGAAGCAAAATGGCGCCGAACGCATTGCCTGACAGGATCAGAAGCGCAGTTCGGAGCATATTATCTTTCCTCTGACCCTGGCTTTGGGGCTTTCCCACATCAAAAGCCCTTAGGTCCGGTTTGATGGCCTCAGCCGCGCGGTTTGTCCATCCAACATTTACCGCGGCGTCAAGTTGCCGACGGAGCGGTGCAAAAATCGCCCGCCCGACTGTTTTGCGGCTTTAGAAAAACGCCTTTTTGGCCTTTGACAGCACCCGCCGCGCTTCGCGGACCGGGTGCAGACGACCGGTCAGGCAGTGCTGCACGTCATGGACACTCATATCGCTTCGGATGGATGTTCTGGGTCTGAGAAACCCATTGCCCCTTATGGCGCCGCCATCGCTGGTCCACGCGGCCTCATATTTCGCAGCCTTCAGGGCCTGTATCACCTTTCGATTATAGTTCCCGAACGGGATCGCCGCCTCGGTCACAGGGGCTCCCAGAACCTGTTCAAGCCGGTCTCGGGAGTGAAACACCTCCGCGTGCAGCGCGGCGGGGGTCTGATCCGGCCACGACACATGATCCTGACCATGAGACCCGATACCAAACCTCATATCGCGCAGCTGGCGCACATCATCCGCCGACAGGTATCCCGGCTGTTCCAGCCGCCCTGTCAGGACAAAGAATGTGGCGCGCAGGCCTCTTTCCAGAAGCGCCGGCGCGGCGATCTCCAGGTCAGACGCATTTCCATCGTCAAAAGTGATCAGAATCCGCTGCTGTTCCTGCCATGCCGGAATGCGGTCGATGACCTGATAAAAGGCATCTTTTGTAATCCAGTACCTTCTTTCCGCAGAGTCTGTTTCTGCGGGGGGTGACCCTATTCCATGGAAGTTCAATGCACGGGCTGGCAAAATATCAGGACGCTCTGCTTTGTGTTTACAAATTCACGGTTTGGGCGCTGCGTGAACATCCGAACTGGGAAATTCGCCCTATCAACCACTCAGTGCATGATACACATTTATGCGGCCGTCAACGGCATCGGGATATGCGCAACACTTACGACAGCAATGACATGTCATCAGCCGCCGCTGAGTTTTCGGCCACAAACTGGGCATCCGCTTCAATCCGGAAGTCGGTCACTTCGCCTTCGAAATCATGCGACCATTCCGAGCCGATCGTCCAGCCCCACTCATCGCCACCGGCGCCGACAAAATCGATATCGCTTTGCTGGTTCCGGTCGAGCACGACTTCGCCATCCAGCACCACCTGCAGACGGTCTGTCTCGGCGTCCATGATGACGATGGCCTGATGCGATTCAGTATCGTCCAGACCGAGGTTGTCGATCAGGATGGACTCATGCTGGAAGGAGGATCCGTCTTCGGCGATATGGACGCGCAACCCGTCCTCTTCGACAACCAGACCAACTTTCTTGTGGTTCCAGACCAGCCGCATGTCCTCGGCGTCCGCATTGGTTTTGCGGAAGTCGACAGAAAATGACAGTTGCTCGGAGTCTTCGAAATCTTTCAGGCGGCGCAGGTCAATATGATCGTCGCCTCCTGCCAGTTCCAGGACTTCACTGTCATCAACGATATCAACGGTGGCTTCGCCTTGCAGCTTCTTGCTTGGCAGCTCTGCAAATTCGATGATGTAGTCGTCAATGACCGGGAGTGCGGCGTCATCTTCGGGACCGGGGGCCGGATCGCCGCTATCAACGGATCCTTCAAACGCCTGATATTCGACCGAGGATGCATCCAGATTGAAGGCGCTCAGTTTGCCGTCAAAGTTCTGGCCACCCCAGGGCTCGCCAAAGACCAGCCCCCAATGCTCCATCAGGGGCATGGACCCCGTCACGGCCTGCGACGCTTCCAGTTTGCCATCTACAACAAGGTGCAGAGTGCCCGAAGCCCCGTCGAGTTGAATGGAAATGTCATGCGCGGCGCCGTCATTGATGGAAACGCCGCTTGTGACCAGGTCCACCTGTTCGCCTGACGTCAGGAAAAAACTGGCCTGCAGGTTGCCATCCCCCTGCACGCCGACAACCATGCTGCCATGGATGCGGGCAACCTCGCCCCAGCTGATGTCGGGCTGATCGGCCTGCAATGTCATCGACATTTCGAAATCATTGCTGCCAAAGAAGCGGGCAATGGATTCCTTGGCGATCTCTACTGTTGTTCCGGTTCCGCCCAGATCGACGGCCTTTCCCGTGCCGGTCGACACAGAGCCTGCATCAGATTCTGCAACCGAGGTTTCGTAGCCGTACCCCTGGCTGTAAAAAAGCCCGGTCGCGGCGTTGAACGCCAGAACATCCTCGCCGGCCACACCGATTTCGGCGGATGTCGATGCGGTTGCCGTGGTGCCGTCCTGTGTGACGGTCAGGGTCACTTCATATTCGCCGGCATCGGCATAGGTGTGGTTCACCACTGCGCCGCCGGTCATGGTGGTGCCGTCGCCAAAATCCCAGACGAATGTGGAATTTTCGGACGAGGCCTGTCCCGCCGGGCCATATGTATAAGAGGCGTCGAAAATCAGCGACTGCGAAGTCTGGCCGCTGGAATGCACGTCAAACTGCGGCGTCAGCGTGTCCGGCGTTGTATCCAGAACCAACTGCGGCGCGCCGACCGCAAGCGTGTCCAGCGCACTGCCCGGGGTTACGACATAACCTGCGACGCCGCCGGAACCATATTGCGAGGATTCCAGGAACATATCCCCGTAATACCCTTCGGAGCCCGGGTCTTCGTTCTGGATATAGACGTTGTTGGTTATGATGATACCGGTGTTGCCCTCCGCGCCGTTTATGACCGAGACGGCATTGTTTTCGACAAAGACATCCACGGACGACGCAGAGAGGTTGATTGCGGGCGCTTGGAAGAACTGCTCGTCTGACGTGGCAATCGAAAGCAATGTATTGTTGCGGATGATCAGCCCGTCCGTTTCGCCAACGGTAATGCCGTGTGAATGGCCGTTCAGTATCACATTCTCTTCGATCAGGATGTTCTGATAGAACATTTCCTGCCCGGCCAACCCCCGGTCCACCACGTCGTTGCGCATGAAAATGGACTGGGTCCAATCCCCGTCCCCGATATCAAGGGTATTGTTGCGGATGACAATGTCGGTGCTGGGCGTCTCGGTCCCGTTTGTCCAGAACTGGATCATATCCCGGTGGTCGTCTGACTCCAACGACCCGTGGAAATCGTGAATATAATTGTCTTCAATCAGAACCGATTCAACCGCGGCAAAATTTATCCCGTCTGACCGGATGGAATGAACGTCGTTGCCGACAACCCGGATATCCTGGGTGTGGTCGACCACAAGCCCTCTGTGCCAATTCTGGAATTCATTGTTCTCAACGGCGATATCGGAAGAGCCGCTGACCACCAGGCCTTTGCCAAATCCGTACCCGTCATCCTCGGCTGACCGGCCCGTCGGGAGATCGCCATCAAAGAGAGAGTTTTTGACCGTGATGTTGTCGCTGTTGTAGACCGTGAACGGGGAGAACCAAAGTGCGTCTGCGCTGTCGTATGTGTAATCAAACACCACATTGTCAAAAACAAGGTTTGTAACGCCGTCCAGATGCATCTCGGAGAAAGTGGCGGGCGCTTGCGGATCAGCCGACGTAATCGTGACCGGGGAGTCGAAAACCTGCGCTGTACCCGCCCCTTTGAGCAGAGAAAGATCATAATCTCCTCCAGCCGCCAGTTTGATCGTATCCCCACCCTGCGCCTGCGCCAGCGCATCATACAGCCCCGCACTATCCGTTACGGTATAGATCATCCTTGAAGCCTCACATTTCCCCAGGTTAACAAATCACGACGACAGACGCGTCAGCAGCAGCCCTGAAAACAACAAAAGTTGGCGTCTATATGTAGGCGGAATTGGGGCCTTTTTCGGCACACGCACGTTTTGAAATCCTCAGGTAGAAGATTCACCGCCCTTTTCCAACAGGCCGTCAGAAATCGGCAAAAAGTCGCGTATATAGGACGCCAAACCGCGCTGTGACCGGTTTCAGCTGCCCTCTTTGAAACCGCTTCCCGACCCCAGGCTGACATTCAGGGCGATGAAATTGCGACCCAGACTGCGCAGGTTTTGTGACAAAAGGATGTTTGCGGTGGCCACCGATTGCTCGGAATCCAGAAGGTCGCGCACGGTGGCGCCGTCCTGTCCGATCAGCGCGCGGGTCAGGTCGACAGATTCGCGATAAAGCTGCACCGTCTTGCGGGCAGAGCTGACAGACGCCCGGCTGCCGGAATATTCAACCAGCGCGTTTTCAACCTCTTCGATCGCGTCGATCACCGAGGATTGCCAGCTGGTCTGGGACTGGCGGACGCGCGATTGCTGCACTTCGACCTGGGCCCGCCTGGAGCCGTCGGGCAGCGCCGGCAGGCGCAGCGTGGGCCCAAAGAAATATTCCATGCCGCTTGCCCCCCCGAACGAGGACAGGGTGATTTCGCCCGACAGGGACAGCGCCGGATAAAGCTGTGCTGTTTCCACCCCGGTTTGTGCAACAGCCACGTAATAGAGCCGCTCGGCGATGCGGATGTCCGGCCGGTTGCGCAACAGGTCCGCCGGAATGCCGATATCTGCGGGCATGTCGGCCAGGGGCTGGCCGCGCCCGCCGGATATCAGCCGCGGGTCCGTCTGCCCCGGCGTCTTGCCCAACAGGGCGGCGATCCGGTTCTGCTGGACCCGCACCGCCGCTTCGGAGGCCGGGATCAGGGATTGGGTTTGCGACACCAGCGCTTCGGCGCGCACGATATCCAGCCGGGTCGCCGCATTGCCCGCCTGCAGCCGGGTGATCAGATCCAGCGTCTTGCGCCGCGAGCCCAGTTCCTGCCGCCGCAATTGCAACGAGCGTTGCTGAAACCGCAGATCCACATAGGCCGTGGCGAGGTTGGACAGCAAAAGCAGCTGCGCGGCATCCAGTTCGGCATCCGCAACCTCGATCCGGCCCTGGGCGGCGCGGACCTCTGCCTGCCGCTCGCCCCAGGGGTCCAGCAACCAGTCAAATCCGAAAATCGCCTCGCCGCCGTTTGCATCCGCGATGGTGCGCCCGCCGCGGCGTCCGGCCTCGGCCTGACCGGTCAATGTCACCGGTTCGGGAATGGTGCGCGCCAGAACCTGCGCTTCGGCGACGCGTTCCTTGGCCAGAACCAGATCCAGATTGGCGGCCAGCGCCTCGGTGACCAGTTCATCCAGAACCGGGTCATTGAATTTGCTCCACCAGGCCACATTTTCCAGCAGCACCGGCGCGCCCGAGCGTTTGCCCGAAAACGAGGATGCAAACGGAAAGCCGGGGGTCTGGAAAACAGGGGCCACATCACAACCGGCCACGGCAATAGCCATGGCAACGCCAATCAGACTGCGCAGCGGTTTCCGCTGGCCAGGTCCGGTCATGTTCTGCTCCTGCCTCACGCTGCCGGTTGTCCGGCTTATCGGTGTCGCGATCTTAGCCGGAATTTATGCCCCGGTGGCAGTTCTCAGGCACCTGTCCCGGCGTTTTCCCGAAACCATGCGGCTTTTTTGACCCACCGCAGTGCGTTGAGCCGTTCAGCTTTCGCGGAACGCGTGTGACAACTGATCGGCAAATGGCTTGATCAGGAAGTTCAGGACCGAGCGTTCGCCGGTCTGCAGGAAGGCCTCGACCGGCATTCCCGGGATCAGGTCGACCGCGCCCAGCCGGTCCAGCTCTTCGCGGGACAAGGCGACATCCACCCGGTAAAAGCTGCGGCCCGTGGCCGGATCCGTCACGCTGTCAGGCGAAACCGAGGAAATCTCTCCGGTCAGTTCCGGCGTGCTGCGCTGATCAAAAGACGGGAACCGGACCCGCGCGGCTTGTCCCACATGCACCGTGTCGATGGCATCCGGGGCAATCTGCACCTCGAATTCCATCCCCTCGGACAGCGGCACGATCGTCATCAGCGTTTCCTGTGGCGGCAGCACGCCACCGCTGCTCCAGACCTGCAATTCGTGGATCACCCCGCTGACCGGCGCCCGGATATCCAGCCGCTTCAGCGCATCCTTCATCCGGGCCAACTCCAGCAGGTTTTCCTCGACCCCGGTTGTGACCTCACGCAGTTCAGACACCACGCTTTCGTGGAATTCGCGTTCCGCCTGCATCGTTTTCAACTCGGCATCGCGGATCGCATTGCGCATCCGCGCCAATTCGGACTGGTAGAGCGCGATTTCCCCCAGCAGACCGGCGTGGCGGCCCTGCAATTCCAGCAACCGGCTTTCGGGTACCAGCCCCTGTTCAAACAGCTCATCCAGATTGCCGATCTCGCGGGCGACGAACCCAACCTGGCTTTCTGCGGCGTCTATCTGGGCACCGATCCCCACGATTTGCGCTCCGAACTGTTGAATCTGTTCGTTCAGCTGCGCCTTCTGGCTGTCCAGAACCGCGTGGCGCGACCGGAACACCTCGTATTGCCCGGCCAGGTTTCGCTTGACCGCATCGGGATCCAGCGACGCGGCAAAAACCAGCGGCGGGAATTCCGTCAGGTTTTGCCCTTCCGCTTCCAGACGGGCCCGGCGCGCAACAAGCTCGGCCAGGCGGCCGCGCACGATATCCAGATTGATCTGTGCAACGGTCGGATCAAGGCTGACCACAACCTGACCGGCATCCACCGCATCGCCGTTGCGCACATTGATCTCGCGGACAATCCCGCCTTCCAGGCTTTGCACCGGGCGGGGTTTGCCCTGGGCCACAACCTGACCCTGGGCGATGACCGCGCTGTCGATGGTGATCACATGAAACAGCCCGAACAGCAAAATCAGCCCCGCCACGCTGGCAATGCCGATGAGGCGTTCGGTGCGGTTCAGGTCGGTTTTGGTTGCGTTGCGCCCTGTCATATCATCATCCTGCCTTGCGCTGTTCAGAAGAGACCGACCGCATAGCCAGGCGGAATATCTCTTCGCGGGGGCCAAATTGCGCCACCTTGCCCTTGTGCAGGATCAACACCTTGCTGGCCTCGGCCAGAACGCTGGGCCGGTGCGCCATCACCACAACCGTACACCCGGTCTTGCGCAGATAGCGGATGGTCTCGGTCAGGGAGTCATCGCCATGCGCATCCAGATGCGCATTGGGTTCATCCAGCACGATCAGCTTTGGCAGCCGATAGATCGCGCGCGCCAGCCCGATCCGCTGGATTTGTCCACCCGACAGCGGCTGGTCGGGGATGCCGACCCGGGTGGCATAGCCATCCGGCATGCCCAGGATCAGATCATGCACGCCCGCGGCGCGCGCCGCCGCAAAGATATCGTCTTCGGTTGGTTTCGCCTCGAACCGTGAAATGTTTTCGGCAATCGTTCCGGGCATCATCTCCACGTGCTGTGGCAGATAGCCGATATAACGGCCCAGCTCGTCCGGGTCCCATTGTTCAAGGGTCGCGCCGTCCATCCGCACCTCGCCCGCATCGGGCCGCCAGGTTCCGACCAGAACCCGCGCCAGGCTGGACTTGCCCGCCGCGCTGTTGCCGATCACACCCAGCACATCGCCGGGGTTCAGTTCAAAACTGACCTGATCCAGAATCCGGGTGCGCCCCTGCTGGGCGCCGCCGGGCATCAGCCGGGTCACCGCGTTCAGCCGCACCGCGCCGGTGGGCTGCGGCAGCGACACGCGTTCCTTGTCGGCCGGAACCAACGCAAATGTTTCGCTCAGGCGCTTGTGGGCCTCAAAAGCCCGGCCAATGCTGCGCCATTGCGCAATGACCTGATCCACCGGCGCCAGCGCGCGTCCGGCAAGGATCGAGGTGCCGACAATCATGCCGGCCGAGATCTGCTGGTTCAGCGCCAGATAGGCGCCACCCGTCAGCAGCATCGACTGCAACAACAGGCGGAAGGAGCGCGAGAAGGACGAGAACATATCCGACCGGTCGCCGCCTTTCTGGCTCTGGGTCAGGCCGGCATCATGCATCATCCGCCAGCGGTCCGCGATGGCGCCACGCATCCCCAGCGCGCGCACGGTTTCGGCGTTGCGCAGACACTGGTTCGAAAAATTCCGCTCCATGCCTTCGTATTGCAGGGCCTGTGCCACCACATGCCGGGTGGCCCACTGGTTCAGCAGCGCAATCGCCGTGACCACGGCGGCCCCAGCCAGCGTCAGGTATCCCAGCCAGGGATGGATGAAAAACACCACAACCAGAAAGATCGGAATCCACGGCACATCAAACAGACCGCGAATGGCCGGACCGGACAGAAAGCCGCGCATGATCTCCAGGTCGCGCAGCGCATTGCCGCCCTTGAAGGCGGGATCGCCTTCGCGTTCCAGCAGCTGGCGGAAGGCCAGTTCGCCGGTCATCTCGTCAAACCGGTACGCCGCGCGGGACAACAGCCGCGAGCGCATGAATTCATAGATGCCCAGAAATCCGTAAAGCGTGACAACAATGATGAACAGGCCAACCAGCGTGGGCACCGATCCGCTGGACAGCACCCGGTCATAGATCTGCAACATATAAAGCGGGCCGGTCAGCATCAGCAGGTTGATCGCCGCGCTGAACAGGCCAGCATGCACAAAACTGCGCTGCAGCTTCTTCAGGGCTTCACCGTAGGGAGAGGTAATCTCGCTGATCTGTCCCAATTATCGCTCCTCTTCGCGCGCGCCCGCGACTTGCCATTTTTGCCGGATTCCGGCCCCTTCTCATGATCAGCCAAATAAGGCGAAAAGGCGGACGTATTTCGGGCATTGTTCTGCGAGACGCAACCCTCGCTTTCACAGCGGGCAGGTGTCGGCATGTTTCCGCATAGCCGCCAAGTATACCCGCCCCGCGAAACCTGCGGCTCTCGGGCGGCGTCCCTGTTATCTTATATTATATTTCTTCCCCTCACACCCTTTTGGCCACGCGCGTTGGCATGGCCGGAACACAAGAAGGCCGACAGTCAGAAACAATCGGCCCTTGTGGATGGATCGGGGGGTGGGTCAGGCCGTCTTGCGACGACGGCGCAGAGCGGCAAGACCACCAAGGCTGGTGATCAGCAACAAGCCGGCCGCAGGCAACGGCACGGGCGGCGGCGTGTCACCAGACGGGTCTTCGGTTCCGCCAAATTCATAACTGCCGTCACCGGAATTCGAGACGCTTGCAATCTTGAGCGCATGGCTGTCCATGACGAAGGTGTCGATCACGCCCGCAAATGTCAGCGTAAAGCCGAAAATATCTGTTGTTCCGGCCTGGACGCCGTTTGACGCGCCACCCGAACCGCTGGCGCAGGAATTTCCGGAGAAGGCACACAGCTCGACAACCCCGTTGAACCCGGGAATGAACCCGGCCCCGACACCCCAGTCGACACCGTCCGCGTTTCCATCGGTCGCGCCGTTGATCGTCGCATCAGGGTCTGTTGCAAAGCCAATCGCAGAAATCCGGCTGGTGCCGTCCGTCGACGTGTTGCTCAGGCTGACCGTGAATGCCGCGAAGGTGTTGGAACCGTCATTGGTGAAGCTGTCGAGGGTGAACGCGGCTGTTGCGCTCAGATCGACGGACGGAGTGTTGCCGCTGTCCGGACAGGGATCGCCAGCAAGACAGGTGTAGCTTATGTTGACGGTGTTTCCGACTTCGGATGCATTCAGGGTTGCAGCAGCAACAGGGCTGGCAAAAGAAAGCCCTGCAATTATGAGCGCCGCACCCAGCGTCTGACCTTGATACCCAAACATTACAATTACTCCAGAAAACAAGAAACCTACACGGCAGGACATCCCACCCGTTTCCGGCATAGAGGCTGCCATATTTAAAAGCCTGAATGCTTTTACAGGCGATCCACCGCCGTATTAGCAGCACTGTCGGGCCAATGCGCCTGCGAGCACCCACATTGTTGACGGAACCTCAACAATCAGCCCAGCGGTGCACCGTATTTGATGTTGCGCTCGTGCCGCTCGACGGCCTTTTCCACCGAATTGTAATGGCTCAGCACGCCCCCCTCCAGCACCGCGCCGGAATCGCAGACCCGTTTCACATCCCCCATCGAATGGGACACGAACACCGCGCCGCTATGTTGCAGCCGGTCCAGGAACAGCGCTTCGCTTTTCTCTTTGAACGCGGCGTCGCCGACGGCGGTGACCTCGTCCACCAGATAGGTGTCGAAATGGATGCCCATCGAACAGGAAAACCCCAGCCGCGACCGCATCCCCGAGGAATAGGTATGCACGGGTTCATGAAAATGCGGCCCCAATTCAGAGAAATCGGCGACGAAATCCAGCAGTTCCTCGGTATCCACCCCGTAAACCCGCGCCAGGAAGCGCGCGTTCTGTGCGCCGCTCAGGTCGCGGTGGAAACTGCCCTGGAACCCCACCGGCCAGGACACCGAACCGGTGGTCACGACCCGCCCCGAGTCCGGCTGGATCGCGCCGGCGATGATCTGCAACAGGGTCGATTTCCCGGCCCCGTTGCGCCCCAGCAGCCCAACCGATTTGCCCCGCGGCACCGAGAGCGAGACATTGTTGGCGACAACCTTGGTCGAGTCTTTGAGCTGAAAGACCTTGGAGACGTTTTCGAGCCGGAGCATGGCTTAGCGACGGTCCTTCAGGCTGTAATAGATCAGGGTCAGGATGGTCCAGGACCCGAACAGGATCAGCGCCACCACCGCCAGCAGGATTTCGCGCTGCGGATATTGCGGCGTTTCGGCCAGGGTCGGGCGCACATAGGCCGCCAGATAGCGGCTTTGGCGGCGGGCCTCGGCGACGGCGGTGTCATAGGCCGACAGGGCCGAGATATAGGCCTCCTGTGCAAAGGCCAGATCCACCTGCAGCACTTCGAACCGGCCCACCAGATCGGCATAAGCCTCGGTGGCGTCGCTGCCCCCGACGCCCAGCTTGCGGCGTTCCTCGTCGATGCGGTTCTGGATCACCACGGTCTTGCGTTCGGCCAGCTCGACCCTTGGATCGTTGTCGCGGGCGGTTTCGGTCAGCAGGTCCAGCTCGATCAGGGTTTCCGCCAGCTGCGCCTGCAGGGAATTCAGCAGGCCCATCTGGCCCTGAATGTCCGCCGTGGGATCGACGATCTGGGTCTGGTTGCGGAACAGCGTCAGCGCCTGGCGCGCATCTTTCAGACGGCTCACCGCCAGGTCCAGCTCTTCCTTGGCATAGCGCGTCACGTCCCCCCGGGCCAGGGCGGACAAATCGTTGATCATCTGGCTGGAGCGGTCAAAAATCTGCTGCGCGATGGCGCGGCTGTCATCGGGATCAAAGCTGCGCACCTCGACCTCGATCAGCCCGGTGCCGGGGTCATAGACGATGCGCACCATGCGCAGCCAGTAATCGACCAGATCCTCGATGCTGGCGTCTTCAGGCAGGCGGAACACCGGGTCGTTTTCGGGTTTCAGATAGATCTGGTGCAGGCCCAGGCTGACGTCGATTGCCTGCACCAGTTCCTGGCTCTGGATGAATTCATAAAGGATATCGGTATCGGACGAACTGGAACCCGAGATATTGGTCAGCCCGCCCAACAGTTCAAACGCCGATCCGGTTTCTTCGCTGCGCACGCTGAACCCGACCTTGGAGGCATATTGATCCGCCGCGCGGGTATACAGGTAATACCCCGCCCCGCCCGTGGGCACGACGACCATCAGCAGGAAAAACAGCACCATCATCCAGTGACGCAGCTGCATCCGGGCGGGTTTGGCCGCCGGGGCAACCTCGATCACCCGCACCTTGGGCTTGGCGGGTTTGGCGGGTTTGGACGCCTGTTGTGCCGGTTTTGATGCCTGCGCGGGTTTGGGCTGTGTTACTTCGCCTGCCACGGGTAATCCGATCTTTAATTTTGTAGATAAACCTCTATCCTAACTTAAAGGTTCAGACCATCCTGATCCAGTTCCATCAAGAGGTCACGGCGATGGGCTTTCCCGCAGCGCAGCATAGTGGACGGCGACGGTTTCGCGCCTTTCGTGCCATTGGCGCGCTGATGCTGCGCGAAATGGCCTCAACCTATGGCCGCTCTCCTGGTGGCTATGTGTGGATGATCCTGGAACCGGCGGCCGGTCTGGCCTTGCTGAGCTTTGTTTTCGGGCTGATGCTGCGTTCGCCGCCGCTGGGCACGAATTTCCCGTATTTCTTTGCCGGCGGGCTGTTGCCTTTCACGTTTTACACCACGATTTCGATGCAGATCAGCAAATCGCTGAATTATTCGCGCCCGTTCCTGGCCTATCCGGCGGTGACCTTTCTGGATGCGCTGCTGGCGCGGTTCCTGCTGAACGCGCTGACGCAGATGCTGGTGATGGTGGTGGTGGTTGCCGGAATCGTGCTGGTGTACGACCTGCGCCCGATCATGGACTGGAGCGCGATCTTTCTGGCCATGGCGATGCTGTTCGCGCTGACCATCTCTATCGGCGTGATGAACTGCTTCCTGTTTGGCATGTTCCCGTTGTGGGAACGGTTATGGACGGTGGTGAACCGGCCGATGTTCGTGCTGTCGGGGGTGCTGCATATCCCGGAAAACGTGCCGATGCGGTTTCGCGATTATTACATGCTGAACCCGATTGCCCATATCACCAGCCAGATGCGCAAAGGGTTTTTTGCCACCTACGAGGCGTCTTATGTCAATCCGACCTATGTCTTTATCATTTCGTTTGTGCTGCTCAGCCTTGGATTGCTGTTCCTGCTGAAGAACCATAAGGATATCGCCCTGAAATAGGGTCGGTTGCGGACAAGGGGGCCAGACATGTTTGCGCGGGTGTCCCGATATGCCGGGATCGGATGGCGGTTCCTGTTTCCGGACCGGGCGGCGCGGAGCTATATCCGCGTGCTGCGCGACAGCGCGCTGTTTGACCGGGCGTTCTATTTCGGCTCTAACCCGCGGCTGCGCCGCCTGTTCCGGCTGGCGCCCGAACGCCATTATGTGCTGTTCGGCGAAGCGGCGGGCCTGTGTCCGAACCCCGGATTTTCACCGCGCGCCTATCTGTATCACAACCCCGACCTGGCCGCGACCGGAGTACAGCCGCTGTTGCATTACATCGAGACCGGGCGCGACCAGGGCCGCACCGTGCTGCAGGCGGGCGATGTGCCTGCCGTGCTGCCCCTGCCCGCGATCCGCCCCGATGATGCGCCCGATCCGCGCGCGCCGGTGGCGGTGGTGATCCACCTGTTCTATCCCGAGATGTGGGCAGAATTCGCCGCCGCGCTGGCGGCCCAGCGGTTTGCCTTTGACCTTTACGTGACCACCAGCGTGCCGGGCGATGACAGCGCCGCGCTGGCCGCGCGCATCACCGCCGAATTCCCCGCCGCGCGGGTCTGGAACATGCCCAATCACGGGCGCGATATCTTTCCGTTTGTGCATCTGGCCGGGTCCGGCGTGCTGGCGGGGTATCGCGCAATCTGCAAGCTGCACAGCAAGAAATCCCCGCATCGCGATGACGGGCCGGACTGGCGTGCCGCGCTGATCGGCGGCATCCTGGGCGCGCCCGACCAGACCGCGGCGCGGCTGGCGGCGTTCCTGGCACAGGACACCGCCGGGATCTGGGTCGCGGACGGGCATCACATGACGGGCGATGACTGGTGGGGCGTCAACCGGACCTGTGCGGCGGCGCTGCTGGCGCGGGGCGGGATCACGCTCCCTGCCCGGCCGCTGAGCTTTCCGGCCGGGTCGATCTACTGGATCAAACCCGCCGTGCTGGACCGGCTGACAACGCTGCGCCTGACGGCTGCCGATTTCGAACCGGAACAGGCGCTGGTGGATGGCACCACCGCCCACGCGGTGGAGCGGATCATGGGATACCTGGCCGAAGCGGGCGGGGCGCGCGTGGTGGAAAGCCGCGATCTGGATCAGAATTAGCCTGTGGTGTTTTGCGCCGGTTTGGCGCATAGCCAGCAGGTAAATAGTGATGACCCCGAGCATTCCCGGACCTTTATGGCCAGACTTTTCCTTCATATCGGTGCCCACAAGACCGGCACCTCGCATCTGCAGCACCTGTTCCATCTCAACCGGAAACGCCTGGCGCAGGCGGGTGTGATCTATCCCGATATCGGCCCGAACGATGCCCATCACGCGCTGGCGGCGCTCTGGATGGATGTACCCGGTGTGCCCGAACAGTTTTATGCCCGCCACAGCCCCGAGGCGCTGTGGGACAATCTGGTGCGCGCCCATGCAACCGGACCCGGCACCGTGTTCCTGTCGGCCGAGAATTTTTCGCGCGGCTTCCCGGATGTGGTGGATATCCCCGATCTGGCCCGGCGGCTCTCGGCCTTTGACGAGGTGCGGGTGATCTATACCATGCGCCAGCAGGCGCCGCTGGTGCAGTCGCTGTGGCTGCAGGTGGCGAAAACCACCAAGGTGCTGGGGCTGCACGCCTATATCCGCCGCGCGCTGGAAACCGGGCTGAGCGGCGGCGTGCGGATTGATCACGACGGGATCTATGAATGGCTGTTGCAGGGGTTTTCCCCGGATCAGATCATCCTGCAGGATTACGCCCAAATGCGCCGCGCGCCCGGCGGCGTCGGACAGGTGTTCCTGGACCTGATGGGCTGTGATCTGCGCGCCGATGATCTGGTCCAGCCGCCGCAGGACAAATCCAACATCTCGCCCGATCCGCTGGCGTTTCTGACCGCCACCCAGATCGTCGAAAACGCGGTGCCGCCCGCCGATCTGGTGGCGCTGGTCGATACGGTCCTGCACGCGAACCTGCCCGATCAGCCCCGCTCGATCCTGCTGTGGAGCGAATATACCCGCTTTTACAAGCAATATGCCCCGCGCAACGCGATGCTGGTCGAACGGGTGCAGCCCTGGCAGCCCGGTTTTACCTTCGAAGACCCGGCGCCGTCCCCCGACATGCTCTATCGCGCCGATCTGGGCGAAGAGGTCTGGAGCCGGATTGCCGCCGCGCTGTATGCCCGGCAAAAACCAAAACCCGATTCAACCTGGCGGCGCCTGTCCCGCTCCGGCAGCCGCTCGGGCGGCTGAACCGCTCCGCTTTTAATCGAATCCCGCGCTCATTCCTTGGTTTTGCCGCGAAGGGATCGTGCCCGGTCCCTGCCCGCCTGACAGGTCTTGGTCACGCGTGGGGGCGCGGGAACGGGGCATGAAACGTGGGGTTGTTAACATTTGTCCAGACAGTCTGGACCGAAGCTATATCCGTGTCCGGACAGGTGGCACGATTTGACATCGCGGATGGCGATCTGCTGATCCACGATCCGGCCAGCGGCCAGCTGCTGCGCGCCGGTCTGGATGCCGGACCGCTGGCGCTGAGTGATTTCACCAGCTTGTCGCTGGGCGCGGCAGGCGGTCAGACAGACGTGGTTCTGGACGGGCAGAGCTATGCGCTCGACACCGCCACGCTGACCCGGCTGAGCCAGGGCTATGACAGCGCGTCGGCCTATCTGGACGGCACCGGGTTTGCCGGGCATCTGGTGACCCTGCACAGCCACACCACCGCCAGCGGCACCTTTGTTTTTGCCGCCCGCGCTGCGGGCAGCGGGCTGGAGGTGCTGCGCCTCGGGGCCAATGGCACGCTTGATCCGGTGGCCACGGTTTCGGACACGCCCGCGCGCTATCTGGAAGGCGTCACCGCCATGGCCAGCCTGACGGTGGGCACCACCAGCTATCTGGCGGCGGCGGGCGGGCGCGATGACGGGCTGAGCCTGTTTGCGATCGCTGATGACGGCACGCTCAGCCTGACCGCATCGTTCGGCTTTGATCAATCCCTGCCCATCGACCGGCCCAGCGGCCTGCGCGCGGTCGAGCTGGACGGGCACAGCTATCTGGTGCTGGCCTCTTACGGGACCTCCTCGCTCAGCGTGCTGGAGGTGATGGCGGATGGCAGCCTGGCGTTTCGCGATCAGGTCAATGACGATCTGAGCACCCGGTTCGACGGCGCCTCGGCGCTGGATACGATCACGGTGGATGGTCAGGTCTTTGTGTCCGTGGCCGGGAATGATGGCGGGCTGTCGCTGTTCCAGATGTTGCCGGGCGGGCATCTGGTGCATCGCGAAACCCTGATCGACGATCTGACGTTGGCGCTGGACGGGGTGCATCAGCTGCGCTTTGTGCAGCAGGATGGCCGGGTCGAATTGCTGGCCCTGTCGGCGGGCGATGCCGGGCTGACCCGGCTGGCGCTGGACCTGGACCAGATCGGGGTCACCGGCACCATCGGCACCGGCGCGGATGATGTGCTGATCGACGGGGCCGGCAGCGATATCATGACCGGCGGCGCGGGCGCGGATATCTTTGTGTTCCGCCCGGATGGGGCCGAGGATACGATCACCGATTTCAACACCGCCGAAGACCAGATCGACCTGTCCGCCTTTGCGGGCCCCGATCAGTCCGACACGCTGAGCATTGCCCTGGTCACAGGTGGTGCCGTGCTGAGCTGGGGCACCGAAACCCTCTTAATAGAGACACATAACGGCGCAACCCCGACCCTGGCCGTGCTGGAGGCCAGCCTGATCACCGGCACCAGCCGGGTTGTCATGCCCGATCCTGATCCAACGCCTGATCCAGACCCCGATCCGGACCCGGAGCCCGACCCTGATCCAGAACCGAACCCCGATCCAGAGCCCGACCCGGACCCCGATCCGGAGCCAGAGCCGGGCGACGACACGAACAATATCTTCACCTGGCAGGCCGGGGCCGACACGCTGGACGGCGGGGCCGGGTTCGACACGGTCGATTACAGCGATGCCGATACCGGCACCTTCGCCAGCCTGGCTGATGAGCGGCGCAATGGCGGGGCCGCCACCGATGATGTCCTGCTGAACATCGAAGCGCTGACCGGCACCCGGTTCAACGACAAGCTGTGGGGCGATGCCAATTCCAACACCCTGACCGGGCTGGGCGGCAAGGACCGGCTTTATGGCGAGGCGGGCAATGACTGGCTGCTGCCCGGGACGGGGGATGATTATGCCGATGGCGGCGCCGGGATCGACATGGTCAGCTATGCCGACCTGGACAGCAAGGTCTCGGTCAACCTGGAAACCGGCAGCGCCACGTCAGAGGGCTGGACTGATCAGCTGTTCAATATCGAGCAGGTGACCGGCACGATCTATGCCGATTACATCGTCGGTGATGCGGGCAACAACCGGATCCGGGGCCTGGGCGATTACGACTGGCTGGTCGGCTCGGACGGGGCCGACTCATACGATGGCGGCTCCGGGCGCGACATGATCTCGTATATCTATTCCGACACGCCGGTGACGCTGGACCTGGGTCTGGGCATCGGGCTGGCGGGTCAAGCGGCGGGCGACAGCTATGTCAGCATCGAACGGGTCACCGGCTCGGTCTACGAAGACCTGATCATCGGCGGCGGCGGCGAAGAGGATTTTCGCGGACTGGGTGGCTATGACTGGTTTTACGGATCGGGCGGCGGGCGCGACCGCTATGACGGCGGATCGGGCAAGGATACGGTCAGCTATGCCTATTCCGCCGAAGGGGTCAGCGCCAGCCTGATGGCCGGGTCCGGGTCCTTAGGCGATGCGAATCTCGATCTTTATACCGCGATCGAGAACCTGGCCGGGACCAGCTATGACGACGTGCTGATCGGCGATGATGGCCGCAACCGTCTGCGCGGCATGCATGGGCGCGACTCGTTGTTTGGCAATGGCGGGGTCGACCGGCTGACCGGCGGTGGCAGCGACGATTACCTGGATGGCGGCGATGGTTGGGATTACGCGCTGTTCAAGGGCAACCGGGATGAATACCGGATCACCCATTCCGGCGCGTTCACCTATGTGGACCTGATTGCGCCCGGCGGCGAAGGCACCGACACCCTGATCAATATCGAAGGGATCGAATTCGCCGACGGGCTGTTTTACCTCTGATCAGGCGCCCGGGTCGAATGCCGGGTCGGCCTCCGGTTCAGGCAGCGCATAAGGCGGCAGCGTCACCATGCCGTCCTGCGTCACCGTCACCGGGGTCGGAAACAGGGTCTGTTGCGGGGCGCGTGCGCCATGCGGCAGGATCACCGTCACATACAGCACCCCGTCGCGCCGCTCCACATCCGAGGCCAGCCAGTCACAGCCGGTCTCGGCCTGCCGCCGCCGCCCGCCTTCAGGAATATCGGAAAAATCCAGCCCCACCCCGTTCAGCGTCAGGCAGGCGCCCGCAACTGAAAGGGTCAGCTGATCGTCACGGCGCATCGGCGCAAACGTTATATGCATGATCTCTCCTTCTCAGACCCAGCGGCCGACGGCCAGGGTGGTTATGGTCCGGCTCTGCGCGGCCAGCGCCTGGGCGGCAAACACCGTCACCCCGGCGGCTGACACCGCCGAGGAGGCCCCGGCCGAACACCATTCGGCATCGGCCTGGATATTGGCCTGCACATGCGGGGCGTCGGAAAACGCCGCCGGATAGACCCAGGTCCCGAAATCGACCGTGGAGCGATGCAGCGCGCCGATTGGCGTGGTGCTGACCGAAACGCTGCGCGTGATCTGGCAGATCTGGGTGCCATCGGCGAAGCGCACGTAATCGCCATTGGTGTTGCTGCCCCGCTCGATCACGCCGCCGCTGGGCACACCGCTGGTCATTTCCACCGCGTCCAGCAGGTTCGCCGTGCCATACAGCCGGTTGGGGTCGCCCCAACTGGCCCCGGTATCGGCGCTGCCCCAGACAATCGGCGTGTTCTGCTGAAAAAAGATCCGCTTGATCGAATAGCTGCCTTCGCTGACCCGGCGGTTCAGCGTCAAGAACGGGTTATAGCGGCAATTGGGATGCGGAAAGGTGGCGTTGTCGGCATTGCTGCCCGCGCCGGAATAAAACCCGGTCGGCAGCGGCCCGTCGCCGGTGTCCAGACGGGTCTGGATGCCATCGGTCGCCCCCAGGCCAAAGGCATTCACCGGCAACAGCCGCCCCGGCGTGTCATCCAGCGCATCCGCCTGCACCGCCGTGCCCGTCACCGGC
>Ga0070727_10001371_pt1 | contig 26006 bp, 20 predicted proteins | sample tdAd472_FD_66722 | JGI IMG/M metagenome (GOLD analysis project Ga0070727, IMG submission 66722) | Marine sediment microbial communities from the Atlantic coast under amendment with organic carbon and nitrate - tdAd47.2 | ecosystem: Environmental > Aquatic > Marine > Coastal > Sediment | place...
AAAACCAATGGCCGACCTAATTATGCCTTTGCAGTTCAGGCCATGTTGCAAAACAAAAGCAAAGTCAAATTGCTAAAAGGCCTGAAAACGTCCGAACAGGCACTCTATGTGGAGCAAGAAATTGAAGCCTTCTTGCGCATACAAGATGAGCCTGTAGATGAAGAATGGAAGGGATAATGGGCTTACCGTAGCCCCAAGTTAGTACTTACCTTGATCGTTGTTCCTACTATTGGACATTTCCAAGGGCGTTTAATCGTTTAGCGTTGAAGGTTTATACCACGGCATTAAACCTTCAACTTTCATCTGATAAACCGTATTTATCCTGTAGGATGATGCTTGTTGAAATTAGACAATGGAATGAATTCTGATTCGTTACCTTTGTCCATCAATTTTTCAAACCAAACCAAAAAAATGAAAGCATTACACATTCTTTTTGCCTTTTTATTAGTAGTAGGAAGTGCCCAGGCACAAGTCGATTGCCGTCCTTATATCCCAACTGACGAAGGGACGGAATGGGAAATGACAGATTATAATGCCAAAGGGAAGGTACAATCTAAAACAACACTTAAAGTATTAGAAAAAGTGGTAAGCGGTGCTGATTTGACAGTGAAAATCCAAGCCATTTCCTATGATAAAAAAGGCAAGGAAGTATTCACGAATACCTTCGAAGCGTACTGTAAAGATGGCCAATTTGAATTAGATATGGCCTTTAGAGTCAACGGAGAAACCATGAAAGCCTATAAAAATATGGATGTAGACATGGATGCCTCGGAGTTCGAAATACCTGCTATGGATGCTGCCGTAGGAACGACCTTGGATGATGGTACAATTACCGTTAAGGTCGGTAATGGTGGCATGAATATGTTTAATATGACGATAGACGTCATCGATCGAAAGGTAGAAGCGAAAGAAGAGAAAACAACTGCTGCTGGAACCTTCAATTGCCTAGTCCTGTCTCAAACTACGCGCATGAAGATGGTAATGAAAATTGAAACAATTAGTAAAGAATGGTACGCTGAAAATGTAGGGATGATTCGCTCCGAGACCTACAATAAGAAAGGCAAGTTGATGGGATATAGTGAATTGACAGCCTTGTCTAAGTCTTAACCAGACTACTAGCGTTGTAGAAAACAGAAAACAGAAAACAGAAAACAGAGGAGAGAAGAGAGAGGAGAGACTGACTGGATACATGGCTTAAGTCCCACCTCAGCAGTCTCTCCTCTGACTTCTCACTTCTCACTTCTCTCTTCTCACTTCTCTCTTCTCACTTCTGACCTCTCCTTTTCCCAGTAAAACGATCTAAATTATGGCCCTCACAGCCCTCCCGCCCCCCACAAACGGCCCAAGCACCTGGTACGGCCCCGATATGGCTAATCGACCAGCGGAATGGATATGGGAACTCTCTCCTAGTGAGATAGAAGAATTAGAAAAGGCAGCTGAATCACTGCTGGCTAGGGGGCAAGAGATTGGGCAAATGAAAGCAGCGGATTTTGTGCTTCCCCGCCTGGGTGCAAAGCTGAAGACGCTTCGTCAAACCTTAATTCAAGGTAGAGGATTTAGCTTGATTAAAGGGCTGCCTATCTCGCGCTACACTGAGCGAGAAATTATCACGATCTTTTTTGGAATAGGAACACAGCTAGGCAACGCTAGGTCTCAAAATGCACAGGGGCATGTGCTAGGGCATGTTCGTAACCTGGGCTTAGACAGCAGTGATCCCAAAGTAAGAATATACCAAACCAAAGAGCGACAAACTTTTCATACCGATTCCTGTGATGTAGTGGGCTTGCTTTGCCTGCAACCCGCCAAATCTGGTGGCCGCTCGCTATTGGTAAGTGCAGATACGGTCTATCAAGAAATGTACAAATACCGTCCTGATCTTTTATCGCTTCTTTTAGCACCCATTGCAACGGATAGGAGAGGGGAGGTGCCAGCAGGAATGTTACCGTATTTGCTTATTCCGGTGTTTAGTCATTACCAAGATAAAATCACTCCCTTTTACCAGCGCCAATACATCGAATCAGCCCAACGCTTTCCTTCCGCTCCCCGGCTGACGGCCCCACACCTGGAAGCCCTAGACTTGTTTGATCAATTGTGTAATGATCCTTCCTTACACTTGTCCATGATGCTAGAAAAAGGAGATATGCAATTTGTGTATAATCATGCCATGTTGCACGATCGTACCGGCTTTGAAGATTGGGAAGCGCTTAGCCAGCGTAGGCATTTGTTGCGATTGTGGTTGTCTATTCCTGGAGATCGCCCGCTTCCTCCTGTTTTTGCTAGTCGTTATGGTACAGTAGAGGTGGGGAATAGAGGGGGGATTGTTGTGCCCGGCACGCAATTGAATGTGCCGTGGATTAGTGACATGTAACGGTCAAATTCAGTTGGCAGCTCGCCTCGTCCTCGCCATTGCAGGTTTCTCTACCTGCCATTCTTCCTAGCGCTCTGTATTGATGCAGGTATTGGTTTGCTATAGCATAAAATTCTGGACGGGGTTGGTCGATAGTTCGATAAATGACCAATATTATAGGCCCCAAAATGGTGCAATTAATGTGACCTAATCTGAATAGTATCGACTCTCCCGCTTCTGAAGTTTTAACCTCATTTACAACAAAATCCAAAAAAAGTGTGATTTTGGGATAGTACCTGCGAATAATAGAGAGAATCAATGCTATAAACCTATTCATGGCGACTGTACCCAATAAGGCTGCTTTTCTAAACCTACTAAATGACCACAAGGGAATCATTTACAAAATTGCGAATGCCTATGGTCACCATCCGCAGGACAGGGAGGATTTGGTGCAGGAAATCATGCTGCAAGCGTGGCGGTCTTTCCCTCGTTATGATCCGACTTATAAAGTGAGTACCTGGTTGTATCGAATTGCCTTGAATGTAGCGATCAGTTGGTGGCGTAAAAAGGAAGTGCGGCGGAAAAGAGAAGTAGCACTAGAAGATCAGCTGGAACAAGGGGGAGAAGATACTAGCTTGGCTGCTGAAAAGGAAGCTACACTGCAACTCCTGCATCGTTTCATTGGCGAATTGAAGGCTTTGGACAAAGCCTTAATGCTGCTCTACTTGGAAGAAAAGTCCTACGAAGAAATAGCGGAGATTCTACATATTTCAAAAACAAATGTCGCCACTAAAATCGGTCGCATTAAGCAAAAACTAAAGCAGCGCTTTGCTGCTCAAAAAGAAAACTAAAATGGAAGAAAAAGAGATCAAAAAAAGCTGGAAGAATTATGGAGAGGAATTGCAGGCGGATGCACATTTGCAGTTGCCATTAATGGAGGAAGTCAAAGTGATGAAAGCCAAAATCGAACTATCTCAGTTCAAATGGCGTCGTGGAATAGAAGCAACACTTTTTTTCATTTGCTTTGCTTACCTGGTGCATTTTATCGGCATGCATTTTCCGATCTGGCACTTTATGGCTGCTGCGGGGGTGTTAGCTGTTTTTGCGCTTATTGGTATGGTGGGATGTATCGTAGAGTTGGCACTGATTGCTGAGTTGGACTATTCGACTCCTGTAACCGTATTCCAACAACAATTGCAAAAAATAAAAGCCTATGATTTACAAATTTTGCGGCTGATCTTTTTGTCTGTTCCCTTCTATTTTGCCTATACCATTGTCGGATTTGAGTCTTTTTTTGGCTTTGATATTTATACCTACGGGAATAAGTCTTGGCTCATTTCTAATGCAGTAATCAGCTTTGCCCTGATTCCCCTTAGTATTTGGCTCTACCGGAAGCTGAGTTATCAGGCGGAAAGCAATTGGGTTCGTAGTTTAGTGGTCGATAATGGCGGAAAACAGATTCAATCCGCTTTAGCTTTTTTGGGAGAAATTGAGGACTTTACGGAGGAAAAGACCGTAAATTAGCCCCATGACACTCGAAACCCTTATAGAACGATTACATCAACTCAGTGATCCCGAAAAAGTAACTTTCAAAGCGAAGAAATTTGGCGTTGTAGCCCATAATTCTATTGGCATATACCACAAAGATTTGAAAGTATTGGCCAAGGAAATAGGGTCGGATAATGACTTGGCCATTCAGCTATTTGATAGCGGCCTGTACGAAGGCCGCCTACTTTGTAGCAAAATATTTCGCCCCAAAGATCTCACGGAGACCTTGATGGAGAAATGGACCTCGACCTTCGAAAACTGGGAGATCTGCGATTCCTTCTGCATGGGCGTTTATGCCAAAAGTAAATGGGCGATTCCCAAAGCACTGGAATGGTCTGCTCGAACAAAAGAGTTTGAAAAAAGGGCAGGTTTTGTGATTATGGCCGCCTATTGTATGGCCGATAAGAAAGCGGATAACACCGTCTTTACCCAGTTTTTTCCGCTTTTGATCCGAGAAGCAGGAGATGATCGCATCTATGTCAAGAAGGCGGTCAACTGGGCTTTGCGAAATATCGGCAAACGAAATGTAGACCTCCACGCAGAGGCGGTGAAAACGGCAAAAACCATCCTCGGCTTGCCTGCTAAATCCGCCCAATGGATTGCAAAGGATTCGCTTCGGGAATTGGAAAAATCCAATCTTAATGTGCTAGGCTACCCTCGGACGATCTACAGTCGGACGGTCCTCAATCCGAAACCCTCGATCTAGTTAATCATCAACGGCTTGTCCTACCAATAGCCTAAATTGCCATCCGGTTTGATCACTGACGGGACCCCGAGTTTGCTTCATCAGGATACCAATAATTTGTTCTTTTGGATCTGCGAAATATTGGGTGTTGAAATAGCCTCCCCAGTCGAAAGTACCGATACTTCCTTTTCCACCTTGGGCTAGTCCCACTTCATCTAGTACGCCAAAGGCCAAGCCATAATGTCGGCCGCTCCCTTTCCAATAGTCCTTGCTTTGATTTTGCATCATCGTTTGAATAGTGGTTCTACTCAAAATTCGGGTGCCATTCAATTCTCCACCATTGAGATACATCTGTAAGAAAGTCGCATAGTCCTTAGCGGTACTCGATAGCCCCGCCCCACCTGAATAGAAGGTTTTGGCTCCTTTGATGGGATAATCCGGATCGTAAAAGGTAGTTGGGAGATGTTCCCAGCCATTTCCATTTTTTTGTTGCACTTTCACCAAACGGCTGGCCCGATCCTGTGGTAGGTAGAAATAAGTATCCTTCATGCCCAATGGCTCAAATAAACGTTTTTGTAGGAAATCGGAAAAAGACATACCTGACATAATTTCTACAAAGTAACCCAACACATCTAGGCCCTCACTGTAGACATAAGCATCGCCAGGATGGTGATGTAGGGGGAGTTTTGCTAATTTCTTGACGCTTTCCGCAATGCTAATTTTTTCGGTCGTAAAAAGATCAGTAATCCCTGCTTTATGATAGATCATTTTCATGCGCTCATCGCCATCAATCTCCCCATAGCCTAAACCCGAAGTGTGGGTCAGTAAATGCCGGATGGTAATTTCTCGCTTTGCGGGTTGGCTCGTGTAACTAGTATCTCTATATCGAAAAGATTTGAGTACGGTCGGATTTTTGAATTCAGGAATATACTTTGAAATGGGATCATCCAAGCGAAATTTCCCCTCTTCCCAGAGCATCATGACAGCAGTGGATGTGATGGCTTTAGTTTGTGAAGCAATACGAAAAATAGCATCGGTTTCCATTTTCTTACCCGCAGGGTTGTCGGCCATGCCATAGGCTTTATGGTAAATGATTTTCCCTTTTCGGGCCACCAAAGCGACTATGCCGGGCACATCACCATTCTTGACGGCTGCTTCACACATGTCATCGATGCGCGCCAAGCGATGATCTGACATGCCAACCGATTGGGCCGACGCAGGACTTAACATCGGACTTTTTTGAGCAGAGGGCGTTTGCGCCCAAGTAGATAAAACGAAAAGGCAACTAAGTAAGGTGAGTAGGTTTTTCATTGGATTGTTTTGTTTAACTTTAAGTTCTGACAAGCTATAAAACAAAACGAACTTATCAAAAATGCTAAAGTACTTTTATTATCTATTCCTCCTAGGTTTGGGACTTTTGTTCTCTGCCTGCGAAGCGACTAGCACTGAAGTGATACCCGAAGTTCAGCAGGGAACCGTTTTTGAAATTCAATTAACGGCAACAAACAATTACACCCATCCATATACAGAGGTAGACGTCTGGGCTACTTTTACCAACGAGTCCGGAACTGTATTGAAAAGGCCAGCCTTTTGGTCAGGCGATCAGCACTGGATGATTCGGTTTAGCCCTCCCGATAGCAACAGCCTTTGGGCTTGGGAAAGCCACGGTTCCCTTAGTTCGGACAGTGGCTTGAACGGGCAAAGTGGGAAGCTTAAATCTACTCCATATCGCGGCGATAATAATTTGCTCCGCCACGGTTTACTAGGTATGTCACCTGGAAAGCGAAATGTGGTACACAAAGACGGTACACCCTTTCTGGTAGTCGGGGATACCCCTTGGGCCATTCCTTTTCGCGCCACCCTGGATCAGGTTCAGGAATATGCCTCGGACCGCCAATCGAAAGGCTTTAATGCCGCCCTGCTGATGAGCCTCCAGCCCGATATGCGCGCCGAAGGCCCCGAAGCTCGCAATCAACCGCAAGCCTTTATGCGCGCCTTTGAAGATTTATCTGATGGACATATCAATCGGCTGAAACCTGCCTACTTTGAATACTTGGATAGTATCGTTGAGCTATTGCTAGCGCATGAAATTGTTCCTGTTTTCCAGCCCGTATTTCATGGTTTTGGTTGGAAAGGCCTCGATGTATTGGGGAATGTGATAGAACCGGCTGAGTATGTCCGCTATTGTAAATACTTGCTGGCGCGTTATGGTAGCCAGCCCGCTTTTTGGTTGATTGCAGGGGATAATGGAGGAAGGGATCCTGGGGTGAAGGAAAGCGGCGAAATGCTGGAAGCATGGGATTGTTACCAGCAGCCCACAGGTTTACATTATAATCCATCTGATGATTACACCGCCGAATGGGCAGCTAATAATCCGCTGAAACATGCCATGCATTTCAATAAGACTTTTCAAGCCGAAGACTGGCTCGATTTTCAATGGGCGCAGACGGGACACGGCACCGAGCATTTATACCACAAAGTAGAACGGATGTATGACAATTTGCCCACCAAGGCTGCTGCGAATGGTGAGCCCACTTATGAGGGCATGAATGATGGCAAGAATGGCTTAGGTTGGTGGCAGGGCGAAGAGGCCTGGATGCAGCTGATGTCTGGCGGAACCATGGGGGTGGTCTACGGAGCAGCCTCACTTTGGCAGTGGAAAGTGACCGCTAATGAAGAGGGCTGGACGGCCTGGGCGACCCAAGCCAAATCTTGGAACCAAGCGCTCGGAATGGAAGGCGCTACCTATGTTGGACTAGTCAGTCGCCCTTTTGATGGGGCTAATTTTACAGATATGGAAAAGCGACCAGACTTGGTAGTGGGAGACCAGCCCTTATTGGCCAAGGAAGGTGAGTTTTATTTGAGTTACCTCAATGAAGGAGGGACGATTCAACTAAAGGAAGTTCCTGCTGACTTATTTCACCAGTGGTATAATCCGCAAACAGGAGCGTTTAGCGATAAAGAAAAGGTAGGCTCGAAAATGAACTTTGAAGCGCCAGGAAAAGCGCCTTGGGTATTGGTGATTAAGCCCTAGTCAGACTTCAGAAGTTTTCTCAGTCATGCCTACGGAAACTTCTGAAGTCTTTGCCTAAATAAAAAAAGTATTTGCAATATGAAAAATCTAGTGTTTATTAGCTTAATCCTCCTATGTTTTGTTCAATGGTCTTGCAAGACTGAAGGGAAGGAAGCAGAAGAAGAAGTAACAGCAGTAGCAGAGACACCTGCTCTTATTCCCGTTGTATTCGATACGGATGCCAATAATGAGTTGGATGATCAGCATGCAATGGCTTACCTATTATTCAATGGAGGAACCTTTGATGTAAAAGGAATTACCGTTAATGCTACGCGGAGCGGTGGGAATATCGAGGAGCAATATAGGGAGGCCGAACGAATCCTACAGCTTTGCCAACTCAAAGGCAAAATGCCCTTATTGAGGGGGGCGGATGCTGATTTTCTAACGATCCTTCCGACGATTGAAGAAGCATCCTATGATGGGAAGGCCGCAGTTGATTTCATCATTGCTGAGTCTATGAAAATGGAGGATGAAAAGCTGGTACTTTTGGCTGTGGGTAAACTGACCAATGTTGCCCTAGCTTTAGCCAAAGCACCGGCCATTGCAGATAAGGTTCGCGTAGTCTGGCTGGGTTCCAATTATCCCGAGCCAGGAGAATACAATCAAGTTAACGATACCGCCTCTATGAGTTATATTTTGCAGCAAAATGTACCTTTTGAAATGGTTACTGTCCGATATGGGAAACCATCGGGCACAGATGCCGTACAAGTAACACAAGAGGAAGTAAATCATAAAATGCCGGGCAAAGGTCCGAAAGTAGCAGAGGCGATTACTGGACGTCACGGTGGAACCTTTAATACCTTTGGCGATTATGCGATTAGTCTTTTTGAACACATTGATTATCATTCTGATCCGCCGGCCAGGGCTTTGTTTGATATGGCGGCAGTAGCCATTGTCAAGAATCCATCCTGGGCAAAGACTACCGAAATTGCTTGTCCAAAACTGGTAGCTGATCAGTGGATAGAACAAGCTGATAATAGTAGAAAGATTCTGCTCTGGGAGAATTTTGATCGAGAAGCTATCATTGATGACTTTTACCGTACCCTGGACAATTATCAGCTGGTAAAGACGGACTAAGTACGCTGTAAAATAAATATCTACGCGTTTTGGCCGTGTCTTTTTATGAAGAGAAGATTATTAATGAAGTACAAATTTTATTATTAAATATTTGTTTTTATTCTTTAAATAGTTTTCTTTAAATTTGTTCTTGACTATCAAATGTCATAGTTTGCGCTATACATTGATTTTGCTCCTCATGAGGAGTATTATATGGTGGCTGATTTTTTCTAAAATTACCACCTCATTTCTTAGGGTCAACTCCACTTTTTTACATTTTACTGCATGGGTGTAAACATTCATGTTTGACTTACATCTTTGATCAACACTACTAAGGTTAAAATGGAAGCATTGTCTTCCTGCTATTGTTTTATTAGACCATCATAGCGCATGAGTGTTGAGCGAATCCATAATTATATATTGTTAGGTAGGCTCTATCTGTTTTTGGGCGGACTGGGTATGCCCGTTTTCAGTGGAATGAATCATTGGATCGGTACGGGCCTATTCGAGATTAGCCCTGATCGGTATTTTTTCGGTTTGTCCTGCCTCTTATTGTTGGCCATCAGCTATTGGGCCAAACTTAGTACCGCGCAGCATTTTCGACTATTTGATTTTGGGTACTTCATGTTTACTTTCCTGGGTTTCTATATTGATTATGATGGCGCCTTTGAAAGCCAGTATTTGATTACCCAGATGATTGTGATTCAGTTTACTTTTATGGTGTTGCGCTGGCACGCCCAGTTACTCATTTATAGTCTCTTTATACTTATCTCTGTAGTAGGATTTCTTGCCATTTCTGAAGAGATTCCCATTCAATATAAAATTTTTGTTACCGCAGCTTTTGTGATTATATCCATCGGTAATTATTTCGTATGGAGTCGCCGACTGGCTGAGCAGAAGCAGAACCAGCATATGAAGACCCTAATGAACGGCATATTGGAGGTCTCACAGGATGGAATTATTGCCGTTGAGGCCAAGAGAAGTCCAAATGGTAACATTAGAGATTTTGAAATCACCCATACCAATAAGGCTTTCTTCAAGTTATTTCCCTTTTTGCGTGGGAAAGAAGTGAAATGGGTTAGAGAATTAACTCCTCGACAGTATGGAGACCAGATTTTTGAACAATTTGTAGAAGTTGTTCAAACGGGTAAGCCCTTAGAAATATCCGATCGATTTCAGAATGAAAATGGCCAGCTTAGGTGGTTAAAGTTAGTAGCTGCCAAATTAGAAGATGGCTTAACGATTACTTTTACGAATGTAACGACCCAGAAAAATTATGAGACGGAGTTAGAAGAAGCCAAAGAAAAAGCGGAGCAAGGCGCCCGAGCGAAATCAAGCTTCTTGGCTACGATGAGCCATGAAATTCGAACGCCGATGAATGGCATCATCGGGATGATCGATTTGATGTACAATACGGAACTAACCATTGAACAAATCGAACACCTAGATATTATCCGAACGAGTAGCGAGAGCCTACTAACGATCATCAATGATATATTAGATTTTTCAAAAATAGAATCTGGAAAATTAGAGTTAGAAGAACGTAACTTCTCCTTACGAGCCTGTATTGAAGATACCCTGGACCTGTTGGGTAAACGAGCTCGGGACAAACAATTGGACCTCTTTTATTTTATGGAAACGGATGTACCTGAGTATATCAATGGTGATGTAGTGCGCTTGGGGCAGATTCTTACCAATTTGGTTAGTAATGCCATCAAGTTTACCGAAACGGGTGAAATTTATGTCCATGTACAGCGCTCGCATGAAGGCTGGAAGGCGCCCGATGGCTCCGTCAATCTTCACTTTAGCGTACGAGATACCGGAATCGGAATACCTGCCGATAAAATCACGCAGCTATTTCAAGCTTTTAACCAAGTGGATACTTCTACGACGAGAAAATATGGCGGAACAGGCCTAGGCTTGGTCATCTGTCAGCGCCTTTGCCAGTTGATGGGAGGGAAAATCTGGGTAGAAAGTGAGTTTGGAAGAGGATCCCAGTTCCAATTTAGAATAGAGGCCCAACTCTCGCCCATGTCCTATGTGCAAGAACAAGATAAGCCTAGGGTGCTTCGGGAACTGACTGATAAGCGGGTGTTGATCATTGATGATAATGAGACCAACCTCATGATACTAGCGGCTTTCATTACTCGGATGGGATTGAAACCGCAGGTGACCAAATCGCCGGTCAAAGCCCTAGAAATGATTGGGAAAACGACTTATGACTTGGTGATTACCGATTATAATATGCCGATTATGAACGGGCTGCAAATGGCTAGTGCGATTAAGAAACAGCTGACTTGTCCGGTATTGCTACTGAGTTCGAGTCAGGAGCTACCAATGAAAGAGGTGAGCAAATGGGTAGACTCTTATCAATTCAAACCCATTCGGGAACGGCAATTGCAATTGCTGCTGGTCAAGTTGTTCAAAAGTGCCACGATTGTGGATCGAGAGCCAGTTAAAAAGCAACGTCAGAAAACTTTCCAGGAAGGCCTGGCCGATGAAATCCCACTTCGCATTTTATTAGCAGAGGATTTTATCGTGAATCAAAAAATAGCCAACCGTATTTTTACGAAGATGGGCTATGAAATAGATATCGCTGAAAATGGTGAGGAAGCCGTAGAAAAAGTCTCCAAGTTCACTTACGACATCATTTTTATGGACGTTCAAATGCCGAAGATGGATGGATTGGAGGCTACCAGTGTGATCAAATCAACGCATGGAGAAGATAGCCCGATCATCATTGCTATGACAGCGAATGCCATGCCCGAAGATCGGCAAAAGTGTATAGCTGCGGGTATGGACGATTATCTTTCAAAACCATTCAAACCTAGCGACTTACAAAGTTTGCTGGTGAAATACAACCCCAAGACTTATCAAGCAGATTAGTTTTTCCATAAAACGCACACTATGACCCAATAAATTTAATGTGGACCCTATTTATGAATGCTCTCCAACAAGGAACGACAGAAATGCGTAGTGAAATAAACCTGAATTATATTTTTCTAGGGAGGATTTATCTTTTTCTAGGAGGGATTGGTGATCCGCTGATCACAGGTATGTTAGAGTGGATACACCAGGGTGAATTTATGGTTCGACCTGATCGTTATGGGGTCATGCTTTTGTGTTTTTCTGGATTAGCCCTTAGTTTTTCTAATCGACTAAAGGAAAACCAGAAGCTGCTGCTATTTGATGTGGTTTATTTCTGTTTTAGTATTTATGAAGTAAAAACGCTGTATACAGGAGGCTTCTCGGGCACCTATCAAGCCGCCAATATGATCGTGATCTCTTTGATCTATACGGTATTGCGGTCCAAGATTTTGTTACAATTGTACACCCTTACTATTATAGGTTCCACCCTGCTTTTTCTTTTGATTACCCCCATGTCTTTCAGTCAGCAATCCTCGATAGCATTGACTACTTCAATCATCTGCTTGATAAATTATGGGGTCTGGTCCTGGCGCTTAAAAGAATCCCAGGAAACTTATCGAACGAAAGCCCTTTTCCATGGAATTTTGGATGTTTCTCAAAATGGTATTATTGCCCTAGTCTCTTCGCGGACAGAAGAGGGACTCATCGATGATTTTCATATTACGCACATCAATAAGGCGACCTATGAACTCTTTCCCTTCCTAAAGGAACTGGAAGAAACCGAAAGTCTAAGTGCATTGATTCCCCTTAGTTTTGGTGGAGGATGGTTTGACCAATTGGTAGAAGTCGTAGAAAAAGGCAGAACCTTGGTCATGGAAGAGCATTATGTGATGCCAGGCGGAGTGAAGTATTGGGTGAACATCATTATCTCAAAGTTAGGGGATGGGTTGACGGTGACCTTGCAGGATATCTCTAAGCAACGCATGTACGAAAAAGCACTGGAAGGAGCCAAAGCAATGGCCGAATCTGGTGCAAAAGCCAAGTCTGACTTCCTGGCTACGATGAGCCATGAAATTCGTACGCCCATGAATGGGATTATCGGAATGGTTGATTTATTGGATAATACCGAATTGACCCAGGAGCAGATTGAGCACCTAGAAATTATACGTACCAGTAGTGATAACCTCTTGATAACGATCAATGATATATTAGATTTCTCCAAGATTGAATCGGGTAAACTGGAATTGGAGCGAAGAGATTTTTCCCTCCGCAACTGCGTAGAAACTACCTTGGATCAATTTGGGGAAGCGGCCCGGATAAAAGACCTAGATCTGTTTTATTTTATTGAACCTACCGTTCCGGAGTTTATCAAGGGAGATGAAGTTCGATTATCTCAGATTTTAGCCAATTTGGTCGCCAATGGAATAAAATTTACAGCCGAAGGCGAAATATTTGTGCATGTCGAGCTGGGAGAGGCTATAGGTCAGCAAGCAGATAAGGTTGTTCCTATTCATTTCACGGTGAGAGATACGGGCATTGGCATTTCACCTGAAAAAATTCCACTTTTATTCACAGCATTTCAACAGATTGACAATACGAATACCCGTCAATTTGGAGGGACAGGCCTTGGCTTGGCGATCTGTTATCGCTTGTGCCAGGTCATGAATGGAAGGATATGGGCGGAGAGCACCCAAGGTGTTGGCTCTCGTTTTCAATTTGTTCTACCGCTTGAAAAAGGCATCCCCGTAGATAAACATGTGCCGCTGGTAACTGAGGATGATATGGCGATGCTGATGGGCAAAAAGGCCCTGATCGTGGATGATAATGCCACGAACTTGATGATTCTAGAGGCTTTTGTGGAAGAATTAGGTATTTACCCTGAGCTTTGCAGTTCTCCCATCGATGCCCTGGAATGGGTGCAAAATCGACCTTACGACTTAGTCATTACAGACTTTAATATGCCAGAAATGGATGGGCTGGGTTTGGCCGAAGCTATGCGAGAAACCTTTACGGGACCTATTTTACTCCTGAGTTCCAGTCAAGTGCTGCCGATCCAAAAGATCCGTAAAGTAATTGATCAATACCATTTCAAACCCATCAGAAAGAAGCAGCTGCGCTATGTGGTATTAGAATTAATGAAAATTAGGAGAGAGGGTAAGAAGCCATTGTCCAAATCTGCCCGCCAGGGTCTAAAAGCAGATTTAGCCCTGGATATTCCCATTCGAATATTATTGGCAGAAGATTATATCGTCAATCAGAAGATTGCCGTGCGGATGTTCAATAAACTGGGGTATGAAATAGATATCGTCGAAAACGGTAGAGAAGCCGTTGAAAGAGTCCAGCAAAGTGATTACGACCTGATATTCATGGATGTACAAATGCCAGAAATGGATGGCTTGGAAGCCACGCGCATCATCCGTAAACGTTTACGGCACAACAGCCCCATGATTATTGCGATGACGGCTAATGCTATGCCAGAGGATCGAGAGAAATGCCTGGAAGCGGGTATGGACGACTATCTGTCTAAGCCTTTCAAGCCAAGAGAATTACAACAAATCCTCGAAAAATACAAACCCATATTGAAGAGTATTTAAGAACAGTATAGCCTGTATGTAGTACGTCAAAGGCTATAATTAGACAGCTTCGTTTAGGGGTAGGCCCGGAATTTGTTTTATCTTTATACTTTCCTGATTAACCAAAGTAAAGCCTAATAAAATGAGGAAATCGGCTCTGTTGTTGAAACAACTTTAGTCATTGCCAAAGTTAAGGGAGGAGATTCCTGCGTAAAACTTTGAGCAGTGTTTATACTAAAATTCCGATTTTTTCTGTTTTGGGCTTTAGACTAAGCAACTAAGTAAAATGAAAAAACTAGAAATTACGCTCTTGTGCATGGCTATCATAGCATTCAGTGCCTGCAATAAAACGAAGTTGGCCGAGTTGGAAAGAGAGCTAGAACTAAAGGATGACAAGATCGAACTTTTAGAAGAACAATTGGGTCATCTACAGCAGACAAATGCCAGTCTACTCGATCGTATGTCGGACCTTTCCATCGTCAATAAGGCAGGGGCCGAGAGTATTCAAAAGTCCTTGGAGAATATGACCAATCAATATTCTTTTATCCAGGATCTCACTTCCAAGATTCACTCCAAAGATTCCCTCAATTTGGCATTGGTCATGAACCTCAAACGTTCCCTAAGTGATATTAATGATGATGATGTGCAGGTGGAGGTAAAAGGGGGCGTCGTATATGTTTCTATTTCAGATAAACTCCTTTTCCGCTCGGGCAGCTCAAGAATTACGAGCGAAGCCGATGAAGTCTTGAATAAATTAGCACTGGTGATCAATGATCATAGTGATCTCAATATTTTAGTGGAAGGCCATACGGACGATGTGCCTATTTCCAATTCTTGTATGGAAGACAATTGGGATTTAAGTGTAAAAAGAGCTACTTCCGTGGTGCGTACTTTGGTGGATGACTATTATGTGGATCCACAGCGAATGACGGCAGCTGGGCGATCTCAATACATTCCCAAGGCAGATAACAGCAGTAGTTCTGGCCGAGGTATCAATCGACGTACAGAGATTATCATCACGCCTAAGCTGGATCAATTCTTTCAATTGCTAGAAGGCCCAGCCATTGCTGATTAAAGCACATAAACGACAGCTGACCAAAAGAAAATGTCGGTGCTAGTCCTGCTTCTCGCTAGGCTAACACCGACATCAAAAGCTGAGTATATTTCTTAAATTAAAGGTCTAAACCTTCTCACGCTTATTTTATCACAACCTTCTGATAGGCAATAAAATCTTTGTTGCGCAACTGTAATACATACGTACCACTTTGTGTTCCCGCTGGGATGCTTAGGTTTTGTGTTTGGATACCTGCACCTAGTGCATTCCAACGTTCCCGTTTCACTAAGCGGCCACTCATATCATAGAGGTATGCATCGAGTTGATCAACGGATTGGTCTAATGAAAACTGCATTTGAACTTGATCGGTAGCAGGGTTTGGAGCTATTTTTAAGGCAATTTTTTCTCTGGTCACATTCTTATTGGACGAGACCTCATCAATATTGATGTAAAAGGTCATGATCCCTTGTTCTTCCCCTACTCCCGGCAATTCATATTGAATAAGCGGTGCCAATTCATCGCTGGAATACCATTCATAGGACACGCTATTCGTAGTCGTATTACTAAGCGTTTGACCTGAAGAGATAGAAGTAGTTAATTCTGTTTCGGTGCTATAAATCTTCCAACGCACGGCATTATTATAGGTGCCAAATGGTGTCGAGAGGGTACCATAGGCATCATAAACGATAGAATCCCGTGTAGTGGTAACCGTTTTGGAATCAAAACTGATATCTTCTTCCGTCTGGACATCTTCTCGAATAAAACTACCATTGAAATTAATGGGTAGTGGAAAGAATAGATCAGGGGTTTCATTCACTACCACGCTGGTATCGATGATAGTAGTACCCAGAATGTCAATCTCGATGATCGATGATTCCCCCAAATCTCGTAGCCCATCGGCTTGCAGATCGATGAAGGAATAAGTTTCTGAAAAGATGAAGAAATCGATAAAAGTTTGAATGGCAAAATCAGCAGCAGGGAAACTGTCTCCAAAAATGACATTGCTAGGATCAACAACCGTAAAAGTAAAAAAGGGCTCTTCCTTTAATTCTTCTAGCAACTCCTGTGGTGTACCTTCGATACTATCCGCCAAGCCGGAGAAGTCCCAATTGATATTGGCCCCAGCCATTCCTGCTGCATAATCTAGGGTATCGACTTGAAAGAAAAAACCAGTCCACTTTGCGCCAATAGAAGGGATAATGTCTGTATTGATGACGGGTTGTGCACTAAGGAAGGTAAAACAAAAGAGAAAGCTGAGAGAGATAAAATACTTCATAATAAATATTTTTGGGTTTTTAAAGCTGCAAAGAAACTCAATTTTTTATTTTAATAAAGCGTAAAGCTTGAGAATGATGCTCCAATTTTAGGGAATAGTAGCTGTTCAATTTTGGTATTGGAACTAATATCTTTTTTTTGGTAATTTATATCCTCCCGATTTATCAATGAACCCGCTAGGGGGATCAATAGCATATTTGGCTTTTCGGGTGGAGTTGGTTAGTTTTGGGTGAATTAATGACCACTTGAATGTTGAATCGGCTCTTCATCCTGATTCTCCCCTTATTGTTTCCCTCCTTGGCTTGGAGCCAAAACTTTTTTTTCCGCCAGTATACAGTTGCGGACGGACTACCTAGCAATACCGTCTATTCGTTAGACCAAGACAGCCAAAAGAGACTATGGATGGGTACGGGCAATGGTATTGCTCAATTTGATGGAAAAAACTTCCATAGCTATTCCATGGAGGATGGTTTGATCAATATCCTGGTATATGGCCTAACGGTAGATCATCTTGACCGAAAATGGATGAGTACCGTGGCTGGTCGCCCTTCCTATTTCTTGAATGGTAGAGGTCGAGTTCCTTCCTGGGCGGATACCTTACATGTAAGCAATTACTATTTCCAAAGTATAGACACCTTTTTGTGGTTCTCGGGGCAGAAGGCGGATCCTAAGTATAAACCTCGGAAATTGGCCCATATTCAATCTGATGGAACGCTAAAGGAATTACCCCAAATTATTGGTGACCAATCTCGCAAGGCTATAGTAATGGACTCCAGTCTTTATTTCATTAGTCTAGGAGAACTGTACAAACAGGAGGAGGAGGGTTTAGCCGTAGTGGAAGACCTTGCATTGCCCCTCAGGTTGGACTACTGTCAGGCCTACGATCAGGGAATGATTTGCCTTGAAATGTTCGGGACAGGAGGGCGTTCACTCATCTATGTGGATGTAGTAGCTAAGACGGTGACGCCTTTAAACCAGCTGGCACCGCAGTTAGCGGAATCATCAGCCAATTCGCTCTTGATCGACAAAGAACAGCAAATTTGGATCGCTACTAATAGAGGTTTACTTTTTTTGGCGCATAGAGAAGCCCCTGCAAATTACCTACTGCAAAATGCCTTCATCAATGAACTCTATCAAGATCATGAGGACAACCTATGGGTAACAACGGAGGGGAAGGGCCTGTTTTTTTTGATATCTAGTAAGGTACGAAGCCTCAAAAAGATCGAAGAACAGGAGAGTTTTATCGTTCGCTCTTTGGAAGTAGATGAAAAAGGCTACATCTATGTAGGGTATTCAGATGGATCAATGGAAGTATTTGATGCCAATTTTCAGCAGTTATATCGCAAAAAATATGCTGATGGTCGGATCGTAGATATCCTGCTAGAAGAAGACAACATATGGGTGGCTTCCAGCAGGGAAGTAATTCAGCTCGATACTTCCGGAAAAGAGAGGGCCCGATACCGGACAGGCTCGCCCATCAAGACACTGGGGATACTTAAGGGTACTGTGTACGTTCTTTCTTACAATATAGAAATACTGGCTGATGGAGGGATTCGTAATATCGGCATACCCTTTTCGGCTCGTATCTATTCAAACTATACGATTAGTGATACGAGTATGTGGTTGGGGACGACTGAAGGGTTTTACCGATTAGGGCCTGCTGGGGTAGAAAAAATAGCAGCAGATGAAATCTATTCAGATATCCGTGGGATAGGTAGAGATTCCCTCGGACGATATTGGATCGCTACCGCTGGGCAAGGCGTTTTTATATTGCAAGATGATAAGGTGGTATCTCAGCTTACCCGATCAGATGGCCTATCCAGTACCATCTGTATGCATCTATTAATGGATGGTCAGACCGCTTGGGTCTCGACGAATAAAGGCATTAACAAGATCGATATCGAAAGCACGGCTATCCAACTGATCAATGAAGAGGATGGCCTATCTAGCACAGAAATCAAGTACTTGAAGAAGAGCAATGGATATGTAATTGCGGCAGCTTCGGGTACTATCGATATACTTCCTGATACGATCACCTCTTTTAGGGCTCCTCCGCTGATGTCCATCAATCATGTACTGGTCAATGGGGATACAGTGCCTCAGCAGGCCAACTATTCTTTACCTTACCATCGCAACCACCTGGCGGTGCATTTTACGGCCATCTCGTTTAAGAGTATGGGGAATGTTAGCTATGCCTATCAAATGGAAGGTTTAGATAAAAACTGGCTAGAAACCAAAGCCGAAGCGGTAAATTGGTCCGCTGTGCCTCCTGGCAATTACCGCTTGAAGGTGAAAGCGAAAGGTAGTAATGGGGTATGGAGTAAAGAAGAAGCGTTTGGAATTTTTATCGATCAGCCCTGGTGGAAAAAAGGGTGGTTTATCCTCTCTTGTGTTTTGGTAACAATTGGTATCCTACTTTTGGTATACCGTCGCCAGCACAACCACTTTATTAAGGAAAGTGCCCTGCAAAAAAGAATGCAAAACCTACAACTTACAGCATTGCGCGCGCAGATGAACCCTCATTTTATGTTTAATGCTTTAAGTTCTATTCAAGAATTTATCAATAATAGTGATTTGGAAGCTGCCAATCGTTACCTCAGCCGTTTTGCTTCATTAGTTAGGAGTGTCCTGGATCATTCTACGCAATCCCTCATTAGCTTGGAGGAAGAAATGTCTCAACTTCAATTGTACCTGACTTTGGAAAACCTGCGATTTAATCAATGTATCCATTATGATATTATTGTAAAGCGCCCGATACAAGCCAGTAAAATTTATATTCCAACAATGATCATTCAACCTTTTGTGGAAAATGCCTTAAACCACGGTCTTTTCCACCAAGAGGAAGAAAAAAAACTCAAGGTAAGCTTTGCCCAGATAGAAGGAAATATGCTGCATTGCCAAATTGAAGACAATGGCATTGGCCGTCAACGGTCTTTACAGATTAATAGCCAGAAAAAGCACAAGCGTCAATCAAAAGGAATCCAAGTAACTCGAGATAGATTAGAATTGATCAATCAGACGAATGAAGGGAAGATTGCCTTAGAGATTGAAGACTTAGTAGATGCAGGAGGAAAACCTTGCGGTACAAAGGTACATTTGATGATTCCATTTAGTACTAGAAATGAGCAGGTGAAATGAAAGCGATAATTATAGATGATGAGCAGGGGAGTCGGAATAATTTGAAGTTCTTGTTGGAACGTTTTTGTCCGCAGGTAGAAATAGCGGGTTGGGCCGAGGATGCAAAAACCGGCTTGGCTTTGATTGCCGCTGAACGTCCCGATCTGGTCTTTCTGGATATTGAAATGCCGGAACAAGATGGCTTCCAGATGATCTCGCAATTGCCTTCGAGGAATAGACCTCATATCGTCTTCACCACGGCCTATGAACAATATGCCATTAAAGCATTTAAAGTGGCCGCCGCAGATTATTTACTCAAACCCATTGATATCGATGAACTCAAGCATACCGTAGAGCGAATTGCAAAACAACGGACTACGGCACTAAAAGAAAGCCTTCATAATGCTAAAGAAGAGAACCTTAAAAAGTTAGTTATTCCTCATCAAACGGGCCTTACCTTTCTGGAGGAAAGTGAAATTATTTGCCTGGAGGCCAGCCGTAACTATACCGAAATTCACATCCAACCCAATAAAAAACTACTGGTGGCTAAAACCTTAGGCGATTTCGAAGGTCTTTTGACTTCAGGCTCATTTTTTAGAGCCCACCGCAGTTTCATCATCAACCTCCACTGCCTCGAACAATGGGTGAATAAAGAGGGTGGGTATCTATTGATGAACAACCAATTGCGGGTTCCTTTGGCAAGGAATCGTCGGGAACGTTTTTTTCAGTTGATAGAGACCCTGAAATAGAAAGGTTCTCTCAGAAATTATTACTAACTTTAAAACAGACATCTAATATTCCTCTTTATGAAAAACCAACTTTTTACAAGAGCATTAAGCTTAGTACTGTTACTACTGGCCACCGCTTGTGGTCCTAATGAGCAACAAGAGCAGGAGTCGGTAATGGAAGACAACGAAAATCCAACCGCTGCCTTTGTCGCTAATCCCCAAGCTGTACCCGAACAAGCTGTACCCACCTTAGCTATCGGTGCCTCAGCACCTGACTTCAATTTACCTGGAGTAGATGGTAAATATCACAGCTTATCTGATTTTGCAGCGGCTAAAGCTTTGTTGATCATTTTTACCTGTAATCACTGTCCTACAGCGCAAGCCTACGAGGATAGAATGATTGCTGTGGCTGGCGACTATAAAGCCAAAGGAGTAGCTACGGTAGCGATCTCACCCAATAGCCCACTTGGTTTGCTGTATGAAGAATTGGGGTACACCGATCTCAATGATGACTATGAGGATATGATCATTAGGTCAGATTATAAAGGGTATAATTTTCCGTATTTGTATGATGGAGATGATGAAGCGGTTTCTATGCAATATGGACCTGCCGTAACGCCACATGCCTTTTTGTTCGATGAAGATCGAAAGTTACAATATGTAGGCCGCTTGGATGGCTCAGAAAAGCCAGGTACGGCCAATGCAGAAGATCTCCGTGCGGCGATCGACGCAGTTCTTGCTGGTGAAACGCCAGCTGAGCAAGTGACCAAAACCTTTGGCTGCTCTACCAAATGGGGTTGGAAAACGGCTTATAAGAAAAAGGTCGAAGAAGAATGGGCCCAAAAAGAAGTGGACCTAAAAGCCATTGATGTGGATGGAATAAAAACGCTACTCAAGAATGAAGATTCTGAAAAGTTGCGTTTGATCAATGTCTGGGCGACTTGGTGTGGGCCTTGTGTGATTGAATACCCAGATTTTATTGTCTTGCAACGAATGTATGGCGCACGTGATTTTGAGTTCATTTCTCTCTCTGCGGATAAAATTGCCCAAAAAGATAAGGCGCTGAAGTTTTTAAAAAGTAAAGACTCAGCTGTGCCTAATTACATTTTTGAAGGCGCTGACATCTATGAAATGGTAGAAGCGGTGGATAAAGAGTGGAGTGCGGCTTTACCTTACACGATCCTCATCGAACCAGGGGGTAAAATCATTTACCAAAAGCAGGGTGAAGCTGATTTCCTTGAGTTGAAAAGGCTGATCGTTGAACATCCGATGATGGGGCGCTATTTCTAATGGCCCGCAACCCACTTCAGAAGTTTTCCCAGTCATGGCTGAGGAAACTTCTGAAGTCTAAATAAAGAACTGCTGGTAGTTGGGATGATTCATTATTGCTGTAACATTAGGTACAAAAATTATGAGAGGATGAGTATTCATGATCACAACAGTAACACAGACAAGAAAAGAGCTGTAGCCAATAGTCTTAGCGGAAGCCAGAATTCCGAAAGCTATGCTTTGCCATTTTCTGACAATAGACCAGCAGCCAAGCAGCAAAGAACTTTGCAATGGCTAATGAAGAATCATCAGCCATTTCGTACGGACTCAGGGAATAGCGTTGCGATGCAACAGAATGTTGAGAAAACAGTAGCTCCTAATGTGGAAAGCAACAAATACGTAAGTGGAGAACCTCCCATGCAGCGCCTCGTAGTAGTACCCGGTGGCGTCGATGCTGAGGCTAAAAGAATATACGAATCTGAACATGCCGTGTTAAACCATATCGCTTGGGCATTGGATCAATCCGGTGGCCCCTTAACTGATTTCCGAGAAAAAAACTTCGGTAGCCTTAAAACCGAAAAAGGTAGGACCGCAACGGTACACATTGTAGAGCATGGAGCCAAAGGCTTGATTGTAGCGGGAGGGGAAAGGAATGATCAGGATAAGGTTCAGTGGTATGATACGGGGACGGGTAGGCCGATTACTAGAGATGATTTTGCCGCGGGGAAAAGTTATTATGAGGATGACCGGCATGCTGAGCAGGAGGCCACAGGTGTAGAATTTAAGACAGCTACAATGGATGGCGATGCCTTGGCTAAGAATCTCCATGCAGCGCTGCCGAAAGAATTCGTCGGCACAATTCGTATTACTTCTTGTTGGTCCGGTGTAAAAGAAGGAGACACGCAAAGCCTGGCAGAGACAGTAGCAAAGAAGTTATACAGCTTAGGGCGAGAAGGGCTCACGGTTTGGGGTGTAATGGGGCCTAGCGTGACAGGGACGGGTAGTTTTGGCGTTATAAAACCTGAAAAGGAGAGGGATGCTGAAAAAGTTAAGGATTCTATACTAAAACATAATTCAATAGATATTGGCAAATGGTACGACTGGCTCGACAATAATAAAGGTGCTACTTTAGAAGAGATAGCTAAGGAGTCAGCTCTACAAAATAAAGTTTTTTATGAAAAATTCATAAAAGAACTGAGCGCCCAAGATTTTTTGTATCCGAAAGACAAAGAAGAAATGAAATTCGAAACAGGCAAGAACTATACTACACCCTTACTGCTTTTACTAGCAGGGTTTATTGTAGGAGGAATAATTTGGGTAAATAGTTACAACAAAAAGATCTAATCAACTATAGCTGATCCAATCCCACCTTAATCGTTTCCTCTACCAAGGGCAACAAATAACCAATTAGCATATCCCGGTGGTGCCAATCCAGTTTGTCAAACTGCTCGATGACTACGCTCCACTGCTCATCAAAATCATTGGGCTTGAGCGGTTGCGTAGCCTTTACCGTTTCATTGATGGTCTTTAACTTCTCACCATTGGCGTCGTGTAGTACAATTCGGATACTACTATTCGGGCGAAAACCCATCAAGCCACCGATGACGGGCTTGGAACAATTAATCGTGATATTCAAGAAATAGTCACCAATATTATCGTTCTTTTTCTTGATAGGTTTCTTCGGGGTTAATGGGTTGGGATAGCCTTTATCATTGAGGCGAGTTATTTTAGCGGTCTCCTCCAAAGGCAATATTTTAATGCCTCTTCCGTCCAGTTGCTTCACAAGGATATCAAAAACTTCATCCTGGTACCACTTCTCAAGGCGTTCATCTAGTCTTCTTGCGAGGGCTACTTCCGCTTCCGATTCTGGCTTGAAATTGTCTAATCCATTGAGGACATCCTGGTTAATATCTCCTCCGAATCGGATAATACCTACTCGGAATTGGCTTAAGTCTTGACTGAGGAGCGGAAGGGAAAGAAATACAAAAAGAGAACTAAATAGCATTACTTTTTTCATAAGTTAATTTGTGGGTTAGTGATGTTGCAGCTTAATCTTGGCGTCAATAATGGGTTTGCTGCGGGACTAAAATAATAAGCTTTGCCTAGAATCCCAGAAAATGGGTAAATATAAGCCATTAGCAGCTGGATACCTGCAAGCGGAAATTATCACCGTGTGGCGACTGCCTGTTTAAGGCTAGGGGTGTTTTGTTGTGTCTAAATTCTTTGCTTCTCTATCGCTGTCCAAAATAAAGCATTAACGCATTGACTGCGTGCGGATGCTGAATTTTGCCAGCATATAACATACTTTGGACCTTTTCAATGGGATAGGCCACCAATTCCACATCTTCTCCATCATCTAAAGTCAAATCGTGGGTTTTCTCAACCCCTTCGGCCCACCAATGATGTACAGAGGAATCCATGAATACCGGATTGGAAGGAACTTTCCCCAAGTATTGCCACTGACTGCCCGTATGACCCGTTTCTTCCCGCAGCTCTCTCATAGCTGCCGGTGCATGGTCTTCACCTGGATCAACGATTCCCCCGGGAAGCTCCAAGGTGTAATCCCTGATACCAAATCGATACTGCCGGACAAATAGAATTTCGCCTTTTGGGGTAATAGGAACCACGTTGACAGAGTCGGTAGATTCCAGAATGATCATCTTTTCGGTTTTTCCGTTCCTAGGGTTGAGCATATGGTCAAAACGAGCGCGGAAAAGTTTTAGGTCGGGCCCTGCTTCAGACCGTACACAGGTCCATTCTTTTTTTGAGTCTTCCATTTGTTTGAAAATCAATTGGTTAAATATTGTTGGTGGCTCTTGTGGTGGCGTCAGCTGGAGAGGTAGAAGTCAGTTTAAAGGTAGAATAATTCTCTTTACTCTCTAGTGGGCACTAAGGACAAAAAAAGATTTAATTTTTTTTCGTATTTTTTTTTAAAAAATGTGACATAATTGTATATTTGTGTCAGCAAAGAGAACAAACCCACATTTTTACTTAAGTTACCCTTACCCATATTAGTCCTAATAATTGTTTCCCTTAGTATAAAATTAAAGGTACAACACTATTCAATATTTTTGAATTACATTTTCTTGTAGGTCACACACTAAGAACAACATTAAGGTCCTAAGCTAAAAGTTCGTACACAGTTATGCCTGTATAGGTGTATCTATTGTATGGCTGACTAGCTTAGGGCCTTTTTTTATGGGGTAATAAAACAACACTAGAAGTTTTATTTAGACTTTCGAACAACACTAAGACAAACTATGAACAAATTTACAAGCGCACTGGTAGTGGCTCTACTTAGTATTGCCCATATCGCAGGTGCCCAATGCACATTGTACAGCGGAGCCTACACACAGGCTGAAGTTAAGGAATGTCTCTCCGGAAATAAAACCCTCATTATTCCAAACAACCAGTTGGTGGAACTGAATGGCTCTTGGAATCTTACTAGTCTTGGGCCTATTATCTTGATTATCAAGGGTAATGGCTGTTTGATTTTTAGTGGATATAACGAATATGCCGAGAAACTAAAGCTGGCAGAAGGCTCTTCTATTTCGATTGAGGAAGGAGCCGACAACCCTTTTGCCTTATTGGGAACGGGACGTGCCGGACAGACTCGGATCAAAATCGGAGATACCCAGTATAAGGAAAGAGACTTTGAAGATTTGATCAATGCTTTCGGAGTAAGCGCCGCTTTGCCGATTGAATTGGCTTACTTCCGAGGAAAAGCAGCAGGATCGGGTATTCGTATAGAGTGGGAGACAGCGGTAGAAATAAACAATGCTTACTTCGAAGTGGAGTTCAGCCGCGACGGCAAGGAATTCAAATCCATCGCTTACCTGGAAGGATCAGGCACCAGTGCTATACCCACTCTTTATCACTTCCAACATAAGACTCCCGTGTTAGGTCATAACTACTATCGGCTGAAGCAAACCGATTTTGATGACACCCATACCTACTCGCCAATTATCACGATATCGTGGATGCAACAGCAGAAAGCGGTGGTGAACGTTTTCCCGAATCCGATTCAAGAGCGATTTACCATAGATACTTCAGATGGGAGTGAACCCACAGCGGTGCACTTATTCAACTCGCTAGGGCAGCAAATCGCTACTCACTGGCCTGGAGGCCTTCGCCAATATGAGTTGCCACCCGCCCTAGATCATGGACAATATATCCTGAAAATACAAATAGGTAGCCAGCAATTTATTGAGCGCCTGTTGATTCAATAACTATTTATAAGGGGACATTAGTGACGGGAGGTAGGCGTCATTCGTGATGACCTACCCCCTTTTTATCCCTTCGAAAAATACATTAAGGGGAATTTAATAGTGAAGGAGTTGCTCCCGAATGAGGCAGCAACCCTTCTTTTCTCCTCAAGCAGAGAAAATATAATAAGGGGACATTATGGTAAGG
>Ga0070727_10001374_pt1 | contig 25943 bp, 22 predicted proteins | sample tdAd472_FD_66722 | JGI IMG/M metagenome (GOLD analysis project Ga0070727, IMG submission 66722) | Marine sediment microbial communities from the Atlantic coast under amendment with organic carbon and nitrate - tdAd47.2 | ecosystem: Environmental > Aquatic > Marine > Coastal > Sediment | place...
TTCGGGGCCGGGCCTTTTGGACCTGGGCGGCGTCCCGCCTTTTGCCCGTAGCCCCGCTACGGACTTCAAGGCGCTCCTATCCCAGGTCCAAAAGGCCTCGGTCAGAATGACCCAAAATAATCGGGAACCGCTCTAAATCGTTCGCGCCTTGAGACCTTTTAAAAAGTCCGCAATCTCATCAAGGGCTTCCCCGGCATAGAACTCAAAACGTTTAAGAAAAAACTCAAATGCTTCGGCGCGTTGATTTTTGTCCGCGATCCTCGAGCCGCGATAGGAGCCGACGCGCATGAGAGACAACAAGGTTCCGGTCGCCAATTTATCAAGCCCGGCGAATGATGCTCCGCCATCCCCCATAATAGTATCCAGCCGCCGTTGCAACTGAATGAAGTTACTTGGCTGATCGTTTTTCAAAGAGCTTTTCAATGCCTGCCGATAGGACTGGCATGCCTCAATATGCAGATCGAAATCAACATGCTCAAGAAACTCGCCAGGTCCAAAAGCCGCTAGTCGGGACTCAACCTCAGCAAGGTAGGTTTTCTTCTCCGCCGGCAAGGACGGCAACGCCAATTTTCCTGAGAGAAGCGGCTGCGCTCCTTCGATCTGCGCTCCCCGGCTACAGTTGGTGACCACAAGATTTTTATCACGAATCAGCTCGGTAATGGTCCGGCGCGAAAGATCGTAGTAAGCCGAGGTCGCTATTTTTCCACCGAAGTTGCCAGGAACGATACGGGTAAATTCCCCTTCCAAATAGTCATGCCCCTCACCTTCGATAAAATTGTCGTACCCCTCTTGGTAGTAGACCGCATCTTTCGAATGATGTAATCCGCCCTCTAACCTGCCGCAGTCGATGCCAAACAAAACAAACCGCTTGAACCCAAGGTTAGACAAGGCGGCCAATGCCGCATTCGCCACCAGGGGTCCGGCATAGGTTATTGGATTGTATCCCGGCGCCAACACTACGGCCGGGCTCAGAGTTGAACGGAAATAAAACCAGTTCCGGCCAAACATTTCACCAACTTCAGGGTTGACCGTTGAGGATGCAATGAGAACCGTCGAGGTGAAGTCGAAATCCTCTCGAAACGCTTTAAGGTTTTTGACCAACGGATAGGTATTCTCATTTTCCAGATGGAAATCAGGAACAATGCCATTTTTAAGTAGTATTCCAAGGCTGCTTCCACAGCTTGCAATCAACGCCTTGCCGCTTAATTCAGACAGTTTACCGATGTCGTCATCAAGCGAAGGTCCCGAGCCAACAACGAAAACAGGAACATCCAAGTCCGGATTTTTTTTCGCCTCAATCAATCGAAACGATCGCTTGGACAAGTTTTCGATTGCATTGGTCATCATGATCTTTTCGTCACCAAAATGACCCGGTCTAATCAGAAAGTTCCCAATCCTTTCATTGAGTAGTTTTCGGCATTCCATAACCTGCCACGACGGATAGTGCACGTAGGCGTAAGTTCCGTCGATAAACCGCCCTCCCCTGGAACGGATAATTAGCGCTTCCGTTTCCAACATAAAGCGCTCTGGGGACAGCCCGATTTTGAACTGTAAGGCGGTTCCTTTTGCTTTGGCCTTCTCGATAATCGCCTGCCAGTCTATGGTCCGTATCGAGAACTTGAAGAACTCGGGCACCGGCTCGACGACAATCATTTGTTCGCAGGGGCAGTTCTCGAGAATTTGGTCGATATGATAACCAAGGCCGACACCAAAAACGAAGGCAAAGCCCACTTGCCCTTGCGGACACGATTTCAGCTCTTCATCCCCCAAGGTTTCCCCAAACTTAGCAAGATCGGCGGCTAGATTGTGGCTTACCGAAGGCTGGCTCTCATCGAGTGGATTGGGGATTTTAAGCCGGTCCGGGTCCTTGAGGTAGTTTTCGACCTGCTTTGCCGTCCAGTCTCGTGCAGGTTCCGGATAGAGATTGACGTCGACAATTTTTATGTTTTCGGGGTGCCCGCTATTAATGATAATCGTACAACTTTCGGCACCATCCCCAGGCAGAGCTTTCAAGACCTCTTTTCGATAGCCGGCAAAAGCTCGTAAATTCTTTGAATAAAGCGCTTTTGCGTTTTGGTCAGTCGGGCCCGACACCGGCCACTCCTTTTATGACGTCTTCTCCATCAACCATTTGCCGTAAAAGGTTTCTAGACTCGTCGACCATTTGCAGAACCTTTGTTCGATAAAGCCCAATAAACAATCGCAGAAACTTTGTTCGGTCCTCTTCGACCGGTATTCGCGTTCCTCCATATGCCCCGACCCGGATCAAGGACACAAAACTTGCCCGGATAATCGACAAAACGCCAGGCCCCTGGACTTCAAACCGGTTTCGTAGCGCCAGCATCCTTTCATGGAAATCCCAAAACTCGCCATCATCCGCGAGCGCCATATCGATTTCCTTGATAAACTCCTTTTCAAACAAATCACAGCTTTCTAGAAGGTTGGGCAGGTGCAGATGGGTTAAATAATCTCCCTTCTCATAACTCCTTAATGACCTATCCAGAACCGCTTTCACCTGTTCTTTGAACCCTTCCTGTCCGTTGAATTTAAGAGCGGCGGCGGCTTTAGGCGTTGCCCCATGAATTTTTGCGCCATTGCTACAGTTAACGACTTTGACCTGCGCTCTCTTCAATAAAGCGGAAAAGCTTACCCGTGACATATCCAAATACCAGGCGGTTAAAACCTCACCGCCAAAGTTTCCGGGGACAACCCGGTCAAATTCATTCTCCAGCAATTCCAGGCCTTCGCCTTCCAGATAATTGTCGTAATCTTCTTCGTAGTAAATCGCATCGCCTGCATGGTGCCCTTGATCGCGGCGACGGCCGCAATCGACCCCAAAGAGATAAAAATCCTGGAAACCCAACGCAATCATTGAGGCCAGTGCAGAATTGGCGACAAGCGGGTCAGCGCCCATTAGAGGCAAAATGCCGACATTGAGGCTGGTGGTCGAACTCAAACCCATCCGATAGTAAAACCAGCGTTTTTCGAACAACTCAGCGGCCTTCGGGTTAACCGAAGTAGAAGCGATGTATGTTATCGGCGACAGATCGTATTCTTTTGCAAAACGCCTGAGATTCTCAACAAGAGGCCAGGAATTTTCGTTTTCCCCATGAAAATCGGGAACGATGCCGTTCTTCAACAAGATACCCAGACTGCTGGTTCCGCAGGAGAAAACCAGGGCTTTATTTCGCCATTTTTTTACGACCTGAATATCTTTGTCCAGGGACGGCCCCGAACCGACAATAAAAACCGGATAGTTTCGTTCAACCTTTGGCCGTCTCTCCACGAACTTTAAGGGATACCTTTTTAGGTTCCCATAAGTATTGGCCATCATCAGAAGTTCGTCTTCGTAGAACCCGGAAGAAATGTAGCTCGCCGGCAGCTTTTCATTAAGCAGTTTCCTGGATTCCAGCAAGTCCCAGGACGGGTAATGGATAAAAGCGTACGAGCCTTCCAAAAAGGTCTGGCCGTCGTCCCAGACACTACGCTCAATGTAGTGAACGACATCGGCGGGGCTGGAACCGACGACGAATCTCAGTTCCGCTCCGTATGTTTCCGCCACCGTTAGAATTTCCGACCAATCGACGCTTTCAAAGGAAGCCCAAAGCAAGGCGGGTTGCGGCTCGATCAGAACGACGACCTTCGCTTCGGTACGTTCGATCAAGGGTCTGATATGGAGGCCCAGGGCGACACCAAAAACAAAACAAAAACCAGAATCGACATGAGGATATTTCGTCAATTCACCATGATAACTGTTCTCGAAATACTCCTTGATCTCATCCAACAAGCTTTTTGCGATAGGCGAGAGATTGCAATACTTTGGGTTATCAAAACCGATACGGTCCGGTTTGACAAAATAGTCGCTGAGTTGGGTTGAGAGCCAAGCGTCAATATTTTCCGGATAGAGGTTAACCCCGTCGACTTGCAGGTTGACCAGACTACCGTCCCGGCAAACGGTTTTCACCTTACCGGTTTTAGCCCGTTCGCAGCACGCCCACACTTCTGGATAGCGATCTTGCAGAACTTTGCGGTTCTTTTCCAAGAGGTCAAGATTGCCGCTTTGCACTTTTTCCATATGCCCTACGCCGGTATCTGAAAGCTATAGGGGGAAATTAACCGCAGGCCTCGTCCCAAAGCTTTTGGAGCACTTTCTCGAGGTCGTGGCACCGCTTTTTGAAATCGAAAAGCGGCGCGTCAGCCATTTTTTTCGAAACCGTCTCCCGGAAGGCCTGCCGCGCCTCTTTGCTGTCGCTCCATTTGGTGGCAATGGCAACATATTCGGCTCTATTGTTGGCGATGGTTTCGCCGCCTATTCCGAAATGATCCATCTGGTCTGCAACGGTACGCGACATTGCATGCCCGCCCCTGCAACAAACAACGGGGACGCCCGCCATGACGCTCATAAGGGCGCTCGTATTGGGATGCCCGCTTTTTGGAGTAAGAAAAACGTCGATCTGTGAAAAGAATTCAGCGTCCGACAGGCTTTTAATAATATCGACTCTATGCGCAATGCCAAAATTGCCGAAAAGATTGGTTATTTTCTTAAGGTTCGACGTATTTTCAAAATCGTGGTCCTTCAGCAAAAGCATCGCGTCGGGATATTTGCGCAGAATTTCAGCCCACCATTCAATCGTTTGAGGCGTCAATTCGCAGAGCTCGGCATTTGCCCCGAAAGTAAGGCCTTCGTCGCTACGCTCAAACGACGCTTTCTCAAGGGGGTCTGGACGGTCGATCAATTGGCAGCCAGCTTCCAAAAAAACGGCTTTGTCTTTACCTTGAGCGTTTCCTTCTAGGCCTTTACTGGAAAGCCGGACATCCATATTGGATAAACCTGTTCCAAAAGGAGCACCTGATAAGGATATCTGTAGCGGAGCCATGCGCGCGCCAAACGCGGTCAAAAGTTCGGGATCGCGGAATCCCGCAACATCGACGAAGATATCGATCCCCTCGGCAAAGGCGATGGCGCCCAGCGTCACCGGATCCATCTCACGAACGTCATGCCATACGTCGAAGGCCTTTTGGAAATGGACGTTGTCGACATCGCTTAAGGTGCCGTACCCAAATCCAACAGTCCGGAAACGCGTCTCGTCTCGATAGGACAGAATATTGGCAAGCGCCCGCGCTTCTTCACGGCGCGAAACCGATCCGAGCATGTAGCCAACCGTCAAAATTTCTTTTTTTGTTGCTTGCGATTCACCGAGCCCTTCATCCTCGACGCCAAACTTTTCGCCCCACTCCAGGCACCGTTCGACGAGATACCTTTCATCGAGATCGTCGGCAATCGCTAAATCGGTTAACGCGGATGCATGCACGACAGGGTTTTCGGCGTCTAACTCCATAGCCCAACGGTGGACCGCTTTGCTTTGGTTAAATTCGCCGGTTAAAGCGAGCAACGAACCTAGACAACTTGCAATTTCGGGGTCCTCTCCCAAACGGTGCATTGCCCCCCTCAACACATCGACCGCTTCTTGGTACCGGCCCAGAACCGTCAAACAGTTTGATAATCCCAGAAATGACTTTTTATTCCCTGGGTTAAACTGAATATCCTGAGAGAACCAGTGGGCGGCAATCTCCCAATCTCTTGCGGAAACAGCCGAAACCGCACGCCTTAAAAGAGGCTCTTCTTCAATTCGGACAAAGGCGTTAGAAAGACTGGGTACGGACTTGGGCAGCAACGCCTTTATTTCCGGCACCGACGGCACGGAAGAGGCGAGTTTTGCATAAAAGACTGATTTTGTTAGGTCCCCGGTCAGAACATACAAAACGGCAAGAAAGTCAGCGTATTCGCTAACGTTGGCATCGGCATTTAAGGCGCTCTCGCCATACTTCACCGCTTCAACAAGATCGTCGGCCAAAAAGCGACTGATCGCTAAAATATAGCAGGCCTCAGCGGAAATTGAGCACTCCGAGCCGTTGTTGCCGTTATTCAGAATTTCTTCGCATTGTTCGCTGGCGGCATCCCAGCCCTGCGCCAATACAAGTTCATTAATTGCGGAAAGAAATGCGTCCCGGTTCATGGACGCATGAGTAACAATCTCTGACATGGGCCCCTCACGCAGTAATTTCGCCAGGCATTGATGTCGGAATTTCGCCTGCCTCTTCGGAATTCTTTTCCTCACCCGGCGGCACTGCACGAAGACCTGCCGCAAGCTCACGATTGATATTTATCAGAACATCCAGCTTCGCCCGATTTGGCGTCGCAATCAATTCCATGGAATGCTTGTCGATAAAATTCGCCAGAGAAACGCCATTACCACGAATATCGGCAGGTAACGGACAATTCGGATCCAGCATTTCGGCCTGAAGAATTGTCCACAACTGCCAATTGATGCGCACCGCAGCAAGTATTTCTGCTTCCACACCGGACTCTTTCGCAGCCTTTAGCCGTAGCGCAGCTTGGGTTAACCCCCAGGCTTCAACCTCCCTCGGGTTCCCCGGAGCCGGGGGCGTCTCGTAATTTTTCAGCAAGTTGTTCGTTGACATGCGCAAAAACCTTACTTTCGTGGGCGATGAGCTCCTGAGCCTTTTTCAGGGCTTTATACAATTCGCGTTTTTCCACCAAACGCCACAACTCATCGCCAATAGGCTTCGCGCTTGGTGCAGCCTTTACGTAATCTGTCAGAAATTCATTAAAGCGCCGTAAATTGTCAGCGGAATCGTCGGGGAACAAATAGAGACACTGAAGCGCATAATAAGTTCGTGCCGCGGGGGTCGATGCATCTTCCGGTGAAAGCACATCATTATCACGCAACAACGAGGCATCGTTTTTCAAAAGCAATGAAACATTGTTGCTGCCGGTATTTTCAATAACCGCGCCGTTAATGATGATCTGCTGACCCTTTTTCAAATGAATTTTGAGCGGCATAGAAGGCATTCCCCAAAAAAAATGACAGCCAGGATATAAATACCCTGGCTGTCACCTGAAAAGAAAGTCTTACCTGAACAGACCCAGGATGGATTGTTCGGCCTGACCTGCGAAGGACAGCGCCTGGATACCCAGTTGCTGCCTGGTTTGCAGGGCGAGAAGGTTTGCACCTTCCTCGTTCAGGTCGGCCACCGTCAACTTACCAGCGCCGGTTTCCAGAGTACCAATGTACTCTTCCGTAAAGTCGGCGCGGACCTGAAGGATAGCCACGTTGTTGGCCATGGTTGCCGCTTTCGACTGAACGTTACTGATGGTTTCGTCAAGACGGGTCACGGCAAGGTCGGCCATGATGTTGAACGATGCCAATTCAGCAGAATCGTCGAAGTTAAAGGCGGAAAGCAACGCCTGGAAGCCAAGGCTACTGACAACCTGGTTCGCCACGGAAGCCGTCGGGTTACCAACAGCCGAACCGGCCGAGTCGAGGAAGAAGGTCGAAGCGTTGAAGTCCACACCATCGACGTCCAGTTTGGAATCGGATTTTTCCGAGAACCGAACAGACAGCTTCGAAGCCGTTGAGTTCAACAGGTTCAAACCTTGGTAGGTTGCGTCGCTGACCAGCTTTTCGATCTGAATTGCCAGCTCTTTTAGCTGAGAGCTGTATTCAGAACGCTGAGTGGAGTCGCCGCTACGCGCGCTATCGACAATACCCTTCATCTGCTGCGCGAGGCTTTCAAGCGCTTCGGCAGCTTTTAAGGCGGTATCAAGAGTACTGATCCCTTGGTCGATTGCCGATTTACGGGCGGACAAGTCCGCAGCGCGGTCGTTCAACGACTTTGCCTGGAAAAACTTCACCGCGTTATCGGAAGGCGCAGCAATTTCCAAACCGGTCGACAGACGGGTTTGCGTCCGGTCGATCAGGCCTGTGGTTTGTTGCAGAGAAAGTAGGTTCGAGCGTACAGCTGAGGATAGTGAAATGTCAGCCATTAGAAATTCTCCCTTTCTAGGTGAGACTGTACAGTTCGCGCTTTTCTAGCGCTTGAAGACTTTATCACGTTCAAAATGAAAAATCTATTAACCTTAAAATTTAAAGGGGAATGGCCGTGTTAGGGGCAGTTGCCCTACTCAAGCAAGTCCCTTAAAGCCGATAAAACCTCTGCCTGTTCCACCCCAGTTAAAGAGGCCGACGAGGGCAAGCAAATTCCGCATTTTTGTATTTCTTCCGCAACACCTCCTCCGAGTACAGCCGCTCCTTTGTGCGCTGGACTGTTATGGAGAGGCTGCCACAACGGTCTGCTTTCGATGCCCATTTTGAGCAGTCGATCAGCAACAAACTTTCGATCCTTGCCGGTTAAGGCAATTGCCGAAAGCCAGCAGACACTTTCCACATTGGCTGGCATCGGCATAAACTTGACACCTTCCGAAGCCTGGCAAAACGCTTTGTACCGCTCAGCAATCTTTCGCCGCGCCGAAACAAACCGATCGATTCGCTCCATCTGGGCACAGCCTAGGGCCGCCTGCAAATTCGTAAGGCGGTAGTTAAACCCAATCTCATCATGAACGGACTCAACCGGATCCTTTTTCGCCTGGGTCGTCAAATGGCGCGCTCTTACCGCCCACTTCTTTTTGGCGGTAACGATCATCCCGCCCCCACCGCAGGTCACCATTTTGTTGCCGTTGAAGCTATAACAACCGATATCGCCCAGCGTTCCAACAGGCCTCCCGCCGTAGCGCGCCCCCAATCCTTCCGTCGCATCTTCGACGATGGGAATTCCAAACCTTTTCGCCGCCACGGTTAGTGGAGCCATGTCTACGGCGCCGCCCAAGATATGGACCGGGAGAATCGCGGCGACACGACGTCCCGACGTTCGATTGAAGACCTCGCCCTCCCGGTACTCACAGTCGTTTTCCAAGAAGGAACCCACCAATTCGGCATCCATTTGCCAATCATTTGGCGACGCATCGACGAATACGGGGTGGGCCCCCACGTAACGAATCGCATTGGCCGGCGCAATAAAGGTCAAGGTAGAAACTAAAACCTCGTCGCCAGGCCTAACGCCGGCAACCAGCAAAGCAACATGCAAAGCGGAAGTCCCGGTGGAGGTTGCCACGGCAAAAGGAGCGCCGACATAGTCCGCCACCATCGATTCAAACCGCCCAACAAAGGGACCGGCCGTCGATACCCAGTTGGTTTCAACGCATTCGGCCAGATAAGCCGCTTCGTTGCCCGAAAGGTCGGGAATACTCAGAGGAATTTTTAGCGGGGGACCATTAGATGGCATAGGTATCCTGCCTAAAACGATCTCGATTGCCCTCAATCCATTCGATCGTTTTTTTCAGCCCTTCCTCAAGGCTGAACTGAGGCACCCACCCCAAAACCTGTTTGGCTAACCGATTATCCGACAGCAACCGCTCCACCTCACTTGCTTTCGGACGAATACGCTGTTTTTCAGTTTCGCTGGACAGATCCATCCCCATCAAAGAACCGATAAGATCACGCAAATCGCCAATACTGATTTCCCGGCCCGTGCCGAGATTAAGGGTCCGCCCCTCACATCCGTCCGCTTCTCCCGCGAGAACAAAGCCTCGCACGGTATCGTCGACCAAGGTCAAATCCCGGGTTGGCGTCAGACTCCCCAACTTGACCACCTTGCCATCCAAGGCCTGGGAAATAATCGTCGGAATGACGGCGCGCGCCGACTGCCTGGGGCCAAAGGTATTGAACGGACGAACCGTCACGACCGGGGTTTCAAAAGCGCAGAAAAACGACTCGGCCACCTTGTCGGCGGCTATTTTACTCGCCGAGTAAGGCGATTGCCCCTGCAAGGGATGATCTTCATCGATCGGGACGGTTTTGGCCGTTCCGTAGACCTCGCTGGTCGAGGTATGGACAACACGTCGCGTCCCCAAATCGCGGGCGGCCTGAAGGACGTTCATCGTGCCCTCAACATTGGTCCGAAGGTAAGAACGGGGCGCATGGTAAGAGTATGGAATGGTAATCAAGGCTGCCAGATGAAACGCCGTATCCACACCCTGCATCGCCCGGCGCACCGATTCCGGGTCGGCTATATCGCCGGCGTAAATCTCCATATCGCCGGAGAACGCGCTGTCGTCCAGCCAGCCCCAACGGCCAGCGCCGTTGTAGTGGACCATCGCACGAACCTCGGCGCCTTCCTTGGTCAAGGCTTCAGCCAAATGGCTGCCGATAAACCCGCCCGCTCCCGTGACGAGCACCTTTTTTCTGCTCCAGGTCATCGTTTCAGCTTTCCTTGTCCCGCATCGGTCTGAGCCTGAGCGTAATCGCCCAACTGCCCGATATCCATCCAGTATTCATGGATTGGGAAACTGGTCACCGGCAACCCGTCGGCTACAATCTCATTAATTAAGTCGGTCATATCCATTCTCTGCCCTTTGGGTATGCGTTCAAGGACTTTGGGCTCTAGAAGGTAAATACCGGCATTGATAAAGAAAGACAGGGACGGCTTTTCCGACAATTTTGAAACCTTGGCCCCTTCCGCCTCGATAACGCCGAAGGGAACCGAAATGTCGTATTGCCGGACCCCGACGGTCAGTAACGAGTGATGCTCACGGTGAAAATCGAGCATGGCGCTAAAATCAACAGACGTCAGGATATCTCCGTTGATCACGAGAACCGGCTCGTCCTGCCGGGGCAAATAGGACAAGGCCCCGGCGGTTCCCAGAGGCTCTTCTTCCTGGGTGTAACGCATCTTGACGCCAAATTTCGACCCATCGCCGAAATGCCGTTGGATTTGATCGGCATGGTAATGGGTCGTGATGCTGATGTTGTGAACGCCCGAGTCGCGAAGCTGCCCGACGATATGTTCGATCAGCGGCTTTTTACCGACAGGCAAAAGCGGCTTTGGGGTCTTATCAGTTAGCGGCCGCAGCCGCATTCCCTTTCCGCCCGCCATGACGACCGCCCGCATCGCCAAGGGTTGCTCGATCACCAGATCGCTGCGCAGTGCGATGCCGACCAATTGCCCGTCACCATCGACAAGGGGGAGGTGCCGAACACCGTAGCGGTCCATCATCGCCAGACGTTCGGGTTCCGGTGTATCGGGGAGAACGGTCAACGGCCGGTTCGGGCCGGGCCCCGTCTTACTCTTCAAATACTGATCGGCGGTCTGCTCGAAATCCGCATTAGCAAGCAAGGCCCGGCGAATATCGCCATCGGTGATAATGCCAACAAAGCTTCGCCCAGGGCCAACAATTGCGGCGACCCCTTCCCCGTTGCCGTCAATCAATTCCAGAACCTGCCGCAGCGTGTCCGAAGGTGCGGCAACAAATCGCTCCAGAATATCGTCACTTTGGCTCCGGGAGGCATCAGACATACCGTCAGGTCTCCGTTTCCCAAACGGGATGCCGTAACCGCCATTCCTCACCGTCTTTTACCCAAAGGTGCGGTGAGCGGAAATCGTCGACGATGGAAAGGAAATGTTCGGGGTCCATTTCGATATATTCCATCACCTCCTTGAAATAGCGTTCCGGGAACTCGCCATCAAACCGTCGGACCAATGCAATCGCTTCCTCCCGCGTTAGATGCTTGTTGCGAATTTCCTGACTTGCGTCGTAGGTGGCCCGTCCCAATCCGAATTTGATCCAAGTCGTATAGTAGTGAAATCCGTCAATCTTGTCGTCGAGGCTGTTGTATTTGGAATAGGTCCCTTCGGTTCGAACCGGATTGGCCTCAAAACCGCAATTCTCAACCGAATAGTAATAGGCTTCCTGCGGCGTCCACTTCAGATAGTAACCCAGATACTGAACTTCGATATCCCCTTTTCCAAGCTCTTCGGACGTCGGCGGGAAATAGGACGACAGCTCGTTCAATGTCAGACCGTACTTTTCACGGAGCTCTTTGACCGAAACGCCCCCGAGATAGACTTCGTCGAGGTTATCCATAGCAAAATAGGATTTGTCTCTAAGGGAGGTGTTGGTCTCAGCGATGGGGTTGCCGTATTCAGCCTCAGACTCCCCATAGAACACCAAAGGAATGCCGAATTTCAGCGCCATTTTCGGGGCGAGGTTTTTCTGGCCCAGAATAAACGTCTGAAACGGGTGCAGAATTTTCTCTATAGCCAACTTGGTCAGAAGCTTCTGCGCCCGGCCGTTGGGCTTAAAGGTAATGTTGTCGACTCCGCCCACTTCGATCCAGTTGCGGAAATTCTTCAACCCAACATCGGTGTAAAGGATAGGCGGCCAAGTGACCGTCAACGGGTTCATGCCGTATTTATATTTTAAGATATGGGCGGCGTAGCAGCTGTCTTTGCCGCCGCTTCCCGGCACCAGACAATCGTAACCGCCGTCGGTTCGACGATGCTTATCGAGCAATTTGACCAGTTCTTTTTCACGAGCCTCCCAATCGATCTGCTCCTTGACCTCAGCATACCGGCAGGCATCGCAAATGCCATCATCCCAAATCTTGAGGCTGGTCGCCTTACGTGTGGTTTGGTGCTTAAACTCCGGCGTCGAAGCAGGCCGCTGGTTGGACATTACGCATTTCTTGCAATAGGTCACTTCCTGCGGAAGACCGTAGTAGGCTTCAGGGAAATTGGTCAGCGTCATTGGGGGAACCCTCCTTCTGAGAGTCGATTGGCAAGGTTTTTATAAATGGCCAGCCCCGCAGGTCCGCTACGCTCCGGGTGGAACTGGCAGGCAAAAATATTGTCTTTATAGATGGCGGCGCAAAACTCCGTTTCACCGAACTGCGAAACGGCGGTAACGACATCTAAATCCGTTGGCTTAACGTAGTAGGAATGAACGAAGTACTGATAAGTACCGAGGCCCGTTTCACTCAACGGCGTTTGAGACCAACTCCCCGGCGATGCTTCGTCAATGGGTTGCCACCCAACCTGAGGCACCTTCATCTTACGGCCATGGCCATGCAGTAAATCGGGTTCATTTTCCGGGAGCCGCTCCACGGTTCCCTCAATCAGGTCAAGTCCTTCATGCACGCCAAACTCATGGCTTTCGCTCATCAAAAGCTGAAGTCCCAGACAGATGCCGAACAAGGGTTTTCCGGAATAGGCTGTTTCCTTGAGCACCGATACCAAGTCCAATTTTTGCAACGCGCTCATGGCATCGGCAAACGCCCCAACACCCGGCAAAAGCACCGCATCGGCTTTTCCCAAAACAGCGGCGTCGCTCGATACTTCCGCTGACAACCCTACGAATTCACAAGCTCTGGCAATCGAATAGAGATTGCCGAGGCCGTAGTCGACAATGGCGATTTTAGGCGACTGAGTAACCATCATGCCGCCTCCCTTACAGAAATTGCAGAGGCTGCCAAAAAGGCCTTAAGCTCCCGTATGCCGCAATCCGCCAGCTTTTTATTGCCGCCGCCTTTGCGCAAGAACTCGGTATTGCCTTCGCCATCGAACGCTTCATCATCCATGGGCAGCGTCTTAATCAGATTGTAATGGATAAGTGACGCGACGCTTACGGCGTCGGCCCCGCCATCACGGATCACCTGCCCGACATGTTCTTTGCTGCCAGCCCCACCGCCGGCAATCACCGGGACGGGAACCGCTTCGGCAATTTTCCGGGTCAGCTCCAAATCATATCCGTTTCCCGTTCCGTCCCGGTCGATAGAGACAAGAAGAATTTCACCGGCCCCGAGTTCAGCTACCCTTAACGCCCAATCGCATGCATCAACACCGGAACTTTCCCTCCCGAAATCCGTATAGGCCTCAAACCGTCCATTCCCATGATGGATTACTTCGATATTGGCGACAATCGTTGATGACCCGAATTTACGCGAGGCGTCCCGGATCAGTTCCGGCGATTGCACAGCTGCCGTATTGATCGCGACTTTATCGGCTCCGGCCCGCAAAACAGCCCTTATATCGTCGAGGGTGCGAAGCCCCCCACCGACAGTCAAAGGCACAAACGTCTCGGCGGCTGTCCGCTCAACGATATCAAGCAGCGAATTTCGCCCATATAGACTTGCAACGGCGTCGATATAGATCAACTCATCCGCGCCAGCTTCGTAATAGTGGCGGGCAAAGGCTTCCGGTTTCCCAAGCACCCGCAGGCCTTCAAACCGAATCCCTTTCACCAGGTTCGGCCCCTTGATTTCGAGGCGGGGTATAATTCGGACGGCCACGGAAGAAACCTTTATCAGGCTTAAAAACGCCTTGTTAACGCAATAAGTCTAGTCTTTCTGATTCTGTAGTCCTGCTGACTTAAAAAAGGGCTAACGCCTCTCTACTTAGTGACGAGAAAAGGTGTCACGGAGGTCAATGCGTTTTCTGCTGGTCATCCCGCGGTTTTTAAACCCGCTGAAAAAAAATTACGAATTCCCGCTCGGCATCGCCTATATTTCGGCGGCGCTGAAACAGGCGGGAGAGCAGGTCTTTTGCCTCAATCTCAACGAAACCCAAGAGCCTGTAGAAATAGCCGTGGCGCAAGCGGTTAACGATTTCGACCCCGACGTCTGTGGCTCGGGCACGCTTTCGCCGTTCCTGAAAAACGTCAAAGAAGTTTTCACGGCATCTCGAAAAGCGAAAGCCAATATCGTGAATGTCGTAGGCGGCGGCGTCTTCAGCGGTGACCCGGAGCTTGCTAAAAATACGCTCGATATCGACATTGGCGTCTTCGGAGAGGGCGAAGAGGCAATCGTCGAAATCGCCAAAGCTTTGGAAGACGGTCAAGACTTGACCGCCATTCAAGGCTTATTGGTCAAATGCGGCCATGACCGTTGGGTCAAAACGGAAGCCCGCAAATCCATACGGAATCTCGACGACATCCCCTGGCCGGACATGGCCAGCTTTGGGCTTGCCGGTCACATTGACAACCAAACCACCGGCGATAGCTATCTTTTGCACCCAGAAGACCAACCCCGCGCCGTTTCAATGATCGCCAGCCGGTCCTGCCCCTACTCCTGTACGTTTTGCTTTCATCCTATCGGACGTGTCTATCGGGAACGCGGACTCGACGATTTCTTTGCCGAGTTGGACCACTACGTCGAAACATACAATATTAACTTGGTTGCGATCCTCGACGAACTCTTCGCGGTAAAGAAAGAACGCCTCAGGGCTTTTTGCCGACGTATCAAACCCTATGGCCTGAAGTGGACGGTGCAGCTTCACGTCTCGGCAGCCGACCCGGACGTCCTCGACATGATGAAAGAAGCGGGTTGCGTCTACATCAGTTACGGGCTGGAAAGCATGGCGCCGGACGTCCTCAAAAGCATGCAAAAGAAGGCAACGGTTGAGCAAATAGAGCGCGCCCTCAAACTAACCAGAGAACGCCGAATCGGCATTCAAGGAAACTTTATCTTTGGCGACCCCGCCGAAACAGTTGAAAGCGCCGCGACGACAATCGACTGGTGGGCCAGGAACCGCGAATACATGGCCAATCTCAGCGTCATACAGCTCTACCCAGGCACACCGATTTACAATCAAGCCATGGCAAGCGGGCGCTTCTCTAAAAACTCAAACACAATGATTGATCCGTTGCAGAACGTCACATCGATAGATGACGAAACAGTCGTAAAAATGCGTGAATTTCTGCAGGTCTTCGATCAAACGCTTTTACGGCCAGCCAAAATACTGTCGTTCAAAGAGAGCAAAAAAAAGCACAAAACCAGGGGGCAAACTTACGATATCGATTGGGTGTGCCCTGATTGCCAGACGGAAAACCGCTACCACGATGTTTTGCTGGATTCGCCCTTCGACCACTTTGCCATCCGGCTCACATGCAGACACTGCTACGCACGCTCGGATATACAAAATCTTGCACAACCGCTTTGGCGTGATGACTGCTTGGAGACAAAACTCAAAAAGGCGGACGCCATACGCAATAAAGCACTCGCAAGTCGCAACTTCGAGCTACTACGCGAAGCAATCGAACTGTATCGAGACATTGCCCTGGAACCCTATCATCCAGGGCAACCCAACCGCCCAGAAGCGGTCATCCAGGCGTCGGCAACGCTGGCCCGTATTTACGAGAAGCTGAACCAAAACATCGATGATGCCGTGGGGTTTTATCTTAAAGCCGTCACCTACCGGCCCTTCGATCCGGAACTACATTATTCCTTCGCACTAGTTCTAGCCACTCAGGGCCTAAACGGCGCAGCAAAGCTGCATGCGACACAGGCAAGAACCCTCGTGGCCCCCAACGACGCTGCAAATCACGCTTTCATCAGCAGTGTAGAAACCTTCTTATCCGGCCTTTCAGACGGTGAAAACGAATTCACGCGATATTTCTTCCCGCCGGAAGAGCCTAAAAACAATCTCCCCATCCATGCGCAACAATAAGCAGTTCTTAACGGAGGACATTGGAAACTGCCACGTAGTGTAAACGACGGAATTTAGGGCTGTGAGCAACCAGGTTGGTTTAGAAAAAGTTTTTGAACAGGCGAAGAAACATTACGACGCCGGCAGATACACCGACGCTATTGCCGCTTACGAACAGTTGCTTGACGCCAATCCTCGCAACGCAACCGTCCTTCATTTGAAAGGGTTGGCCCAGTATCAATCCGGAGATGCCGCCTCGGCAGCGGAAACCCTGGCGTTAGCCCTGGAACTCGACGCGTCAAACGCCAACCACCACAGTAACTACGGAGCGGTTTTGGCCGCCCTCGGGAAAACCGGGGCTGCCGTTCAGGCACTGGAAAAAGCCGTTGAACTCGATCCGAAAAACATAGAATCCCTGGTTAATTTATCGGCGCTGCTTCAACGCCAGGGAAAACTGGACGACGCCAAGGCGGCAATTGACAAGGCCCTGTCCATCGCGCCTGACGACCCATCGGCTTTAAACAACCTGGGTGCAGTCTATCGCGACCTAGGAGACTTTAGCGCAGCCGAAGAAGCTTACCTAAAAGCCGTTTCAGCCGGTGAAGAGCTTATCGAGCCGAGAATTAATTACGCCAACCTGCTCATGTCGTTGGCCCGCAACGATGAAGCGCTTAAACAGGCAAAAACAGCCGTCGATCTTGCGCCAAACCACCCGGACACCCTCAACGTGTTGGGCTTGGTCTATCAAAAAACCAACCAGCTAAGCCGTGCGGAAGATGCGTTTGTGAAGGCGGTGGAAGCAGCCCCCCGGCATGCGCAGGCATTGAACAACCTGGGCGTGGTTTACAAGCAAATGGGGCGTATCGAAGACGCGGGCCGCTGCTTTATCGATGCGCATAAAGCCGGAGGCGCATCACCGGAAGTCAACACCAACCTTGCCGAAATCATGCTTTCCATGGGTAAAACGTCCGATGCTTTGGCGACCATTCAACAGGCGGTCACCTTAAACCCCGTTTACGCGCACGGATGGCAGGTGTATGGCGATATACTGATGGCAGCCGGAATGCTCGGCGAAGCGATTGCGGCATGGGAAAAAGTAGCCGCGCTTAATCCCAACGCCGTCGGCGCCATATATTCCATCGGAAAGGCTTGCGCCAAGGCCGGCGAAATTGAAATGGCGTTGCCCTACTTTAAAAACGCCGTCGCCAAAGCGCCCGACAGCCTAACCGCTCAGAGCCGGACTCTTTATGCGTTAGAACACTCCCCCGAAATTGACGATCAATCCTTGTTCGAGGCTTATCAGGAACTTGGGCAACGCTTTAGCCCTGTGGGCAACAAACCGGCAATCAATCAACCCGACCCGCGACGTCCTTTGAAGGTCGGGTTTGTCCTTCCGAACGATCCTCATTACCGATTGCCGTTCAAGCCAAAACTTTGGGAACGAAACGGTTGGACGCTGCTGTTCTATACCCCTGAAAACATCGGCAGCCTGTCCGACGAAGAAGCCGCCAAAAAAATATCAAGCGACGGCATCGACGTCCTGGTTGACCTCGCCGGACATGACCGGGAAAACCGATTGGGCATTTTCACACATCAACCTGCTCCTCTGCAGGTTTCCTGGACCCCGTACCCCGGCACGATTGGGCTCAAAAGCATTGCCTATCGGATAGGCCCCAGTGACGACCGTTTTTATACTGAAAAACTCGTAGCCCTGGATGGTGAGGGGTTATGCTATTGCGCCCCAGACAATCCGCCGGAGCCCTCCCCTCCTCCAGTAACGGCACAAGGCTTTTTCACCTTCGGCTACTTCGATAACACCGACAAGCTCACACACGACACACTTCAAGTCTGGGCCGACATTCTTAAAGTCACGCCCAACGCAAAGCTCCTGATAAGCACACCGGAAATCGCCGTCAAACATATTGAAGAGCGCATCACCGGCACTTTGGCCAGACTGGGCATTGAGGCCGACAGGATAACTTACGGATCGGGCGGTCAATTGGACGCTGTTCTTAAAAGCTATAGCGCCGTCGACCTCGTCCTCGACCCGACGCCCTACTCCTGCCATATAACGACCTTCGATGCGCTCTACATGGGAGTGCCGGTGCTGACGTGGAAAGGAACCCGCCGGGCGAGCGCAACGACAGCAAAAATTTTGGAAGCCATTGGTCACCCAGAGTTAATCGCAGATGACAAAGAGAGCTACATTCTTAAGGCCAGCGAACTCGCCAAAGCACCGGATCGCCTGCATTCATACCGCACAAGTCTAAGGCAAGCTTTGATGGCGTCACCGGTGATCGACAGCAAAAACTTTGCCGATAAATTTGAGAAAAGCTTGCGCACTCTCTGGCAGCAAGCTTGCGAGCCTTAAATGAATTTTCCGCCTTATCAAACCGCTCTCGACTGGTCCCCTATTCTGGCCGAATCCGGCGGACGCATCGATGTGGTGGCGATCCTTGTCACGCCAGATGAGCGTTATCTCGTTCAACTGCGCGACGACAAGCCGGGGATATTTTTTCCGGGATTCTGGGGCGGCTTTGGGGGAGCGGTTGAAGCAGGAGAAACAGCCGAACAAGCTGTTATTCGAGAACTTCAAGAGGAACTTATGTTCACCCCCCACAATCCCGTAAGGTTTACGGAATTGGCGCTACCGATAAAATCTCTTGAAATTCCCTTATTGGTAAAGGTGTTCTACGAAATCAAAATTACTGAACAAGACATGCTGCGAATGGATCAAAAAGAAGGAGCCGACAAAAAGCTTTTTAAAATCGACGATCTCATGCGGCAGCCGAAAATCGTTCCATGGGATTGCTGGGGCATGATGCTTCACGCCCGGCGGCACAGCGTTTTGAAACGAGAAATGGCGCCATGACCGGGGCCTTATCTCCCATCCTGGTGACCAACCGGGCAGACAACTACTCCAACCACCATATGTTGGAAGGGTTGCATGAAGGTTTCAAAGCGCTCGGATGCGACTCTCAGCTTCATTTGATCGGGCAAGATGGAACAGGCTTGGATGCTTTCTTGGAAGCGCTTCCCGACCCGACCGGCGAGCAGGGACAGAATTCGTTTCTGGTGGATCTCAATGCCCGGATGCGGTTGCCGCAAACCGATGCCTTCAAAAAATTCAGTTTTATCACCGATCACCCTTTTGCCCTTTTGGAGCAAATTCTGGCATCCCCCCCAAGAACGACTTTAGGATTTGTCGACCGCAGCCACGCTACTTTTCTTGACGCCTTACAGCTTCCGCATCGCCGGACATTCTTTCCTCACGGAGGTCCCCAGCCGGATCCCGAGCCACGCCCATTTGAAAACCGTCCCATCGACGTCTTATTCATTGGACGGCTCGATCACTCTCCCCGCCTTGCCGACTTACAAGAGGGTTTGAAAGGCAATCCAGACCCCATTCCCCGGGTCATTCAACAAACGGCGGAACGATCATTAACCGGCTTACCGCTTTTCGAGGCTTTTGTCTCCGCCTGTAACGATGCCAGCGTTGAGTTGAAAGACTTCGGCCTTGAAGGGCTGAGAAGCTGCCTTTCAATCGCCAGCAATTGGGTCGAGGCCCGCCGTCGGCACGACATTCTAACGAGCATGGGAAATGTCAAAATTACTCTGGCGGGATCGGTCCGAAACGGTTTTTTCCAAACCACCCCAGCCAACATCGACTTTCTCGGCACCATCCCGTTTACCGAAGCTCAAACCAAAATCCGGCAGGCCAAAATACTGCTCAACGTGGTTGGCGTCTTTCCTGATGGGTCTCATGAGCGCATTTGGTACGGAATGGCCGCAGGCTGTCCAATTCTAACCGAGCGCGGAAATCTGCTTGAAGAAGACTTCGTCGACGGTGAAAGCATTTTCTATTGGCCCGACAATCCGGAACACATCAACGACTTAGTAAGCAGCCTGCTTGCCGACCCCAAACGGCTTGAAACCGCGGCCTCAAATGCGCTGCCCATCTACAGCAAGCGGCACACCTGGACCCAACGGGCCGCGACAATCTTAGACTCCATGGCGGTCGGCGATGAATAACATCCAACCCGAACTATTCATTGGGGTTACCGATAAAGCTAAAGCCGTCGAACTTTTTAAGACGAACGTCCAGGAAGTTCAGATCGAAGTCTTCTCATACTGTAACCGGCGCTGTCAGTATTGCCCGGTTGCCGAGTCCGACCGGCGAGGAGCCAACCATCTCCTGGATATCGACCTTTTCAATAAGGTTCTGAGCGACCTGCAATCCATTTCCTATGATCGCCGTATCGGCTTGAACCTCTATAACGAACCGCTCGCCGACCCGGTCATATTGGAGCGCGTCGCCACCATCCGTCAAAGCCTTCCCCAAGCGCATATTTACTTTTATTCGAACGGCGACTACCTGACCTCAGAGCTTTTGGAAACTCTGGAAAAGGCAGGCCTCAACGAGTTGTTCATTTCCATACACCTCGCTCCCGGAAAGCCCTATAGCGACGACGGCGTCAAAGAGGCGCTCAACAAACTGCAAAAGCGCAGTGGCTTGATCCTCACCGAGACCCAGTTCGTGTCCGGCCATTACCTGCGCACCAAAGCAACCTACGGGAAACTCTCCATCGAAGCTTTCGCGTTAAATTACGTCGCCGACGGTCAAGACCGGGGAGGGCTGATGGAAAATATCGAAAATGCAAATGAACGCCTTTCTCCCTGCGACCGCCCTTTTCATAACTTCGTCGTGTCTTACAACGGGTCGGTCGTCCCTTGCTGCCAAATCTTCATCGACCGGGCCGAGCATACCCCCCATACAATCGGACACTTGAACGCCTTTCCCGATATTTTTAGGGCCTATACGTCGGAAACGCTCGCGGCTTGGCGGCTCGACAACATCGGTTACGGCCCCAAAGATCACGAACCCTGTTCGCACTGCTCGGACGGAGATTTCGAGCTTTCTGACGAAGAAAAGGAAATGCGGATAAAACTGAAAAATTTGATCGTCGCGACGCTTTCCTAAAAGCGCGAAAATTGCTTAAACCGGCGCATCAACGATATCCGCAAAGTATTTTTTGATCAGTTTTTCATCGAGCGGCGTCTCCATCAAGCCCCGATGGATGACGTCGGCGGCGCGTTCGTCCCCTTTGTAGGGATTGCCTATATCTGCCAAGCTTGCCTTGAAGGCCGGCGATAAAACTTTATCCAAGGCCGATGCAATGGCCTGTCGGTCTTCTGGCGTATCAACAACGTTAGCGCCCCGCACGCGTCCCTCCTGACGGGTGCCGATATTGACCACAGGTAGCTTGAAAGACGCCGCTTCTATGATGCCGCTGGAGGAATTCCCCACCATAGCGGCTGCAATCTTCATCAACCCAAAATATCGGCGCGTTCCCAAGTTATCCACTAAACGGGCGTTCTCATGGGCGGCGATAAAAGCCTCAATCAAATCGCGCAGCTGCCTTCCGCCTTCATCGGCATTGGGGGCGGTAAAAATGCAAGGAAGGCCGGATTGTTTAAGAGCGGCGAAGAGTCCCGCCGTCTGAGTCTTAACATCTCCCGTTTGGCGGGTTGCCGGATGATACGTCACCAATAGCGGAGGTTCGCTTAGCCGCATCCCGACCGCCTCTTCCAATTCCTCCCGATCCGCAATGTCGGCATTGTCCAAAGCGTCAAGCCCCATAGCGCCGGAAACGACGACCCGCCAATCCTCTTCGCCCAGCTGGCGAACACGGCGGCCATAGGTTTCCGTCGATACGAAATGAAGATGGGAGAGCTTGGTCATGGAATGGCGCAGGTTGTCGTCCATCGCCCCCAAGGTCAGCTCTCCGCCATGGAGATGAGCGATTGGTATCGCAAACGGTTGGGCGGCAACGGCAGCCGCATGCATCTCATAGCGGTCGCCGAGGACCACAACAATTTCCGGTTCGATCCGTTCAAACGCTTCGGCAAAGGCAACGGTCGCCCGACCCATCACCTTGGCGACGCCCGCCCCGCTATCGTCTGTGTCCATAAAATCCAGTTTGGCCGCGATGGGCATGCCCTCGGCTTCGATTTCCGCAACCGTGTTGCCGTATTCGGGCCGCAGATGCATTCCCCCGACAATCAGTTGCAAATCGACACCGGGATCGGCCTTCAGACGCTCGAGCAATGGCCGGTAAATTCCATAATCGGCCCGGCTGGTGGTGACAACAGCAATCCGCCTCATGAGTTCGCCGCCTCGGATTTGAACATCTCTTCCGTTAACATTTGCCCGGAAGCGATATCGGTCTTCAATTGCCGTCCCAGATAATCGCGAAGCCGGTCGACCGGGATTCCCGTTCCGGGCCGCCGCGCCGAAACCATTTCGGCGCTCAACACCTCACCGGCCTTGATGTCGACAATCGAAACCAGGCTTTTGCGCGCCACTGCGGCAACGTCATTTTCCGATTTTCTCGGTGCTTTCTCGCCATCCCCAAGCGTTGCCTCGACGACGCGGATCGCCCGCATGAGCGTCACCATCTCCGCGATTTCCATTGATGCCTTGTGATCGGGTCCGGGCAACGACCGGCTGAGCGTAAAGTGCTTCTCGATGATATCCGCCTCGCGCGCTACCGCGGCCAAGGTCGCTTCAACCCCCATGGTGTGATCGGACCAACCGACGGGGACATCGAAGGCCTGACGCAAGGTATCCATGGCTTTCAGGTTGCAATCGGCCGGAGCCGCCGGATAGGCGCTGACGCAATGGAGTAATGCGAAGGGCGGGTCGCCATTGTCCTGAATCGTCCGGACGGCGGCTTCCACTTCTTTCATTTCCGCCATACCGGTGGAAACGATCATAGGGCGGCCTTTGCGGGCGATATGGGCCAGAAACGGTAGGTTGGTCAGTTCGCCCGATGGAATTTTAAATGCCGGAACGCCGAGCGTTTCAAGAAGATCGGCGCTTTCTTCATCGAACGGCGACGATAAAAACATGAGGCCTTTTTGGGCGCATCGTTTGATCAGGCTGGAGTGATCTTCGCGGCTCAATTCAAGCCGTTTCAGCATGTCGAGTTGGCTTTCCCGGCCCTTCAATTGGCCGTCTTCCTGATACTTGGCCTTCGGCGCGGAAGCCAGCGCTAGGCGCGCGGCTGAAAACGTTTGAAACTTTACCGCGTCGACACCCGCCACCATGGCACCGTCGATCAAATCAAACGCACGGTTCAAGTCGCCGTCATGATTGACCCCGGCCTCGGCGATGAAAAAGCAGGGCGCTCCAGGTCCGACGGGACGTCCGGCGATTTCGAACCGCCTCACCATACGGTCCAGCCCCCATCGACCACGATATTTTGTCCGGTCACATAGGCTGACAGGTCGCTGGCGAGATAGGCGACCGCGCCGGTGATATCGTCCTCTCGCCCCATCCGTCCCAACGGTGTCCGCGCCTCGTACTTTTCAACAAACGCCGGGTCTTGCCCTCTTGCGATACCGCCCGGAGAGACGGCATTGATGCGGATATCAGGACCGAGCGTCGACGCCAACCAACGGACGAACTGCAACAAGCCGCCCTTGCTGGCGCCATAGGCCGCCGGATTGCCCATGCCGGTGCCTTCATAAAGCGACCAATCGGGCCCACTGATTCCGTAAATAGAGGAAATCGCCACCACCGACCCCTTGCCGGACTCCCGAAGAAACGGAGTCGCCGCCTGCACCAAGGTAAAGAAAGACGTGAGATTCACTTCCATCGCCTGTCGCCAGGTTTCGACCGTCTGTTCCTCGAAAGGCACCGCCCATCCTTTAAGATCGGACGTCCCGACATAGGCGGCGCAATGGACGACGATATCAAGCCGCCCTTGTTCTTCAACGATCCTCCCCGGTAAAGCTTTGACGAGGGCTTCGTCGGTCAGATCGATATCGATATCCGCATCGCAGATATCCGTGGTCACAACCGTTGCTCCAAGTTCTATCAATCCCTTGGCGATTGCCCGGCCGATAAATCCTGCCCCCCCGGTAATCAGAGCAACCCTTCCCGACAGGTCCATCATTTCCTTCAAGCTGCGTTGCGGCTCAACCATGACCATCTCCCATTACCGCTTCGGCGATTTTTAAGTCCCATTCCGTATCGATATCGAGTGCGCGCTCCTGCGGTACGCTGACCACACCGGCCCGCCCATCGAACAAACCTGTCGAATTGCGGATAAAATCCGGATTGGCGGCGTAGCAAACGGTGGTGATGTCATAAATCTCCGGCGCTTTTTGCCGGGTGGCCACCTGCCTCTGACGCTGGATGACCAGCGACGCGAGACCGTCGTCGTTCAATGTCACCATATTAAAGTACGGGTTGCGCGCCGCCGGAGTGACGGTCAACACCACATCGACGTCACCTTGTTTGTAGCGCGCAACGCAGGCGTCGATATCTTCGGGCGCCCTCAAAGGAGAGGTGGTCGGGACGCAAACGAACAAACCCGTTTTACGGTTCTGCTCCTGTTCCAGCCAATCGATGGCATGGCACCAGGCCAGCCATTCGGGACTGTCGTCTTCGGCAAGATCGGCGGGGCGCATAAACGGAACTTCCGCCCCCCATCGCCTCGCTTCCGCCGCGATCTCCTCATCATCGGTCGAGACCACCACCGCGCCGATGCTTTTCGCGGCCTTGGCGCACTCTATGGCGTGAGCCAGCAACGACTTTCCCGCCAGTATCCGCAGGTTTTTACCCGGAACGCCCTTTGACCCGCCGCGGGCAAAAATAAAGGCTATGGTTTCTGAAGCGCTCACAATGAAACAGCCTCTCCAATCTCGGCCGAACGTTTGGCGGCCAACACCAATTCGACAACCCGCCGCCCCTCGGCGCCGCCGACCAACGGCGGCTCCCCTCCTTCTATACACCTGATAAAGTGACGAAATTGTTGACGGTACATGGCATCCGGTTCATTGGCATCTTTCGCCTGTAGCCGTTTCCACTCCCCATTTTGACCATGGCGGATTTTTGCCTCACCGGAAATGCCGTCCCAAGCTGCTTGCCCCAAGCTTCCGTTGACAACCAAATTCCGCTTGGCTGGGCGACTGACCATATCCATGGCAATATCGCCTTGAGCCCCGTTCGCGAAAGACAGCTCCAGACGCGCGGTGTCTTCTACGTCCACCTCCAGCTCTCCTGATTTTTCCGTCACCGCTTTGACATCTAGGACTCCCCGTCCCAGCCAGAGCGCAAGGTCGATTTCATGGCTCAATTCCCACAAAACGCCGCCGCCCAGTTCGGCCTTTGCACTCACCGTATTTCGATAGTCCTGATTAGGACGCCAGTCGGGAAGATATTGGCCGACAGCCGCCGTTATCGATTGAATGTCACCAATAGTTCCGCCCGCGATCTGCTTTTGGAGCTCGGCCAATGCTGGCGAGAAGCGCAGGCAATAGCCGACCTGAAGCACCAACCTGCTTTCCCGGCAAAGCCGGAATACTTCCTCCAACCCGTCAACAGAGGTCGATAGCGGTTTCTCAATCAGCAAATGGGTCCCGGCTTCGGCGAAAGGTCGTGCCGCCTCAATGTGAAAGGGAGCTGGGTTGGCGATAATCGCAGCATCGGGTTTGAGAATCAGCGCTTCGTCTATGTGACGCACGACGGTCACACCGCAGGGCACGTCATCCCCGCCACCGCTCTCCGGCCTTCTGAGAATAACGATTCTTGCATCGGGCAAAACAGCCTGGACAACCCGCAGATGCCGCCGGCCAATACTTCCAAAACCGACAATCGCCACGGTCCTCATCGTCTCCCCCTTTCCTTTTCCAGCCCACCCGGGAACAAACGGCAGAATCGTTCCACTTCCAGTAAGAAGATTCTGCCCACCTGAGCGCAATCCCCGTTCTCAAGGACATCACTGTAATGCTTTTTTGCTTTGTTTTCAAACGGT
>Ga0070727_10001378_pt1 | contig 25840 bp, 45 predicted proteins | sample tdAd472_FD_66722 | JGI IMG/M metagenome (GOLD analysis project Ga0070727, IMG submission 66722) | Marine sediment microbial communities from the Atlantic coast under amendment with organic carbon and nitrate - tdAd47.2 | ecosystem: Environmental > Aquatic > Marine > Coastal > Sediment | place...
ACCTCTTGCGCCATGTACCCGATATGCAAGGGACCGCCCCAAACGTAGCGGAACAGATAGACACCCAGCCCCTTGTGTTCTCCGATCCTCTGAACATCCGTTTTCAAGCGGCGATCCGAGAACATGAACGCGGCCTGTGCGCCGGTGCCGAGAAGGTTGTACAGCCCTTGCCGCTCGGCATTCTGCTGACCTATCTGATTTTGGGCGAGGTTGGCGTTGCCATAGATCGCACCCATAATATCTGCCGGCGCAATGCTTTGCTGGGGAGAGTTGACGAAGGACGGTCCTTGAACCTGGGAACCGGACATCATCGCAGCCAATTCATTGAGGGGCTGGGAACGCTGCTGGATCATCTCGTTGATGCCCCGATCCCGCTGATTGGCCTCAAGCCCGTACAACTGAGAAGCCTGACCGAGCGCCGCGTTTTCCACCGCAAGCCGGGCGTCGTTTTGGGAACGGGAGAATTGATCCATCTCGTTGCGGAAGGCTTCCGTGCCCGACGTAAAGCCCTGGTTTGCGAGACGGGTTTCAAGCGCCGCGCGTTCCTGTTCCAGCTGCGGATTGATGCGCTGATAAAGAGAATCCGCAACTCGGGTCCGGGTGTCTTCGTTCAGCGTCGGCGCAGCACCAAGGGACGAGAAGTCTAGGGGCTGGGAAAGCCTGCTTCCTATCGCGTCAAGCTGGTTGTTGGCCGTCTGGCCGTATTTCTGGGACGCCTGCGTTTGCAGGTCGAAAATCGCCTGTTGTTCGGGGGACAGGGTTTGCGTCGCGGAATACTGGGGCGTGCCGTCCTCTGCCTTGCCGCGCTGGGTGTATTCCAACGTCCCGCCCGGCGTGTACTGGTTGACCATGTTGATATTGGCCTGGGCAACAGCCGCTTCCTTGTTCGCGGCGGCTTGCGCGGCGGCGGTCTTATCCGGGTCCGGCAGGGTCGGCGCTTTGGTTTTGCACATGATCGTTATCCTTGGAATTCGTAGGTCATCTGAATGGCGGTCTCTTTGAAACCCATGCGCCGCCACAGCTTGGCGACCCTCAAATCAGTCAGCGCGGCGACGTTCAGGCGCTTGCACCCCATCGCCCTCAGTTCTTGAAGCCCGTATTTGACCAAGGCTTTCCCGACGCCTCTTCGGTGTTCCTTGAGAACAAACAGGGCGTCTTCCTCGGCGATGAAGTCGCCGTTGTGCATGTCATTGGTAATGTAGACGTTCGCGTAACCGACCGGCCTCCCATCCAAGCGAGCAAGAAAAGTCAGCAACGCGCCCGCCCTTGACGCTTTCACGTACTCGTCCAGCCTTGGTGCATATGGCGAAACCTCCACGCCCTGCGCCTTGAGGCGGTCGGCCATCTCGGCATAGTGCTGGCGATAAAGAGATTCTATTTCTGGATACGTCGCCTCGAAGTCTTCCGTTGAAAAGCGATAGATCACAACTGCCCGCCCTCAACGTAGGTGTAATTCGTCGCAATCCATGACGGCCTGGCCGAAGTCGTCGATCCACGGATACGCACCGCGGCCGAACGCCCTACCCCTCTGACACCCCGCCAGCCTCGATAAATCTGGTCCGCAGATCCCCAAGTCCCGATACCCCACTTTGAAATGCCCCACCGGGCGGCAGACGTGGCGGATTCCACCGTTACCCCTTGGAAGGTCTTGATCTGGAAATCCACGTTCATCTCAATCGCTGCGGATGGATTCCCGTCCGATTGAAAGATGGTCTCAACGAGTTTGAAGGACTTCTTCTTGTTCGGAGATCCGAAGTAGGAGAATGCTTGCAGCCCGTCCCAGTTGATGTTGGACCCGCCGTCCGAATTGCCGTCGTCGTATTTGTAGACCTTCCCATCGGTCCCGCCGAAATACGCCTCGTCCCCCTTCATGCCCCAGCAAATCGCGTTGATGCCGGTAAACCTGCAAGGTGCCCCCGTGATGGTGTTAAACACGAACTGGTTAAACGCGGTCGTGGACTGGGGAATGTTGAAGATAAACTGCGTACCCCTCGGATAGATGAAGGGTTGCCAGCCATACAACGTCCCGAACTCCCGGACCGCGTCGTTGACCGCCTTGTTGATCTGGGAAGACAGCGCCACAATTTCCGCTTGGGATGTGTCGCGCTGAAGCCCTGCCGAAAGGGGAATAAACCCGTCCTGCGTCATCACCACGATATCGCCGCCGGCTTTGATCAGGCACCGTCGCCCAATCGGCCGGCCAATCTCAAACCGCCCTACAAGCGACCATGTGGAAGCGGAAGCGGGATCGGTCCCCTGGTAGACAATCGCCTCGCCCTCGGACGTGAGGAACACCGCAGCGTCGTCCATGCCGTCGCCGTTATCCCTGGTCCACGTCCCCATTGCGACGATATAGCCGCCTTTCCTCGCTACCCCGGCAAGGGAGAAGGCCGTGAACGCTCCACCAATGGCGTTGACCGCGCCGTAATGGGCTGTGAGGGAATTGACCTCCCCAACCCACAAGCGCCGTTGATGCAGGTTCGCCCAAATCAGATTGGCTTGTGTCGGTCCGGTAATCGTGGCGTTAGCCCATGTCGAACCGTTGTACGTCCTCGGAGTGTCGGCCCCGTTGCAGATGAAGAGAAACTGTCCCGCGCCTGTCCCGATCTGGACTTGCTGCCAGCGGTTATTGGATGCCCCAGTGACAACCGCAGCCCCCACGGCGCCAGACCCCGATACGTCGTAGATCGAACCGCCATTGGCCGCGAAGAGTTCCGCCACCCCATCAACGCCGGTGTATTCAAGCAGGGACTCGACATTCCCGCTCATGCCCGTCGCGAAGGACGTATATCCACGCCGGACAGTCACCTTGTCCGTCGAGGGGAAAAGGTTGTCCAGGATAACGGCGTTTTCAATCGGCATATCGGCAAGCGCCTGCCGCGTGTCCCAACCGCCAATCGGAGGGGGGAACGCCTTGGACTTCGATTTCATACCGAGTAATCGACTATCGGAGCGCCGGTGAAGTGACGACCGCCGAAGATGTCACCGGCAGACAGAATGCCCCCGGTCGGCTGGTCGTTCTTCACAAGCTTTTTCATGTAGGTCAGCAAATCCCGGTTGGCCATTTGCGAGGGAAGCCCTTCGGATTCGAGATAGGCAAACCGCGTCGCCAGGGTCAGCAATTCCTCGTCGAGAATTCCGGTATCCGTATCCGCCGCGAAAGCGCTCTGCGGGGTTTCGTCGGACGCTTGGCACCAGTTCTTGGAGATGTACTCGAAAGCCAAACTGTTGCCTGCGGAATAGGCCGGCAGGATGGAAACAGCACCGCCACGATAGATGTACTTCCTGCGGGTTCCTGAATAGGCGGTCGCCTTCAGGCCCTGCCACTCGACCGAGGAAACCGGGCCGTCGATCTTGCGCTTTTCGGTCCTGTCCCAAAACGCCTCGGGGACGAACCGGTCAAAGTCGCTGGGGAGGATGGCGGTTTGCGTCTCACCGGATATGGTGGTGAACGTCTGTTCCTTTCGGAGAACCTGCCAGGGAACCGCCCGCATCAGATCCAGGCCGCACTTATTCACGATGCGGAGCATCTTCTTTGCCGAGGGATCGGTGTTCCCCGCCAAGGTGGCAAGGTCCGGGCCGTTCACCTCGTCGAGTGCGCCCTGAACGATGGTCAGGAGCGTCATGCGAGCGCGACCATGTTGGTGGCGTCGGTGTTGGTGCTCATCACCCGCTTGGTCTTGACGGGAATCCACGTTCCCGCCGCAACCCCGACAAAGGTCACGGAAACGCCCTCGTCATTCAGGCAAGCCACATCACCGGCACCGCCGACATAGATCGACCGGGCCGGATAAGCCAAGTCCACAGTATCGCTCTTGCTCACTGCGAAAAACCGGCCAGACGGCCTTGTCTCGTCGCTCATGTCAGAAACTCCATTCTTTCGTGAATTCCACGGCAAACGTGGGTTACGTCGTAATCCCCAACATCACAGAGGGCCTTGAGGAATCCGCCGCTTCGGTTTTCAAAGAAGTCAGGGAGCGTGCGGACGATTTCGGCCAGCCGTTCCGCTTGCAGAAGCAGTTCCAGCCGCGTCAGGAACGACCCCCCGCATTGCACCTGGATCAAGTCTTGAACCGGCTCGTTCCGGTAGATGTGCGAGGTCTCCCCATAAGAGGAATCCGCGCCAAAGAGATAGATTTTCTCATATCCCGCCTTGATGCCTAAAAGGCACCCCGCAACGATTGTGGAGGGGCCTGGAATGCTTCCTGCCGTCTTCCAGCACTCTGAGGCATTGGCGAAGGTCTGAGGGTGGCAATGGGCATGGACAACAGCTTTGCCCGAACAATGGTTCGCTGCCGTGTCGCTAGGGTCCACAGTGAAGAAAAAGCACAAAACGCCATTAGCCCGAAGCCAAGGGGCGGTTTGGTTGATGGCCCAAATATCACCGGGCCAGGTACGTAATTCGTCCAGGTGTTCAGAAAGAGACGGCCCGCCGCCAACTAAGGCAAGCGGGCCGTTTCCATTCGGTTCCGGCAGATCGGGCGAGTGCCGCGCCTGTTCCTCCATCGTGGAGGCGTCAACGCAGCACCGCGCCGTAATCTTCAGCTTCACGACGCCATCAAGCCCTTTTCCTGCAAGAGCGTGATAATCGCATCGACGGCGGCGTTGGTGTTGCCCAAGGTGCCGCTCGTATTGGTGACAACCGCCGCCTGATCGGAGGGGGTCGCGCCATGGAAGCCGATAAGGTCGGTTGCGGATTGCCCCAAAACGGTGCCGTCCGAACCGCCGTCGGAAAGTTGCTTCTCAGCCATTTCATTTACTCCTGGTTAGGACGAGCCGCTCTGGCGAACAGCCAGACGCTTGTCGATGGTTCTGGCGGCATAGAGGATATCCAGGCGCCACATGGATTCGTCCGAGATGCCGTCATAGACCGGGATGACGCGAACCGACGTCCCCTTGTAGGTCTGGCGACCCACATCATTTGCACCCGGCGGCTTGATCAGCGGAACGGAAACGAGAGCGAAGGCGTTCTTGGTGAACGACATATTCTGCCGATAAACGCCGCCATCCGAGCCGACCGGGACCACCACGGCCCCATCCAGATCGGAAAGGCTGGTGTCGATGGTCTTGTGAGCACCGGTCCAGACCATCGCCGGGGAGAAGGTGATATCCACCTGGTTGCCCGAAGCGTTGGCCGTGGAAACAACGGTGAACTGCTTCTCGAAACTCAGGCGCGCCTTCGTCACCGGGTTCACCGCATAGACGCCCGTGATCTTGAACACGTCACCAACCGCAACGGCGGGAGCCGAGGCCGTGAAACCATCAACGGTGATGGTCTGTTGGTCCGTGTCCTTCACATCGGCGTAGGATATGGTCGATGTCGTTACCGAACCATCAACGGCAATGGTCGAACCCGCCCACGTCCCGAACGTATGCGTTGCCACGTTTTGGGTCATGTAGGTGTCGAGATTACCGATCATGCCAGTCGTGCCTTTACGGTAGGCGGGCTTGGCGATGGTGTCGGTGAACAAGGCCGTCTGCGACCCGACAAGGCCCCAGTGATCAGCCGGCGCAAGAACAGAGCAACGACCGTCCTGCGGCATGGCGTACTCGTCCATGCGTTCCGGTCCCTTCGCGAAGTCGGCAAACGAGTTGATCGTTTGACCCGGCGTGCCGACCCAGTTCGGGATGTCCTTGTAGAGCGCGTGAAGATCCACATCCACCTGATTGGCCAACTGGACCATTGCAGGCTTCAAGACGCGCTCAGACAGTTCCTTGATGCTCAAGGTGAGTTCCTGGGAAGTGAACTTGAAATCCACGCCCTTGCGCTTATCGACCGTGATAGTGGTCTTGCCTTCCGTCACAGTCTGCGCCGATGCCGTGGCACCATCACGGACCGTGAAGTCAGCGGGCTTACGGATGGTCAGCGTGTCGCCAACTTCGTAGCCGTTCACGTTTTTGTTGATGTCTTCCTCGTAACCACGGAAGACTTTCTTCGCCATCACCAACTCGTTGTCGAGGATGGCCACCGCCGCTTTCGCGATGATATCGGCGGTAAGTGTCGTGTTAGCCATTTCTGGCCTCCTTCATGGGAAAGCGGCGTCTCTCGACGCTGCGTTGCGTGTTATCCCGGCAGACCCAAAAGCTTGGCCATCTCTCCCGGCGACATGGAGGCAACATCACGTTGCGCCTTGCCACCCTTCGAGGAACGGCCCTTCACGGGTTCTGCGGGTTTCGGTTTCGGCGATTTCTTCGCCTGGGCCTGCATCTTGTCGTACTGCGCCGCCTTCCAGACAGCCAAGGTCACTTCAGGGTTCAACGCCCAGTCACGGGACGCTTGGTCCTTGTCCATGCCGAGATTGTTCACCGCGTAGTCGATGACTTCCGGCAGTTTCTCGGCTTTGAAGCCCTTGACCTTGGATTCGATCTTCGCCTCGCCCTCCGCGATGCGCCGTTGCATTTCTGCCTGCTGCGCTTGCGTGAGTTCGGCCTCCTTCTGGCTGACGGTACTGACGACTTGCTGGAACTCGGCCTGCTTCTTGGACAGTTGGTCCGATATGCGCCGTGCTCTATCCGGTTCGGACTGCCACAACGCATTCAAGTCCACGCCCTGAAGCTGCTCGATCTCCGCTTTGATCTGCAAACCTCTGGAATATGCATCCAGTGTCTCGCCGTTGAGGGATTGAAGCTTCTCGACTGCGCTTTCCCGCGCTTCGATGGTCTTCGCCCGCTCTGCGATGTCCTGGGTTTTGCGTGTGTAGTCAGACCACACGCTATCTGCGAATTCCTGCGCCTGGGCTGCGACCTCTTTGGCCGTTCCTTTCGCGGAAAACGTCTTCTTGTTCCCTCCGAAGTTGAGTTCTACTTCCTCATCTTCTTCGGTTTCCTCGGGATCGGGCTCTTCACCTTCTTCCTCGGTTTCGTCTGCCTCGATCTCGTCCGTTTCGGCCTCTTCGGCTTCGACTTCCTCGACTTCGGCGGCTTCTGCTTCGATCTCCTGATCGACTACAGATTCATCACTCATTAAAAAGGCTCCATCTTAGGGAAAAGGCGCGCCTCCCGGCGGGCCAGGGGGTTGGCCTTGCGGCCCTGGCGGTGCTCCTTGCGGCGGCACCATCGGCGGTGTGACAGGCATTCCCTCTGCCTGCTGTATCTGCGGGGGAAGGAGCATCTTCAGACGCTCGGCAACCTTATCGGCCCCCTGGAAATCCATATGCTCAAGAACGATGTCCCCAATGAACTGCGCCGAGCCTGGAATGGCGCGCATCAACTCTATGAGGACTTCCCGCGTTTCTTCGCGCTGCGTGGCGTAGGACGGGCCGCTTGAGACGGTCACGTCGTATTTACCAATAGCGAGGTTGTAGAGTTCCGGTTCCCCGTCTTCTCCGATCATTCCGCCGCCGTCTTCCTGAGTAAGCTGAACCACCTTCTCGGCTTGGTCCTCGCCCAGAATGCGGACGGTCTGCCTTGCGGAATAGACCGACGGGATAATCTCCACCAGACATCTCCCAGCGTACCGAATGGCTCTGGAAAGGTTGTCGATGAAGTGGAAGTTGGACACGTCCGACTCACGTTGACGAGCGAGGATCGCCTTGCCAGATGTCTCATTGGACTGCGCGCCAAGCGAACTGTCGTAGATCGACATGATTGATTTCATGTCATCGGCGGCGGACAAGGACTCCTGAAGCACCCCGGCAGGAACACCAGCGAACGGCGTGCGCTGCGGTGCGTTCCCGGCTGATGGGTCATACTCAAGAAATGCGTGCGAACGGGTGTTAGCCGATTCCCACTTTCCTTCATGCCCATCAGGCACAAACCCAAGCGGGCCAACCCATGGGGCCTTCGGTGCCAGTGCCACGAGTTCCGTGGAAGCCGTGCGCCAGAAGTTGAACATGCTCTGAGGGTCTTTGGCGTCGCGGATCATGGAGCGGAAGTATCTCCGCCCGTCGATGATCACTTCCTCGCCCCAAACCGGGCAAATCGGGATCATCGACCCCGGCCAATCCTCTTCCTTCAACACCTCATGCGCGTTGATGGTGCGCTTCTTGACCTCCCAGTAATCGACCTTGCGCCGGCGAACCTCTTCCAGCCCCATCATCTGGATGTAAAGCTGGGCGAGATCCTTATCCGATATTCCATCGACAGGAAGCCCGGCCTGTTCCGCCGCGACCTTCGCCATAAGCGGAAGCTGATCCTCACGAATGGGGCGCGGCATGTCCTCGCCCTGGGATTGGAACAGGATCAAGTCCCGCTCGCCCTTCTCCCTCAACCAGTAGTCCGCGACAACAACCTGTTCCTCAAGCATCCAGTTTTGGAAGTGCTCGTCGGACATCTCCCAATCCACCGGCTCGGCTTTGGGGAACTCCCTCTTGAACGCCGCTCGGCTCATCGGGTCCAGTTCGAACGCATACTCCCAATCGCTCGCATCGGCGGCGGTGGAATTGGCGTCCCAATGGATCAACAGCGGATCGGCAACCCGGCGAATTCTCGCTTCGAGGTCGAATGAATCCGCGTGAGCGTATTCGATATCGATGCGGAAGAACCCGAAGCCCCCCGTTACGGCGTGGTCAATCGCCGTGTCATAAGCGATATCAGCGTCGGAGCCTCGCTCAATCGACCGGCACAGACCACCGATGATTTCCGCCGTGTTCTCGTCCGCTCCATTGTCCACCGGATGAACCGTGATGGACGGCTTGTTTTGACGGGCGTCGTTGACAACCTGCCGAATGAACGCGGGGAGTTTGTTGATGGTCAGGCACGGACGGCTTTCGGCCATGCGCTGCTTCTTGATCTGCTCCGGCCATTGCTCCGATAGGCGGGCAAAGCGGATGTCCTCACGCGCGGCTTGACGGTTGAAATCCGTCGCGGATTCCGACTCCTGGAATCGCTCTAGCGCGTCCCTTACGACATCATCCATTAACCCATCCATCCACCCGCCATCCCTGCCGGTTGACGCGGCGCGGGGCGGTTAACGCGGTTGATCTTCGGAAACAGTTCCGTGAACGCCCAGACAAGAGCGTCGCAGCGATCCGGGGAGCCTGTGCCCTCAAACCCGGATGCCGTCATTTGGCACATCTGGTCTTCCAACTCGTTGAACGTCCCAACGTGAGACACACGGCCCAAGGCGTAGAGCGAACTAATCGGCTCTGCCCGGACGTGCTTTCCTCTCGTGGCGACGACATCAATCACCCGAATGCCGGGGCGAACGCTTTGAAGGGTGTGCCGGCACATATCCCCACCCTGGTTTCGCTCGATCACAATCGCGTCCGCTTCCCACTTGTCGTAGGCGGCTATCGCTCGCTCGGCCCATTGCCTGGGAGAACCCTTCAGCGAGAAATCGTCCACGACATACCCGCGATTGTCCGACCCCAACCCGGCAACGATAATCCCGTGCTCGTCTGAACCTTCCTCGGAACTGACCGCAGGATCTACCGCGACGAGAACCCGCGAAAGTTCGGGGGCATCGTGCCTTCTGTGATTGTTGATCGTCTGCCGGTCCCAAATCGCGCCAACGGCCATAGGTTCGTATTCGCCTAGCCAAATGTGCGCGTAGCGGTCCCGGTTGTTCTGCTCATCGTGCAGGCGTTCAGACTCAAGTTCCGCCGGGAAGAAGCGGTTCTGGTCATAGTTTATTTTTCGCGCAATCGCGTCTCCCGGCGGATTCTCCGAGCGGAAGAACTTGTCTACCGCATCGCTCGCAAGCCTCGGGTTCCATGAGAACCACAGTTCAGACCTGGGCGCCCGTATCGTCGGGCGAAGCAGTTCCAGCGACCGGGCGGAAAGCGTCTGCGCCTCCTCCACCCATGCAACGTGGAAACCTTCAAGCGACTTGATGGACTCCGCCGTGTGGTCCTGCATCCCCTGGAAGATGATCGTTCCACCGCCGGGCGTTCCGATGCTGTCATTCAGGATGTTGAACCGATCCGCCACACCGAAGGCGTTGATCTTGTCCTCTAGCAGCCGCTTCGCCGATTCCTTGAGCGTCTTCTGGACCTCACGAACGCAAACCCCACGGAAGCCTTTCGTTGTCGAAGCGTTGGCCACCATGCATTCAGCAAAGAAATGAGACTTGCCCGAGCCTCGGCCACCATAGAGCGCCTTGTAACGTGAAGGCCGAAGCATGTCCTTGAATACAGGGGAACCCTCCCCTAGTCGGATTTCTGTGCGCCCCACAGGAACACCGGACCTCCGCCAGCACCGCTAATCTCTTGCTCGCTCTTGTCCTTCCAACCGAAGTTGTTCTTCAGGTTGAAGATGACCCCCGTGACCTGTCCACCGTAAAGATGCTGCTCAAGCGCCTGCTCAACACGAATGCGGGCGCCCTTTACGGTGCGGGAAAATTCCGGCTTCTTCTCGTACTCGGCAAGCGCACCGCGATCCACGAAGCCGAGGAAATAGCACAGCCCGGAAATGGTTGGTTTGTTCTCTGTTCCCGTGAGGCTTTCAAAGTACGCGTCAATGCCTTCTTGCATCTGCTCCGGGTCTTCGAACATCGGGGGACGGCCTGCGGGCATTACTGGAACTGCGCTCCGATCACACACACCGCAGCGAAAAGCACGAAGCCGGTGAGGATCTGGTACTTGAGGGGAAGTGTGCGGAAGCGGGACCACTGGGCTTTGATCATGGTGTCCTCCAAATGAGAAAGGCCCGCCACCGGTGAGGGTGAACGGGCCTCCTGGCCGATGGCGAACCATTCGGCGTTTACAGCGAAACCCCGCTGAGGCGCTTCCGTGAGAGGCGTGCGGGGTGTTGTTAACGTGCGCGGGGCGGACTTGAACCGCCTTCACCCCGAAGGGCTACCGATATGTTTCAATCTGCGTTTCCGGCATAAGCCGCCGCGCCGGGAGATGCTCGGTGCTACAACGGCTCGGGTCAGGATGGAGAGCGTGTTGACCGTTTGCGCCAAGCATCTGCCGCCGGGGCGAAATGGAAAACGCCCACATGTTTCCAAGCGGGCGCAGAAATTCAAACCTCTATTACGCTCCAAGTTACTATGCTTCTAGACACCGTGTCAAGCATCACAAACCCCAATGCCGCGCCAGCAATGAAAGCCCGCGTTCAGCCAACTTGACCATCCTCACCTCCACGTTGTCGTGCAGCAGTTGATTGACGGCCCGGTGCTGTTTGTTGTCCATGCACTCGTAGGCGCTCTGGTATGCCCGCGTAACCTTCTCGAACTCTTCCGGGTCAACCTCTCGGGACGGTCGGCGTGTCCCCGGTCCCTGGTTGGGATTCGGGGCGCAGATCATAGACCTATACCGCTGGATGAGTGAAGACCATTTCTTGCCTGCTTCGTACTGGTGGCGCTCGATGTCGTTTCGAAGGAACCACGCATGGAGCAAGGACCCGTCCCAGGCCCGGATATAAGCCTCACCCACGCACCTTGCCCGCTGGGCCTGCATCTCCACCGTACCGAAGTCTTTGTCCTCTGTGGGGGCGTTTACCGGCTTGTGACCGGGTGTGTAGCCTCTTGCCTTACGTTTTGCGCCGCGTCGTGTCATTCCGTCTCTCCAAGCCCCCTTGGTTGAACTGCTAACCGAATTCAGCAAGCGCTTAACCGAATTCGGTTTCGCCCTACTCCACTTGTGTTACCGTGTAGCCCCGCTCTTTGAGGGCGGTGAGGAAGTCGTCTATGTCAACGTCTCCATCAACGCCTATTGACCAGCCGTATCCTGCCCAATGCGTCAGATCGCCGACGAACGCCTTATGCTTCCGGCCTCCTACTGCTATTGCCTCTGCTACTGCTTCCGTGGGGGTCATTTCTTCTCTCCTGCGATGAAATCCATAACCTTCTCAGCCCACCCGTACCGACCGGATAGAACCGCAACCACGCAGAGGGCGGCGATAATGAGAACCGTGGCGATCAGGCCGGGGGTCATCGCTCCGGCCCTTCCGTGGGTTGGTCCTTGCCGTACCAAATCCGTTCGAGGTCGCCCTCCTTCGGCCACTCGACCGCGTGGGCCTTGCCTGTCAGCACAGCCAATGCGGCTTTGATGCGCTCAATCGGGAACGTGTGATAGGGCTCCACGACGGCGCGGACGTAGCGTTTTCGCCCATCAATCACGACGCCCGCCTGCGTATCCGGCCCTGCAAACATTCGCCCAACCGTGTGAATGTGCCAGTTACCCATTTGCCACCTCCCTCTCATCATCCACCGGGTTCTCCACCGGCTCCGGTATGCCCAGACGCCGCTTGTTGGCCTCGTGCCCCTCGGCGTCAAACCTTTCCCGTGCGAGTTCCCGACCGGCCTCAATCTTCGCCATCTGATCCGGGCTTAGGACGTGCGTCAGGGAATCGCCCAGCAACTTTGCCTCGCCCTCCGCCATCTTGCGCCGCGCCTCCACCATCATGGCGTCATGGGCCGCGCATTCCTCGTCTGTCCATTCCGACCGTGGGCGGCGCCGCTTCGGTGCGGCGCCTGCCCGCCTCTCTTGACCGGACAGCACCGCGCTTTCGATTTTGTTCCGCTGCGCCCGCCGCTGCAGGTGATCGTCCACGACCAGTTTCCCCAAATCCCCCGGCTTCGGCAGGGACGGAAACCGGTACGTCGCCTTGAGCCGTTGAACCGCTTCCCAAGCCAGATCAGACGGAAGCGACCGCAACACCGTGGCGTAATCCTCCATCGCCTTCGCCACCCGATCCCGGTCAACGTCCTGGAACGTGTTGATCCAATCCCGCAACGAACCGAGACACACCGCCAGCGCTTCCCCGTGACAGGGCTTAAGCGCTGCGACGTAGATCGAAAGATCCGCTTTGAGGTTCGCCTTCGTAACCCCTGCCGGCAGGGTCAGCGTTCCCGGCGTCCAGGAGTCCAGCCGCTCGAAGTATCGCTTCGTCGATTGGGTCAATGCCGCCATTGTCGGGGTTTGGAGGATTGCTGGCAGGGTCATCGTATCCGCCTTCCATGAGTTTCGTGAATTTGCTCTGCGTCAGGATGAAATCAAAATCGGGACGCCAGTTCGGATGCTTGCCCCTAGACGGTTTGGACAGGAACGAAGATGCCCGGATCTTCGACAACGCAACGTCCCACCCCTCCAAGCCCCCACAATCGGATAGCCTTGCTTTGAGGCGTGACCTTCTCGCATCGGTCAGCTTTTGAACCTTGGGTAATCCGATGTCGTCGGCTAAGGCGTTCCATGCCTCGACAGCTTCGTCGATAGGCGGCTTTAAGGAAGGCCCCCTGTACTCTTCTTCTAATGTATTTAATGTATTAACTTCTTTCTTATTCGTTCCGTCCGCGTTCCGTCCGCGTTCCGTCGTCGTTCCGTCTGGCGTTCCGTCTGGCGTTCCGTCCGCGTTTACAGGTATCTGGTAAGTGTCGTATTTCACTACCTTTATTCGTGTGTATCCGCGTTCCGATTGCGTTCTGACAAAACCCGCTTTTTCGAGATGCTTTAACGTGACGTGTGCTTTTGTCTTTGAGCACTCCCATGCTTTGGCGAGGAAAGAGAGGGCATAAGCGCACTCCCCACGGGACAAAGAAACGGCATCACGGCCCACCCGGATCGTGACGGGTTTCCATGCCGCGCGAAGGACCAGCCACATCGCTGCATACTCGTCATCCTTACCCCTGAACTGAGGGTTGCCGACGATGCCGCGCCACATGAGAACGTACCCGTCACTCACTTCTTTACTCCATCCCGCCACAACATCAGTTTGAATCCGAGAACTTGGGCGAAGTCGTTGAGGCACGCAGCGCTAGGAACATGATGACCACGAACAGCCTCATACCAAGAACCGGCGCTGTATCCTGCGCGCGAGGAAAGTTCTTCTTTGGTCAAGCCGAGCGCCTTCCGTTCCCTCTCCAGGTGCCTGATTAAGTTGCCTACGCCAGACATACATTAGTGCCTTATTTGGTTGTTTCGTCATTAGGAACGAAACGTGAACCGCTCCTGTGAATAGCAAGGACGGCGGGGGATCAGTCCGCTCTCCCCTGCCAGTTCACCGCCTGCTTGATCTTCCCGGCTCGAACCAGTTGCTTGTCCCTGCCCCATGAGTCGAAACCCTTCTCTGGCGGCAGGGATAAAACCCTGCTGATTACACCGCGATTTACCCCGGTCCGGTTCTGTATCTGCCGGTAGGTAAAGCCCTGCTTGCGAAGGGCCAGGATCAGCGCGACGGTCTCCTGCTTCATGCCGCAGCCCTCCCCACGAACTTCTCAATCTCTGCCTCCCACCGCTTCGGCGCGCGATAGGCGGATAGTTGGATGATGGTCAAAGCCCCGCGCTCCTGATCTTCAGCAGCAGGACGGCGGGCGTTTCCAGGTCGTCGCCGGGCTGCATGGTTTCAAGCTGCGCTTTGTAGTCTGCGAGGATGTCGGCCTTGTCTTGCTTGGAAAGCTTGATGGTCGTATTGCCCAGCCGCTTCAAATAATCCGCGAATTCTTTGCCGTGATAGTTCTCAGTCCACTCGGTGAATTCCATCGGGTTGGCCCCTAAATACTGGTGGCACCCCCGGCAATGGGAAACGAGATTTGGCGGGTAATAACGTGTTGCCCTTTTCGCACGTCCGCATATGTGGCTCGCATCGAGACCGCGCGCATCGCCCTGCACGTACTGCTTACGACAGCGCAGGCAAGTCCAGGCGTCCCTCATTCGAACTAGCGTCGAAAGCACCGTGTCTATCGGGTCTCTTTTGATAGCTGTCACTGCTCTCACCTCTGGAAAAAGCTGCCGGGGAACCGAAGCCCCCCGGCTAGTTCAGGGAGGGGCGCTTGATTTGCCGAGGCGGGCTCAAGCGGGGCCGGACTAAATTCTCCGTATGGCATTCACGGCCTTGTAAAATGCGAGCGCGGCAATCAGCCCGTTCAGGGAAGCGAGGACGTGGCCTCCGAACACAAAGGCGACAATCGCCATCGCTCCGCAGAAAAAAAACGTCACGATCCACGCAACGGTGCCGAGATCTCTATTTGTCATCGTCATCTCCCATCAGCCGCTTGAGATGTTCCTTGAGTGCATTGAGGCGCTTGAACAGGTCACGGGGCATGTAGCCCACGGTGATGAAGCCAAGCGTAAGTTCGGTAGCGAGGGGGCCACCCGAATGGTGGAAGCCTTCCCAGCCATGCCAGAAGAGGACGAGAGCGCGGCGGCGGTCTTTCATCATTCAATCTCGCTGTCTGCCGTGCGGTCGCGCCATGTCCGGCGAAAGCGGATCGGGCCGAAAAAATGCGCGCCGGCCTTAATGCCCGCCCAAGCGCCAGCGGTAGCCAGAAGAGGCACCACGAAGCAAACCGTCGCGTAGCCGAGCATTTCGAAAAAGGTTCGAGCAAACTCGATCATCCCTCACCTTCCAGCGTATCCAGCAGGGCCTTGAGTGCGGCCCGCTGCGTTTCTGTTTTGATGTCGCGGCCCGTCATCTGCATGACCGCTTCGAACACCTCGTCGTATTCAGACATCAGCGTTATGAGGTCGTCGCCCCGAGGCGCGAACTTCCCGCGCCACCAGTTGCCGACAACGTCCTTGTGTTTCCGCATACGCTGGCAAATGCGCTGGACAGGGGCCGTCTGCCCTTCGTGCGCTCTTTGCAAAGCGAGGCTCACCACATGGGCAAGCGGTAGTTGTGCCGTCGCTACTGGCATTTTGTGTGACTTCTTGCGTTGCTGTCCGGAAGACATCCGTTTCTCCATGCGCCATATTTGATGCATGGACGAGACGCGCTGGAACGGCGCATCACAGGAGACTTACAGACATGAAGACCAGACACCGCAGACCCGAGGAACCCGAGCGCTTTGCAGAGCGCAATGGGAAGCCCGTGACGGTCGGAGTGCTGGCAGAGACAATCATGAAAAGAGTTCGGAAGCGCAGGCCCGAATAGCCGCGCAAAATAAGGGGGCCGAGACGGGCGACGATAAGGGGTACAATCGTCGCCCGCTCTGCTATGCGCGTGGGGAGCTACGCGCGCCTCCCGGTGGTCAGCCGGGGGGTTCATTTAACTGTCCTATCCGATTGGTGAAGCATTACGCGGCCTCGCCACCCTCCGAGAAGAAATCGTTAGCCGTCACCGATCCATCGGTTGCCTCGATAATCTTCTGCATGGTTTCGCGACGAGGGATGCGAACGCCTTGGCGAAAGCGCCAGACGGATGACGGATCAACGTCGATCTTCGCAGCGAACTTTGCGCTGCTTATCCCCGCACTTGAAAGGTAGCTGTCCAAATCCATCGGTTTTCCAACCCTTGTGTTCCTGTAAGGTTTCCTATGTTTCCATATCGGCAACTTTTTGGCAACAAGAAATTTCCTAATGAGCACGTGCATCCTGTTGTGGGGGTGTGGCAGTTTCCGCCCATGAACGAGAGGGACAAGGAAATTGGAGCCAACGTTAGGCGGCTCCGGAAGGAATCCGGACTGACGCAAAGTCAGGTTGCCGAGGTGTTGGGCTATTCTTCCGACAACGGCCGCGCGACCATATCAAAGATAGAGTCGGGCCAGCAGGGGTTGAGCGGGGCACAGGCCGGGAGATTGGCGAAGCTATTTAAGTGCAATGTAAATGAAATTTTACCTAACGACAGTTCATCTCAGGTCACAGTTTCGCCATATTCATTCACTAAACCCGTAAAGATTGTTGGTGTTGTACAGGCGGGCCTATGGATGCCAGTAGAAGACACATTTGCAGACTCAGGTGAAACAGTCCGTGTTTCCGAGGATGCGTGTCCAGGCGACCGGGGATACTTCGCCCTCACCGTTCGTGGCACCAGTATGAATCTGAGGTTCCCGCCAGGTACGACCCTGCTTTGCTGCCCTCTTTCTCAATTCCCGGAACTCCGCGACGGTCTGTATGTAATCGTGCGGCGTTGTCGGCATGGCGACGCCGAGATAACCGTTAAGCGATATCAGGAAACCGAAGACGGGCGGTTCCTCATGCCAGAAACGTCTGACCCTAAATGGGCCGGCCCAGTCCGGTATGTTCCGGAAGATGAACGTGTCTTCGATGATGGTGGTATACCGACTATCGAAATCGTCGCCGTCGTCGTGTCATCAATCCAGAAGCACGTTTAACCCAGTGTGTTCGTTGGTGGGATCCAGAGCGATCTGGGCATAGGACGAACTGCCCCGCTAATCTAGCGAAGGTTCGTCCCTAGCCTGAAGCGTGTTCGTCGGAGCCGACCGTCGCTTTCCAGGCGTTGAACTGCCATATCCCAGCGTTCAACCCGGTGACTACTTAACGGAACCTGGGATCGGTCCCGGCGGCGAGGCTTTCACCTTTCGGACTGCCCTTGCGCTATCGCCGCGCCCCACAGTAGCGCGAATCGGAAACATCGCTGCCGTCGTCAGACCGACCGACGTTCCGCACCTTGCGTGCCGATAAGGCAACGCTCCCCATATATAGATTGCCAGACGAGCATTGCGCAAGCGGAAAAGAGAACATTCCGCGTACAAATGAAAAAAGTTTCCAATTTCGCAACTTTTTCAGTAGTCCGCTATTGACTTGTTGTTTCCGAAACGGCAACATGGTCTCCATCAACGCGATGGAGATACGCAATGAACACCGCCTTCCAGGAAACCCTTCGCCAGATCGAAGAAGCCGACAAGGCCGCCTATTCCGACGCCGTGAAGCTGCGGAACCTGATGCGGGCCAAGGGCAAGCGCTGCAACACCCATCAAGCCGACGAATTCGTGCGGGCCAGCGAGACCAACCTCATGGCCAGGATCGACCACGCGCGGAAACTTCTGGCTGCGATGGGCGGCCATGAAGGCCCGGCCCGATGCATCATCGGCACGGCGCAATGGATCATCTGCGCTGCTGAAACCGAACTGGAACGGCGCGCGGCTTTGGCTGCGGCGGCGGAGTGATCGCCATGAGCACCTATCTCAAACCCTGCCGAACCTGCCCTATGAAAAACGGATGCGCGCAACGCGACGAATTCCGCGAGCGCATCGCTGGTCTGGGCCTGCGGTCGGCAACATTCAATTGCGACATTCTGGCGAAGGAAATTCGCCCCGGTCGTCGCATCAAAACCATGCAGACGGTTGCTCTAGATTTCGAAGACTACAACGATACGACACCGGTCAGGCGAGTCGTAAAGGCAACCATCATTGGCGGCGACGTCAGCCAGTTCGCGTGCGTCATCGATCCCGGCCAGATATCGGACGATCCCGACGACCATGCGGATGGCGTGGACCTTAGCCGCCTCCGTTTTCGCAAGAGCAAGAGCGTTTCCCGCATCACCGAATTCCTAGACGAGCCGGATCTACCGGTCTGCGATTTTGGAAACATCGTTCGTGACGGGAAGTGCGAACGCTTGGGCGAAGGGTATTGCTGCAAAGAAGTCAGCGACGAACTGGCTGCGGCTGCGGAGTGATGGCGATGCAAGCGACACGCGCAAGTTTCCTGACCGTCACGCAGAGTTTCAATCTGAACTTGGCATGCAAGCCCGTCGCAGCGGCTTACGGCAATGTCTACCTTGTCGGCAGCGTAATGGATCGCCGCGACTACAGGGACGTCGATTTGCGCACGATCCTGGCTGATGACGAGTTCGATGCGCACTTTGCCCTCCGTCCCGTTTTGGATCTGGTCAACACCGCTGTTTCGACGTGGCTGACCGAACGGACCGGGCTGCCGATTGATTTCCAAATTCAACGCATGACGGACGCCAACCGGGAATTCCTCGGGCCACGCTCGGCGTGCGGAATCTAATGGCGGAGTAACGGACATGGCCAGGACCCACACCATGCAAGTCACCGTTGAACTACTTCACCCCAGCGCGGCGAGGGAGGTCCATTTGGATGTGGAATACAAATTCTCGTCCGGTTCGTCCGACTACTTCTCCGGTTCTCTCGGGGCGTGGCTTCCGGGCGATCCGGCAGAGGTCGAGATCGAACACATCTACTGGCCGCACACCCGCCCGGCCACGCCGGAAGAACGCAAGCGCCTCGGCTGCGCGCGGGTCGATGACCAACACGACGTTCTGCTCATGCTGCCGGATGACATCTATCAGGCGATTGAGGAAGAGGTCGCGGAAAGACACGTCGATGAACCCGACTGCGACGACTACTGAGCGCCGCTGAATAACGGAGATAACTATCATGTACAGCTACCTTTCGCACAGCATCAACGCCACGACGGACCTGGAAGGGGCCGCGCATTGGCATGACAACAATCGGGGCGGCGAACCCATTAGCCACGCCAAGGTTAGCAAGGGCTTTTGCGATCTGACGGTTTCTGGTCACCCGAGCGACCTGCGCCGCCTCGCCGCAGCCTGCATCGAAGCGGCGGAAAAGGGCGAGGCCCTGGAAGCGGAACATGCTCCCCAGGCTGCGGAATAAGGGGAAGACAGATGAGCGGATACACAAAAGAACAGGTGTCTCGGATCGTTGGACGGGCGACAGGCGGCTCTGACGGTCTGCGCGAAGAAAACGCCGCGCTCAAGGCTGACGTGGCGGAACTGGTGGGGGCGCTGCGGAAGATAAGCCGCACGCCAGCGAAGCCGTTCCCTGATCCAGGCGCCCACTCATGGGAAGCGTTCGCCAAGGCTGTGTTTACCGCTTGGCGGGACATCCAAAACGAAACGCGCGCCATCCTCGCCAAGCACGGGGGCAAGTGATGCGCGACGAACCCCGCTACTCCGGCTTCAAGCGGTTCTTGGCCGTGCTGGCGATCGCAATCATCATCACCCACTGGCCGTTCATTCTGAACGACTGGGGATGGATCGACCTGCCGGGCTTCGTCATGCGCGCAATTGACGTGGAGTTGGGACGATGACCGCTCCCCGCCTCACGGCTCACCCGCGCCCCGGCTATTTCCAGATGCGTCTGGTCAAGGGTGGCCCCTTCGTCGCGGCGCGGATACACCGGCCCTGCCAATGCACGGTCAACGGTCCGGCGGAACACGACTGGAAGAATACCTGCGACCGGCACCGGCCGCTCTGCGCGACCATCGACGGCAAGCCTGCCGATATCTGGCGCGTCTGGACCTACGGCAAGGAAATCGACCGCGCCGACTACGAATACCTCGCGGGCGTCGCCGACTGGTCCCGCACCTATGCCCCGGAAATGCCCGAGGCTAACCCCCGGATGCGCGTCGATCTGAACGCGATCCCGAGCATCTTCTAGGAAGGAGACGACCACCATGAGTGCAGCAGAAGAGATTGCCGGCAACGAACTGCCCCAGATGGGCCATAACCTGCCGTCCGACCCCGTCGAGGCCCTGCGCCTTCAACTGGCCGACAAGAACAGCGACCTGACCGCCCGGCGCGACGAATTGCTGGAAGGCGTCAAGCGCGCGCCGGCGACGATCTTGGACCAGGAAACCGCCGAGAAGGTCGCCGCCTTCACCAAGCAATTGAAGGGCGCCCGGAAACTGGGCGAGGACCGGCGCAAGGCCGACAAGGAACCGCATCTCGAAGCGTGCCGAACCGTCGATACCTTCTACAAGGGCCTCATCGATCCGCTGCAGCAATCCGCCGCGACCTTGGAGGGCCGCCTGACCGTTTACCAGAAGATGGTAGCAGAGCGGGAACGTCAGCGCCGCGAGGAAGAAGAGCGCAAGGCCGCCGAGGAAGCGGCCGCCCGCGAAGCGGCGATGCGGAACGAGGAAGACCTGGAAGCCGCCATCGCCGCCGAGGAACACGCCAAGGCCGCCAGCCAGGCCGTACAGGCCCCGGTTACGGAGTTGGGCCGGGTCACGGGCGACTACGGCGTCAACAGCAGCCTGCGCACCTTCTGGGCGTTCGAGATCACGGGCCCCGTCGATCTGGATGCGCTGCGCCCCTACATCGACGCCGCCGCCATCGAGAAGGCGATCCGGGCGGCCATCAAGGACGGCGTCCGGGATCCGGCGATCCGCGGCGTCCGCATTTTCCGCGACAGCAAGGCCCAGGTCTGACCGACCCCGACCCTCACCACACGAAAGGAATCAATCATGTCCGGCAACGTCGCCACCCTCACCAATACCGACGAGATGCAGCAGCGCATCGCGTCGAAGATCGATCCTGCCGCTGGCAACGGCATGGCCATGACGCAACTGCAGGGCGGGGCAACCTTCCTGCCGACGACCGCGGCGGAGGCGATGGAATTCTCAAAGATGATGTCGATCTCCGGCATCATGGTCCGCAAGCATTTTCGCAACCACCCCGGCGCCTGCCTCGGCATGGTGATGCAGGCCATGCGCTGGGGCATGGACCCCTTCGCTGTCGCCAACAAAACCTATCTGGTCAAGAATCGCGATGGCGACGAACAAATCGCTTTCGAGGCGCAACTGATTACGGCGGTCCTGAACACCCGAGCGCCGATCAAGGGGCGGATCAAATACGAGTTCAGCGGCGACGGCGACAACAAGCGGTGCCGCGCCTATGCACACCTGGCGGAAGTCGACGAAGATCCGGTTGAGGCATGGTCGCCGCCGTTGGGCCAGATCCACCCCAAGAACTCCCCGCTTTGGAAATCGGACCCGGAGCAGCAGCTTTGCTACTACACGTCCCGGCTTCTGGCCCGCCGTCATTTCCCGGAAGTCCTGCTCGGCGTCTATGACCCGGACGAATTGCAGGATGTCGGCAATTATCGCGCCACGGCGGACGGCCGCACGGAAGCGATCCCGCCCCGCCCGACCCGCGCCGACTTCCAGGAAGTCGAGGAAGCCGAGGAATCGCCCGACCCGTTCCGCATGGTCGATCGCTTCGGCGAGATCATCGCCGATGATATCGACGGGCGCCGCTTCGCCGGCATGATCCTGCAGCAGTTGGACCAATGCGGCACCGCTGTCGAAATCGAGACGGTGACGGAAGCGAACAGCGACGACATCCAGCGCCTGGACGAGCACCAGCGCAACAACATGGAGGAAGGCCTGCGGGCGGCCAATGCGCGCCTGCGCAGCACCGCCAAGGCGACGGGCGCCTACCCGACCGGCACCGCTTACGAGGACGCCGAGGAAGCCGTGCAGGAAGCGGAGACGCCCAGCCAGCAGGACGGACCGGCAAACGACGACCCCATGGTCACGATCGCCAACACGGTTGCTGCGAAGGGCACCAAGGCCCTGGACGGATGGTTCAAGAAGAACGCCGAGGGTCTGGAGTCCGACTGGATGAAGCGGCACGAGAAGGCGTTGCGCGTCAAAGCCGCAGCGGCCGACGGGCGCCAGGACCAGCCCTCCATGGTCTGACCCCTCCCCACGGGCTCAAGCCCCCGTTGCCGGGACCTGGAAACAGGTGGCCCGGCTTCTGGGGTGCAGGCCCCAAGGGCCTTTGACAAGGGACCTTCCCGACAATGGAGGGTGACATGCAACAGGCGGGAGAAAGCCCCGCAACCCGGCACGACCGGGGGAGCCGGTGGAAGCCCGGCGACTTATGAGAAGGAGCGAGACAGTGGCAGTGCCATACGCAAGAGCGACGAGCGGCAAGCAGGCCCGGGACGAGGTTGTGAAGATCCTTAAGCATTTCGGCTGCGAGCGCGTCGGTTTCATGGACAACTTCGAAGACAAGTCGGTCCTGCTGGCGTTCGTTCATCGCGGCCGCAACGTGCAACTGGAAGCGAGCGCGAAGGGATGGGCTGCCGCCTACCTCAAGGAGAACCCCTACACGACGCAGCGCAAGGGCACCAAGGCCGCCTACGAAGCCAAGGCCCTGACGCAAGGCATGATCGCCGTGAACAGCATCCTGCGCGACTGGGTGAAGGGACAGATCACCGCGGTCGAGTGCGGAATCCTCGAATTCGGCGCCGTCTTCATGCCGTACATGCTGGCCGATGACGGGCGGCCCTTGATCGAACACGCGCGGGAGAAGTTCCCGATGCTCGAAGACAAGACGGAATAGGAAGGAACGAGACAATGAACGCCATCAACATGGAAGCGCTTGGGATTTCATCTGACGACATCATGGACCGCGCGGCGCAGAAGATTGCCGACGAGGTTATGGATCACGAGCGCGTGCGTGACCTCGCAGACAATTACATTCGCGCACAGGTCGACGAGATCATTGGAAAGCGATTGGAGAGCCAGATCGAGGCAACGCTGTCCGAGGTGATGGGATCGATCCTCAACGAGGAAGTGACGCCACGGAACATTTGGGGCGAGAAGCAAGGCAAACCCACAACCATCCGCGCGGCCCTGTCCGAACGCGCCAAGGATTTCTGGCAGGTCAAGGTGAACAAAGAGGGCAAGCCGAGCGATAGCTACGGCTCCATGCCACGTCACCAGTGGCTCATGGAGCGAACCGTGAAAGGCGAATTCGAGAGCGCCATCAAGGCGAACATCGACGAGGTGGTGGACGGATTCAAGGCGGCAATGCGAGAGGACGCCGGGAAGTGGATCGCCACGCACATCGCCTCCGTTTTTCCGAAACAGCGTTGAAGGACCAATCCCATGCCGCATGACCTGATCCCCCGAGACGATACCGAGATGAAGAAGCGGTCCGTCGTGATCGCCGGCCACCGCACCAGCGTCTCCCTGGAAAACATCTTCTGGGACCGGCTGCGCGATCTGGCGGAGCGCCGAGACGTTTCCGTCAACCAGTTGGCGACCTGGATCGACCAGGAGAGGGGCGAGGCGAATCTCTCAAGCGCGATCCGGTGCCATGTGATGCGGCAGGCGCTCGGCGAGGTGGCGGAAGGCGTGTGCCTTGGTCCGGCGCGGTGATGTGGAAACGGTCCCCCTATCAGGATGTGAGCGAATGACGACTGCTGACCTGTTCTTAGAAAAAGACGCGGTAATTTCGGACTGCGGAACCTATCGGTATCTGCTGCGCCGGACATGGGACCATGACCGCCCGCGTGCCCTGTTCGTGATGCTCAACCCGTCAACGGCAGACGCGGACAACGACGACCCGACGATCCGTTCCTGCATTCGGCTTTGCCGGTCATGGAAGTATGGCAGCTTTGAAGTCGTCAACCTGTTTGCCTTCCGGTCAACCGATCCGGACGCGCTGTTAGATGCCGCCGATCCGGTCGGACCAAGCAACACCTACAGCATCGAAGCCGCCGCCAACCGCTGCGACATGATCATCTGCGCATGGGGCGCGCACAAGTCCGCGACCTATGTGCAGGCTGGGTATCGGCCTTGGGGAACCATGGTTTTTGACCTTCTGAAAACGGCCCAGCGTCCGGCAATTTTCTGCCTCGGCACGACCAAGAGCGGTGCGCCGAAACACCCCCTATACATTGCGACGGGAACGCCGCTTGTGCGGTTCGATCCGCGTCGGTCCGTCCAGCGAGAGGTCACGGAAAATGAGTGAACCGAGAAGCCCCCACGATGGCAAGCCGTATTACTGCACAACCTGCGGGCTGGCCTGGGGCGAATACATGGGCTGCTCCGATGTCGATTGCAGCCTGGAAACCGAGACGGCGGCGCAGCGGCGGGCGGAATTCAATCGCGAAATGGGCGCGGTCTTAGCCGACGCACTGGCGTCCTCCCCTAAATGAGAGTTGGCCCTGATGCATGACACAGCCCTTTCTACAGTTTCCCGGTGTCGTTTGGATGCCCGTCAAGGATGGCGACCCACGCGCGCGGGAACTGTTCCGGCGGCACTATTCTTACCGCCCTTATGCGGACGGTCGCGACCCGTCTCTATTCGTTGGGCCGGGCGAAAAGATTGTCCTGATTACTCCCTGCCTGCGCGCCTTGCTGGTTTGGCGGAAGTTCATAAGCGGCGACGGCCAGGAAGGGGTGAATTGTTCGATATTCCGCAACGAGGGCGCCGGCCTTTCCAGCGAATTGATCCTTGCGGCCGAAGCCCTGGCCTGGGCGCGTTGGCCGGGCGAGCGGTTCTATACCTACGTGAACGGCCGGAAGATCAAGGGGTCAAACCCCGGATACTGTTTCAAGCGCGCCGGGTGGCGCAGTTGCGGCATCACGAAACACAACCGCTTGGCGATCCTCGAAAAGACGTTGTGAAGCGGTCCCCTCAACAACAGGCGAAGGAATAGAGCGATGAAGGAATACGCCCTGGTGCCAAGCGTTGGCGACGACGAAATGGTTGACGTGATCGGTATAGGCGAAAACTCCCCGTTTGACCGGCACTATGCCAGCTACCTTGAACCGGAAATTGGCGCGCTTCTGGTGTCCGCCTTAAAGGCACGGGATGAGGAATGCCCACGACACCCCGAAACCGCCCCCGATCCGCAGAACACCGCCGATGGTGGCCAGGGAATTGACATACCTTCACATCTCGAAACGTTGGGGCCATCAAATGCACGGGGTTTCGAGATTGTCGAGGATGCCTGCAATCGGGTGAAATCCGCCATGTATGCGGGGGTTGGACAGACCCCTATCGACACTGCCAAAACCGCTATCCCGGAACCGGTCCCGCCCCGTACCTTGGGCACCGAATCCGACCCATCCGATAACGGTACGCAATGGCGAGATATCGACAGCGCCCCGAAGGACGGAACGCGGGTACTCGTAAGCAGAACACCAGAAACCGGTTACGACGCCTTGCGCGTCGGCGTTGATCGGTGGTTCCGGGGCCAATGGTGGTGTTCGCGGCGCGACATGAAGCCGACGCATTGGCAACCGCTGCCCAAACCTGTCGAGTAGGAGGGTTGACCCGGATGGCAAAGAAACCCGCATTCATACCGCTTGAGCGCGAAGACCGATACGGCCCGTTCCGTCTAATGGCCTACGCCGAAGGGTATGTGATGGCGCGGCGAAAAGGTTGTGCGCCTTTCGTCTGCCCGCTGGCTGAATGGGTCGCTCTGCACAATGACAAACAACAACCCGTGCCGCTAAGGCCGGTATCATAACGGAGGGTTGAAAACTATGTTTGCAACGATGCGTCGCCGTTGGGGTGACAACGACAAACACCTTGGCCCTTTCACCTACGCTTACGACGATAAATATCGCCCGTTTGCGATGGTGCTTGAAAGCGGTGATGACGAATATCCGGGGTGCAGTTTCCGTGTATCCGCCTTCGGCGTCACGATCATTCTCGGCTTGCCTCATGGCACCCTAAAGCCGCATTCGGAATGGGTCGATACGAG
>Ga0070727_10001380_pt1 | contig 25789 bp, 16 predicted proteins | sample tdAd472_FD_66722 | JGI IMG/M metagenome (GOLD analysis project Ga0070727, IMG submission 66722) | Marine sediment microbial communities from the Atlantic coast under amendment with organic carbon and nitrate - tdAd47.2 | ecosystem: Environmental > Aquatic > Marine > Coastal > Sediment | place...
CTGTCGCGTGATCCGGAGGAACACCGGCTCGACCCCGAACTGCTCGCGGAAGCCCGGCGCGCCAGCGGGGAGCATGCTCTTGGCCTCGCTGCGGTTCTGCACGAAGAACACGGTGTAGAAGTCGTCGCGGGCGCGGGCGGCGAGGATCACCCCGGCGTAGGCGCGCAGCTCGGCGTCTTCGCCGAGGGGGTCGCGCTCGACCTCGACCTCCAGCCGGTAGGACGCGTCGCGCGGCGCCTCGTCGTCGAACAGCGCGCTGAGCTGGTAGGTCCCCAGCCCGCCACCCGCTCCGCGGACCACGCCGTCGGGCTCGAGCTCCCACTGGCCGCCGAAGGCGCGTCGCCAGCGCGACGTGAGCGCGCCGCCGGGTCCGGGCTGCTGCGCGGCGTAGTCGCGTAGCCAGCCGCTGCGCGTGGGGTCGAGCCAGCGAGTGAGCTCGGGGTCGAGCTCGCAGGCGCGGCGGAACCGCTCCCAGGACCGCTGCGCGAGGCCGAGGTCGGCCTCGCACTGAGCGAGCACGAACTGCGCCTCCGCGGCGAGGGGTTCGCGCTCGACGAGGTCGGACGCCAGCTCGAGGGCCTCCGCGCTCTGGAACGTCGCGACCAGCTCACGCGCCCGCTCGCAGGCCTCGGGCAGCGGGAGCGGCGGGGGCGCTGGCTCGGGCTCGGGAGCAGGCTCGGGCGGGGGCGCTGGCTCCGCCTGCGCAGGGGGAGTCGCGGGGGGCGGCGGGTCGTCGCCGCGCAGGGCCCAGGTGAGGCCTCCCACCCCGAGCGCGAGGATCAGGAGCACCCCGGCGGCGAGCAACGGCCAGCCCGGGGTCCGCGCGGGCTCCTCGGCGAGCAGCAGACGCAGCGCTTCGCCGACCGCCTCGGCGCTGGGGTAACGCTGCTCCTGAGCCTTGGCCATGCAGCGCAGCACGAGCGCGTCCATGGCCGGGGGAATCCCGGGCACGCGGCTCGAGGGCGCGGCGGGGGGCTCCTCGATCACACGCTTCAGCAGCACGTGGATCCGCTCGTCCCAGAACGGGGGCGCGCCGGTGAGCGCGTGGAACAGGGTCGCCCCCAGGCCGTAGACGTCGGCGCGCGCGCCGATCCGCTCGCGGTCGCCGTGGGCCTGCTCGGGGGCCATGTAGACCGGGGTGCCCACCGCGTCTCCTTCGCGGGTCAGCTGCATGTCGTCGCCGACCAGGCGCGCGAGCCCGAAGTCGGCGAGGTAAGCGTCGCCGGCCCTGTCGAGGAGCACGTTGTGCGGCTTCAGGTCGCGGTGCAGCACCCCCAGGCCGTGGGCGTGGGCGAGGGCGTCGGCGAGCTGCAGGCCGATCCTGCGCACCTCCTGCCAGGGCAGGGGCCCCCGCTTCAAGCGCGCGTGGAGCGACTCACCCTCGATCAGGTCCATGGCCAGCCAGAGCCCGGCCTCGTCCTCTCCGGCGGCGTGGACGCCGACCACGTGCGGGTGCCGCAGGCGGCGCGCGGCGGCGACCTCGACCCGGAAGCGCTGGGCCACGATCGGCGAGCCGCCGTTCAGCAGGCGCTTGAGCGCCACGTCGCAGCCTCGCTGCGGGTCGTGGGCCCGGAACACGACCCCCATGTTGCCGCGGGCCAGCTCGCCCTGGATCCGGTAGTCGCTGAACCTGGCCATGTCGCAGTGTGCCCGGGGGCGGTCCCCTGCGCGAGCCTGGCGCACGGGACCGCGATCGCGCCAAGCTGAGGGCATGCGGCTCGACGGCTACACCCTGGGCGAGCCCCTGGGCAAGGGGGCGACGGCGACGGTTCACGCGGCGCGGCACGACGCCAGCGGCGAGGCCGTGGCGATCAAGCTCTTCGCCGCCAACCGCGCCCTCGACCCGCGCACCCGCCAGCGGGTGCAGCTCGAGCTCAGCGCGCTGAGCCGCCTCGAGCACCCGCACCTCGTGCGCGTGCGCGACAGCGGGGAGGTCGAGGGGCGGCTCTACCTGGTCATGGACCTCGTGCGCGGCGAGACCCTCCAGGCGCGCCTCGATCGCGACGGGCCCCTGCAGCCCGCCGCCACCCGCCGCCTGCTCCGCGCCCTCGCGACCGCCGTCGACTACGCCCACCGCTGCGGGGTCGTGCACCGGGATATCAAGCCCGACAACGTGCTCCTCGCCGTCGAGGGTCCGCGGCTGACGGACTTCGGGCTGGCCCTCGACCTGCAGCAGGAGGGCGAGCGGCTGACCCAGACCGGAGTGCTGATGGGCACCCCGGGCTACCTCGCCCCCGAGCAGGCCAGCGGGCTAAAGGACGACGTGGGCAAGCCGACCGACGTCTACGGGCTGGGGGGCGTGCTCTACGCCTGCCTCACGGGAGGCCCGCCGGTGGGCGGCCAGTCGCTGCAGGAGCTCTTGGCGTCGACGCTGCAGGGGACGATCACACCGCCGCGCGAGCTGCGCCCCGACGTCGACCCCCAGCTCGAGGCGCTCTGCTTGGCGTGCCTGGCGACCGACGGTTCGCAGCGCCCGACCGCCGAGCAGCTTGCGCGCCAGCTGGCGGGGGGCGCGCAGACCGCGTCCCGGCGGCGCTGGCCAGCGGCGTTGGCGGCGGGAGTGCTCGGCGCGCTCGTCGTCGGGGGTTGGGTCCTGCGCGGCTCCGACCGCGCGCCGCCCGCGCGGGTGGCGGCGGTCCAGGCCCTGCGCAAGGCGCACTTCGACGAGGTGCGCGGCGCGGCCCAGCGGCTGATCGCCGACTACCCCCTCGAGCCGCGCGGGCACTTCTTCCTCGCGCTGGCCTGCGCAGGGGAGGGGGCGTGGGAGGACGCGCTCCCGCACCTGCAGCGCGTGCACGAGCTCGACCCCGACGACGCCGCTGGGAGCTCGAGGCGCGCGCCTACGACACCCTCGAGCAGACCGAGCGAGCGGTGGAGGCGGTCTCCCGCGCGGTCGCCCTCGAGCCCGAGGCCTACCTGATCCTGCGCGCGACGCTCCACGACCGACACGACCAGCTCGAGCCCGCCGCCGCCGATCTGCGCGAGCTGGTTCGTCTGACCCCTGGGGATTGGGAAGCCTGGCGCTTCCTCGGCGACGTGCTCATGGGCCTCGAGCGCTACGCCGAGGCCGAGCAGGCCCTGGACGAGGCGCTCGCGCTGGGACCCGTAAACGGCCGCGACCACACCTACCGCCTGCGGAGCAAGGTCCGACGCGCGCGGGAGGACTTCGCCGGGGCGCTGGAGGACATTGCCGCCTGCGCCCAGGCGGCGGGCGGCTGGAAGCTCGACCAGATCGCGACCCGGGCGGCGCTGCTGGTCGAGCTCGAGCGCTGGCGGGAGGCGGCGGCTGCCTACCGCGAAGCCCTCGAGCTCTACCCGGGGTCCGTGTCCTACGCCTTCAACCTCTACCGGCTGGAGCTCGAGCTCGGCAACGACGAGGCCGCGCTGGGCTACCTCGATCGAGCCTACACCCGCTCCCAGGAGCGCGGGGCGACCCCGCAGCTCAAGCGGCTGATCGAGGAGACCTGGCTCGAGGTGCACCACCGCTGAAAGCCCGCGAGCACGCTAGACTCGGGCCGTCTAGCGCCCTATAGTGTCGCCCTCGCGAGGGTTACATGAAAATCGCGGTCATTGGTACCGGCTACGTGGGTCTCGTCTCTGGGACCTGTTTCGCAGACAGCGGCAACGACGTGTGGTGCGTCGATATCGATCAATCCAAGATCGAGCGGCTCAACCAGGGCGAAGTGCCGATCTACGAGCCTGGGCTCGATCAAATGATCAAGCGCAACGTCGACGCCGAGCGCTTGAAGTTCACCACCGACTTCGACGACGCCGTGAAGTCGTCGCGGATCATCTTCATTTGCGTGGGCACCCCGCCCCAGCCCGACGGCTCGCCGGACATGAAGTACATCGTCTCGGCGGTGGAGTCGGTGGCCAAGGCCATGCAAGAGCACAAGGTCGTGGTCATGAAGTCCACGGTCCCCGTGGGCACGGCCGACATGGTCCGCGACGTCATGAGCAAGCACACGAGCATCGAGTTCGACGTCGTCTCGAACCCCGAGTTCCTCAAGGAGGGCGCGGCGATCGACGACTTCCTCAAGCCCGACCGGGTCGTGATCGGCACCGACGACGCCCGGGTGGGCACGATCATGAAGGAGCTCTACGACCCCTTCGTGCGCACCGGGAACCCGATCCTGGTCATGGACAACACCTCCGCCGAGCTGACCAAGTACGCGGCCAACGCGCTGTTGGCCACGCGGATCTCGTTCATGAACGAGCTGGCGAACCTCGCCGACCTCGCCGGCGCGAACATCAACAAGGTCCGCAAGGGGATCGGCTCCGACAGCCGGATCGGCCACAGCTTCCTCTTCCCGGGGATCGGCTTCGGCGGCTCGTGCTTCCCCAAGGACGTGGACGCCCTCGGCCACACCGCCGAGAAGCTCGGCCTCGAGCTCGAGATCCTGCGCGCGACCAACTCGGTCAACGCCAAGCAGAAGCGTGTGCTGTTCCAGAAGATCAAGGCGCGCCTGGGCGACCTGAGCGGCAAGCGGGTCGCGATCTGGGGCCTGGCCTTCAAGCCCAACACCGACGACATGCGCGAGGCGCCGTCATTGACCCTGATCGAGCAGCTGCTCGAGGCCGGGGCCACGGTGTGCGCCTACGACCCGGTGGCCCACGAGACCACCCGCGCGATCGTCGGCGACAAAATCGACTACGCCAAGAAGCCCTACCAGGCTCTCGAGGGCGCGGACCTGCTCGCGATCTGCACCGAGTGGAACGAGTTCCGCCGCCCTGACTGGGATCGGATCAAGGCCGCGCTCAACGAGCCGCTGATCTTCGACGGGCGGAACATTTACTCCCAGAGCTACCTCAAGGACCTCGGCGTCGAGTACTACGGGATCGGACGCGGTCGCCGGCTCCCCGCCCAGGCGGCCAAGTGACGCGGACCGTCATTACCGGGGGCGCGGGCTTCATTGGCTCGCACCTCTGCGACCACTTCGTCGCCGCCGGGCACGAGGTGATCTGTATCGACAACCTGCTCACGGGGAGCAAGAACAACATCGAGCACCTGCAGGGGAACCCCAAGTTCCGCTTCGTGCTCCACGACGTGACCCGCTACATCGAGGTCGAGGGCCCCGTCGACAACGTGTTGCACTTCGCGTCCCCGGCGTCTCCGGCCGACTTCGAGCGGATCCCGATCCAGATCATGAAGGTCGGCGCCCACGGGACCCACAACGCCCTCGGCCTCGCCAAGGCCAAGGGCGCGCGCTTCCTGCTCGCCTCCACCAGCGAGGTCTACGGCGACCCCGAGGTCAACCCCCAGCCCGAGAGCTACCTCGGCCGGGTGAACTGCATCGGGATCCGCGGGGTCTACGACGAGTCCAAGCGCTTCGCCGAGGCGCTGACCATGGCCTACCGCCGCGTGCACAAGGTCGAGACCCGGATCGTGCGGATCTTCAACACCTTCGGCGAGCGGATGCAACTCAGAGACGGGCGCGCGCTGCCGAACTTCATCACCCAGGCGCTGACCGGCGAGCCGATCACCGTCTACGGGGACGGCAAGCAGACCCGCTCCTTCGGCCACGTCAGCGACCTGGTGCGCGGGCTCGACCTGCTGCTGCACGGCGACGTGTGGGAGCCGGTGAACATCGGCAACCCGGACGAGGTCTCCCTGCTCACGGTCGCCCAGGAGGTGATCGAAATGACCGGGACCCAGAGCCAGATCGTCTACAAGGAGCTCCCCCCGGGCGACCCCAAGGTCCGCCGGCCGGACATCACACGCGCCCGCGACCTCCTCGGCTGGACCCCCACGGTCTCGCGCCGCGAGGGCTTCGAGCGCACGATCGCGGACTTCAAGAAGCGGCTCAACGCTCAGTAGCCCGGAGGGCACATGCGGATTCTGGTCACCGGCGGCTGCGGCTTCATTGGCTCGGGCTTCTTGCGCTACGCCCTCGCCCAGGAGGGCGTCGAGCGCGTGGTCAACCTCGACTCGTTGACGTATTCCGGGCGCCTCGAGAACGTGAGCGAGCTCGAAGGCGACGCCCGCTTCCGCCACGTCACCGGGGACATCACCGACGCCGCGCTGGTCTCGAAGTTGATGGAGGAGGAGGACCCGACCCACGTGGTCAACTTCGCCGCCGAGAGCCACGTCGACCGCTCGCTGTTCGCCGCCCGCTGCTTCGTGAGCACGAACATCGACGGCACCCTCTGCCTGCTCGAGGCGACCCGCGCGCGCCAGGAAGCTACCGGCAAGGAGCTGCGCTTCCTGCAGATCTCCACCGACGAGGTCTACGGCGACCTCGAGACCGACGACGGGTTCTTCGTCGAGACCATGCCCCTCGACCCGCGGAACCCCTACTCCGCCACCAAGGCTGGCGCCGACCTCCTGGCCCTCGCCTTCGCCAAGACCCACAAACTCTGGCTCGTGGTCACCCGCAGCTCGAACAACTACGGCCCGCGGCAGTTCCCCGAGAAGCTGATCCCGCTGATGATCACCAACGCGCTGGAGGGCAAGCAGCTCCCGGTCTACGGCGACGGCAAGAACGTGCGCGACTGGCTGTGGGTCGACGACAACTGCGCCGGCGTGTGGGCCGCCCTCGTCAACGGCAAGCCCGGCGAGGCCTACAACCTCGGCGGCGCCAGCGAGCGCCCGAACATCGACGTGGTCAAGGGGATCCTCGCCGCCCTCGACAAGCCCGAGTCGCTGATCACCTACGTCAAGGACCGCCCCGGTCACGACCGCCGCTACGCCATCGACTTCTCCAAGGCCAAGCGCGACCTCGGCTTCGAGCCGAACATGACCTTCGAGGACGGCCTCGCCAAGACCGTCGCCTGGTACCGCGACAACGCCGAGTGGTGGACGGCGCTGAAGGGCGGCTCCTTCGCCGACTACTACAAGGAGCACTACGGCAAGCTGGGCCTGAAGGGCGACTGACCTCAGGCGCTCTGGTGCGGGTCCTGGCCGAGCACACGCTCGGCGCCCATGAAGCAACTCTTGCCTTCCAGCTCCACTCCACGTGCACGCGGGTGATCTCGAGCCCTCAACCCTCAGCTCGGGAAGCTGACGCGCTACCTTTGAGCCCCTGCACGTAAACCCAGCAAACTGGGCCCCCCTGGCCCCCCTGCCCAATCGCGTGTGGGGAGGCCCGGGGAGCGAGGTCGTCGACGCCAGCTTCGTGCGGCAGCCCTGGGATTCCGCGAGCCGATTGGCGTAAGGCGCGTCCAGTATGGGGGTTGCCGCTCCGCGGACGGCCTGCGCGGGCCCGAGTCGTGCGTCGCCCGTAGCGCCTACGTGGGGCACGGAGGTCGAGTCGCGTGCCGCGCGTAGCAGCTACGTGGGGCACGGAGGTCGAGTCGCGCGCGCACGTAGCAGCTACGTGGGGCATGGAGGTCGAGTCGCGTGCCGCAGCAGGCCGCGCGGAGCGAGCCCCAGAAAAGTTCACACCCTTGGCCAGTGCGTGCAGGGCCGTCTACGCTAACCCCAACGAATACGTGAGCGAAGCCAACCCCCAACCAGCCCCAGCCGAAGAGACGCGGACCACCCTGCAGGTGGTCCGTCAGTCCATGACCGGCTTCACCCGCAAGCCGATCGACGTCCTGCGCAAGTTCCTCGGGGAGACGATCTGGCAGTGGGACCTGACCCGGCTCAGCCGGGGCGAGCGCCTGGGGGCGCAAGTCCTGCGCATGATCTACCTGGTCGGGCGGGCCTTCGTGGCCCAGCGCGCCCAGCTGCAGGCCATGGCGCTGACCTACACCACCATGCTCGCCCTCGTGCCCGCGTTCGCGATCGTGGTCGCCATGTTCTCGGTGCAGGGCCTGCGCGAGGTCCGCTCGCGGATCGAGCTGTTCATCGTCGAGTTCCTCGCCGCCAGCCCCGAGCAGCAGCTGCGGATCTCGTCCTACCTCCACGAGCAAGCGGACACGGTGACTCAGAACGGCGGCGTGGCCGGCGTCGCGTTCCTCGTGTTCCTGTTCCTGACCGTGATCTCGCTGCTGGGGACCCTCGAGCGCACGCTGAACCAGGTATGGGGCGTCCGCAAACAGCGCAGCTTCCTGAGCAAGTTCGTCACCTACTGGTGCGTGGCGACCCTGGGGCCGATCTTCCTCGGCCTGGCGCTGGTGCACGGCTCGCAGCTCGAGGAGGGGATCCAGGACCTCGCACAGGGTCGGTCGGTCGAGGAGGTGCAGCCCGACGACGAGGAGGCCCTCTCCGACGAGGACTTGTTCGGCTTCAGCGGGGTCGGCGGGGCGCTGACCGCGGACCCCGAGCGCGACCTCGAGACCACGCTGCGCGGGACCCGCGCGGCCCCGGGAGACGCGTTCTCGCTGCTGCCCTTCGGGCTCTCCATGGTCACCTTCTTCCTGATCTACGCCTTCCTGCCCAACACCAAGGTCCGGCTGAAGCCGGCGATCATTGGGGCCTTCACGGCGGCCGTCATGTGGGGGGGCACCAAGTGGGCGCTGGCCGCGAGCTCGGCGACCCTGGTCAAATACAACGCGGTCTACGGCGGCCTGGCCACGATCCCGATCACCATGGTGTGGATCTACGTGACGTGGTTGATCGTGATCCTCGGCGCCGAGGTCACCTTCGCGCTGCAGAACCTGGGCAACCAACGCAACGAAGAGCTCTCGCGCGAGGCGACCGAGCTCTGCAAGGAGATCGTGGCCCTGCGGGTGTGCGCCTGCGTCGCGCGCGCCTTCCACCACGGCGACACGCCCCCCCACCTCGACGCCCTGGCGATCGACGTCGGCGCGCCCCACGCGCTGGTCAGCTACCTCGTCTACCACCTGACCCAGGACGGGCTGCTGCGGGAGGTCGAACGCAAGGACGAGAGCACGGGCTTCATTCCCGCGCGCCCGACCGAGTCGGTGACCCTCTCCGACGTGATCCACAGCCTGCGGGAGCGGGCCGGGGTGGCCTTCGACCTCACCTGGGGCGAGGACCTCCCCGTGCTCCACGAACACCTGGGGCGCGCCAACGCCGCCTTCAGCGAGCTGGCCCAGCGGATCTCCTTGCGCGACGTGGTGACCCGCGTCGACCGGCGCCTGGCCTCGGGCAAGGAGCTGCGCCCGGAGCTGGCCGCGGTCTCGGTGGTCACCGCCCAGGCGATCGCCGGGGTCGCCGAGGAGCACCGCACCCTGCGCCCGGGGGAGGACCCCGTGCACGACGCCCTCGAGGCGGGCGACCCCGACTCGGTGCCCCCGGCCGCGCCCACGGAACCCACGAACGACACGCCTCAGACCCCCGCCGACGACGCCACGGGGGAGGAGGCCCCCGCCCCCGCCGTCGACGCGCCCGGCTCCCTCGGCGCCCTCGCGCAGCGGGCCAAGGGCGGAGACGGCAGCTCGTAGGCGCAGTCCGCGCCCGGTGACCGGGAGCTAGCCCTTCTCGCTAGACTGCCTGCATGGCAGAGCCCGGACAAACCGTTGGCCCCTACCTCGTGGAGCGGGTCCTTGGGCGCGGCGGCATGGGCGTGGTCTACGCCGTGCGCCGCGCGGGTCACCCGGCTCCCCTCGCGCTCAAGACCCTGCTCGCGTCGGCGCCGGAGAAGGCCAAGCAACGCTTCCAGCGCGAGGTCGCGCTCCTGCGTCGGGTGCAACACCCCAACGTGCTGGGGCTGCTCGACGACGGCGAGACCCCCGACGGGCAGGTCTACCTGGTCACCGAGCTGGTCCCCGGCACGGACCTGCGCCAGCTCTGCGACGGGGCGCCGCTCCCTCCGCGGACGACCCTCGAGGTCATGCGCGCCCTGGCCGACGGGGTCAAGGCGCTTCACGCCCAGGGCGTGGTGCACCGGGACCTCAAGCCCGAGAACGTGATCCTCCGCCCCGACGGGGTCCCGGTGCTGCTCGACTTCGGGATCGCCCGCGCCGACGAGGTCGCGCGCTTGACCAAGACCGGCGAGGCCCTGGGGACCCCGGCCTACATGTCGCCGGAGCAGGTCGACGGGCAGGGGGTCGACGAGCGCGCCGACGTCTACGGGCTCGCCGCGATCCTGTTCTACCTGCTCTCCGGGCAGGCCCCGTTCAAGGGGAGCACCGCCTTCAAGCTCTACAAGCAGGTGCTCCTCGAAGACCCCGAGTGGCCCGACCCCCAGCTGCCGCCGACGCCCGACGTCGACACCCAGGCGACCCACTGGAGCATGCCCGGGGACGCCGGGCTCGACCCCCAGGTCGTGCGCGCGGGCCTGTGCGAGGTGTGCCGGCGGGGCATGGCCAAGGAGCCCGACCAGCGCTACCCCTCCGTGGGCGCCATGCAAGAGGCCCTCGCCGGGCTGGCGCGGGGCGAGGCGCTGAAGGCCACGCCACGGGCGGGGCGCGGCGCGCTGCTCGCGATCGCGGGGCTGGGGCTGTTGGCGCTCGGCGTCGGGGCCGGCGTGCTGCTGCGGCCGTCGGAGGAGGGCGCGGTCGCTCCGGACGTCCCCGAGGTCGAGCAGCTGGCTGAACCCACCTGGGACACCCCCCTGATCCGCGAGCTGCCCGCCCTCGGCGAGGACGGCGCGGGCGCGGCCTACCGCCGGGCCCAGCCGGGGAGCGCGGGGGAACGGGCCGCTCTCGAGCGGCTGCAGGCCGCCCTCGAGGGGCTCGACGACTGGCGCAAGCGGGACGAGGCCGGGCTCTCCGCGTGGGCCGAAGATCACGGCTCGCTGCCCGCTCGGACCCTGGGGCCGCTGGCGCTGCTGCGCGGGCCCGGGTTCACGGCCTACCACCACGGCACCCACCGCCCCCCGCCCGAGCGGGGGCGCAGCCTGGACGAGCACGTGACCGACAACGCCGTGCAGGTCGTGTTCTGCGACGACAGCGGCGAACGCTACGTCACCGCCGGCCACCGCGAGCTCAAGGTGTGGCGCTGGCCCGCGGAGCTCGAACGCACGGTCGCGCTGCCCGACGACTGGGTGCTGACCCTCTGCCTGGGCGTCCAGCCGCGCTACGAGCGGGTGATCCTCGGCGGCAGGGTGCGGGTGCCCAAGAGCAACGGCAGCCAGAAATACAAGGACCTGCCCGGGCCCGCCTTCTACACCCTGGGAGAGGCCACGGTCCGTGTGCGCCGCGACCTGGCGCGGGCCCTGGAGGACGACCGGATCCAGGTCCTCGGTGTGCGCGGGGACTACCTGCTCGTGGGGACCGACGACGGGGTGGTCATGGCCTACACCTCGACGAACACCGTGGACCTGGTGGGGCGGACCGTGATCCCTGGAGAGGTCAACGTGCGCGGGTTCGCGTTCCTCGACGCCGACACCCCCGGCGAACCCCTCACCCAGTTCTACGCGGTGAGTGGAGACGACAAGGAGGACACCTACGGCCTCTACCGCTACCGGATTCGCGGGAGCTCGATCACCGTCGAGGACAAGCACGAGCTCCCGAGCCAGGCCGGCAAGGTGTTCCATTGCTTGACGGCGCTGCCCTCGGGCCAGCTCTACGCGGGGCGCGCGGCTGAAGGCGACGTCGCGCGCTGGAGCCTTGGCGGACGGAAGCAGCCGCTGATCGACCCGCGGGTCGGGCGCGCGCACCGGCGGAGCGCTGTGGTTCTGGGCACCGCGCCGCAACGTGGGTGGCTGGTCAGCGCCTCGGGCTGGTCGGAGTGGGACGCCGAAGACGCCGACGAGGTCGTGCGCTCGGGTCAGCTCCCCAGCGAGCCGGCGACGCTCTGCGTGTGGGACACGACCTCGGACACGCTCCTCGGCCGCTACGGCGGCCTGCACGAGCTCGACGGCTTCACCAGCGTGGCCGTGACCCCCGACGGCAAGCGGCTGCTGGCGGCGACGTCCTTCGGCGACGTCCTCGGCTGGGAGTTGGAGTAGGCGCCGCGCCCGCACGGTATCGTGGCCCGGTGAGCGCGATCGAACTCAAGGGCGTGAGCCGGACCTACGGGCAGGGCAGCACCGCGGTGCAAGCGCTGATCGACGTGGACCTGGAGGTCGCCGCGGGCGAGTTCGTCATGGTTCGCGGGCGCTCGGGGTCGGGGAAGACCACGCTGCTCAACCTGCTGGCCGGGCTCGACTCGCCGACGGCGGGCAGCGTGCAGGTCGCGGGGCAGGAGCTCTCGCGGCTGGGGGACCGGGCGCTGTCGCGGTTCCGCAACCAGTCGGTGGGCTACGTGTTCCAGGCCTTCTACCTGGAGAGTGGGCGCAGCGCCTGGGAGAACGCCTCGCTGCCGCTGGTGTTCGCGGGGGTCCCCGCCAAGCAGCGCCGCGAGCGGGCCTGCGCGCTGCTCGAACAGGTCGGGCTCGGCGACAAGCTCGACACCCCGGCCAGCAACCTCTCCGCCGGGCAGCGCCAGCGGGTGGCCCTCGCCCGCGCGCTCGTCAACCAGCCCAGCCTGCTGCTCGCCGACGAGCCGACCGCGAACCTCGACTCGCGCACCAGCGACGCGATCCTCGAGCTGATCGGGCGGCTCCACGAGCAGTCCGGGGTCACGGTGGTGATCGTGACCCACGACCACGCCCTCGACGGGATCGGGACCCGGGACTTGCTCGTCGAAGACGGGCGCGTGCGCGACGCGGAGCCCGCCTCGTGATCGTGTGGCACCTGATCCGGGTCGCCCTGGAGAACCTGCTCCTCCGCCGGGGGCGGAGCGCGTTCCTCGTGCTCGGCGTGGCGGTCGGCGTCGCCAGCCTCGCGTTCCTGCTCGCGGTCTACCGCGGCCTCGACGGGCTGGTGCGGGCGAACCTCGCCGAGCACCGCGAGGTCATGACCCGGCGCGCGGCCCTCGCCGAGAGCCAGGAGGCGCTGGTGGGGACCCTGCCCCTGGCGCGGTTGGTGGTCCGCGCGGAGGCCGGCAGCGTGAGCGAAGCCGACCTCGAGCGCTGGAGCCGGTATGCCGGCGTCGTGCGCGCCGAGCCGGTGGCGTTCTTGTTCCCGGTGATCCTCGGCGCGACCCCCCTCGCGCTGGAGATCCCGGGGGTGCCCGAGAAGGAGCTCGTGCGCGAGGCCAAGTTCCCCACGACCCTCTACGGCGTCCCCGCGGGCTACGTCGAGCCCGACGAGCTCTTGCCCGGGCGCAGCTTCGACGCCCAGCCGAGCGAGGAGCCCGGCGCGCGGGTCCCCGTGCTCTTGCCGCAGAAGTTCCTCGAGTTCCTCGCCTCGCTGCAGAGCGAGGACATGCTCGAGCGCACCTCCGAGGTCATGTACTCCCGGCTCCAGCGACGCTTCGAGCGGCGGCCCCACGAGCGCGAGAAGCTCATGCAGCGCCTGGGAAGCCTGCCGGGGGTGACCACGATCACCGACGCGGTGATCAAGAAGGTGATCCGCGAGGGCATGCAGAAGTTCCTCGAGCGGGTGACCCCCGAGAGCCTGCCTCAGAGCTTCGAGCTCGTGCTCTACCCGGGGCTGGAGGAGGGCTCCCAGCGGATCCCCCTCGAGGTGGTCGGCTTCTCCAAGCGGATCCAGAGCCAGGGCGTCGCGGTCTCGATCGAGCACCTCCGCGCCTGGAACCAGAGCTTCCACGAGGAGACCAGCGGCGCGCTCAGCAGCCTGTTCAGCAGCGAACCCGAGACGGCCTACGCCGAGGTCGTGCTCTACACCACGGGCTTCGTCGCCAGCACGCGGCTGCGCGCGCGGCTGCAGGCCGAGGGCTTCCGCGTCGACTCCAGCCTCGACCAGGCCCTCGAGCTCCAGGCCCAGCTCGAGGAGCTCAGCGCCGAGGCCGAGCGGATCGTGGGGGAGGCCGAGCGGGTCGACGACCTCTCGGCGGCGCTGGGGCGCGGCGCGGCGGTGGTCTCGATCCTGCTGTTCGTGCTCGCCGGAGCCGTGATCGTCAACGGGCTGACGCTCTCGGTCCTCGAGCAGCAGCGGCGGATCGGGATCTTCCGCGCCGTCGGCGCGACCCGGCTCGCGGTGCTGGGGATCTTCCTCTTCGAGGCCGCCGCGGTTGGAGCGCTGGGCTCCTGCGTGGGGCTCGCGCTCGCGGTGGGGAGCCTGCGCGTAGCCGCCCCCCACCTCGCCCAGGGGATCGCCCCAGCCGCGGTGCAGGACCCCGCGGCGTTGTTCGCGCTGGGCCCCGGGTTGCTCGCGACCGTGTGCGTGCTGGGGATCGGCGTCAGCCTGGTGGCCGGGCTGCTGCCCGCCCTGCGCGCGGCCTCGGTGCAGCCCGTCGACGTGCTCAAGCATTAGGCTGAGCGTGTGGAGCAGATCGGGCCGTATCGGATTCAGCGCGAGCTCGCCCGCGGGGGCATGGGCGTGGTCTATCTCGCTCAGGGTCCCGACGGTCGGCCGGTCGCGCTGAAGCTGCTGCTCGCGCAGCGCAGCGAGAGCCCCCAGGCGCGCCGGCGGTTCCAGGTCGAGGTCCAGGCCCTGGCGCGGCTGCGCCACCCGCACGTGGTCTCGATCCTCGGCGCGGGGGAACACCAGGGGGTGCCCTGGTTGGCGCTCGAGTTCGTCCAGGGCGAGACCCTCGCCGCGCGCCTGCGCCGCGGGCCGCTGCCCGTGGAGGGAGCGATCGGGCTGGCCCTGCAGTTGGCGCAGGCGCTGGACTACGTCCACGCCTGCAGCGTGCTGCACCGTGACCTCAAGCCCGACAACGTGCTCCTCCGCGGGAACGAAGCGCTGCTCACCGACTTCGGGATCGCCCGCGACCTGGACGCCTCCATGAGCCGGCTGACCAGCAGCGGCGTGTTCATGGGCACGCCCGGCTACTGGCCACCGGAGCAGGCGGAGGGGCGGACGGCCGAGATCGGGCCGCGCTCCGACGTCTACGGGCTGGGGGCCGTGCTCTACGCCTGCCTCACCGGGCGCGCGCCGGTCGAGGCGCGCACCCTGCAGGACTACCTCTCCAACAGCGGCTCCTCCCCTCCTCCGACGCGGGTGCTGCGCCCGGAGGTGCCCCCCTGGCTGAGCGAGCTCGTCGCGAGCTGCCTGGCGTTCGACCCTGCGCAGCGGCCGGCCTCCGCTGACGCCGTGGCGCGCGCGCTGGTCGTGCGGGAGCGGACGTCGCTGCTGGGACCGACGCCCGACTCGCGCCGCTGGGTCCCCGGCCTGGTCGTCGGGGGCGTCGTCTCCCTCGCGCTGGGTGGCGTCGTCGTCGCCCTGGTGGGTGGAGGAGGCGACGAGGCGGAGCCCTCACGGCCGGCGCCGAGGGAGGCGTCTCCGCTGCCGAGGGAGGCTCCTCCGGAGCCGACAGGGGAGGCTCCTCCGGAGCCGACAGGGGAGGCTCCTCCGGAGCCGACAGGGGAGGCTCCTCCGGAGCCAGACCCGGAGACCATGCGGTGGTTGGAGCGCGTGCTGCGACTCGAGGGGGTGGGGCGGTCGCAGGAGGCATTGCAGGTGCTGAACCAGGCGCTGGAGGCGCTCCCCGAGTCCGCCGACCTCTACGCCGCGCGGGGCCAAACCCTGGCGCGCCACGGTCGTCTGGACGAGGCGATCCTGGACTTGAACCGCGCGATCGAGCTCGAGCCTCGCCACGCGCGAGCCCTCGCCGACCGGGGAGGGATCCACGTTCAGCAGCGACGCTTGAAGCAGGCCGAGGCCGATCTCGACCTGGCGATCGCGCTCGCGCCAGGCCTGCGCGAGGCCCACTACTACCGAGGAACGGTGCGCTACGACCTCGAGCGCGACGCGGAGGCCCTGGCCGACTGCGAGGCGGAGCTGGCGCTCCAGCCTCAGCATGCCGGCGCGCTCATGACCCGGGGGCAGCTCCGCCTGCGCGCGGGAGACGCCGAGGGCGCCCTCCGCGACCTGGACGCTTCCGCGGCGCTCAACCCGGGCTTCGGGCCCCTCTACTACTTCCGCGCCCGGGCCAAGGGCGAGCTCGGGCGACACCGCGAGGCGATCGAAGACTTCGACCGCGCCCTCGACCTGGACCCCGGCGACGGCCGGACCCTCCAGCTCCGCGCCGAGTTCAAGGCCAGGCTCCGCGACTCGGAGGGCGGGCTGCGGGACTGCGAGCTGGCGATCCGCTCCGGCCGCGAGAACCAGCCCTCCGCCCACATTCTGCGCGGTGTGCTGCTGACCCAGCTCGACCGGATCGAGGAGGCGATCTCGGCCTACGACCGCGCCCTGGAGCTCGACCCCCGCGATCCGCAGGCGCTCTTCGTCCGCGGGCGGCTGCGTCGTTCGCGGGGGCTCGTGAAGGAGGCCCTCGCCGACTTCGACCGCGCGCTGGAGCTCGGGCTGCGCGACGCTCAGGTCCACGCCCAGCGGGGCTTCGCGCTGCGGCAGCTGCGGCGCAACGAGGAGGCGCTAGAGGCCCTCGGCGAGGCGATCCGGCTCGACCCCAGCGACGCCCAGAGCGTGGGCATGCGGGGGACGCTGCTCTCGCTCGCTGGCCGACACGCGGAGGCGCTCCTGGCCTACGACCGGCTGGTCGAGCTGACCCCCGAGGACGCCAAGGCGTTCCTCCTCCGCGGCGAGGCGCGCTACCGCCGGCGACGCTACGCCGAGGCGCTCGAGGACTTCGAGCGCTGCGAGCGCCTGGGGGTGTCCCCGGCGCAGCGCCCGCTCCTGGAGCGGGTTCGCCGCGCCGCCGCACAGGCGCTGGCTACTCCGGCTGAGGGAGCTCGCTGACCAGGGGCTCGCCCACGACCCAGGTCGTGCGGTGGCCGATCCACTTCACCAGCCGCGCGCCGTCGGCGAGCTCGTAGACGCGGAGCTCGACCTCCACGGGCTTGGTGGCGTCGCGCTCGGGCATGAAGCCCTCGAACTCCACCAGGTCGAGGCTGAGGGCGTGCTCGTCGAGCTGGCGCTTCGCCAGGCTCGAGACCTCCTGGCGGTCTCCGTTGGTGCGGGTGTAGGCGAGCAGCAGGCTGTAGCGCGGCGTCGCCGGGAATCCCTCGCCCTTGGGGATCGGCGACCAGTCGACCCGCGCCTTCTCGCCGTCGACGCGGAAGCGCATGCCCGTGCTCCAGAGCGCGAAGGGCTCGATCTCGGTCTGACCCTCCTCGAGCGGCACGAGCACCCGGCCGCCCCGGGCGGAGAGCGCTTCGATTCGCGGGCGGGTCGCGGTCTCGGGGACGTCGACCTCGAAGCTCCCGTCGGCGGAGAGGCGGGCCTCGCCGGCGAGCCCCTTGTTGGCCAGCACCAGGAGCACGCGGTCCACGTCGCCGAGCACCTTGCCGCGCACGACCCGCGTGGGGGTCGAGGGCAGGAGCCAGGTCACGGCGAGGGCGACGACCGCCCCCACGACCATGACCCCCAGCCAGGCGAACAGCGCTCGCTTCGCGGTGGGCCTGCTCATGCGGGTGCCCCGGGCAGCGGTCGGCAGGCCACCGCGTCGGCGGCGCGCTCGAGCACGAACCGGCCTCGCAAGCGCTCGCCGTGCAGCCGGACCGCGTAGCGGGCGGCCCGCGGGTCGCCCTCCTCGTCGACGGCCTCGCCGCGGTCCCAGAGCGCGACGCGCCCGCGACCCCCGCCGATCTCGCCCTCGTAGCTCAGGTAGCGCAGGCGGTGGTCGAAGGAGCGGCTCCCACCGACGGGGGCGGGCCCAGGGGGGGCCTCGAGCTGGAAGGTCACCAGCACCCCGGCGTCCTCGATCAGGAGGTCGTAGTGCCGCTCACCGGGGGAGACGGTGTGCTCCTGGATCGCGAAGCGCCGGATCACACCTGGACCCCAGGGGGCGGCGCCAGGCAGAGGTAGGGGCAAGCGCCGCGCTCGCAGCCGACCTCCGGGCCGTGCAGCCCGGCCTGGAAGTCGAGTGGCTTGCCGCACCCCGCCCGCGGGCAGGTCGGCAGCTGCGAGGGGGCCTCGGCCTCCGGGGGGAGGGCGCCGGCCTCGGCGCGCAGGGCGCGCACCGCGGCGATCAGCTGCTCGGCGGCCTGCTCGATCTCGTCGCGGGTGTTCGAGCGGCCGAGGGTCAGGCGCAGGGTCGCGCTGCCGCGGGCGGCGTCGATCCCCATGGCGCGGAACACCCCGGGCAGCGCCGCGGCGCGGTCGTGGCAGGCGGGGCCAGTGGCGAGCATCAGCTCGGGGACCCGGGCGGCGATCGCCGCGCCGGTGACCCCCATGAACGAGAGGTTCAGCGTGTTCGGCAGCCGGTCGTGGGGGTGGCCGTTGAGCACGACCCCCGGGAGCCCCTGGGCCAGGCGGGCGTGCAGCAGGTCGCGCAGGGCGACGATCCGCTCGCCGGCCTCGGCCTGGGTGTCGCGGGCGAGCTCGATCGCCGCGGCGAGGCCCACGATCCCGGCGGTGTTCTCGGTCCCCGCGCGCAGCCCGCGCTCGTGCCCGGCGCCGTGGAACAGCGACTCCAGCTGGCGGCCCCGCTTCACGAGTAAGCAGCCGGCGCCCTTCGGCCCGTAGAACTTGTGGGCGGCGACGGTCATGAAGTCCGCCCCCGAGAACAGGAACGAGGCCGGGATCTTGCCCACCGACTGCGCGGCGTCGACGTGGAACAGGACCGGCCGCCCGCGGAGGACCTCGGCCAGCTCCTCCACGGGGTTCACCGTACCGACGACGTTCTGGGCGTGCATGATCGAGACCAGGCCGGTGTTCGGGCGCAGCGCCTTGGCCAGCGCGGCGGGGTGGACCTTGCCGAACTCGTCGGTGGGGATCTCCTCGACCTCGAACCCGAAGCGGGTGAGGAACCGGACGGTCTCGCTCACCGACGGGTGCTCGGCGGCGCCGATCAGAATCTGGCGCCGGTCCTCGGGCAGGCCCCAGGCGGCGCCCTTGAGCGCGAGGTTGTTGCCCTCGGTGCCCCCGGAGGTGAACACGACCTCGTCCGCGGCGCAGCCGAAGAACGTCGCGCAGGTCGCGCGGGCCTGCTCGATCGCCTCGCGCGCCTCGCGTCCCATGGCGTGGTGGGTCGAGGGGTTGCCGTGCTTGCCCTCGAGGAAGGGCAGCATGGCCTCGCGGACTTCGTCGGCGAGGGGGGTCGTGGCGTTGTGGTCGAGGTAGACGGCGCCCATGGCTGGCCTCCGGCTCCCGAGCCTAACCCAGATCTACCGCTTGGGCGTCAGGCGCTTCCTGGGCTACGGGGGCTTGCGGCGACGATGGACCCCGCGCTAACCTGACTGTATGGAAGGCCAAGGCTCCCCCAAGCGCGTCCTCGTCGCCGAGGACGACCTGCGAATCCGGACCGTGCTCTCGAGGTTCCTCAAGGGCGCCGGCTACGAGGTCACGGCCTGCGTCAACGGACGCGAGGCCATGGAGGCGTTGACCTCTCCCTTCGACCTCGTGCTGACGGACATCAACATGCCCGAGGTCGGCGGCGAGGAGCTGCTGCGCGAGGTCAAGCAGCGCACTCCCCACGTGCCCGTGATCGTGCTCACCGCCCGCAGTGAGCCTGAGTTGATCACCGAGTGCTTCAAGAACGACGCCTACCGCTACCTGGTCAAGCCCTTCACCAAGGAGGAGCTCTTGAGCGTGGTCGAGGCGGCGCTGGTCTACGCCGCCCAGCGCGACCCCAGCGACGAGGTCCGGATCGAGAGCGTCGACGAGGAGGGCTGGGTCGAGCTGACCGCCCCCTCGCGTCAGGAATACCTCGACCGCTTCCAGGACTTCTGCGACCGGTTGATCGACTCGCGCCTCGACGACCGGGCCAAGAACGAGCTCAAGATCGCCGTCCAGGAAATGGGCCAGAACGCGATCGAGTGGGGCAACCGCCTGCAGACCGACCGCATGATCCGGCTCTCCTACAAGCTGCAGTCCGACCGGATCCTGATCCGGATCGCCGACGAGGGCGAAGGCTTCAACCGCGAAGAGGTCCCCGACCCCACCAGCGACCCGATCAAGATGATCGAGAAGCGCGAAGAGGTAGGCAAGCGCCCGGGCGGCTTCGGGATCCACCTCGTGGGCAAGGTCATGGACAGCATGACCTACAACTCCCGCGGCAACGTGGTCACCCTCGAGAAGAAGTTCGTTTAGCCAACGAGCTGAGTGAGGGCGGGCCTCTCCGAGGGTTACTCCAGCAGCGCCTCGTCCAGCGCGCGCTCGATCTCGCGGGCGCGGCGGCTGCCGGGGTTTCGGCGCCAGAGCTCGCGGGTCGGGGTGTCGAGCTCGGTCAGCATTTTGGCCTCGAGCTCGCAGGCCTCCTCCCAGCGCTGGCGGGCGGCGCGCGGGGTGCGCAGGCGAATGAAGGTCAGGGCCAGGCCTCGCAGCGCGTCGAGGCGCAGCTCGGCGATCTTGGCGCGCTCGGCTGCGCGCAGCGCCTCCTCGAAGGCGCTCACCGCGCGACCCGCTTGCTGCTCGAGCAGGCGCACCTCGCCCTCGACGAGGCTCCGGCGGGCGACGAAGTCGGAGCCGCGGCCGACCACCCCGCCGGCGCGCTTGAGCAGCGCGCCTGCTTGCTCCGCGTCCCCGGCGCGGCAGGCGACCTCGGCGCGCTCGAGCAGGAGGTCGTTGAGCGAGCGCTCGTTCTGGATCATGCGGAACACCCCCGCCGCGCGCTGCAGCTGGCGGTCGGCGTCGAGCAGCTCGCCGCGCTCGGCGTGCAGCCGACCCAGCAGGCGGTGGCAGTGCCCGGTGAGCCAGGTGATCCCCAGCTCGCGGGCCACGGCGAGGGCGCGGTTGGCGCGGTTGGCGGCCGTCTCCCAGTCGCCGAGGTAGAGCAAGAGCAGCGAGAGGTTCATCAGCGCGACCGCGCCGCCCTGCCGGTCCTGGGTGCCCTCGTGGATCGCCAGCGCGCGCTCGAGGTAGCCCACCGCCTGCCCCATGTCGCCGGCCTGGCGGTGCAGCACGCCGAGGTTGTTGCAGGTCAACGCGATCCGCTGGGCGTCGCCGCGGCGCTCGTAGGAGCGCAGGCAGGTGCGGTAGAAATCGATCGCCTTGGCCGTCGAGGCGCGGAGGTCGAAGTAGGTGCTCAGCGCCGAGAAGGTCAGCACCAGGCCGAAGGCGTCGCCCGCCTCGCGCCGCAGGGGGCGGGTCGGGTCGAAGCTCGCCAGCTCGGCGTTGAAGGTGTCGCGCTCTTCGGCGTCGAGGCCGATCTCGTCCAGCGCCTGCTGCCAGTCGGCCTCGCCCTTGCGCGCCAGCTCGAGGCACGTGCCCAGCAGCTCGGCCGCGCGGCGGTCCTGCCCGCGGTAATACTCGGCGGTGCAGAGGATCTCGACGGCCCACAGCGCGTCGCTCGGGCGACCGAGCTGGCGGTAGATCTGCTCGGCCTCGCTGGCCAGGCTGATCACCCGCAGGTAGTCGCCGTGCCAGAGCATGATCCGACTCATGACCTCGAGCACGCGCGCGCGCTCGGCCTGGTGCTCGGGGTCCTTGGAGGCGCGCTCGGCGACGGAGAGCGCGTCGCGCAGCCAGCGCCGCGCCTCCGCCGCGTTGCCCTGGCGCAGCGCGAGGTCCCCCAGCCGGCGTCGGACCCACACCCCGGCCCGCGGCTCGAGCACGTCGGGGCCCAGCGCCAGGAGCTCCTCGAGCACCTGGCGCGCGTTCTTGTAGCGCCCGGCGGTGGAGAGCGCCTCGCTCAGTCGGGTGAGGATCAGCGCCTCCTCGCGGCAGCGCGCGCTCTCCTCGACCACGTCCTCCCAGCGCACGAGCTCCAGCGCGCGGTCGAGCAGCTCCACCGCGCGGTTGGCGTCGCCGGCGACGGCGGCCCGCACCCCCGCCGCCTTGGCGTAGTGCAGGGCGCGGTTCATGACCCCGGCGCGGTAGGCGTGGCGGGCCAGGTGCTCGAGGGCGGGGCCGGGGACCTCGTCGGGGTAGCGCGCCTCGTAGGCCTCCAGCGCGCGGGTGTGGGCCTTGACCAGCGCGCTGGGCTTGAGCTTGCCGAGCACGGCGCGCTGCACCGCGCCGTGGGCGATCCCGTAGCGCGGGGTCCCGTCGTGGGGGTCCTCGTTGCGCAGCACGAGCTGACGGCGCAACAGGGTGTCGAGCGCGTCGAGGGTCGCCTCGACCGAGAGCGCGGCGATCTCGGCCAACAGGTCCAGCCCCTCGGGGGCGTCGACCACCGCCAGCGCGACCAGGGTCTTCTGGGTGTCCTTGTCCAGCCGCGAGAGGCGCTTGCCCACGAGGTCGGTCAGCGAGCGCGTCGGCTCGATCCGCGCCAGCTGCTCGGGGGTGATCCGCGCGCGACGCAGCTGGAGCACCTTGTCCTCGGTCAGGCTTCCCACGAGCTCCTCGAGGAAGTAGGGGTTCCCGCCGGTGGCGGTGTAGAGCCGCTCGGCGAGCCCCGCGGGCAGCTCGGGGATCGCGAGCATGGAGGCGACCATGCTCGCGGAGTCGTCGCGGCTCAGCGGCTGCAGCGGCAGCCGGTCGAGGCAGCCAGCGGTGATCACCTCGACCAGCGCGCGGTCGGCGGGGTAGGCCAGCTCGGGCTCGCGGTCGACGAGCACGATCCAGGGGAGCGGCCCCATGCCGCGGCGATCGAGGTACGAGCGCAGCACGGCAGCCAGCAGGGCGAGGGTCGGCTCGTCCGCGTTGCGCACGTCCTCGATCACGAGCACGTAGGGCTGCTTGTCGGCCAGGCGCAAGAGCAGCTCGGCCACGCGGTCGAGGACGCGCCGCTGCTCGTCGGGGGGCGCGTGCTCGCCGGAGACGTCGGACTCGGGCACGAGCACCCCGCTGCCGAAGGCGTCGAGCTCTTGCTGGCGCTTGTCGGCGAGGGCGCGCCCGCCGGGGAGGGTCAGCGCCATGCGCATGATCCGGGCGAAGGGCGGCTCGTCGCCGGGGACGCAGCGCGCGGCGAGGAACGGGAGCCCGATCAGCTGGGCCTGGACCTTGAGCTCGTCCACGATCCGCGTCTTGCCCATGCCCTCGTCGCCGTGGAGGAACACGATCGGGGGGGAGCTCGCGCCGCGGGGCAAGAACCCCTCCAGCCGCTTCAGCTCGGCCTCTCGACCGACGAAGCGCGGGGTCAGGGCCACCCCCCCCTCCGCGGCGCGCGCGACCTCGGGCTTGCCCAGCCGGCGGTCGAGGTCTTCGAGCGCTGCGGGCGCCGTGGGGTAGCGGTCCTGGGGGTCCTTCTCGATCAGGCGCAGCACGAAGGTCGCCCAGGCCTCGGGGAGGTCGGGGCGCAGCTGCGCCGGCGGCTCGGGGATCCGCTCGATGTGCTTGCGAATGATCGAGAGCGCCGACCCGCCGTCGTAGGGCAGCTTGCGCGTGATCGCGTAGTAGAGCGTGATCCCCAACGAGTAGAGGTCGGCCCGGCGGTCAGCCGGGAGCGACTTGGCCACCTCCGGCGCGACGTAGTGCACGGTGCCCTTGATCTTCTCCCCGCGCTGGGTGGTGGCCGTCCCGGTGAGCCCGAAGTCCATCAACTTCACCCGGTAGGTCGCGCGACCTCCGGGGCGCTCGGGCTCCTCGCGCTTGACGTTGAGGTTCTCGGGCTTGACGTCGTAGTGCACCAGGCCCCGGTCGTGCACGTAGGCCAGCGCGCTCAGCACCTGCGCGACCACGTCGTAGAGGTCGTCGAAGTCCATCCGCTGGGTCGCGCGGTAGAGGTCCTCGCCGTCGAGGACCTCGCAGGTGTAGTAGCTGCGTCCGTCGCGCTCGCGGCCGAAGTCGTAGACGCGCACGAGGTTCGGGTGGTCCAGCCGGGCCAGGAGGCGGAACTCGTGCATGAAGTAGTCGCGGTTGAGCTGCTCGTCCTTGAGCCGCTTGAGCGCGAGCGTGCGCTCCTCGAGCTCGTCCTCGACGAGGAACACCTCGGCCATGCCGCCTTCGCCCAGCTTGCGCTGGACCGTGTATCGATCGGCGATCTTGCTCTGCATCACTCGCATTCTAGGGCTCCGGTCCGGCCCGCGTTGGCTCAGCGCGTACGCCGGCTTGTGCTTGGCGCCACGTACCACTAGCCTGTCTCCGCCCAGGGAGGCGTGCGGGTGCCCATCTACTACGTCGGCGAAGATCAACACCGGGTGGATCACCCCCCGTTGTTCGCGGCGCGGGAGGGCAAGAAGCTGCTGACCTTCTCGGAGTCCTTCATTCAGGAGCTCCTGACCACCGCGGAAGACCGCGTCCCCGTGCACCTGGACGAGATCGCGGGCAAGCTCTCCAAGGAGTGCGCTCCGGCCTACCAGCTGCCCGACTTCCTCCTCCCGCCGAAGATCGTGCTCTACAACCCGGACAACCTGCGCGGGGTCCAGGCGTTGCCCTACTTCGTGGTCCTGGTCAACACCACCTTCTTCGGAATCCCGGCCGCGTACCTCAAATACACCTGCTTCGCCGAGATCGAAGACGAGCCGCCGCCCGCCAAGCCGGCTCGCCCACCGACCCGGGCGATCCGCCGCCCGCGCGGGCTGCGCCGCCCTCCCCCGGGCGCCCGCGGACGACGGGGTCCGCCCCGCGGACGCCACTCGGGCCCACGCCGGGGACCCCCGCGCCGGTGAACTTGTCCCGTCGCCTGGGAACTTGATCCATCCGTCCCCGTGCTCCGTCCGATATGATCGAATCTATTGGACTTGTAGCGCACCTCGGGTCGGTCTCGGGGTGGTGGACGGTGTATGGCTCCCACCTTCGACGAGGCGTTTTGCCGCTACGCGCTCGCTCGCGGATACGTGACCGAGGATTCGGTCCGCGAGTGCCGCGCGCTGCAGAAGCGGGAACGCAAGAAGGGCCGTAAGTCGTACATCGGGCAACTCTTGATTCAGCAGCGCCACCTCAGCTGCGAGGAGTTCCTCGAGATCGAGAACCACCTCGAGCAGAAGATCTACGAGTGCGCCCACTGCAAGAAGCGGCACGCGCGCAAGGAGCTGGGCAAGAACGGCAGCTTCCGCTGCAAGGGCTGCAACAAGAAGGTCGCCGTCGACGGGCCCGACGGGTTCTCCATGGCCGAGATCATCGCCAGCCGCGACCCGCGCGACCTGAGTATCTCGCTGGTCGCCCAGCAGAAGAAGACCAGCGCGCGGGTCCCCCGGCCGCGCTCGTCGACCCGCACTCGCGCGGAGCGGTCCGAGCGGATCAAGGGCAAGAAGGGCCGCACCCGCCGCATGATCCGCACCGCCCTCGACTTCGAGGTCCATGAGCTGGCGGGGCTCCAACGCTACGAGATCCTGGAGGAGCTCGGGCGCGGCGGCATGGGCGTGGTGTTCAAGGCGCGCCAGATCGAGATCGACCGCGTGTGCGCGCTGAAGGTGATCAAGGCAGGCGCCCTCGTCCCCGAGGTCCAGATCAACCGCTTCGTGCAGGAGGGCCGCAGCGCTGCGCGCCTGAACCACCCGAACATCGTCTCGGTCTACGACTGCGGGCGCTACCGCGACATGTTCTACATGGCCATGGAGTTCATTCCCGGCATGCCGCTCAACAAGCTGCTGCAGGAGAACGTCAAGCTCGAGGTCGACCGCGCGCTGGAGATCATGCGCGACGTGCTGGCGGCGATCCACTACGCCCACCAAAACGGCGTGATCCACCGTGACCTCAAGCCCGCGAACATTCTGATCGAGGCCGAGCGGGGGCGCGCGCGGCTGATCGACTTTGGCCTCGCCAAGGACGACGAGCAGGCCCTGGACCTGACCCGCGAAGGGCAGATCCTCGGCTCGCCGTTCTACCTCAGCCCCGAGCAGACCCGGGGCAAGAGCAAGGACGTCGACGGCCGGGCGGACGTGTTCGCGCTCGGGGTCGTGCTCTACGAGCTGCTCACCGGGACCCGGCCATTCCTCGGGCGCTCTGCGGCGGACGTCTACTCCAAGATCCTCCACAGCCGGCCCACCCCGCCCTCCGTGCTCGTCCCCGAGATCGACGAAGAGCTGCAGGAGATCCTCGAGCGGGCCATGGAGAAGGAGCCGCGGCACCGCTACCAGAGCGCCGAGGCCTTCGCCGACGCGTTGGAGGCCTACCGCGCGCGCCGCGCGGAGGGCCTCGTCGCCTCCGACGCTGCGTCGCGCCGGCGCAAGGCTCCCACCCGCGCCTCGGTGCGCGCCGCGCGCGCGACGTCGACTCGGGTCCGCTCGGTCACCGACCGCCGGGGAGCCCCACGCACGACTCAGATCCACGGCCCGCGCGGAGGGCTGATCGTGGGCTTCCTCGCCGTGGCCGCGGTGATCCT
>Ga0070727_10001381_pt1 | contig 25772 bp, 12 predicted proteins | sample tdAd472_FD_66722 | JGI IMG/M metagenome (GOLD analysis project Ga0070727, IMG submission 66722) | Marine sediment microbial communities from the Atlantic coast under amendment with organic carbon and nitrate - tdAd47.2 | ecosystem: Environmental > Aquatic > Marine > Coastal > Sediment | place...
AGGGCCGGCACCTCGAGTCGGTCCGCGCCAGCGAGCGCGCGCTGGAGCTGAACCCCGACGACGCCGTGGCCTGGCGCAACGTGGGCGCGAGCCTGCTCGGGCAGGGCCGGCACCTCGAGTCGGTCCGCGCCAGCGAGCGCGCGCTGGAGCTGAACCCCGAGGACGCCGTGGCCTGGTTCAACCTGGGGGTCGCCCAGGCGCACCGCCAGCGCTACGCCGAGTCGGCGCGCGCCTTCGACCGCGCGCTGGAGGTCGGCCCCCCGGAACCGTTGGCCTTCGTCAACCGGGGGATCGCCAAGCTGGGGCTGGAGCGGCCCGAGGAGGCGCTCGCCGACTTCGACCGGGCGGTGGCGCTGGAGCCGACGGCCTTCGGCTGGCGCAACCGGGGGCAGGCGCTGATCCTGTTGGGCCGCCCTCAGGAGGCCCTGCGCGACCTCGATCGCGCCCTGGCCCTCGACCCCCGGAACCCTGAGTCCTGGGCCAAGCGGGGCCAGTGCGCGACCCTGCTGGAGGACTACGAGGGCGCGATCGGCGCCTACGAGCGCGCGCTGGCGCTGAACCCCGACGACGTCGGGACCCGCGTGAACCGCGGGCGCTGCTTGACCCTGCTCGGGCGCTACGACGAGGCGCTGGCGGAGTTCGACCGGGTGCTGACCCTGGCCCCCGACGACGGGCAGGCCCACGTCTCGCGGGGCAACCTGTGGCTGCACAAGGGCGAGCTGCAGCGCGCCCTGGCGGACTACGAGCGCGCGATCGAGCTCGACGACAGCCTGCCGGTGGCGTTCTTCGGGCGGGCCGAGGTCCTTCGCCACACCGGGCAGCTGGAGGCGGCGATCGCGGACTACGGCCGCTGCCTGGCCCTCGACCCGAGCATGCTCTCCGCGCGCCGCGGGCGAGGCGAATGCCACGGGCGCCTGGAGCAGGAGCACGAGGCGCTGGCGGACTTCGACCGGATCCTCGACGCCGAGCCCGACGACGGGGCGATCTCCATCGAGCGGGGACTGATCCACGCCCGGCTGGGGCGCTACCCCGAAGCCCTGGCGGACTACGAGCGCGCCCTCGGGCAGGAGCTGCCCCCCCAGACCCTCGACCGCGCCCTGCGCCTGCGCGACCGGGCGCAGGGCATGCTGCTGCACGCGGCGCAGGCCGAGGTCGTGGGGGCGGAGGAGCGCGCCGAGGCGGAGGAGCTGGTGACGAAGGCCCTGGACCTGCAGGGGGAGGACCCCGCCGGCTCCCTGACCTTGCTCGAGCGCGCCCTCGAGCTCAGCCCGCGCTTCGCGCTGGCCTGGACCTACCGGGGCATGGCCTGCGCCAACCTCCGCCGCTGGGAGCAGGCGCTGACCAGCTACGACCGCGCGCTGGAGCTCCGCCCCGACTCCGCGCTGACGACGCTCAACCGCGCGATCGCCTGCGCGAACCTCGGCCGACACGAGGAGGCGCTCGTCGACTGCGACGCGGCGATCGCGCTCAACCCCTACGACGCGCTGGCTCACCTCAACCGCGGCGTCAGCCGGACCAAGCTCGGGCACTACCGCGAGGCGATCCCGGATTACGACCGGGCCCTGGAGCTCGACCCGAGCATGACCCTCGCCTGGCTCAATCGCGGGGTCTCCAAGGCTGTCCTCGGTCGGCTGGAGGAGGCGCTGACCGACTACGCCCGGGGGATCGAGCTCGACCCCCAGAGCGTCTCGGGCCACTTCAACCGCGCCCTCGCCCTGGACAAGCTGGGGCGGAACGAGGAGGCGATCGCGGCCTACGGTCGGGTGCTCGAGCTCGACCCGCGCAGCGGCGTGGCCCACGCCAACCGGGGCGCGCTGCTCAGCCGTCAGGGCCGCCCCCGCGCCGCGCTAGCCGACTTCGAGGCCGCCCTCGAGTGCGACCTCCGCCAGAGCAAACGTCAGCAGGTCACGGCCCTCCGCGATCGGGCCCGGGCCGCGCTGGAGGAGTAGCTCGGCCGGCGCCGGCGCGTGGACCGCGAGCTCGGCCGTCCAGCGGAGCGGGGGCAGCGACTCGCGCCGTCGGGGGAGGCACGCGGTCGCACACCGCCCGGGGAGTTACAGGTCTACCCGACGCAGGCGCAGCGCGTTGGTGATCACGGACACCGAGCTCGCGCTCATCGCGGCGCTGGCGATCATGGGGCTGAGCAGCAGCCCGAACAGCGGGTAGAGCACCCCGGCGGCGATCGGCACGCCGAGGGCGTTGTAGGCGAAGGCGAAGAACAGGTTCTGGCGAATGTTCTTCATCGTCGCCCTGCTCAGCCGGCGGGCGCGCACGATCCCGCGCAGGTCGCCCTTGACCAGGGTCACCCCCGCGCTCTCCATGGCCACGTCCGTCCCGGTCCCCATCGCGATCCCCACGTCGGCCTGGGCCAGGGCGGGGGCGTCGTTGACGCCGTCGCCCGCCATGGCGACCACGCGGCCCTCGGCCTGGAGCCGCTTGACCACCTGCCCCTTCTCCTCGGGCAAGACCTCGGCCTCGACCTCGTCCAGCCCGAGCTGCTTGGCCACGGCCTCGGCGGTGCCCCGGCTGTCGCCGGTCACCACCACGATCCGCAGCCCCTCCTCGCGCAGGAGCTGGATCGCCTCGGGGGTGCTGGCCTTGATCGGGTCCGCCACGCCGAGCAGCCCGGCCAGCCCCTCGTCGACCGCGAGGTAGACGACCGTCGCGCCGCGCTCGCGGAGTCCCTGGGCAGGACCGTCGAGGGCCTCGACCGACAGCCCGCGGTCTTCCATCAGGCGCCGGTTGCCGAGGGCCACCGCCCGGCCGTCGACGCGACCGTGGACGCCCTTGCCCGTCTCGGAGGCGAACTCGGCCGCGCTCCCGAGCGGGAGGTCCCGATCCTCCGCGGCCGCGACCACCGCGGCCGCGAGCGGGTGCTCGCTCCCGCGCTCGAGGCTCGCCGCGAGGCGGAGCAGCTCGTCCTCCTCCAGCTCGCCGTGCGTGACGACCTCCGTGACCTTGGGCTTGCCCTCGGTGAGCGTCCCGGTCTTGTCGATCAGCAACGTGTCGACGCGCTCCAGGACCTCGAGCGCCTCGGCGTTCTTGATCAGGACCCCCGCGCCGGCGCCGCGGCCCGTGCCGACCATGATCGACATCGGGGTCGCGAGGCCGAGCGCGCAGGGGCAGGCGACGATCAGCACGGCGACCCCGCTGAGGAGCGCGTAGCTGAACGCGGGCGAGGGGCCGACCAGGAGCCACACGACGAAGGCGCCGACGGCCACGGCCAGCACCGCCGGCACGAACCACGCAGCCACCAGGTCGGCGAGCCGCTGGATCGGGGCCCGGCTGCGCTGGGCCTCGCGGACCATGTCCACGATCTGAGCCAGCAGCGTCTCGGAGCCGACGCGCTCTGCCTGCATCACGAACCCTCCGGTCCCGTTGACGGTGCCTCCCGTCACGGGGTCGCCCGGGGCCTTCTTCACCGGCGCCGCCTCGCCGGTGACCATCGACTCGTCCACGGCCCCAGAGCCCTCGACCACGACGCCGTCGACGGGCACCTTCTCCCCGGGCCTGACCCGCAGACGGTCCCCCGCCACCACCTCCTCCAGCGGGACGTCCTGCTCGCCGCCGCCCTCGAGCAGCTTGCGCGCCGTGGGTGGCGCGAGGTCCAGCAGCGCGCGCATCGCGCCGGACGTCGCAGCGCGGGCGCGGAGCTCCAGCATTTGCCCGAGCAGGACCAGGGTGACGATGACGGCCGCCGCCTCGAAGTAGACGGGGACGACGCCGTGCTCCCGGAACGTGGGGGGGAAGAGGCCGGGGGCCAGGGTCGCCACCAGGCTGTAGACATAGGCCACCCCCGTGCCCAGCGCGATCAGCGTGAACATGTTGAGCTTGAGGGTCTTGACCGAGGCCCAGCCGCGCTGGAAGAAGGGCCAACCGCCCCAGAGGACGACAGGGGTCGCGAGCGCGAGCTGCAGCCACACCAGCACCTGGGACGAGACGCGCGCCTGCAGCGGCTGCCCGGGGATCATCTCGGACATGGCCACCAGGAACACCGGCAGCGTGAGGGCCGCGCTGATCCAGAACCGGCGGGTCATGCTCGCCAGCTCAGGGTCCTCCTCGTCCTCGCCGAGCTCCAGGGGCTCGAGGGCCATCCCGCAGATCGGGCACGACCCCGGCCCGTCTTGCACGACCTCCGGGTGCATGGGGCAGGTGTAGTGTCCAGCGGCGGCCTGCGCGCGACCCGCTGCGGGCGCGGGGGCCGTGCCCGAGGCCTCGTGACCCGCGCAGCCCCCGGCGCTCGCGGGCTTGACGTACGCCCCCGGGTCGTCCGCGAACTTCGCCCGACACGAGCTGCTGCAGAACCAGTAGTCCTGCCCTTCATGCACAATCTGCCCCGCGGCCTGGGACGGGTCGACGGCCATGCCGCACACCGGGTCGACGGGCCGCTGGGTGAGTGGCTCTTCGTCAGTCGAATCCACGACCTGCTCCTCTCGCCGGGGTGGGCGCGGCGCCTCCCCGGACCTCACCCTCGCGCGGGTCGGAGCGCACGTCCACCCCTGGTCCGCGCGTCGCGATCCCGACCTGGACGCTACTCCGGGGCCCCGTACTCGAACGCGGTCTCGAGCTTCCACACCGTGGCGGTGGCCTTCTCCAGCGGGTCCTCGACGGGGCCCGAGGAGGTGCCCTCGATGGCGTTGAGCCTCAGCAGGGTCGCGTCGCGGAGGACCACGCGCTGGTCTTCGAGGCGCAGGCAGTAGCTGCCCTCGATCACCGCCGGGGAGATCGCGGCCTTGGTCTCGCCCAGCTCGTCGCGCTCGCCGGGGATCACGCGCCGCGAGTAGACCTTGGCGCAGGTCTCCCCGTCCACGGGGAAGGTGCCGAGGTAGATCGACTCGACGAGCACGTGCTTGGTGAGGGTCTTCCCCGGGCGGGTGCCCGGGACCTTCAGGCTCCAGGTTCGCCGGGGGTAGGTCTTCTCTCCGGGGAGCAGCATGAACCGGGTCTGGGCGTCGCCGATCAGGTCGGGGTCGGTGAGCCGCTCCTGGACCTGGTCGAGGGCGTCGCCGACGAGGCCCTCCAGGGCTCGCGCCCGGCCCGCCTTGGCGTCGAGGACCTTGCGGATCTGGCCCGTGGGCTCGACGAGGAAGGTCAGCGGCACGTCGACCCAGCCCTGGCGGGCGTCGAGGGTCGCCTCGCCGCTGGTCTCGCCGCTCTCGGAGTCGAGGACCCGAGGCTCTGAGCCGTCCTCGCTGAGCTCGGCGTGCACGCTCAGCAGGCGCTGCTCGATCCGCGCCGAGCCGTTGGCTTCGACGCTCAGCACCGTGTAGCGGTAGCGCTCGACGCTCGTCAGCTGGCGCTGGGTCTTGCCCGTCGACGACGCGCTGCCCGCCTCGCGGCGGGCGCCCCCGCTGCGGGTCTCGAGGGTCTCACGCTGGGTCACCGCCCAGCTCTGCTCCGGGGCCCAGCGGTAGGTGAGGTCGGCCGAGGCGGTGTCGTCCACGCCCTGGCGGGCCGACTTGGGGACGTCCAGCTTGGGGACCTCGCGGGAGATCGCGGCGTGGGTCTGTTGCCAGCCGGGGAACCCGTCGACCTCGAGGGGCGTGGGCGGGGCGGTCTTGCAGCCGGCCAGCAGGATCCCCGTGAGCAGGATCGAGAGGAGCGGGGCCAGGCCGTAGGTCGTCGTGTGCTTCATGCAGCCGACGTTGTAGCAAGTCGCACCGCCAGCGGTCGCGCAGAACCCGGGGGCGCCTCCGTCGGCGCCGCGGGCGGCGGAGGCCGGCGAGGGTCCGGCGGGCGAGGCGCAGCTCGGCGCGCACGTGCCAGGGGAGGTGGCGATACGGGGTGGTGCGGTTGCGCTCGAACAGGCGGTGGCTGAGCTGCGCGATCCCGTAGTCGGCCAGCGGGGCGGCCGCGAGCAGCCAGCCGCTGCCCGCGGCGACCCCGCCCACGAGCAGCGACGCCGCCGAGGCCGTGGCGACCAGGTGCAGGACCTGGGTCGCGCGGCGGCTGTGCAGCGCCCGGTAGTGGGTCCAGAACGCCTCGAAGTCCGGGCTGCGGTAGGGGTCGCTCACGCGCAGCGGGCGAGGGCCCGCTCGAGGGCCGCGCAGGCGGCCCGGTTGCCCGGCGCCATCCGCTGGCGGGGGGCGCACTCGGTCTCGAGGAAGCGCGCCACGACGTCGGGGTCGAACTCGGCCGCGCGCAGACCGAGGCCCAGCGCGTCGAGGTAGGCGGCGTTGAGCTGCTGCTCGCCCTGCTGTTGGATCGGGATCGAGAGCACCGGCTTGCCCAGGCACACCGCCTCGGAGAGCGTGGTGTAGCCGCCGTTGCAGATCACGGCCCGCGCCGAGGCCAGGTCGCGCATGAAGCCCTCCTCGCTGAACGGGCGCAGCTCGACGTTGGGGGCGGGCGACGGCCGCGCGCCGAGGCCGTAGAGCACGAAGCGGTGCTCGCGCAGGGCGGCGAGGCTCGGCAGCAAGCGCGCGTCGCTGGTGCTCGTCTGGTAGACGAGCACGTGCTCGCCGCGCTCGACGGGCAGCGCGGCCAGCTCGGGGCGCACGATCGGGCCGACGAGGGTCGTGTTGTGCCCGCAGCCCGGGCGCGAGGGCGGGAAGTAGAACGAGCTGACCAGGTAGTGGCGGCAGCCGGGGAGCTTGGCCCGCACCGCGGCGCGGGCGAGGGTCAGGTCGGGGACCTCGAGCTGGGGCGCGTGCTGGAAGCGATCGAGCACGTGCTGGTGGTCGACGGAGATCACCGGGCGGCCTGTGAGCTTGCCGAACAGGTGCGCGAAGGAGTCGAAGTCGGTGAGGCACACCTCGGGGTCGAAGCGGGCGACCCGTCCGCCGTAGAGGCCCAGGTTGCGGGTGGCGATGGTCGGGACGCGGGTCAAGAGCTGCGACACGCTGCGCGGGATCGAGACCCGCCCCTTGCGGTAGCTGAGCGTGAGCCCCTCGATCCGGACCACGTCGCGGCAGCGGCGCGCGAGGTAGGTCGCCGCCCGCCCGGACGCCGCGACCAGCACCTCGTGCCCGTTGCGCTCGAGGTGTTCGATCAGCACGCGGCTGCGCATGGCGTGGCCCATGCCCTCGCCGGTGACTCCGTAGAGAATCCTCATGTCGACCTCCTTGGCGCGGGAGATCGCAAGGGCTGTGCCCGGCGCTAAAGGCTGTGGTCGCGAGCGTGGATCCGGCGAAGCGTCGGATCCTCAACGCAGAGCGTCAGCGGCGCAGGGCGCGCCACAGCCCCCGGCAGGCGAAGGCGCCGAGCAGCACGCAGGCGAGCAGCGGCCAGCGCGACCAGATCCGCGGGAACAGCCCACCGGCGTAGGCGAACAGGCCCAGCGCGGCGACCACGGCGCACACCGTCCCGATCAGGAGGTCGAAGGTCGCCTGGCTGTCGCTGGGCCGGTAGCGACCGTAGTCGAGGGTCGGGGGGGTCTCTCGAGGGCGTGGGTCGCGGAGGCGTTCCATGCCTCCAGCGTATCGCGGGTTCGTCGGTCTGGCTGCTTGGCTCAGCGCTCGAGGCACGGCTCGGCTGGCGTAGATCGACGCCCGGCTCCACGCTCGGGGTGTGCAGATCGGCGACTACGAGGTCGAGGGAGAGCTCGCCCGCGGCGGCATGGGCGTGGTCTACCGCGCGCGGGACACCCGCGACGGGCGGGGGGTCGTGCTCAAGCTCCTGCTCGTCGACGACGAGCGCAGCCGGCGCCGGCTGCGGCGCGAGGCGGCGGCCATGGCCCGGCTGGAGCACCCGAACCTGGTGCCGCTGCTCGACAGCGGCGAATACAAGGGCAACCCGTTCCTCGTGCTCCCCTACGTGGAGGGGGAGTCGCTGGAGGAGCGATTGGGGCGCGAGGGCGCGCTCCCGGTGCAGCAGGCGATCGAGATCGCGAGGCAGGTCGGGCTGGGGCTGCAGGCGGCGCACCGCGAGGGGCTGATCCACCGCGACGTGAAGCCGGCCAACGTGCTCCTCGACACCACCTGGAAGGGCGACGTGCGGCTGACCGACTTCGGGCTGGTCAAGGACCTCGACGCCGGCAAGTCCCAGACCCACAGCCTCTCGATCAAGGGCCGCTTCCTCGGCACCCCCGGCTACTGGCCCCCCGAGCAGGCGCAGGGGGAGCTCGAGCGGGTGGGCCCGGCCTCGGACGTCTACGGGCTGGGGGCGCTGCTCTACGCCCTGCTCACCGGGCAGCCCCCCCGCGACGCCGGCGGGCTCGTCGAGGCGCTGCTGGCGTTCGATCGACCGGTGCGGCGACCCTCCACGCTGCGCTCGGGGCTGCCGACGTGGCTGGAGGGGGTGGTCCTGGCGTGCCTCGCCGACGAGCCCGGCGCGCGCCCCGCCCTGGGCGAGGTCTTGCGCTCGCTGCAAGAGCGCGTGGACCCGAGCGCAGACGCCGCAGGGGAGGGGGTGCCGCGGCTGGCCAAGGCCGCGGTGGGCGCGGCCGTGCTGGCGCTGATCGCCCTGGTGGGGGTGCTCGCCGCGCGCAGCCGGGGCGCGGAGCCGATCGCGGGGGCTTCGTCCCGCGACGCGCCGCTCGAGGAGCCGAGGGAGCCCGTGAGCCCCCGCGCTGCCGCGCTGGACCTGGCCCAGGCCGCGCTGGCGCGGGGCGACTGGGAGGCGGCGCTGGTCGGGTTCGACGAGGCGTTGAGCGACGACCCCGACGACGCCGACGCGCTCGTCCGCCGCGCCGAGGTCCTGGGGCGGCTGGGGCGGGTCGAGGAGGCGCTGGTGGACTGTGGGCGGGCGATCGCCCTCGCCCCGCGCTCGGCCCTCGCCGTCGGGGTGCGCGCGGACCTGCTGCGGCGCCGTGGGCTCCACGTCCAGGCCCTCGAGGACTACGACCGGATGCTGGCGCTGGATCCGCAGAACGCCCTCGCCCGCTCCTGCCGCGGGGAGTGCCTGCTGTTCCTCGGCCGCTACGACGAGGCGCGGGAGGAGCTCCGCGTCGCGCTCGAGCTCGACCCCAGCGACGCGATCGGCTGGCGCAACTACGGGATCCTCCTCGACCACGCGGGAGAGGTTGGCCCCGCCCTCGACGCCTACGAGCGCGCGTTGGTGCTCGACGCGCAGGACGCGACGACCTGGGTCAACCGCGGGGTGTCCCTCTCCAGCCTGGGGCGTCATGAGGAGGCGATCACGAGCTGCAGCCGCGGCCTGAGCCTCGACCCGGGGCTGCTGCAGGGCTGGATCAACCGCGCCGCGAGCAAGGCCCGACTCTCGCGCTGGGAGGAGGCGCTGGAGGACCTCGATCGCGCGCTGGAGCTGGAGCCGCGGGTGGCGGACGCCTGGCGGCGTCGGGGCGAGTGCCACGCAGCCCTGGGGAGGGCGGCGCGGGCGGTGGAAGACTTCGACCGCGCGCTGGAGCTCGAGCCGCGGTCGGCCTACGCGCTCGTGAGGCGTGGGGAGTGCCGCTACTCCCTCGGCCAGCTCGCCGAGGCCGAGGCGGACTTCAACCGCGCGCTGGAGCTGCAGCCCAAGAACGCCGAGGTCTACGGCAAGCGCGGGGTCGTGCGCCTCGACCAGCGGCGCTACGTCGACGCGCTGGCGGACTTCGAGCGCGCCCTGGAGCTCGACCCCTCCGATCTCCGCGTGCTGGGGAACCGGGGGTTGGCCCTGGCCAACTCCGGGCGCTCCGCGGAGGCGATCGCCGACTTCGACCGGCTGCTCGAGCAGAACCCCGAGTTCCCTGGGGGCTACGTGCTGCGGGCCAACGCCCGGATCCTCGCGGGGGACGCCGAGCAGGCCCTCGCCGACTGCGAGCGAGCCCTGGAGCTCGACCCTCGCTCGGCCAACGCCCACCTCTCGCGGGGCAGCGCCAAGCGAAGGCTCGGGCGCGACGAGGAGGCGCTGGAGGACCTCGACCGGGCGCTGGAGCTCGACCCGGCGTTGGCCCAGGCCTACGTGACGCGTGGGGACTGCTACACCAGCCTGGAGCGCTTCGCCGAGGCGATCGAAGACTACGACCGGGCGCTGGAGCTCGAGCCGCAGGACGCGTTGGCCCTCGCCAACCGCGGGGTGTGCAAGGCGGCGCTCGGCCGCCACGCCGAGGCGATCGAAGACTACGACCGCGCCCTCGCCGCGGGGCTCGGGCCGCGGGGGGCCGACCAGGTGATCGGCTCGCGGGCCGAGGCCCTGGGCCGGGTCCAGCACTCCACCGTCGAGGGCCTCAGCCCGGCGCAGCGGGCCGAGGCCGAGGCCCGCGTCGACGCCGGGGTGGCCAAGGCCAAGGCCGGGCGGCACCGGGAAGCGATCGAGGACTACGACCGCGCGCTGGAGATCAGCCCTCGCTTCGCCCTCGCCTACCTCAACCGGGGGATCAGCCTCGGGGGCCTGGGGCGGCACGAGGACGCGCTCGTGGACACCGCGCGCGCCCTCGAGCTCAACCCCCAGAGCGCCCAGGCGTGGTTCTCTCGCGGGATCTCGCTCTCCCACCTCGGGCGAAACCGCGAGGCGCTCCCGGCCTTCGACCGCGCGCTGGAGCTGAACCCCTACCACGACCTGGCCCACATGAACCGCGGCGCGAGCAAGGCCAAGCTGCAGGACATCGAGGGCGCCCTGCGAGACTACGCGCGGGCGCTGGAGCTGAACCCGGAGATGTTCAGCGCCTGGGTCAACCGCGGCGTCGCGCGCGCGCGCCAGGGGGACTACGCCGGGGCGGTCGAGGACTACACCCACGCGATCGAGATCCACGGGGAGAAGCCCGTCGCTTACTTCAACCGCGCGCTGAGCCTCACCCAGCTCGGGCGAGACCGCGAGGCGATCGCGGACTTCGATCGGGCCATCGAGCTCGACCCGCAGCACGGCCAGGCCTACGTGAACCGCGGGCTGTGCAAATCACGCCAGCAGCGCTACCGCGAGGCGCTGGCGGACTTCGACGCGGCCCTCGAGCGCGAGCTCCCCGAGCGCCTGGTCGAGGCCACCGAGGCCTACCGGCGGCAGGCGCGGGAGCTGGCAAAGGGGGAGGAGCCCGGAAAGTAGGGGTGGCCAGGCGCGCGCCTAACGGGAGTAGGTGACCGACCGACGAGCAACGCAGCCAGGGACGACGAAGACCGGCGAGGCGACCGCTCAGAATCGTGAACGCTCGCTTAGCGCAGGTACTGGATCTGCACCGCCGGCAGGTAGCCCTGCTTACCGTCGAACTCGACCGGGACGAAGCCGCCCTCCGCCGGGCCGGTGGCGAACACCGCGCCGCCCTCGGCGACGGCGCCCAGCTCCTCCGAGCCTTGCGCAGCCTGGCTCAGCACGCGGCCCTCGCTCTTGAGGAAGACCACGGCCGGGTAGTCGGGGAGCACGTCCACGAGCCCGTCGGTGCCCTCGCCCTCGGCGGCCTCGTCGCCCTCCCCGTCGGAGGGCAGGCGGGGCACGTCGGGCAGGCTCTCGGGCCCGGCGGCGTCGCTCATGTCGACCTGGCCCTTGTCGCTGATCAGCTGCTGATCCTTGACGAGGGTCCGGCCCACGAGATCACGCACGGTCTTGATCACCTCGGCCAGCTCCTCGCGCTGGGTGCCGCGGAGGGACGCCTCGATCTGCTCGAGGATCAGGCTCTCGTCGCCGTAGCTCTCGAGGCGGTTCTTGCTCGGCGTGCCGAGCGCCTCCTCGAAGCGGCGGACCTCCTGGGGGCGGGCCATGTTGCTGAAGGCCGTCCCTGCGGCGGGCGCCGTGAGCGCCGTCAGCGCCGAGCCTTGGAGCCTGGGCGTGATCGGGGTGCCGCGCTTGTTGGCGTGGTAGACGTCGTGCAGGCCCTCCTCGCGGCGCTCGTTGAAGGTCTGCAGGTAGCCGTTCATGGTCTCGCTCAGCTCGGCCTCGTCCTGGGCCACGAGGTGCGCGGCGTAGCCCTCGAGGCTCCCGTGGTCGGCGAGGATCTTGGCCTTCAGCCGCGGCAGTCGGCCGATGCGGGTGATCGCCTCGCGCCGGTTGTCCTCGGCCTCCTTGGCCTTCTCGGCCATGCCCTCGGCGCGCTGCGCGAGCCACATCTCCTCGGCCTGGATCGGGGCGTAGAGGAAGTTGCGCCAGGCGCCGTAGGTCTCGTGGTAGTCGCGAGCCGCGGCCTCCACCGACTCGGGGGTCGCGTTGGGGTCGCGCGTGGCGGCGAGCAGGCGCTCCCCGCTCTCACGGAGGGCCTTCTTGGCGGCGCGCTCGTCGAGGTAGTGGTGCACCACTTCCTCGATCTCCTCGGCGATGATCAACACCACGCCCAGCTCGACGGCGGTGTAGACCCAGCCGCCGAAGCGGGCCAGCTTGCCCACCCGGGCCAGCTTGCCGGCGCTCTGCGCCTCCTTGATCGTCATCAGCCCGCGGATCTTCTTGCCGCCGCTGACGGCGCCCTTGACGAGGGCGCTGGAGAGGCCCAGCGAGCCGAGGGTGATCGTGAACGACTTCCACTCGAAGGTGCCCTCGACGATCATCGGCAACGCGATACCGGCGCCGAGCACGAGGCTGGTCTTGAGCAGCGAGTTGACGAACTTCGGCTTCACGTGGCGCTGCAGCGACTTGACGTAGGCCACCTCGCCAATGCGCGCGCCGGCGACGAACAGGCCGTAGTGCTTGTAGAAGTCGGTGGAGGCGAGGTAGTCGAAGAACTCCTCCATCTGGTGCTTGTCGCCGGTGGCGACGAGGGTCGCGACCTCCTTGAAGAACAGCGCGAGGGCGAAGTGCGCGCCGCCCTTGATCTCACCCACGGTGCGGGCGCGGGCCACCTGGCCCCAGCGCACGGTGCCGTTGGCGCGGCGGTATTGGGAGAAGGGGTCGGCCTCGGCCTTGCCCTCGGCGGCGGACTCCAGCGCGTTCACCCGGGCCCGGACCCGGCCGTAGCGGACCAGGTTCTTCATGCGATACAGCGCGTTGGAGACCCGGCTCGAGCCCAGCGGCTTGTCGAAGGCGGCGAGGGTCTCGCGGATCTCCGCGCGGGTGAACTTGCCCGAGCTCTCACCGACGGCGGAGTCGCGGGCGATCCGCAGGCCCTCGATATCGGCGGGGCGCTCGACCTTGACGCCGCCCACGTGGGAGAGCTCGTGGCCGAGGATCAGCGCCAGCCCGCGGATCGCGAAGCGGGTCTTGTTCTGGCCGGCCGGAGCGCGGTTCTGCAGCTCGTTCCAGAGCCCGACCGAGACGCGGACGGTCTTGCCGTCGATGACCTCGGCGAGCACGTCGTTGGAGCGCACGATCTCGAGCTCGGCGTTCCGCAGCGCCTCGCGCCCGCTCTCGAACACGGCGCGGTCGGCGCCCTCGGCGAGGGCGTAGAGCCGGGCCTCCCAGCGAGCCAGCGCGCTGGAGCGCACCGCGTTGAAGGTCGAGCGGATCGACTCGGCGGTGCCGCGCTCGACCTCGGGGCTCGAAGTCGAGCCCTCACGGGCGCGGCGGTTCGAGAAGCCCTCGCCCTCGCCGGTGAGCGCCTCGGTGATCCCGCGGCGAGCCTCGCTCTCGCGGACCTCGGCGTCCACGAGCTCGGTGGGCAGGTCCTTGGCGAAGCGGATCTCACCCGGGCGAGCCTCGGGGATCAGCGAGCGCAGCAGGCCCTCGGCCAGCTCGTTCTCCAGCGCCCACTTCTTCACCTTGTAGCGCAGCTGCTTGCTGACCTCCTGGGCGTCGAACTTGGGGGCGTTGCCGATCTTCTCGCGCAGGTCCACCAGCTCGCGGGCCTGGGTGTCCGAGAAGCCGCGGCGGGTCAGCTCTTCGACGGTCGCGGTCTCCACGTTCAGCGGCTTGGCGCCCTCGAGCACCCGGTTGGCCTCGGTCTTGGTCAGGCCCAGCTTGCGCAGCTCCTCGACGCTGTCGACGCCGCGGCTGTCGCGGCGCGCGATCAGGCGCCGGGCCACGCGCTCGGGCAGCTGGAAGCGCGGGCCGGTCAGCTCCTCGAGGGTCACGGTCTTCACGTCGATCGCCGGCGCGTAGAGCCGGATCTTCTCGATCACGGCGTCGCTGACGACCCCGGCCTCGCGCAGCTTGCGGAGGTCGCTGTCGAGGTCGTAGGCGGTGAACCGGTTCGCCTCGCGGTAGTTGACCAGCTTGCGGGCGATCTCCTCGCCGAAGGCGCGCTCCAGCTCGTGCTGCGGGCTCGAGCGGCGCACCTTGGCGCGGGTGTAGACCTCGCGCCCGCGCTGCTCGCCGAGCAGCTCCTGCAGCGACTCCAGCGACTCCACGTCGGCGACCTGGGTCACGCGCACGACCTGCTTGGCGCGCTCGAGGGAGACGTTCGCCTTCTCGGCGAGCTCGGCGGCGCTGAGGGTCTTGAGGTCGTTGAGGGTCGCGCTCGAGTTCTGCAGCGCGCGCATGGTGCTGAGGTCCACGCCGTGCTCGATCAGCTGCGTGTAGCGGGTGATCTCGATCGCGGTCCGCGCGGTCTCGAGGAGCTTGGCCTCCTCCGCGGTCAGGCCCAGCTCGGCCGGGGCCTCGCTGACCCGCAGCGCGTCGCCGTCGCCGAGGAGGGGGAAGATCCGCTCGGCCTCGGCCTGGCTCAGCCCGGCGCGCTGCAGCTCGCGGGCGCTGTTCAGGTCGTGGGCGTCGCGGAAGCGCACGATCTTGCGCGCGGTCGCGGGGGCGATGTTCAGCCGGCGGGCGAGCTCGGCGATGGACGTGCTCTCGCTGCCGAGGGTCACGCCCTTGGCGCGGTCGGTGAGGGTCTCGAGCTTGTCGCCGTGACCGATCGCCTCGAGGGCCTCGGCGAAGCTCATGCCGTCGCGGAGCAGCACCAGCTTCTTGGCCTTGGCGGGGGTGATCCCGAAGCGCTCGGCGAGGGCCTCCGGCGAGGCCTCGGCGACGTTGGTCCCGGCGACGGCGACCACGCGCTCGAGGGCGGCGCGGTCGAGGCCGGTGCGAGCCTCGAGCTCGGCGTAGCTGGCCTTGCGCGGGTCGACCTCGGTCATCAGGCCGGCCAGGCGCCTGGCCTCGGCCTCGCTGAAGCCGCCCTCGACCAGCGACTCGGCGGTCAGCGGCTGGGTGTCGCGCAGGCGCACGACCTCCTTGGCCTCGACCTCGGTCAAGCCGAAGCGCACGAGGCTCTCGGGGGTCGCGGCCTCGAGGGTCACGCTCTCCACGGCGGCGCGGCCCGAGAGCTCGCGCACCCGGCGCGCGCCGCGAATCACCTTGGCTTCGCGCAGCTTCTGGAACAGCGCCTCCCAGGCCTCAGGGGTCGTGGGCTGGCTGAGGGCGTTGGCCCGGGCGTAGCGCACCAGGCGCTCGGCGTCGCGCGGGTGCAGCCCGCGCTCGACGAGCTTGTCGACGGTGGCCTCTTGCAGGTCGAGCGCCTTGCTCTTCTCGAACAGCTCGCTGCCGCGGCTGCGGTCGCCGAGCACCTCGGAGAGCAGCTCGGGGGTGAACTCGCTGATCCCGCTGCGGAAGCGCAGGATTCGCTCGGCGTCGGCCTGGGAGATCCCGCCGCGCTGGACGAGCTCCTCGGCGCTGAGGGTGTTCAGCTGGCGCTTGTTGATCTCGCGGCTGTTGCGCAGCGCCTCGATCGCCTCGGCTTCGAGGCCGGCCCTGCTCAGGTCGTCGTAGGTGCGGAAGTACTGCGCGTTGCGCGACTGGACGACCTTGGCCGCCTCCTCGGCGGACATGCCCAGCTCGACGAGCTCGGCCTGGCTGGCGGACGTGAGGTCGACGGTGCGGGTCGCCGCCTCCATCAGCAGCTCGACGCCGGCCTCGCTGACGCCGGCCTTGCGCATCGCCTCCTCGGAGGTGACCTCGTGGGCGTCGCGGTAGGCGAGCAGGCGCTCGGTCTCGGTGGGGGTCAGCCCCAGCCGCCGGTGGAGCTCCTGGCCCTCGACGGCGTTCACGTCGAGCACGCCCGAGCGGTCGATGGCCGCCAGCAGCCTGGCCTCCTCGACGCCGGCGCGCTCGAGGGCGTCGGTGATGTCCACGGCCTGCGCGTGGGCGCGCAGCTTGGCGACGCCTTCGGCGTCGAGGCCGAGGCGCTCGCCGAGCACGCGGTCGGTGGACTCGAGCTCGATCTCCGCCAGGCGCGAGACCTTCTCGGGGTCGCCGCTGGCGACCATCCGCAGGATGTTGTCCATGCCCAGGGTCCCGCCGCGCAGCTCACGGGCGGTGACCAGCTTCTCGGCCAGCTCGGTGTCGAGGCCCATGGTGCGCTCGAAGCCCTCGGGGGAGAGCACGTCGAGGTCGACGCCGTAGTGGCCGTTCATGACCTTGTTGAGCGTGAAGCGCAGGCTGCGGGCGTAGTCCTGCTGGCGGAAGTAGAGGTCGCGCCGCAGGTAGGGGTCGAGGGCCTGGTCCATGTGCCACGACTGCAGCGGGGTCGCGACGTTGAGCTGGGTCGCCGAGAGGCGCGAGCCCGAGTCGCTGGCCTTGAGGTAGTCGTGCTGCAGGCGGTCGTAGACCTTGCGCTCGGTGGGGGTCAGCGTCTTGCCCTCGACCTCGCGCACGTAGTCTTCCATGAACTCGGTGAAGTTCACCGCGTTCTCGCCCTTGGTGTTGCCGCGGTAGAGGTTGTCGGTGTGCTTCCACTCGCCGAAGTTGCCGGTGACGAGGCCGTTGCTGATCAGCTTGGCGAGGAGCTCGATGTCGTCGACCCACTTGGTGAGGCCGCGGATCTCGACGTCGATGTAGTTCTCGCTGCGGCTGACCTGGGTGCGGATCGTGGCCCGGCTCGAGCTCTGCAGCTTGGCCAGGTTCTCCACGTGACCGGGGCTCATCCGCGCGTTCGACCAGGACTTGACGCCGATCATGGTCTTCAGTCGGCGGGCGCGCTGCAGCCACACCCAGTCGGAGGCGCGCTCGATGAAGTCGGCGAACTGGCTGCCGCGCTGCTCGAGCATCTCCCAGTCGGGGCCGTTGTCGCGCATGTGCAGGTGGAAGCCCTTGCCCGAGGCGCCGGCGAGCTTCTTGGCCTCGCGCATGGCGCGCATGGCCTCCTCCAGGTTGTCGAAGACCTTGGAGTGGATCTCCCAGTTGCCCGTGCCCTCGGTGTACCAGTAGGGGTCCAGCCACCAGAGCCGGGTGTCCGGCTCGAAGTAGCTGTCGACGGTGCTCGGGCGGTCGCCGACGGTCGAGCGGTAGTAGGCCTTCTTCTCCGCGACGGTCTTGGAGTCCCAGTTCGCGCGGGCCTCGCCGTCGGTGGGGACCATGATCTTGACCACGTCGGAGCCGCGGCCCTCGTACTCGAAGCCGTAGGTGAAGGGCTTGCCGTTGTGGATCAGCTTGGCGTCGGTCAGCTGACCGAGGACCTCGGTGATCCCCGTGCGGCTGGGGAGCACCTCACGCACGAAGGTCCGGTCGAGGTATTCGGTGTAGTTGGCCGGGTCGAGGCCCATGGTGCGCAGCATTTCAGCGGCGGCGGTCTTGGCCTCGGCGGGGTCCTTGGGGGTGTTGTAGACGACCATGTCCGCGCCCTCGGGGGCCGCGGAGCGCGGGCGATACCGGAAGGTCTCGCCGCGCTCGGCCATCATCTCGGCCTGGCGGACCATCGCGCGGTAGATCTCGGCCTGCAGCTCGTGGGCGGCAGGGTTCTTGAACACGTCGAGGTCGAACATGCGGAACTCGACCACGCCGGCCTTGCCGTTGTGCAGCTCGTTGATCTGCAGCACCTTGGCCAGGTTCAGCGAGCGGTACTTCCAGAGCTTGGTCCAATCGCCTTCGCCGCGGACCTCGGCCTCGTGCAGCTGGGCCTCACGGGCCTCGCGCTGGCGGAACAGCTCCTCGAGCTTCTCGCGGGTGCGCTCCTCGGCGGGGAGCGCGTCGATCTCGCGCAGCAGCTCCTCGTGGTCGACCGCGATGGAGCGGGCGAAGCGGTTGTTGGGGCCGCCGCCGCGCACGGGACGGAACATACGGCGCAGCAGCGGCTCGTAGCTCTCGTGCATCAGGATCAGGTTCGCCAGCGCCTGGGCGTTGTTGCCGCGGACCAGGCTGCGCCCGTCGAGGTTCAGGTGCACGCCGGACTTGAGGCCCTCCTTGACCAGGCCCGAGGCGGCGATCTTGTCGATCAACTGGCGCAGGTCCTTGGGGTCGTCGAGGGGCGGGGTGACCATTTCGTAGCCGTCGAGGCCCGTCGACTGCACGTATTCGGGCTCGATCTTCCAGTTCCGCCCCTTGGCGTCGGTCCACTCGGCGCGGAACAGCGGGCGCTCACCGGTGGGGAACTTCTCCAGGTTCCCGGTCTCCTTCATGAAGTCGACGCGGCGAATCTCGCTGGCGTTGCCGCCGTAGTGCTCGACCACGACGCGCATCAAGCGCTCGTAGTTCTCCCAGGGCATCTGCTCGAAGTCGATGATCCGGTCGTGCTTGCCGGCGAACTCGAACTCGAAGCCGAACAGGCGTTCGTTGGTGGGCGGGGGGAGGTCCAGGGGCTCTTGGGCCCGAGCCAGGCCCGCGACCAGGGCCAGAACCAATGCAGCAATTGAGTAGCGCTCGAGCACTCGAATCCTCCTCGTCCGGGCCCACTGAGAGCAACGGGCGCTCCAACGGTGAAAAGAGCTAAACCGAAGCTTCACAAAGGCCGAAAAGAGTGAAAAGTAGCGGGCGGGACCTTACTGAGACGGAACTGACCGTCGACGAACCCGGGTTCGGTTCACGTCCACTCTGCAACACTCTCGCCGTAAGTTACTTCGTGGAATGGGCATACGCAACAAGGACCGGAAGCTTCCGCTTCCGGCCCTCGTGGCGACGGTCGAGTGAGGTTCCAGCCTAGCGCTTCCATTCGCCGAGGGTCGCCTCGATGGTCAGGTCCTGCGCGCCGCGCTTGCCGATGAGCGTCAGCTTGGTGCCGGGCTTGGCCTTGCCCAGGACGGCGATGAAGTCGCCGGTCTTCTTGACCAACCGTCGGCGGCCGTCGACCTCGAGGGCGGTGATCACGTCGCCCGCCTCGAGCCCAGCCTTGGCCGCGGGGCCGTCGGCGGTGACGCTCGCGATCCCGACGCCGTCTTCGTGGGCCTCGATCCGCACGCCGAGGTAGCCGCCGCGGATGTTCCGCGGGGTGACCATGTTCGACTCGATCTCGACCGAGATCGTGTGTCGCGCGTCCCCGCGCTTGACGACCAGCTCCACCGTGGACCCGGCCGGGAAGGTGCCCAGGATCCCGCGCAGGCGGGCGGCGCTGTGCACCTCGCGGCCGTCGGCCTCGAGGACCACGTCGCCCTCGCGCAGCCCGGCGCCCCAGGCGCGGGACGAGTTGTTGAGTCGCTGCACCAGGCAGCCCGCGCCGCCGCCCGGGGCGTCCCCGATGCGCACGCCCTTGAGGGTGCCGTGGTCGACGCGTCCGTCCTTGCGGAAGGCTGGAATGAAGGTCCGGATCTGGTTGGAGGGGATCGCGTAGCCGATCCCCGAGTTGGCCCGGTTGCCCCAGCGGAAGTTGATCTTGCCGTTGATCCCGATCACCTCGCCGTCGAAGTTGATCAGCGGGCCGCCGGAGTTGCCGGGGTTGATCGCGGTGTCGGTCTGGATCGCGTCGGAGTAGCCGCCCTGGAAGCGGTGGACCGCGCTCACGATCCCCATCGTCACGTGCGGGCTCCCGTCCTTGCTGAAGCCGAAGGGGTTGCCCAGCGCGATCACCGGGTCGCCGACCTCGACCGAGTCGGAGTCGCCGAGGGGCGCGTAGGGGAACGGCCCCTCGCCCTGGATCTTGAGCAGCGAGATGTCGCCGCCCTCGTCGGTGCCGACCATCTTCGCGGTCATCAGCTTCCCGCCGTGGCCAATGATCTGCCACGTCTCGCCGATCTTGCGCCCGCCGGCGACGTGGTGGTTGGTGAGCACGTCGCCCTCGGGCGAGACGATCACGCCCGAGCCGCCGCCGATGGCGACGAAGGCCGGGCTGACGGCCTCGGTCAAGGCGATCAGGTCCTCCTGGAGCGCCAGGGCGCGGGCGACGGCGTCGTCGTCGGCGTGGGCCAGGAGAGGGCAGGCGGCCAGAGCGGCCGCGATCAGCAGAGTGCGCATCAGTCTTGTTCCTCTCGGCTACCGAGCTTGACGGTCATGTCCATGGTCTCGCCGTCGCGGACGATCGTGATCATGATCTCTTGACCGATCTTGAGGCTGAGGATCTCCTCCCGCAGCTCGAGGAAGTTCTTCACCTCGACCTGGTTGAAGATCTTGATCCAGTCGCCGGCCTTGAGCCCGCTCTTGCTCGCGGACGAGTTGGGCACCACGCGACCGATCCGGATCCCGTGCTCGCCGCCGTTGAAGGTCTCCGGATCCGCGGAGATCCCGAGGAAGGGCAGCTTGCGCTTGGGCACGTCCTTGCCCGACTTGAGCAGCTCGAGCTTGGGCTTGAGGTCCGCGAAGGAGCAGGCGAAGCCGACCCCCGAGTTCTGCCCCTGGCGGGCGCGGTGGCCGTGCTGGGTGGAGATCCCGGTGGCGCGACCGTCGAGGCCGACGAGCACCGCGCCGGTGTTGACGTAGTTGGTGCGCGCGGAGTGCGCGAAGGCGTCGCCGCCGAAGCGCTCGAGCCCGCTCACGATCCCCCGGGTTACGTAGGGCGTCAGCGCCCTGCTGCGCGCCACGAGGATGACGAACTCACCGACCCGCGGCTCGTCGTCGCGCATCTCCAGCGCGGGGCCGACGGGCTCCTCGGTCTGGAGCAGGGTCACGCCGAGGTTGTGCTCGGTGCCCAGCCGCGAAGCGTGGACCTCGCGCCCGTCCGCGGTGTGGACGGTGATCTCGCCCTCGCCCTCCACGTTGTAGGTCGAGGTCGCCAGGAGCTGCGGCCCGATCACGACCGCCGAGCAGGGGCCCTCCGGGCGGGTGAAGTAGCGCAGGTCGTAGGGCATGACCACGCCCAGGAGTTGCCGCTCGGGGGCGGTCAGCTCCCGCGGGCCGTAGTTGGTCCGCTCGACCTCGAGGCTCACGACCGAGGCCTGGACTTGCTGCACCACGTGCTGGGTCGCGGTGTCGAGGGCCTCGAGGGGCGAGTCCGGGGCGGCGAGGGCGGGCAACGCCGCCAGCGCCAGCCAGGCGATCGCAGGGGTTCGCGCACGCATGAGCTAGTCCTCTCGCTTGCCGAGGGTCACCCGGACTTCGTTCTTCCAGCCGTCACGGGTCACCACGAGCACCACGACGTCACCGGCGTAGCGGCCCTCCATGGCCTTGACGAATTGCTCCACGGACTTCACCTCCCGCTTGTCGACGGTGAGGATCACGTCGCCGCTGCGCAGCCCGGACTTCTCGGCGGGGCTGTTGGCGGAGAGCTCGACGACCTTCAGCGCGCCCTCGGCGTCGTCGAGGGCCACGCCCAGGTAGGGCGGCTGCTTGTCCGCGGGCTTGTAGGTCGGCGCCGTGCTGGGCTTGGCCCGCGGCTCGGGGGTCTCCTCCTCGATCTGCGGGGTGCCGAGGACCACCTCGAGGGTGGTCTTCGAGCCAGCGCGCTCGACCTGGATCCGGACCCGATCGCCGGGGCCGTATTGGGAGAGCGCCTGCATCAGGTCGCCGCTGTCCTCGATGGTCAGCTTCCCGACCCGGGTCAGCACGTCGCCGTTCTGCAGGCCGCCCCTGGCGGCGGGGCTCTCGGGCTGCACGCCGTTGATCACCGGGCGCGACTCCTCGGCCGAGGGCCGGCGGAGCATGATCCCCAGGAAGCCGCGCGGGCGGTTGGGGGTCGCAGGCGGGACGTCGCTCTCCGGCGCGGCGGACGCCCCGGGGCGCTGGGCGAGGGTCACGTCGACGCTCTTGTTCCAGCCGTCGCGCTCGACGGTCAGCGCCAGGGTCTGGCTGGCCTGGGCCCGCTCGAGCACGCGAATGAACGCCGCGCTGCTGTCGGTGGCCTTGCCGTCGCAGCGCACGACGTAGTCACCGGGGCGGAGCCCGGCGCTGGCCGCTGGCGAGTCGGGCGCGACCTCTTCGATCAGCGCGCCCTTGCCGGCGGGGGTGTCCTTGTTGAGCCACACGCCGAGGAAACCTCCGGCGAGCGCGGGGGCGCTGGCCAGGAGGGCCAACGCGATCAGGTTTCGAATCATGGTCGTTCTCCTCGCCGGGTGCTTACTTGGAGCCCAGGCGAACGCTGAGGGTCTTGGTCCAGCCGTCGCGCGAGACTTCGAGCTCGACGGTGTCGCCGGGTTGCTTCCCGGTCAGTGCTTCTGCGAGTGCGTCGAGGCTGCTCAGCGGCTTCTTGCCGAAGCGCAGCAGCATGTCACCGGACTTGACGCCGTTGGCCGCGAGGGGGCCTTGCGGGTCGACCTCGACCACCTTCAGGCCGCCCTGGCCCACGTCGAGCTTGGCGCCGAGGTAGGGGCGCTTGCCCGCGCCGCCGAGGTCCGCCTCGGGGGCTTGCTCGGGGCGCTGACCGAGGGTCACGCGGACGAGCTCCTCGCGCTCTCCGCGCTTGACGCGCAAGATCAGGTTGGACTTGGGGGCGAGGGTCGCGAGCAGCTCGACCAGGGCGTCGGTGTTCGAGATCCGCTGGCCGTTGGCCATCACGATCCGGTCGCCAGCCTCGAGGCCCGCGGCCTGGGCCGGGGAGCCCTTGCTGACGGCGTCGAGCAGCGCACCACCCGTCCCGCCGCCGGGGGTCATCCACACGCCGAAGTAGCCGCGCTTCTCGACGGGGAGGGCCTTGGTCACGCTCGGGGCGGCGCCGCCGCCGAAGTCCAGGGTCACGTCACGCGACCAGCCGCCGCGCTCGAGGGTCAGCTTCGCCTGCTTGGCGTCGGCGAGGGCCTGCACCGCGCTGGCGAGGTCGTTCATGCTGCTGACCGAGGTCGCGCCGAGCTTCTTGATCACGTCACCGGCGCGGAGACCGGCGCGGCCCGAGGCCGAGTCCGGGTCGACCGCGACCACGACCACCGCGCCGTCCTTCTCGGCCACCTCGACGCCCAGTCGCGGGCCCTGCTTGGCCTGGGGCTGGGGCTGGGGCTGCGGCTGCGGCTGCGGGCGAGGTTGCGGCTGGGGCGGGCGCTGAGCGACCGCGGGCGGGGGCGGGAGGGGGGCGCCTTCGCCGAGGACCAGGCTCAAGGCCAAGGTCCGGGTGTCGCTCTTGCCGCCGGCCTGGTGGATCTTGCCCCCGCGGCGGAGGGACAGGCGCACCGGGCAACCGGGCGTCAGCTGGGCCAGCTGGGCGCTGACGTCGGCCGGGTCGTGGATCGCGGTTCCGTCGAAGCGGACCAGGCGATCGCCGACCTCGAGGCCAGCCTCCTGGGCCGGGGAGCCGGGCTCGACCGCGACGACCTTCAGCCCGCCCTGGGCTTCGCCGCCGGTGTGCTCGAGCTGCACGCCCATCCGCGGGGCGCGCAGCGGCTTGCCCTGGACGATCGCCTCGAAGCTGGCGCGGACCTGGTTGCTCGGGACCGCGCAGCCGAGGAAGCGGCGCTCGGAGTAGACCGGGATCACGACCCCGATCGCCTTGCCCGAGCGGTCGAGCAGCGGGCCGCCGAAGCTGCCCGGGTTGACCGCGGCGTCGGTCTCGATGGCGAAGCCGCCGAAGACCGCCGCGTCGCGCATGCGGCCGAGGGTGGTCACCGTGCCGCGCGAGAGCGCGGGGACGCCGTCGATCCCGATCGAATCGTAGGCGTTGCCCGAGCTGAACACGGTCTCGCCGGCGTGCAGCCGCGACGAGTCGCCGAGCTCGATCACGTCGAGGTGCCCCATGCGCTTGGTGAGCGAGGCGACGTCCTGCAGCTTGAGCACGCCGATCCCGCAGCGGAGGTCGAAGCCGAGCACGTCGGCCTTGGCGCGGATCCCCTTGTGGAACACGAGGTCCACGGTCTTGCGCCCGGCGACGTAGCCCGAGTAGGTGAGCATCGTGCCGTCCTCGGAGACGCAGAAGGCAGTCCCCCGGACGCGCGCGTCCAGGGCCAGCTTCGTGCGGAAGGCCCGGGTGGGGTTGGCGAGGACCGCCGCGACCCCGCGGTCGGTGTTCTCACCCATGGCCTGCAGCTCACGGCCGAAGGCTGCGCGGGCCTCCTGGCCCTGCGCGATTCCAGCGACCAACACGGCCGCGATAGTCCAAGCGATTGCTCTCATTGTGTTTATCCCACCCCTTCGCGAAAGGTCCCAGGCTTGGCAAGCAACGCGCCAAGGTTTCGGGTCTGGGGTAGGTTACGCGATGGACGCGGGGGTGTTGGGTCCCGTCGGTCATGGCTGCGTAAGTCCACTTGCGATGGGGTGGCGCGCCGTTCAAGGGGTCGTCAGCGCTGGGGTTGCCTCAGTCTGGTTCGCCCAGGGCCCACGCTCGGAGGGCTTCGCGGACCGCGTCCAGGACCGCCGCGCGCTCCGACGCGCGCCACACCGTGGCCAGGATCGGGGCGGTGTAGCTCCCCGACGCGGCGCGGTCCACCAACTCCTTGGCGTCGCGCAGGTTGAACCCCGTGAGGGAGCGAATCTCCTTGATCAAGGCGATCTTGGTGTAGCCGCTCGTGATCAACTCCAGGGTCCAGCCGGAGGCGTGCTCGCGCACGCGGGTGTCCCCCCCGGCCGCCTGCAGCGCCTGGGCTCCGGCCACGCACGGGTCGTGGCCAAGACCGTCGAGCACGAGGTGACCCGCCGTGGGAGGTGGCCAGGGAAGGGACGTCAGCTGGCAGAGGTGGCGCAGGGGGTTTTGCCCCCAGCGGGTGCCCTGGAGCGCTCGTTCGAACTCCTCTGGAGCCAGGGTCTGCGGGTCGGCGGGGAAGTCGGCGAGCCACGCCTCCAACTCCAGGGACCAGCCCTCGTGGTCGGCGAAGGCGAAGCGGAGGGCCTCGCAGCAGGCGCGGAGCCACACCTCGCGGCCCAGGGGAGCGAGGGTCCCCAGCGCGTCCTCCCAGTCGAGCTCGCGGGGCGCCGCGTCGCCGAGGGCCAGCCGCGCGATCGGGTCGCCGCACACCGCCGCGAGCTGCAGGCGGGTCGGCGTCAGCTCGCCGCTGCGCAGGCGGGCGACCAGCGCCGCGACCTCGGCCTGGGGGTCGTCCTCGCGCTCCAGTTCACGTCGGCGGGCGTCGCTCACGGTTCACACGCCGTCGAACAGGAGCTCGACGCCGACCGCGTACTTCGACGAGCGGCTCAGGCGGAAGGGAAACCGCTGGCCGATCGCGGCCGCGAAGGGGGCCGCGGCTCGCTCGTACTTCAACTCCACGACCCGGTAGGGGAGCGCGCGCGGCCAAGGTTCCACTCGCCAGCCCCGGGCTCGTCGGACCTGGATCGCGTCGTCGACGGTCAGGCGGAAGCGCGCATCCGCGGACCGGTAGTAGGCGCGGCGATAGCGGTTCAGCAAGACCGGGCGCGTCGCGAGCAAGAGTCGCCTCAGGTTGGCGTCGAGGTTCGCCTCCTTCAGGACCCCCGGCAGGGCGTCGAGGGCTTCGCCCCCGACCCGCACCGCAGGCAGGGAGATGACACGCTTGGCGCGGAGGTAGCCCTGCTTCTCCTTCAGCTCCAGGTTCACGGCCCGGGTGGCGACGCCCTCCCCATACCACCGCAGGCGGAGCTTGTGCCGCTTGGAGACTCCTACCGCGTTGTCCCAGTAGCTGAGCAGCAGGGGGTCGTCGAGGTAGAGGGTGTTCACCGTCCGTGGTTGGTAGATCCGACGGAACCCTGCCGGGTGGACGCGGAGGAGCCCGGTGATCGCCTGCGGGGAGAGCTCCGTGACGAACTTTCGCTCGTAGCCTCGAGCTTCAGCGGCGTCGGTCCCCGAGCTCACGGACGCTTGGGCTCCACGGTGGCGCCGACCCCCGCCTGGGCCAAGGGCGACCTGGACCGCAGCCGCAGGTCCCCACTCGTGAGGTCGCTGAACTCGGGCGCAGGCGACTCGACGGGGTCGAGCTCGCTCAGCTCTCCCGGAGATCGGGGACTCGACTGGAGCGCGACCCTGCGCAGGGTCACCGCCGATCCGGCGTCCACGTACACGCCGCGCTCGTTGCCCCACACCAGCGAATCGACTAGCTCGGCTCGTGCCCCTCCGAAGTGGCGCTTCTTGGTGTAGAGCG
>Ga0070727_10001387_pt1 | contig 25743 bp, 17 predicted proteins | sample tdAd472_FD_66722 | JGI IMG/M metagenome (GOLD analysis project Ga0070727, IMG submission 66722) | Marine sediment microbial communities from the Atlantic coast under amendment with organic carbon and nitrate - tdAd47.2 | ecosystem: Environmental > Aquatic > Marine > Coastal > Sediment | place...
GCGGGCCTGCCGCCCCTGCCGCCCTACATCCTTTCGGCTAGGCGCCACGCGGGCGAGGCCGAGAACCGCGACGAGGACGAGGGCGTTTATCAAACCGTTTATGCGCAAGAACCCGGCAGCGTGGCGGCCCCGACAGCAGGGCTGCACTTCACGCCCGAGCTTCTGCGCACACTGAGCGAGCAATCGGTCGGACGCGAGGATGTCACGCTCCACGTCGGGCGGGGCACCTTCCAGCCCGTCGAAGTCGATGACCTCGAATCCCACCCGATGCACTCGGAGCACTGCCGGATCGAGCCCGGCGTGATGGAGCGCTTACGCAAGGCCAGATCCGGCGGCGGTCGCGTGATCCCCGTGGGCTCAACGAGCTGCCGAACCATCGAATCGTTCGCGGGGCGAAATGTCGAATCGGGCGAGCTGGACACCAATCTGCTCATCTCGCCCGGCTACACCTGGCAGGTGACCGACGGGCTGATGACCAACTTTCACCTGCCAAGATCCACGCTCATCGCGATGGTCGCGGCCTTGTTCCCAGAGGGGGCCGACCGGGTGCGCGAGATCTACGCCGAGGCCATCCGCGAGCGGTACCGGTTTTTCAGCTTCGGCGATGCGATGCTGATCCTGCCCTGAGGATTCTCCCGGTTAGTCACGGATTCGCGCCCACCGGGGGCGTGTATGATCCGGGGCGAAATGCGGGAACGGAAGCCCGCTGACGCGGAGTGCGAAGATGGAACTGCGCAGGCTGATCGAAACGCTGGATATCCGACCAGCCGACGGCTCGGTGCCCGAGATCGCGCTGGGCGTGCGGATCAGCGATCTCACCGACGACAGCCGAACTGTTCTGCCCGGCTCGCTTTTCGTGGCAAGGCCGGGCGTGAGCGACGACGGGCGGAAATACATCGATCAGGCGGTGCGCGACGGCGCGGTCGCGGTCCTGACGGATCAAGAGGGTGCCAAACTCGTCGATGGCGCGGAGGCGGTGGCGCTTGTTGCCGATGACGTCGCACTGGCGGCCGCTCAGCTGGCCGAGCGCTTCCACGGCAACCCGACACAGAAACTGAAACTCGTCGGCGTGACCGGGACCAACGGCAAGACGACGGTGGTGCATCTGCTTCACGGCATCATGAACGCCGCCGGCGTGCGCACAGGGATGGTCGGCACGGTCGAGATCGACGACGGGCGCGAGACGGCAAAGGCCGAGATGACCACGCCCCCGGCGATCGAGCTGAGCCGAACCTTTGCGACCATGGTTGATGCCGGCTGCAAGGCTGCGGTGATAGAGGCGTCGAGTCACGCGCTCGATCAGGGGCGCGTCGCGGGGCTCGCGTTCGATATCGGGGTCTTCACCACGCTCGGCACGGACCACATGGATTACCACGCCGACCGCGATGCGTATCTCAACGCCAAGCGGCGGCTCTTTGGGTTGCTGGATGAGGTAGGCGTCGCGATCGTGAACGCCGATGACCCCGCGTGCGAGGAGATGATCGCCGGCTGCAAGGCAAGGGTTGTGCGCACGGCGATGGACAAGGGCGACTGGACCGTCTGCGTGCTCGCCAGAGAGATCGATGGCATCCGCGTGCGGATCGAGGGGCCGATCGGCGCGATCGATGTAGGCCTGCCCATGATGGGCGATCACAACGCGATGAATCTGCTGCAGGCTGTCGCGGTGGCGCACGAGCTGGGTATCGAGGCCGAGGCGATCGTGGCGGGCTTAACGCATCCCAAGATCCCAAAGGGTCGGCTCGAGCGCGTGCCCGGCACGGGCGATGTGCACGTGTTCGTGGACTTTGCGCACTCGCCCGATGCGCTCGAGCGCACACTCCGTGAGATGCGCCGATCGATGGAAGAATCCAAGCACGCGGGCAGGCTCTGGGTCGTGTTCGGTTGCGGCGGGAACAAGGACAAAACCAAGCGCCCGGTGATGGGCAAAATCGCGGGCGAGCTCGCCGACCGGGTGGTCATCACGAGCGACAACCCGAGAACGGAATCGCCCGATGCGATCGTGCGCGAGGTGTTCGAGGGTGTTGATCCTGCGCGACGGACGGATGTGTCGCAGATCCCCGACCGGGCCGAGGCGATCGTGCGGGCGGTGGGGGATGCCGAGCCGGGCGACGTGGTGGTGATCGCGGGCAAGGGGCACGAGCGGTTCCAGGAGCTCAGCGATGGACGCGGGCACAGGGTTGTGCGCGAGTTTGATGATGTGTCGCTCGCCTCGGCGTGCCTGCGCGGCAGGATGGATGTGCAATGAGTTTCTACACACCCGAATCAATCCGCGCAGCCATCGGCGGGACGTACCGCGCCAGGGCTGAGATAGTCAGTCTGGCTGGCGGCGTGTCGATCGATACGCGCACGCTCAAGCCCGGGCAGATCTTCGCGGCCTTTGTGGGCGAGAAGGTCGACGGGCATCGGTATCTGCACGAAGCGCACAAAGCTGGAAGTACGCTGGCGATCGTCGAAACGGGCGGCCAGCTCCCCGAGAGTCTGCCCGAGGGCATGACGATCATCGAGGTCGAGTCGACGCGGCTGGCGCTGGGCAAGCTGGCGCGGGCGTACCGCAAGACGCTGACCTCGACACGCGTGATCGCGGTAACCGGGTCCAACGGCAAGACGACGACGGTGCGATTGATCGATCAGGTCCTGGCGACCCGCCTCCGCGGATCGGCCTCGGTCAAGAGCTTCAACAACGACATCGGCCTGCCGCTGACGATTCTGGCGGCCAAACCCACGGATCAGTACGTCGTTTGCGAAGCGGGGATGAGCAGCCCGGGTGAGATCGCGTACTTGGCGCAGATCGCCTCGCCCGATGTCGCCGTGATTACGAGCATCGGCCGGGCGCATCTTGAGAAGCTTGGATCAGTGCGCGCGATCGCGCGCGAGAAGGCGGCACTCTTGCAGGGGCTCATGCCGGGCGGTCTGGGTGTGGTGCCGGCCGGCTCGGAGGAACTCGAAGAGTTTCTCAGACCCGATGTCGCGCACGTGCGGTTCGGTGAATCCGAGGATGCGGACCTGCGTTTGTCTGAGATTGAGAGCCATGCGCGGGGAGTGCGGTTTGTGACCAACGGCGGTCAGCGGTACGAGTTGCCGCTGCTTGGCGCGCACAACGCGTCCAACGCGGCTGCTGCGATCGCGGTGGCTCGCCGGCTCGGGCTGAGTGAGGCCGAGATCGCCGAGGCGCTGCGCGGGGCGCGCGGGCCGGAGATGCGCCTGGATCGGCGCACGATCGCGGAGATCGATGTCATCAACGACGCGTACAACGCGAACCCCGACTCGGTCCTGGCGGCTATCCGGGCCTTCGGCGGCCTGATGGAGGGCGCCGAACGCCGGGTATTGGTCTTGGGCGAAATGCTCGAACTGGGCGAGGCGGGGCCCGGGCTTCACCGGGAAGTGGGGCGGGCGGTCGCCGAGTCGATCCGTGCGGGCCGGGGGCCGGATTTCGTCGTATTGGTGGGGGATCTGGCCCGATTCGCGCAAGATCCGATCGTTGCGGAACTTGGGCCGGAGGGCGTCGTCTTGGAGCCGAGGGCCGGCGACGGCCGATCCATCGCAGAGCGGCTGTGTCCGGGCGATGGTGTGCTCCTGAAGGGGTCGCGATCGGTCGGGCTCGAGAGCGTGGTCTTAGCCATGAAAGCCCCCGCGCCCGCCTGACCAACCGCTCCTCTTTCGGAGAGAAAGCCCACCATTGCTCTACTGGCTGCTGGACATTTACCGCTCGCGACTCGACAGCGTCGATCTCTTCGGCGACCTGACGCTGTACTCCATCGTGCGCTTGCTCGATGAGCTCGAGTTCCGCGTCCTGGCAGCGGCGGCGCTGGCGTTTCTGATCGTGCTCCTGCTCGGACCCCGAACGATCGCCAAGCTCCGCTCGATGAAGATCGGCGACACGGGTGTGACGGACGCGGTCGCCCTGCGCAAGCACGCCGAGGGTAAGGCTAACGTGCCGACCATGGGCGGTGTTCTGATCGTCGGGGCGATCTTTGCCAGCGTGCTGCTCTTGGCGGATGTGCGGGTGGCGTACATCTATATGGCGCTGATCCTGCTCGTCTGGATGGCGGCTGTCGGGAGTGTGGACGACTGGCTCAAGCTGACGGCTGCCCGACGCGGTGACGGCCGGCAGGGCCTGCACGCGTGGGAGAAGCTCGTCTTTCAGCTGGGCATCGGCGTTCTAATCGGTGTGTTCGCCTACAACCGGGGCGAAGGGGCCGAGAGTCTCAATCATGTGCTCAACCTGCCCTTGCAGAGTACTTATCACGGGGCGACATACGCGGTCAGCGAGGGGCTGATCTATCTCAGCAAGCCCTTGTATGTGTTCGTGACGGTGATGATGATCGCCGGGCTTTCCAACGCTGTAAACATTACTGACGGCATGGACGGGCTGGCCTCGGGCCTAGTCGTGATCGTCTCGATCGGTCTTGTCGTGATGACACTGATCGCGGGGCAGGAGGTCTGGGCGCAGCGGCTGCTGCTGCCCTACATCGTGGACTCGGGCGAGCTGACGGTTCTGATCGGCGCGATGATCGGCGCGTGCCTCGGGTTCCTGTGGTGGAACTGCTCGCCGGCGCAGGTCTTTATGGGCGATACGGGCTCACTCTCGCTTGGCGCGCTGGTCGGGTACATCGCGGTCGTGATCCGGCAGGAGCTGTTGGTGCTGCTCATGTGCGGCGTGTTCCTTGCCGAGATCGGCTCGGTTGTGATGCAGGTGGCTTATTTCAAATCGACGGGCGGCAAGCGGATATTTCGGTGCGCGCCGTACCACCATCACCTGCACCTGGGCGGCTGGCGCGAGCAGCAGGTCGTCAGCCGACTGTGGATCGTGGGTGTGATTCTGGTGATCGCGGCTCTGGCGATGCTCAAGGTGCGTTAGCGCCCGATCAGCACAACAGCTTCGCGGAGCCTGGCCCGGTCCTGCACTGGGCCGAACGCGCCCTCGTCGAGGGTGATGGTCAGCTCGCGCGCGTTCTCAGTGTCCAGGCGGATGTGCGCTTCGGGTGATTCGGCGCTCAGTGTGTGCCGCTGACGCTCGGCACCGTCGATCAGGACGATGAGATCGAGGTTTCCCCACGCGCGGGATTCGAGGGGCAGCTCTGCGGTGAACGCCAGGCGGGTCGAGCCGCGGGGCAGAATCCAGGTCGCAGACATTGGACCGGGCATGTGGATATCGACGGCGCCAAGGGCGGCGGTGCTGTGTGTATCGATTGTGAGTGCGCGCTCGATCGCGCGCGCATCGAGAGAGGCGAGCGGGATGAGGGACTGGGTGTCGAAGTTGATCGCCTCGATGAGGTTGCGGTCGATCTCGAAATGCGGGCCGACCTCTGCATCGTCGGCCTCGCTGGCGGCCGAGGACGAGCCGAGCTGGGTGATGGTGCCCGCGTCGAGTGTGACGGTCATCGAACCGACCTTGTTGGCTTTGGCAGCGGGTTCGAGTTTCTGAACGTCGATGATGTTGCCGCCGGTGAGCCAGAGGCGTGTCCCGGTGGGGAGCAGTTGCGGGTTTGCCAGTGTGATCTCATCGAGGACGGTGATGGGCGTGTCGATGGTTGAGCCGTCGTTGAGTTCGATGGATGTGGTTGAGCCGTAAGTGGCGACAAAGCCGCGGAGTGTGTCGCCGTTGGTGAGCCGGACGAGGTCGTCGGCTTCGACTTCCAGCGGCGGGCGGGCCTGGTCGGTGTTCATGATGCGTGGCAGGACGATCCGCCGGACGCTCTCGAGCGGAAGGCTGATGAGGCCGAGGCGCGAGTAGTTCCAGGCGAGCATCTCTTCGCCCGCGTCGGCCACGGACGCGGTGCCGACGAAACGCTGCCCGTCGGTGAGTTCGAGGATGCCGGGCCTGCTGATCATGCTGCCGCGGCTAAAGAGGCTTGCGGATTGTGCGGCGGTATCCCACGGATCGATCGGCGCGATGGCGACGAATTGGTCGGTCGGGGCGCTCACGGATTTGCCGACGGCATCGATGTAGTTGATCTGCGCACCGTCGATCGAGACGAGCTCGATGAGCTGGCGGTCGAGGTTGCGGTCGATGAGCACGCGCAGCGGCTTGTCGGCCTCGTCCTGGGCGAGGCATGAGCCCGCGAGGATCAGAGCCGGGATGAGTGGGCGCCTGTTCATTTCTGGAAGATCGGCAGATAACGCTTGGGCATTTGCAGGACGATGAGAGCCATTGCAGTTCCGTAAGCCTCGCCCACGCCACGGTCTTCCCAGAGCCCGTCTTGGCGTTGGGTCACGACGAGTTCTTCCCTCGTTCCGGGCCACCATGCGGCCCACCAGTCGCCGCCGGCGAGATAGGCGGCCTGGACGGAGTAGTACTGCCCGTAGAAGTAATGCGGGCTGCGACGCGCAGCCCCCTGTCCCGGTGCAGCCGTGCGGACGATGTACTGCATCCCGTTTTCGATGGCCTGGTCGTCGTAGATCCCGGCGTACTGCAGGGAGGCGACACCCGCGGCCGTCCTTGGCCAGGCGCTATCTCTCGTTCGCAGTTGATACCGGAACCCGCCGTCGGGGTTCTGGCACTCTTTGACATAATCGACGGCTTTGTCGATCACGTCCTTGGAGACCTCGATGCCGGCGTTGCGCGCCGAGCGCAGGGCCATGATCTGGCAGATGGTGACGGAGACGTCGGCGTCGTTGGGCAGCGGGTTGTAGCGCCAGCCGCCCTCTTCGTTCTGTGTGCGTTCGATGAGTCGGATGGATTTGACGAGCGCTTCGTAGGTGCGGTCGGCCAGCGGTGTGTCCGGGCCGCCGGTCATGCCGTAGACCTCGCCCAGAAAGAGCGCCGCAAAGCCGTGGCCGTACATCGGGCCGTTGGCGGCCTCGCCGGCGATAAGGCCGCTGTCGGAGGCGTTGTCGAGGACGAACTCGAGCCCGAGCCGGACGTTCTCGCCGTAGGCCCCGCGCCCGGGCACGTTGCCGTCGGCCATCAGCGCCAGACAGGCGAGCGAGGTGACCGCGACGTTGTTGGCGTAGCGCCCATCGCCGAACGAGCCGTTATCAGTTTGGAGCTCGATGAGGGCCGCAAGCCCCCGCTCGACAGCCTGATCCGATGCGGGTGTGATCTCGTTCTCGAGCGCTTCGTTCTCGGCGCCCTGCGCCAATGCGGAAAGCGGCAGCGCGAGTGCGGAGGCGATAAGCAGGTGCTTGATCATTCCGAGGCCTCCTCGGCGAGGCGTTTGTAGTAGGTCTCGGTCATGGATTTGTAGAGCGAGCTGTAGCTGTCGCTCGAACCCTGCAGGAGCGCCTGGCGGAGGCGGTCGGGCAGATTGCCCCAGCGTGCGCCGTCGAGGATGGTCTGCGCGCCGAGCTGCGCATCTTGGCCGGCGGGGCCGTCTTGGCGATCGCTCGGTTCGCCCTGGTTCTGCTGCTGCTCTTCTTCGCGTCGCTGCTGGTTGGGCTGCTCTTGCTGCGATTGCTGGTCCTGCTGTGATTGGCTCTGCGAGCTTGAACTGGACTGCTGCCCGGCCCGGTCGATGAGCTCATCGAGGCGGCGGATGATGTCTTCCTGCAAGCGCTGCGTGACCATGCCCGTGTCGGACTGCGAGCCGAGCCGGCCGGCGCTCTCGTGCATCAGGCGCACGGCCTCGAGAAACTCGTCGGCGATCGGCTTTTCCTGCGCCAGCTCGCGGTTGAGTTCCGCATCGGCGGCGTCGGTATCGACCTCATGCTCCGGCTTGGGTGATTCTTTGTCTTCAAGGCCCAGCAGCTCGTCGAGCGAGGGCAACGGCTCGTCTTCTGGCTGAGCGACTGCAGCAGGAGCGATCAGGGCGAGCGTGAGTGCGAGCGGGATGGAAAGGCGTCTGTTCATTGTCCGCTTTCACTCTCCGGTTCGGGCATCGGCGGGAGCGGTTGCTGTCCCGCTTGCTGTTGCTGCTTCATTTTCTCGATGAGGACCTCTCCCTGTTGGGCGAGTTCGGACTGGATCTCGCCCACCTGACGGGATTCATCGGGCGATGAGCCGAAGGCCTCCATCATGCGGGTCTGATCGAGCAGGTCCTGCTGCATCGTGCGCAGGAGCCGCAGTTCGGCCAGCGGCGGGATGAGCTGCTCCTGCTCCTGCTGTCCCGATTGACCCTCGCCGCCCTGTGCCGAACCCTGGTCGAACTCGGATTGTTCCGACTCGGGATCGTCGAGCGCCTCGATCAGGCCCGCCAGGAGCGATTCGACGGAGGTCTGCTTGCGTCGCTCGGTGCGCGAGGCGTTGCCCGCGGTGAGCGCGGTGCCCACATCATCGAGCTGACGATCGATCCGCTGGTGCGCAAAGTCGAACACACCAGCCGAGGTGATCTCTTCGAAGGTGATGGGCAGGACGCGGAGGATCTCACGCAGCTCCTGCTCGCGGCTGCCAAGATCACGCGCATCGGCCCGTTCACGCCTGCTCAGCCGATCCTTGACGAGCGGGTCCGTCATCGCGCTGATCTCGGTCTGCAATGACAGGGCATCGGTGTACGCCTGCTTCAGCTCGCGCTTGCGCTGCTCGCGCTCGCGGTCCTGCGCATCGTCGAGCTGCTGCTGCGCTTCTTCGAGGGCTGCTTCGAGTCGGTCGAGGCTCACGTTCTCGTGGCGCAGCGCAAGGCCCGCGTCGCGGTCGTTGAGCGCGACGATCGTATCGGACTGGGCCGCCCCGGCCTCGCCCAAGAGACTTGCAATCCTTGCGGTGTCGGGGTTCTCGGCGGCCTCGTCTGCGACGCTCAGCGTGTTGCGGTAGAGAGCCGAGATCGCCGGGGCCAGAGCGGTGATGTCGCCCGCGTTCCGCTGGGTGGTGATGAGTTGGGCCAGTTCGGATTCTTGGGTGCGCACGAGTGCTTCGATCGATTCGATCAGACTCAAGAGCGCCCGCTGGAGCTGCTGGTCGCGCTGCTTCTGCGCCTCGTCGAGATCTTCGAGCATCTCCTCGAGCTGCCCGGCGGCCTGTTCCTGTTGCTGGCCTGCTTGCTGTGTGTTGTTGCTCTGCACGTTCTGGGCCGCCTGCTCGAGCGATTGCGGCACGCCCTGCTCGCGCCCGCGACGCGAAGCGGCGCGCATCGCCGCGGCCTGTCCCGGGTCTGTTTCCTGCAGGTCTTGCGAGCGGGTGTCCATCTCGTCGAGCAGTGATGCGCTGCGCTCTGCCAGTTCGAGCTGGCGCTGCGCGATGCGGTCGAGCTCAGTGAGTTCCTCGGCGCTGAGCTGCGACGTCGAACGACCGACGGTCTGGCGGCCGATCTCGGCGGTCTGCTCGGCCAATTGCTGCTGATCTTCCAGCAGGCCTTCGAGCGCCTGCCGCACGGCCCACGAATCCTCGCCCCGATCGAGCAGGAGCGCCAAGTCTTCAAGCGATCGGCGGACCCGCTGCTGCGAGGCCTCGGCCTCTTCCGAAAGCTCTGGGCGCTCTTCCTCGGCGGCTTTGCTCAGCTGCTCGGCGGCCTGCTCGGATTCATTCCCCGCGCGGCCGAGGGATTGCTCGGCCCGGGCGAGCAGGTCATCGAGCGTGTCGTCGCTCAGGCCGTTGCGTTCGGTCCGCTCACGCAGCTGGCTGACGGTGCTGTCGATGCGGTCGAGCGCATCGGTCAGGGAGGCCTGGTCGCGGGCCATCGAGTGCATGGGCGGCGTGCCGGTGGTGCGCGACTGGCGCACCTGATCGATGAGCTCGTCCTGCTGTTCGGCCAAGCGCACCGCGCTGCGGCGCACACCTCCGAGCTCGGCGAGGATCTGATCGACCAGCTCGTTCTGCGAGATAATCCGGAGCCGGCGAACCGACGAGACAGTCTCGCCATGCGTGAGCGATGTTTCGTCCACGCCGGGCAGCGCGAAGACGTCCATCGCGACGGCGGTGATCTGCACCTCGTCGCCCACAGCCAGATTCAGAGTGTCAAGGTCGAACGTCGCAGCTGCCTCGCTGCGCAGCTCGCTTGTTTCGATGCGGACAAGCTCGATCGGCTCGCCATCGGTCTCGGGCAGCGCGCCCGTCGAGTCCCTGGCGGACTCGGGAACTCGCGCCGGTTGGGCACGCAGCGCAAGCCAGTCGAGCCCCACATCGTCGCGCGCTTCGCCGACCAGATCGACCACGGCGGTTGCAAGGACAGCCTCGTCGCGCTCGGGCACGGTCACCGTCACGCTCGGCTCGCGGTCGGTGATCGTCTCGATCCGCACGATCGCGTCGTCGACGCTCTGGATGCCCAGCTCGTCGACCAGTTGGAGCTTGACGATGCCGCGGCCGGTGGCGGTCCATTCGATGGTGCGCGTGCGGCCGTCGTCGTCGATCGTAAAGTCATCGCTCGGTGCGTCCGACGTGAGCACCTCGCCTTCGAACCGGGCAGACTTATTAAGGGCCGCGGTGATCGCGATCTTTGAGCCGGCAAGCACCGGCCCGAGGACCGCGCGCTCGTCCTGGCCCTGCCCGAGGTCGATCTGCCCTGCGACCCATGAGGCGTTCTCTGTTTTTGGCGCGTACTTGGGCGGCTCGACGCTTGCGGTCATCGACACCACCCGCGGCGGCTCGACGAGGCGGATGCGCACGGTCTCGGTGCGGTCGTCGGGCGTGCGAAGCCAGTATTCCAGCCACGCCTCGTCCTCGGTCTGGGCGAGATTGACCGCCGGTTCGAGCAGACGCTCGTACGCCTCGCCGGGCTGACCCGCGCTCGACATCTCGAAGGTTTCCTGCCCGGTTAAAGGCTCGGTGCGCTCGGGCGTCGCCGAGCTGCCCGTGACGATGCGGTACACAACATCCACGGGCGTCTGGCCGACGGCCCGGTTTGTGCGCGTCACGATCGCGCGCACAGGAAGCGCCGACCCGAGCGCGTGCGGCTCGAGGGCGGTCGCATCGACAAGCTCGGTGCGCTTGGGCCAGCTCGCATCCGACCAGGGCATGAGCGCTCGCGTCAGTCCTGTCTTGGCGACCGAGGGCGAAAGGAACGCGATCGCGCCGATGACGAGCATCGAGAGCAAGAGCCCCGCCAGGTTGTGCTTGAGTGTGCCCGTGTGAACCAGCGAAGTCAGCGGCGCATCTTGCGCGGTCGCGTCGGCCTGTTCGGCGGCCGCCCTGCGCAGCCACTCGATCGAGGCCGGCTCGCCCGTCTCGGCCTCTTGATGCGAGAGCTCGACACCCGAGGCGAGTACGCCCGGCAGCTTGCGCTCCCGGCCGAGCTGCGAGCGTTCAACGCGAAGTGCCAGTGTTGAGAGCTTGGGCCGAAGGCGCAGCGCGGGCAGAAGCCTGCGGCGGATGCCAACGAACAGAGCCACGATCCCGGCGATCAGGATCAGAGCGCGGAGCCACGCGGGCAGACGGAGCACAAAGTCGGCCAGGCCCTCAGCCAGGATCGCCACGAGCACCAGCCCGAGACCCGCGACGAGGACCTCGCCGATGGCGACCCGGCGCAGGCGCGTGCGCAGATCAACGAGCGCCCGCTCGGATTGCTGGCCTGCGGCGGGTTGAGTCGGAGCTGCGCGTGACACCGTGCCTCCTTGCGCGTGCATGGGCTTGCAGACTGCTACTGATCTGCCATCGGGCGGTTCCACCCCCGAAGTTCGGCCCTTCTATTCGACGCCGACACATCCCATCGGGTTCGTCGGCCACTTCTACACCTTACACCAGACGAATCAGGCGCCTCCCGATCCATTCCGTCCCGAGCAGCAAGACCAGCAGGATCAGCGTCAGCGGGCTGTCCCAGAGCGTTTCGATGTCCGGCGTGCCCGCGACCCGGCGTTGACGGTTGGGCAGGATCTGTTCGAGGTCCTTGAGGTCACTCGGTGAGAGCACTCGGCCGCCGGTTTGCTCAGCCAGGCTCGCAAGGACCGCAAAGTCGGTTTCGGGGCTTCGGAGCTCGTCGTCCGGTGCCAGGACTTCGACCTGATCGGTCAGGTTTTCACCCATAAGCAATGCATCGCTGACCTCGATCTCGTACGAGCCGGCCGACGCGGGCAGCCAGGTGGCGACAAAGCGTGGCGAGCCGTCATCGCTGCCTTCTTCGGGGCGCAGCACGATGGGCGTGGGCTCGGCCTCGCTCTCTGCTTTGCGGACGGTGGCGGTGACGGACGGGGGCCGCTGGAGCGCGAGGCGCTCGTCGAGCAACTCAAGCGAGATGCGCACGGGCGACATCGGCTCGGTGCGGGGCGGGTTGGCTTCCAAGACCGCGCTCCGGCCGGCCCGGGCCAGACCCTCGCGCCCGATCAGTCGCACCAGCGGGATCCAGAACCGCTCGGGCAGTTCCTCGCCCCGCGCGTAGCGCCAGCGCCAGATCTCGTCGGTGCCCACGTACACCGAGCGCCCCGCGCCGTAGCGCATGGAGAGAACGATCGGCGCCGGGTTGCCGCCCGAGTTTGCGGGCAGGACGCTCGCGAGCACCTCGGCGGTGGGCTTGAGTGTGCCCGGGTCGATCTTCTGCGCCCAGCGCAGCATGGCCCAGCCGGTGTCGGGATCGGTCAGGCGTTCGGGCCAGCCGCCCTCGGATTCGTCAGCAAGTTCGAGCAGGCCAAGCCGCTCGGCCGGGAGTTCACGGCGCATGGTGACCGGCTCGTTCCACGCGCTTGCCGGGCTGGCCAGCGTGATTGGCAGCAGCGGTTCCAATGGCGTGCCGCGCCAGGAGTCGGGCGTAGCGCTCGGTCCTGCAATCCAGAGAATGCCCGCGCCGCGGAGCGCAACGAGATCGTGGATCTGCTCGAGCTGGGACGTCGTAAACAGGTCGGCCCGGACATCGCCGATGACGATGACATCGATGCCCTCCCACGAGCCGGGCGAATCGGGCAGGTCGGCAATTTCTACGTCGCCCTCCTGCACATACCGCCTGCGCGAGCTGAGCAGGAGCGATGACGAGGAGATCGTCTGCTCACGCAGGAGCAGGTTCCGCGTGTAGCGGAATTCCCAGCGAGGGTAGCCGTCGATCTGCAGGACACGCAGCGGGCGATCGACGAGCGTGATCGTCAGATTCTCGGTGTTGTTCTCGGCGAGCAGGTCGGGCTCATCGGGCACAAGTCGCACTTGCCACGACGCATCACCGGCCTCGGCGGGCTGGGTGACGAGCGTGACAGTCCGGTCCGACGCCTCGGCCCGTTTGCGTTCGAGCACCTCTCCCGAGTCGCGATCGACAAGCTCGACCCACGCGCCGCCCTGCTCGCCCGAACCGAGACGATCGATCTCGATGGTGACCGGCATGCGGTCGTTGATGAAGCCCGCCTCTGGGGAGCGCACAGCCGTGATCGCAAGATCGCTGACCGGATCGGGCGAGCCGATGGGGACCACGAAGACGGGAATGCGCTCGCTCCGCAACCGCTGGAGTGCCCGCCGTGAGGGCGCATCGGCCGAAGTGCCGTCGGTCAGCAGGACCACGCCCGAGACGGGTCGGGCAGCGACTTCGTCGAGCGCGCGATCGAGCGAGCGCCCAAGCAGAGTGCGTCGTCCGTCGGGCTCGCCGATCTCGATCTCGCCCGTCTCGTCCATCGGGAGCGCAAAGACGCCCGCGTCAAAGCCGAGCGTGAGCACCCCGCGCGATTGGGCGATCGATTGCAACGGTTCTTGCGCCGAGGCGAGTGCCTCGATCAGCTGCACCTGACGCGGCTCACCGCCGGGCGCATCGCCGATCGTCATCGATGCGGATCGGTCGGCAAGCATCACGAGCCAGTCGCGCTCGATACGCTCGTTTGGTCGTTGCAATTGCGGGCCGGCGAGCATCACGACCAGCAGCAGGAGCACCAACGCCCTTGCCGACGCGAAGAGCATGCGTGCAGCGCGCGCCCCCTCAAGCCTGGCGTAGCTGACCCAGCCAAGCCCGATCGCCAGGAGCATGATCATCGCCCATGCCCAGGCGGGCATCGGGCGAGCAAACGCGAACGCGACGCCCGGGTCGTTGGGTGCCAATTGGTCGATGCCGAGGAGCAACTCCATCATGCGGCCGCCCCCCCGGCTGGCAAACGCTCCATGGAGCGGGCTGACCAGCGCGCCAGCAGCGTCTCGGCGACCGCAAGCGCCAGAGCACCCGCTATCAGCCAGAGAATCCAGGGATCGGCACCGGTGCGCTTCGTGCCCGCCTGCTCGGCTAGCTCGGACGCGGACGTATTGCCCTCTGCATCGAGCCAGCTCAATCGGTCGACATCGCCCACGCTCGCAGCGAGCCAGGCTTCCAGCACCGCAGCGGGCACGGCATCGATGCGCGAGCCGCGCACATCCGCGTTGACCGCCAGGACGCCCGCGCTCTCGCCCGCATCATCGATCAGCTCATACCGCCCGGCCTTGCGGATGGGCAATTCGATCGGATCGCCCTCGGTGCTCAGGACTTCCGTGGCGCGGCCGGGCAGTTCGCCCGTCATCCCTGCAGTGCGCACTGCGCGCCCGCTGGCAAGCCCGACACCCTGGCGCACCAGTTCCTGCATCAAGGGCACCATCAACGGCCGCGTGGGCAGATCCGTCCACGCCAGGCTCGGCGGGCTCGCCAGATACACAACCAACCCCGGCAGAACACGCCCGGAAGCGGTCGTCGGGTGGGCCGATGCCAGCAGCACCGAGCCGTCTTCGAGTGTCAGCAGAGCCGAATCATCCCCCTCGGCTGGCAGGATGGGCAGCGTGGTCTGAAACGTGACCGACGCCGAAAGCTGCTCGAGTTCGCCCGCGATCATCGCCAGCAGCCGATCACTCGGCGGTCGGCTTGATGTATCGATACGCAACGGCTCATCCGCATTCACAGGCTCGCGGGCGATCTGCCAATCCAGGCTGAGCGATTCGGTCATCGCATCGGTCCACAGCTGCACGCTGTCCTTGGCCGGCGGCATCACAACGAGCAGGCCGCCGCGCTCCACGAACCGGCGGAGCAGAATCCAGCTCTCGGCCGCGACCGCGTCGGGTTCGAGCAGAAAGGCCGCGTCGAGCGTGGCGAGTCTGGGTGCATCCAGAGAAGAGGGCGTTGTGTCGACCAGCCGCAATTCGCCCGATGCCTCGCCCGGCGAGAGCGCCAGCCGAACCCAGTCGGCCGGCGTGAACCGATCGAGCCCGACCTGACCCACCAGCGGGCGGGACGCGACTACACCCACGCGCAGCACGCCGCGGCGATCGATCGGGAGCAACGCCGCGTTGTCCGCCAAGTTGGCGTCGGCGGTAAGCGTTGACGAGAGGACGGGCGTTGCTGCGTTCTCGGTCGCCGGCAGCACAAAGCCCAGCATCACTTCCGTGGTCGTCTGCCCGGGCTCAAACTCGGCCTCGGCCTGGCTTGCCGCGCTGCTGCCAAGTGCGTTGAGTGAAACCATCGCGCGCTCGGCTTCACCAAGCCCCACGCCCGAGCGCTCCAAACGGATCAGCGCCTGCCCGTCCCGCTGTGATTCGCCCAGTACGACACTCCGCACGGGCTCGATCTCCGCGATGGCGATGTTGCTCAGAGCGGTATCCGTCGGCGCGCTCGCGACCAGCTTGACCGTTCGCCCCTGCACATCCAGTCTCGGCAGCGGGCGCTCGGGATCAATCGCCCCGGCCCGGAGCGTGCTCAAAAGCGCGATCGTCACCGAGGCCGGGTTCTCCTCGTCGGTCGTCAGCGCTGATTCGAGAGCACCCAGCGCCCCGTGCAGATCGCCGGCCGCGTCGGTGCGCTCGGCCCGCTCGATCGCTCGGCGGACCGCGCCCAGATCGCTCGAAGCCGGCGCGATCACGGCCCTTGCCGGCCCGGACATCAGCACCAACCCCGCCCGATCGCCCGACTCCGGGCTGAGCGTGTCCAGGAGCGCAACAGCCTGGGACCTCAGCGATTCGAACGCTTCGACGCTTCCGTCGTCGCGCACGGCCGACGCGATGGAATCATCCAGCACGATGTACAGCTCTGTCGGCCCGGAACTCAGCGGGCCCGAGCCAAGCAGCGGGCGACCGATCGCAAGCGCAAAGAGCAAGACCAGTGCGCACCGCGTCAGCAGCAGGAGCAATTGCTCGAGCGTCATCCGCTTGCGCCTCCGCCGGTACGCCTCGATCAGGAACCGCATCGCGCCCCACTCGACGGGCTTGCGTTTGCGCTTGAGAAAGTGCAGGATGATCGGCAGCGCCACGAACGCGAAGGCAAAGAGGCCCAGGATGGGATTGAGAAGGCTCATCCCATCTTGCCTTTCTTGATCTTGGCGTTCCGCTGCGCGACGAACTGCGCCAGCGTCGGCCCGAGCCACGAGCCGCTGGTCACGAGCTGATAATCGAACCCGAAGCTGAGCGTGGCGCGTTCGATCGCGTCCGTGTGCTCACCCAAAACCTCGAGGTAGCCGTCCCGGATCGCGCGCGGGTTGATCCGCAGCCGCTCCTCGCCCTCGAGCCCCTCAAAGATTGTCGGCTCGTCGAAGGTGAAGTTCTGCTCGGCCGGGTCCATGACCTGAAAGACAATCGCGTCGTGCCCGCGGTGACGGATGCGAGCCAGAGCCGACCGCACGCGCTCGGGCTCTTCAAAGAAATCGCTGATGATGACGAAAAGGCACCGGTTGTTAATCTTGGCCAGGACCTGATCGATCACACGCGAGTAGTCGGTGGGCCGGTCGAGGGTCTGCGTGGAGAGCGACTCGACGATCGGCCGCCATGTCGAGCGCTGACCCGAGCGATCGACCAGGCCCGTGATCTCGTCGGCGAACGTGACCAGCCCGACGCGGTCGCCCTGCTGGAGGGTGATGTAGGACATCGCGGCCGCCATGCCCGTGGCGTGATCGAACTTGGTCCATTTCTGCCTGCCGTTGTTCCCCGTGGCGCGGCCCTGACCCGAGGCCTTGGCAAAGTCGATCGACCCAAAGCCCATCGAGCCGGAGTTGTCGACCATCAGGACGAGGTCGAGGTTGGTCTCCTGCTGGTACTGCTTGATCTGGAGCTTGTCGGTGCGGGCGTAGACCTTCCAGTCGAGGCGGCGGATGTCGTCGCCGGGCGAGTAGGGGCGGTGCTGGGCGAACTCGACGCTAAAGCCCTGATAGGGCGAGCGGTGCATGCCGCTCATCACGCCCTCAACGATCATCTTGGCGCGGAGTTCGAACGAGCCAAGCCGCGCCAGCGTCTGTGGGTGCAGATAGAGAGAAGCGTCACGGGCTGGATCGGGAACGTCGGCCATCCGGGCATGGTACCGGTGGGGTGGGTCGCGCGCTGCGGTCGGCCCGGGTCCGAATCCGTGTCCGATTTAGGCGGCCGCTTTCCCGGGGTCGCCGGGCCTGAGCCTGTCCACGATCGACTCGACGCCCTGCAGAAGAGAACAAAGGCGTTTCTGCTGCTTCGGATCGCTCGCCGAGGCGAGATACTTCATCGCGGCGACAGAGAGATCCGGGTAGCCGTGCGAGCCGCCGCTGGCAGCCAGGGACTGGACGACCTTCTTGACGGAATCGTATTTCTCAAGCTCCATCGCCTGATCGGCCTCTTTACACATCGATTTGGCGAGCGAGATAAACCGCTTGAGCGACTCATCTCGGTGGGGCGTGTAGGGCGACTGCGAGTAGATCTCGCCGGCTTCCTGGATGCAGTCGGGGTGGTTCCGCATCACATCACGGATCGCAGCCACGATGGCGTTGGTGCTCATCGGCAGCTGCACAAACCGGCAACGATGGAGCGGGTCCATCTTGGCGAGGTATTCCGCCTCGTTGTCCATCGACATCAGGATGAGCGGGCCGTTGAAGGATCGGCCCCGGCAAGCCGAGATGAACTCGGTCGCGTCGAGCGTCTCCGGGTCGGCATCCACCACCAGCATGTCAATCTCGCCACGCTCGATCAGGTCCATCAGTGCACCGCGATTCTCGATAGTCTGGACCGTCAGGCCCGAGTCGCGCACCTGAAATTGAGCGGATTGCAAAGTCAGGCTGTTCTCCCCATAGATCGCAAGGCGTCCGCTCACCGGGTGCTGGAGCTCCGGGTTCTTGGCGCACGCCTCGAGCCAGACCTGCTCGCAGACGATCTCGTGCAGCGGGATCGGCAGCCTGGATTGAACACCAACCGCGTGGAATCGGTTGCGGAGGTGCTTGCACCAGACCGCGGTAGCTTCAACCTCGATCACCGACCCGCCGGGCCGCTGGAGATGGAACGTGAATTGCGTGCCCGCGTGCACAAAGGCGAACCACACGAACTGCAATCCGCCCGAGCTGACATCGACCAAGACCACATTGCGATCCCGCCCGTACTCCCCTATTCCGGTTGCGATATTGGCGCGTGCGTTGATACTAGGGTCGACCAGTCTTGGGTGGCGTCTGCGCACTTTCATCGCATTTGGCTGCTGCGCATCGACACCCTTGGCGATGTCGAGGAGCTCCACAATGGTCTCTGCAGGCAAATTCATGACCCCAACCTCAGGTGAGTGACAACTCAAACCTGTGCCTGATTTCGACTATTACGCGCCGTCTATATGAATGGAAACCCGAATTCTGGAGATGCAGGTAGATAGAAAGTCCGTTCATTCATTCGAGCCCCACAAATGGGTCAAGGGATTACCCCTTCTTCGAGGTTCTGCTGAGTTCGTGGAGATTCTTGACAAGATGGCAAAATGGAATTCTTCTAAAAAGACTTACAATGATTCCAATCTTGGCAAAGGCAAAAAACAACCTGTGCGTGTGTCAAAAACGCCGCTGCGGCTGGTAAAAGGAACCAGCCGCGGCAACAGAATCGAACGCGGACAAGGGCAGCCACTGTTCAGTTCACTTCGTTGTTGAAACAGTCGTCACTCGCCGTCTTCGTTCTTGATTCGGCGGATCAATTCGGAAACATCATTGGCATCGTGGAAGCCGTCGCGGTTGAAGTCGTGCAAACGCTGCTCGCCTGAGACACGGTTGATCGCGGCCTGGATGTCCTTGTCATCGACGAAACCGTCGCCGTTGACGTCCATCCGGCGGTTCTCCCGCTCGGCTCGCATGTAGTCCCGGACCGCCTGGCGTTCCTCGCCTTGGATCTTTCCATCGCCGTCGGCGTCGAATCGGTCCACGATCTCCTGCATGCGCTGCTCGGCCTCGGCCCTGGCGGCGGCCCGCTCGTTCTCGTCCAGTTCGCCGTCGCCATTGGTGTCGTAGCGGGCGACCATCTGCTGACGCATCCGCTCCCGCTGCTGGTTGCGCATCTCTTCCATGCGTTCACGCCGCGCCTGCCGGGCGGCCAGCATCTCTTCTTCATTCAGCTCACCGTCGCCGTCGGCATCGAAGCGATCGATCATCTGCTGGCGCATCTCATCCCGGCGAGCCTCACGTTCCTCTTCCGTCATCTCTTGGCGATCGTCGCCACGCCGACCCCTTCTGCCCTCATCCACCTCGGGCGGACGGGCCGGCCTCTCCGCGATACGAGGCTCGGGCTGGGCGGGCCTGGGCCTGATCACCACCGGCTCGGGCTGGGTCTCAGCGATGATCGGCGTCGAGGCCATCTGAGCCTCGGGCTTGGCCTTGGACCCGAAGATGTCGAGCTGAGAAGCCACTGTGCCGGCGACCACCACGAAAAGAGTCGCTGTCAGGATCGGGGTTGCTGCTTTCATGGACCTGCCCTCCGCGAGTGATCTTCCCACCATCGGCCAATCGGGTGCTCTTCCGGGCCTTGTTCGGGCTACTTTCCAGCCCATTCAAAGAACAACGCCGCTCGCCCTCTCAGATTGCACCCGAACCGGGCTCAACCTGCCGATATGTTTCCCACTATGGATAAGCACCCTACCAGGATCGGTGTTCTCACCGGCGGCGGCGACTGCCCGGGCCTCAACGCGGTCATCCGGGCCGTCGTTAAGGACGCCATCTATCACGACATCGACGTCCTGGGCATCGAAGACGGCTTCCTGGGCCTCATCGAGGACCGCGTCAAACCACTCGCCAAGGACGATGTCTCCAACATCCTGACCTACGGCGGCACCATCCTCGGCTCGTCCAACAAAGCCAACCCCCAGAAATATCCCGTCGGCACCCTGCCCGATGGCTCACCCAACTTCAAAGACCTCACCGACGTCTGCATGACCCACATGGAAATCCACGGCCTCCAGGCGCTCGTCGTCATCGGTGGCGACGGCACCATGTCGGCTGCCAAGCCCTTCACCGAGCGAGGCATCAACTGCATCGGGGTCCCCAAAACCATCGACAACGACCTCTGGGGCACAGACATCACCTTCGGATTTGCCACGGCTGTCAGCATCGCCACCGAAGCCCTCGACCGCGTGCACACCACAGCCGCAAGCCACCACCGCGTCATGGTCGTGGAGGTCATGGGACGCAACGCCGGCTGGATCGCCCTGCACGCGGGTGTCGCCTCGGGCTCGGACATCATCCTCCTGCCCGAGATCGAATTCGACCTCGATGAGGTCGCCCGCGTCTGCGAGCAGCGCTCCCAGCACGGCAAGCGATTCACGATCATCTGCTGCTCCGAGGGCGCCAAACCAAAGGGCGGCAAACAGCTCATCGAACGCATCGACCCGACCAGCCCGGACCCCATCCGCTTTGGCGGCATCGGTAAGTTCGTCGCCGATCGGGTCGAGGACATCACCGGCATCGAGAGCCGATACGTCGTGCTCGGGCACGTCCAGCGCGGCGGCACCCCCGTGGCCGCCGACCGCGTGCTGGCCACACAGTTCGGGCACCACGCGATGCAGCTTCTCAAGAGCGGGGCCCGCAACCGCCTTGTCGTGATGCAAGAGGGCAAGCTGACGGATGTGGACATCACGTCCGCAGCCGATAAACAACGCCTGGTCTCGCCCGATCACCCCATGATCGCCGCCGCCCGGGCGGTCTACACAAGCTTTGGCGATTGATTCCCAAGAAACTGATTCCCGGGGCATCGGGCTACGCTATGAGGCCCCCGACCAACAGGAGCCGACGCATGCCCGAGGACACCAAGCCGAGCGATCAGCCCGCCGAGACAACCAGCGCCCAGGCGCCAAGGACAGGCTCCACGCTCCCGCCACGGGCGACGCCAGGCAAGCAAACCGAGCCCAAGAAGCGCAAGAAGAAAGAGAAGAAGAAGTACGACTCCTTTACGGGCTACCTCTGGGGCGAATGGATCCGCCCGCTCGGCACCATCTTCATCATCATGGGCGTCTTCCGCCTGACCGCCTTCGACTGGTTCGACGTGCCCAGCGGCTCGATGGAACCCACCATCATGACCGGCGACCGCATCGCGGTAAAGAAGTTCACCTACGGCCTGCGCGTCCCGTTCACCAAAGACACCTGGATCGCCCAGTGGGGACGGCCCGATCGCGGTGACCTCGTCGTGTGCTACTCGCCCGACCAGGGCGACGAGGTCCGGCTCGTCAAGCGAGTCGTCGCCATCCCGGGCGACACGATCGAGATGAAAGACGGCCGCCTCTGGATCAACGGCCAGGAGCCCGACTACGAGCCGGTCGATCCGTCCAAGTTCCCCGCGATGGACCCCGTCGTGCGCACAGAGATGGACTTCTTCACCGAATCCGTCGCCGGCTTTGCGCACTACGTCATGTTCGACAAGAAAGATCCCAAGAGCATCCGCAGCTTCCCCGAGCAGGAAGTGCCCGAGGATCAGTACGTCATCATCGGCGACAACCGCGACCACTCCAAGGACGCACGCGCCTGGAACATGACCCAGGACCAGTGGGGCTCACGCGTCGATTTCATGGACATCGACCGCATTCAGGGCGAAGCCTTCGCCGTCGCCTTCAGTCTCGACGGCTGGTCACCGCGCTGGGGGCGGACGTTCAAAGGCCTTCACTGATTCCTGCGTGTATCGGTGCCACCACGCATCTCCGATGCGTGGTGCTCTGGTATTAGGGCGCAAAGGGTGTATTCATGCACTACCCATCAGAAATGGGTAGTGGCACAGAAGGGACAGGTCGTAAAGCTTACAATCAGAACGGCGCATCCTCGTCGCCCACGAACTCGCTGGAATCGAATTCCGTCGGCCCGCCGCCGTCGCGGTGATCCTCGGCCGGTCCCGTCTTGGCGCGGCCTCCGAACGAGCTGCCGATGTTCATGCCCGGATTCGTCAGCGGCTTGGGCTCCATGTCGCCGATCGGTGGCGGTGTGTACGCGACCGGACCCGAGGGCACCTGCGCAAAGCTCTGCGATGAGTACCCGCCCCCGTCGTCGTAGTACTTGGCCGCCTGATTCTTGAACCGCGTCGTGCTGCGATCCCACGTGAGCTCGATCGTGCCCGTCGGGCCGTTGCGCTGCTTGGCGATGATCAGCTCGGCAAGGTCCTTCTTCTCCTCGTTCTCGGCCTCCCAGTCCGCATCACCGATGTGGTAGTACGCCTCGCGGTGCAGAAGCAGCACCACGTCCGCGTCCTGCTCGATCGAGCCCGATTCACGCAGATCGCTCAGCCTCGGCGTGTTGCCCTCGCGCTGCGTCGCGCCACGGTTGAGCTGCGCCAGACAGATCACCGGCAAGTCGAGCTCACGCGCCAACGACTTGATGCCACGCGAGATCTCCGAGACTTCCACCTGCCGACTCTCACGGGCCGCTGTCGGCGAACTGAGCAGCTGGAGGTAGTCGATGATGATGCAGCGCACGTCGTGGCGGCGCACAAGCCTGCGTGCCCGAGCCCGCAAACCAAGCACCGTCAGGTTGGGCGTGTCGTCGATGTAGATCGGCGCCTCGCCCAGCTCGCTGGCCGCGTGGATCAGCTTGCGGAAATCGTTCTCGGTGAACGAGCCCGTCCGCATCTTGTGACTGTCCACGCCCGACTTGGCCGACAGCAATCGGCTCGTCACGGCTTCCTTGGACATTTCGAGGCTGAAGAACGCCACGCCCACCCGTTCGTGCTTGGCCTTCTCGCCCGCAGCCGCCCCGCCGAAGGCGATCTGCTCGGCGATATTGAGCGCCAGCGCGGTCTTGCCCATCGAGGGACGGGCCGCCACGATGATCATCTCGCCCGCGTGCAGACCGCTGAGCTTGTCGTCCAGCGCGTGGTACCCCGAAGGGATGCCGCTGACGCCCTTGCCCTCGATCGCCTCAAGTCGCTCGATCTCCTGCTGAAGCAGATCGCCCAGCGCCTGCGCATCGTTGGACTGCGCCTGCTCGGCGATGGCAAAGATCCGCCCCTCGGCCTTGTCCACGACCTCGTTGACGCTCGCTGCGTCGTCGCTCGGGTGGTAGGCGTCGTACAGAATCTGACCAGCAGCGTCGATCAGTCGGCGCAGGCGGTGCTTGTCTGCGACCATCCGCGCGTAGTACGGCGCACTCGTGGCCGCGGGCACCGACTCGGCCAGCTTGACCAGGTACTCCTCGCCCCCGATGTCCTTGAGCACGTGCCGATCGCGCAACCGATCGACCAGCATGACCAGGTCGCCCGACTGGTGCTGCTCGTAGAGCCCGATGACTTCTTTGTAGATCGCCCCGTGGGCCGCCGAGTAGAACATCTCGTCGGTCGAGACGTGCGGCAAAACGTCGGCGATCACCGCCGGGTCGAGGATCATCGACCCGAGCAGGCTCATCTCCGATTCGAGCGAGTGTGGGGGCAGGCGGTCAAAGAGCTTCTCGATGCTCATGAGGACCTTCTGGTCCTTCCCGCCGCGTTTGGATCGTCCCTGATCGCCCACTTGTTGCTCCCTTTGCGTCTTGGCTTGGGCAGAGTAGGTCACTCCAAGTGGCACTTTCGAGCTCGAAAGAAGATGCTCACAGCCCATACACGGCAACCGACATCAACCGCGCGCGGCGTACCCTTGCACATGACCCAGAACGATCCCTTCAGCGACCCGTTCAGCTCCGGCGGCACGCTCCCCGAAACGCTCCCAGAGCACCCCTGGGGCCTTTTCAAGGACTGGTGGGACGAGGCCCACACGGGCGACGAGGGCAAGCCCATCGAATCGCACCCCAACGCCATGGCCCTGGCGACCCTCGGCGAGTCGGGCATGCCCAGCAACCGCATCGTCTACTGCAAGGGCATGGATCTGAGCGCCGGCTGGATCTGCTTCTACACGAATTACAACGGCCGCAAGGCGAGGCAGCTCGTCGCCAATCCGAAGGCGGCCGCGGGCTTCCACTGGAACATCCTGCACCGTCAGGCCTGCATCGAGGGTCACGTTGTCAGGAGCCCGCCCGAAGAAAGCGACGCGTACTTCGCCTCGCGTGCACTCATCAGCAGACTCGGCGCGTGGGCGAGCCACCAGTCCGAGCCCGTGGCCTCGCGCGAGGACCTGCTCATGCAGTACGCCGACGTAATGGAACGCTTCGGCATCGGTGCCGACACGATCTTGAATGACATCGAAGGCCGCTCCATCACGATCCCGCGTCCGGACCACTGGGGCGGCTACCGCCTCTGGGCGTCGCGCGTCGAGCTCTGGATCGGCGGCAAGGGACGCTTCCACGACCGGGCCGTCTGGACGCGAGATCTTGCGCCAAATGGCGACGAATTTAATGCGAGCCCCTGGCAGGCGACACGCCTCCAGCCATGAGTGACTTTCAGCCGCCCACCCCGCTTGCCGAGCTGCCCGAAGCGCGCAAAAAGATCGACCTCCTCGCCTTTGCGCCGGGCAGCGACACCGTCCTGCTGGCGGTCCAGGGCAAGCGCATGCTGGACGTGTGGGATCTGGCCGATCTCAGCGAGCCGGCGCGCACGGTCGAGTCGGGCGCCAAGGTCGTCGGCTGCAAGTTCTGGCCCGACGAGGGGGGCCTCTTGGTCTGGTCCGAACGAGGCGCGCAGGTTTTGGATCTTGAAACCGAAGAGGTGGTCTCCAGTATCCCTGCGCACGAAGACAAGCAGAAAGCCCAGAATCTCGCGGCCCGCGTCGGAAGCTCAATCGGCACGGCGCTGAGCTTCATCCCCATGGCGGCCGGCGGCGTGTGGATGCTCCTGCCCATGCTCGCCTCGAGCGCCTCTGCCGAGGCACATCATTACGCCTCGGTCGACGTCTCGCCCGATGGGCGCGCACTCGCATCGATCGCCCACAACCATCGGGTTTATCTGCACGACGTTCATACGGGCGAGAAGCTGGCCGAGTGGAAGATCGCCATGAGCGAGCGCTCGAAACTGGTCTGTCTGCCCAGCGGACGGATCGCGGCGGGTCTCAACTCCAAGCTCTTCATCCTCGACGCTGCCGGGCGCAAACCCGTCCACAAGAAAACGGCGCATCTTTCGGGTGTTCGCGGCCTGGTGCGCATGCCGGGGGGGCTCATCGCCACCATCGGCGAGAACCAGAACCTGCGCCTCTGGACCGATGAGTGCGAACCCAGGAGCCGGGTCATCAAGCTCCGCAAGCAGGTCGAAGAGGCCTACCCGATCGACGCGACCAGGCTTGTCGCCCGGGCTACCAACCGCAGGCTCTATCTCATCGACACCGAGGCCAAGCCCGCGATGACGACCATCCGCGTGGGCGACTTCAAGGTTTTGGCGCTTGCGGTCAGTGATGACGGCGGTCGGATCGCGATCGCGGGCAACGACCGGATTGTGCGCACGTATGAGACCCGCGCACTGATCGATCAGGACGCGGGGGCGTAGGCCTTGCGATCTTTGAGGTGCCTGCGCGTGCCATGGAATATGTCGGCCAGCCGCATTGGTTTCACGCCTTGTGACCGGCGCCACGCGCCGAGTTCGCACGCGAGTCGCCACTGCCTGCGCAGGATGCCCCATGAGAACCAGATGGAGAGATTCGGGTCGTAGATGTTGATGGTCTCGCTCGTCACGCCGTTGAGTTCGATGATCGCCAGCCCGCGTCCCGCGCGGAGCTCGTCCTCGCTTGCGTAGCGCACGTCGAAGCGCCCGAAATCCAGCGGCAAGCCGTTGCTGCCACGGAATGTCCGGGCGACGCGGTCGATCTCGGCCTCGAGCTCGGGCGTGAGCAGGTCGGGCGCATCGTGGAAGATCGCGCCCTGCTTGTGATTGCCTGCCGGCGAGAGCGCAATATTCGTGCCCGCTTCTGGGATTTCGTCCAGCCGGTGTGCAAA
>Ga0070727_10001391_pt1 | contig 25672 bp, 26 predicted proteins | sample tdAd472_FD_66722 | JGI IMG/M metagenome (GOLD analysis project Ga0070727, IMG submission 66722) | Marine sediment microbial communities from the Atlantic coast under amendment with organic carbon and nitrate - tdAd47.2 | ecosystem: Environmental > Aquatic > Marine > Coastal > Sediment | place...
CGCCGCTCCGCACCGCTTCGGTGGCCTCTTCGATAGCACTCGCCATTGCCTCGAATCCCGCGGCGTCCTTCGAGATCCGCAGGGCCGCGAGCATCGGAACCCCGCTGGCGAGCAAGGTGCCGAGGATGCGAGTGAACCGCGCCACCGCGAGGTCCTTGAGCAGACCGCCCACTTTTGGGGTTCGGATGACGGCCCGGCCGAACTTGGCTCGGAAGTCGGGATTCCGCGCCGCCCACCAGATCGCGCCGACCAGCGCGGCCAGAACGGCCACACCGATGTACCAGCTGGATGTGACCGCTGCCGAGATCGCCATGAGGACCTGAGTGATCGCGGGGATCTGAGGCAGGTCCGAGTAGAGCTCACGGAACTGGGGGATGAAGAACACGAACACCGCGAGCAGGATGATCATGCCCACGATGGCGATCATGACGGGGTACACCGCGGCCCCGACGATCTTTCGCTTCAACTCTACCTGGCCCTGCACGAACGCCGCGAGCCGCTCGAGAGACAGTTCGAGAAAGCCACCTTTCTCACCGGCACGAATCATCGCGATGTGGATGGAGCGAAAGACCTCGGGTCGCTTCTCCATCGCGGTCGCGAGTTCCACACCATCCTCCACCTGATCGGCGAGCTCGGTAAATGCCGCGGCCAGCTTCGGCGCACTGCGACGGCGACCGATAAGACGGATCGATCGCAGCAGCGGGACTCCGGCCCGGAGCAGGTCACCGACCTGACGATACGCGAGAGCGAGTTGTGCCGCGGGGACGCGGCTGCCGCCGGAGACGGCACCCTTGGACGGCGTGATCTTGATCGGCGCGAGATTCTGCCTTGAGAGTTCGGCGACGACCGCCTGCTCGGATGGAGCGGTCAGCACGCCCGTCGTGCGTCCCGACGGGCCCGTCGCGATGTAACGGAAAGTCGCCACAGTCGAAATATACCGTGATGACGCGCGAGTGCCCCGACTTCAGCCGCGCACGGGCTGGGCGAGGAGCGATTCGACCTTCGCGGTCAGTGATTCGTCGGTCGGCTTGGTCCGCGGCTCGAACCGCTGAACAAAGTTGCCGTCGCGATCGATCAGGTACTTCGTGAAGTTCCAGGTCGGCTCTTCGCTGAGGGCGTTCAGCTTGGCGTAGAGCGGGTGGGCGTCATCGCCCTTTACCGAGACCTTGGCAAACATCGGGAACTCGACGCCGTACCGGGCCTCGCAGAACTCGGCGATCTCGCCGTTGGTGCCGCGCTCCTGATTGAACGCGTTTGACGGGAACCCGAGGACGACCAGGCCCTCGTCCTTGTGGGCCTCATACAGAGCCTGGAGTTCCTCGTACTGCGGCGTCAGGCCGCACTGGCTCGCGGTGTTCACGACGAGGATCACCTTCCCTTTGTAGACCGACAGGTCAACCGGTTCGCCGAGGATGGTCTCAGCGGTGGCGTCCAGCACATAACCGTCCGTCGCCGGCTCGTTCGAGTCATCCGGTGAAGCCTCGGAGGCCGCCGTCGCATCGGCAGGGGAGACTGCCTCGCCGGCACCAGCGCTCTGATCCGGGTCGGCGCAGCTGCACGCAAGCACAAGCGGAACCGACGCAACAAGAACGAGCGGGCGGGCGAGCATCTGCATGGTGGTCTCCGGCGAATCCTGAGTGAGGAAGGGTTGGTGCCTGGATGGGACGATTCACTGTAGGTCGTGTTCGCGGACTCGTCCGGACGGTTTCATGACGCTATCAATTGGTTCTGTATGGTCAGGCTCAAGCGAACAGTTCGATTCTGCATCAATCCCGGCGACGGCCCCGCTTCGGCCGTCGAGGGAACGAACGGGTTCGGCGGCAAGCCGGCCATGCGGGGTCTTGGCCGATACTACGAGCTCACCCTGACCGTCGAGGGTGAACCCGACCCGACGACCGGTTACCTGATCAACATCAAGTCCCTCGATCAATTGGCCAGGGACCACCTCATTCCGGTCATCGCCTCGTGTTGTGCCGACGCCCCCGAGACCGAACCTGCGGTGCTCATCCCCGCCCTGTTCCGTCAGGCCGCGGCGGCTCTGCCGATTGTCACCGGCGTCCGCTGGAACCTCACTCCCACCTACAGCGTTGAAGGACGGCTCTCTGACATGCCCAATGCCATCATCCGGCAACAGTTCGACTTCGCCGCTGCCCACCGGCTGCACTGCCCGTCGCTCGGCGAAGATGAGAACCGATCCGTGTTCGGACGGTGCAACAACCCCAGCGGGCACGGTCATAACTACCGTGTAGAGACCGCCTTCCGTGTCGACACCAAGGCCACCCAGCCAGTGACCGTGGCCGCTCTGGAAACCCTCGTCGACGAGGTCGTCATCGATCCGTTCGACCACAAACACCTCAACGAGGACACCGACGAGTTCGACACCGATGGCGGCGTGAACCCATCGGTCGAGAACATCGCCGAGGTTTTCTACCGGCGGCTGGAGGCGGCATCTCGTGACGCGTTCGGCGGTACGTGTTCATTGCACGAGGTCACGGTCTGGGAAACCGACCGCACCTCTGCGACCTACCCCGTTGCGGGCACTTCCTGAGCAAGCCCGATAACGGCCATCGCTTGAGAACGACGCTCCGGAAATCATCGGGCTGATCCGGCGGGGTGCGTTGATACGATAGGAATGCCATGGGAATCGCCACCATCCTGCTCGACCAAGGCCTGATCACGAGCGAGCAGCTCGAAATGGCGCTGATGGAGCATCGGGAGACCGGCGAGCGTCTCGATCAGGTGCTGGTCAAGCGGGGAATGGTCCGCGACGACGAGGTCACCCGCGCCATCGGGGAACAATTCGACCTGCCCGTGATCGACCTGACCGAGGTTGCGGTTACGGACGAGGTGCTTCAGGCGATCCCGCCCCAGATCGTGTTTCGCCAGCGTTGCGTCCCGATCGAGAGACGGCCGGCCTCCAACGGCTCACCAGGGGCTCTCCGCGTCGCGACCGCCGACCCCTTCGACCTGAGCGTTTTCGACGAACTCCGCCTGATGGTCGGCTGCCCCATCGAACTGGTGCTCGCCGAAGAAGAGGAACTCCGAAACTTCATACGGACGCACTACGGCGTGGGCGGCGACACGCTCGACGCCATGTCGCGCGGACGCGGCGACACGGACATTGCCGACGATGAACTGGACGCCGAAGCCAGCGAAGCAGAAGCGGCCCAGGAAGCCTCCGTCATCAAGCTCGTCAACGAGCTCTTGTTCGAGGCGATCGACAGCCGCGCGACCGACGTCCACATCGAGCCCTATGAGAACAAATTGTCGGTCCGCTACCGGGTCGACGGTGTGCTCCAGCGTGCGAATGTCCCGCCGACGATCCACAGCTTCGGTTCAGCAATCGTCAGCCGCATCAAGATCATGGCGAGCCTGAACATCGCCGAGAAGCGCAAACCACAGGACGGGCGCATCACGGTGCGTCGGAAAGGCCAGGAGTTCGACCTGCGCGTGAGCGTCATCCCGATGCTCTTCGGCGAAGGAATCGTGCTCCGCATCCTCAACAAGTCGGCCGTGCTCATGACGCTCGACGACTTGGGCATGCCCGAGCACATCGTCACAACGTGGGACAAGCTTATCAGCCGACCCCACGGCATCCTGCTCGTCACCGGTCCCACCGGCTCGGGTAAGTCCACGACGCTCTACGGCTCGCTCAACCGCATCGTCTCCGAAGAGATCAAAGCGATCACCGTCGAGGACCCGGTGGAGTACCACGTCGGCGGGGTGAACCAGATTCAGGTCAACCACAAGGTCGGCCTCGATTTCGCCGCCGGCCTCCGCTCAATCCTGCGTCACGACCCCGATGTGATCATGATCGGTGAGATCCGCGACAAGGAAACCGCCGAAGCCGCGGTCCAGGCCTCGCTCACCGGCCACCTTGTGTTCTCCACCCTGCATACCAACGACGCCTGCGGAGCGCTCCCCCGTCTCCTCGACATGGGCGTTGAGCCCTATCTCGCCGCCTCGTCGGTCGAAGGCGTCCTTGCCCAGCGACTGGTTCGGCGCGTCTGCGACCAGTGCGCTGAGAAGTACACCCCCGAAGCGTCCGAACTGCCCGAGGGCGTCTCGCTCGAGCCGGGCGAACAACTCACCCGGGGTGCCGGCTGCAAGAACTGCTTTCAGACCGGCTACCGAGGCCGCGTCGGCGTGTACGAACTGCTGCGTGTGAACGAACCCATCCGAGAGATGGTCATGGACCGGGCCAACGCCGCCAAGATCTCCCGCCAGGGCCTCCAGGACGGCGTGCTCTCGCGACTTCAGGACGACGGGCTCGTCAAGGCGCGTCGCGGCCTGACCACGGTCTCCGAGGTGATGCGCGTCACGACCGTCTGATCCGACCCACCGCCCGGCGGCGTCGGGGTACCCTGTCCGGTCGATGGCATTCGAGCGAATCCTCATCATCCGCCCCAGCGCTCTCGGCGATGTCTGTCGCAGCGTCCCCGTGCTGGTCAGCCTGCGCCGGGCTTTTCCCGAAGCGAGGATCGACTGGCTCGTCCAGTCCGAGTTCATCGACGCCATCCGCGCTCATCCCGACCTGTCGAACGCGGTCCCCTTTGCCCGGCGTGATCTATTGCTCAGCCGGCTGCACACGGGCCGGGCGCGTCGCAAGCTGCGTGAACTAATCAGATCGCTTCGGGAGCCGCGCTACGACCTTGTGCTCGACTGCCAGGGCCTCGCCCGGAGCGGCCTGCTCGCCCGCCTGACCGGTGCCCGCACCCGCGTCGGTCACGCCGACGCCCGCGAACTGGCGTGGCTGCTTTACAACAGCCGTGTCCGCCCCAGCGGTGCGACGCACACTGTCGATCGGATGCTCGACTTGGTCCGGGCGATCAAAGTGCCGGTCGTCGATGACATGCGTCTCTACGCCCCGCCCGACCGACGCGACGAACTCCCCGCGGAACTGCTCGGCGCGGCCCCGCTCGTCATCGCCCCGACCAGCCGCTGGCCGGGCAAGCGCTGGCCCATCGAGTGCTTTGCCGAGGTCACTCGCTGGGTGCTCGACCACACGGCGCACACGATCGCCATCGTCGGAGCCTCGTCCGAACGCGACCAGTGCGCGGCCCTCGCCGACGAGTTCGCCGGCGACGCCCGCGTGACGGACCTCATCGGCGCGACTTCGATCGGCGGGCTCATGCACTTGATCAGCGATAGCAGCGCGGTCCTCGCCAACGACTCGGCCGCCCTGCACATGGCCGTCGGCTATGACAAGCCAATCGTCGCGCTGTTCGGCCCCACCGACACCCGCAGGGTCGGTCCGTACCACCGCGGTGAGAGCGTGCTGCAGCACGCACCAGATCTCAGCGGGATCAGCCACAAGCAGGAATACGCCGGATTGGAACTCATGAGGCGGATCACCGTCGGAGAAGTCATCGAGCGACTGCGACCGATTCTCGAATCACACACACCGACGGGAAGCACCGTCCCGTGACTATCAAGACGCCCCGACTGATCCTCGCCAGCACGTCCCCGAGGCGTCGCCAGTTGCTCGCCGAGTACGGGCTGTCCCACAGCGCGATGAAGCCGCCGATCGACGATGGCGAGCTCCAGCGCGGGCGCGTCGGAGCAACCGGCTGGGTCGCTTCGCTCGCGTGGTTGAAAGCCCGTTCCGTCTGGGACCACCTCGGCGATGGGCAGCGTGAGTCCGGTGTGGTCCTCGCGGCCGACACCGTCGTTCAGCGCGAGGGCGAGATCCTCGGCCAGCCGAAGGACGCCGACGACGCCCGGCGCATCGTCACCACACTGACCGACGGCACGCATCGCGTGCTCACGGGCGTCTGCCTCCACGCCAAAGGCGAGCGGTCCTGGTTCGTCGATCGGTCCGAGGTCCATGTGGGCCAGGTCTCCGCCGAGCAGATCGATCGCTACCTCGCCACCGGCGACTGGGCCGGCAAGGCGGGCGCGTACAACCTGCACGAGCGCATCGCCGACGGCTGGCCCATCGAGTACTCGGGCGACGACACCTCGATCATGGGACTTCCCATGAAGCGACTGCTCCCCGAACTCGAGCGCCTCGGCATCCGACCCGACCGGGAGGCGGTCCGGTGAGTCGAGACCGTCGCAGCCGCCCACCGGTGCCGATGCCGATCGGGGCCCTCGTCGAGCCGGTGTACCGGCGCGTCGTCGCGCAGCGCAACCGGTCGTTCGACGCCGGCAGGCGAGTCGAACGCGTCGATCGCCCGGTCATCAGCGTCGGCAACCTCAGCGTCGGCGGCACCGGCAAGACGCCGGTCGTGGCGATGGTGGTGCGCCTGCTGCGTGAGGCCGGGCACCGACCGGGGATCGCGATGCGCGGCTACAAGGCCGGAGCGGGTCGCAAGTCGGACGAAGAACTCGAATACAAAGCGAGTTGCCCGGGCACTCCGGTGGCCGCTCAACCGGATCGGGTGGCGGGCGCGACGAAACTGATTGACACGCACGGCTGCTCGTGCATCGTGCTCGACGACGGGTTCCAGCATCGTTTCCTGTATCGCGACCTGGATATCGTTCTTCTGGACGCGACGCGTGACGTCTTCGCCGACCGCTGTTTGCCCGCCGGGTGGCTGCGCGAGCCCGTGGACTCGCTGGACCGAGCGCACATCGCGATCCTGACGCACGCGGAAAGTGTCGACGAGCGGCGGCTTGAAGCCATGACCAGCCGCTTGCACGAGCGATTCCCACGGCTCGGCGTTGTGGTGTCGGAACACGCGTGGACCGCGCTGATCGATCTCGAGGGACGCCGGCAGTCGCCGGCCGGGTTCGAAGGCGAGACCGTGACCCTCGCCAGCGGCATCGGCAATCCCAGCGCATTCGAGGCGATGGCCCGACGCAACGGGCTCGACATCCGCTCGCACATGATCATGCCCGATCATCACGACTGGTCGCGGACCGATCTTGACCGCCTCGGCCGCGCCTCGCCGGAAGGGGTGATCCTGACGACCCGAAAGGACTGGGTGAAGATCGAGCGACTGAACCATCCGCTGCTCGACCGCATGCTGGTGGCCGATGTTACGATCGTTGTGCGCGACGGAGAAGGCGACCTGCGTGATGCCCTGCTGAAGGCGGCGGCCTCGCCCGATCGGCTACAATCCCCTCGTGGATGAACTGCTGAATAAACTCGCTCACTGGAAGCCGATCCGAGCGCTTGTCGTCGGCGATTTCATGCTCGACCAGCTCGTCTACGGCGACGCCGAGCGCCTCACCAACGACGCCCCGGTCCCCGTACTGACCGCCCGGCGGACCGTCGAAACCCCCGGCGGGGCGGCGAACGTCTGCATGGACCTCGTCGCCATGCACGCCGAGGTCCGCTGCTTCGGGGTCATGGGCGACGATCGCGAGGCCGACCTGCTCTCGAAGGCGCTCGCCGACTCGGCCATCGACACGACCGGCCTCGTCCGCGACCCGTCCCGCCCCACTACCGTCAAGCGCAACCTCATCGGCCTGGCCCAGCACCGTCACCCGCAGAAGATGTTCCGCGTCGATTTCGAGTCGCGCAAGCCGCTTGCCGACGAGATCGTCGACCGCATCGTCGAGGCGTTTACGCGGGCGCTGCCCGAGGCCGATGTCGTCGCCATCGAGGACTACAACAAGGGCGTGTGCTGCCCGAACCTCTGCCGGCGCGTCATCGAAGCCGCACGCCATGCCGGCAAGCCGATTCTCATCGACCCCGCCTCCATCGACGACTACACCAAGTACGCCGGCTGCACTGCCATCACCCCCAACCGCACCGAGGCGGAGCGGGCCACCGGGCTGACCACGCTGACCGAGGGCAACACCGACGAACGCGCGGCGCACAACGCCGCGCTCGCCAAACGCCTCGCGTCCCAGCTCGACTGCGAAGCCGTCGTTCTCACGCTCGATCGGGACGGCGCGCTGCTTCTCGAGCGCGGTGCCGAGCCCTGCGCCGTGCCGACCATCGCCAGGCAGGTCTACGACGTCACCGGCGCGGGCGACATGGTCCTCGCCGCACTCATGGCCGCCCGGGCCAACGGCATCGACTGGGCCGACTCGGTCCGCTTCGCCAACGCCGCCGCCGGCCTCGAGGTCGAGGTCTTTGGCGTCCAGCCCATCCCCTTCGAGCGCATCTACCACGCCGTGCTCGTGCAGGCCAAGGACCTCATCGGCAAGCGTCGCACCCTCGACGAGGCCCGCATCGAGATCGAGGCGGCCCGGCGCGAGGGCAAGAAGATCGTCTTCACCAACGGCTGCTTCGACATCATCCACGCCGGTCACATCTCGCTGCTGCGCAAGGCGCGCGAGCACGGCGACCTGCTCGTGGTCGGGCTCAACTCCGATGCCTCGGTCCGGCGCCTCAAAGGCCCCGAGCGCCCGGTGCACGATGAGGACGATCGCGTCACCGTCCTCAGCGAACTCGAATCGGTCGCCGTGGTCGTCGTCTTCGAAGAAGACACGCCCCTGAAACTCATCGAGACCCTCCGGCCGGACGTGCTCGTGAAGGGCGCGGACTACACCAAGGACCAGGTCGTCGGCGGCGACATCGTCGAGTCCTACGGCGGCGAGATCGCCCTCGTCGAACTGCTCGCCGGGCGCAGCACCACGGGCGCCATCGAGCGCATCCGATCGGTCTGATCGCCATGGCCTCCCCCACGCCTTCTGCTCAACCCGCGACGGACTGGAACACGCTGTCGCTCAGCGACTACGCCGCACGCGTGCTCGCCAGCGGGCACGTGCGCCGCTTGCTGGACCTCTGCGTTGAGGAAGACCTCGGCACGACCGGCGATGTCACGTCGCTGGTCTGCGTGCCCGAGGCGGACTCCGCAGCACGCGTCACCGCGCGCCTGCGCAGCCGCCAGCCCGCTCGGGCCGCAGGGCTTGCATTCGTCCCGCTGATCTGCGCCGCATTCAGCAAGGGCTCGTGCGCGTGGCGATCGGCGGTGACCGACGGCGCCAGCGTCGAGCCCGGCGATCTGCTGGGCGAGCTGTCGGGGCCGCGGGGCGCGGTGCTCGGCATCGAGCGGACCATGCTGAACCTCGTCTCGCGCCTCTCCGGCATCGCCACGCTCACCGACGCGTACGCCGAGGCCATCCGCGCTGCGGGTGCCGACCCGGACCGCGTCCGCCTGCTCGACACGCGCAAGACCACCCCGGGGCACCGCCTCATCGAGAAGTACGCGGTCCGCTGCGGCGGCGGCTACTCGCACCGCATCGGCCTATACGACGCGGTGCTGGTGAAGGACAACCACATCGCCATGGCGACGGGAGGCCTCGAAGGCATCCTCAGGGAGCTCAAGACCGCACGCGACCGGTTCATGCTGCAGTTCGTCGAGGTCGAGGTGGACTCGCTGGAACAGTTCGAGACGATCCTGACTGCCGAGCAGACCTCTCCGGGCCTCGTGGACATCGTCCTGCTCGACAACATGCCGCCGGACACCCTGCGCGAGGCCGTCGCCATGCGCGACCGAGCGGGCAGCCACATCCTCCTCGAAGCCAGCGGCGGGATCACCCTCGAGACCATCGGTGCCATCGCGTTGACCGGCGTGGACCGCATCAGCACCGGAGCGATTACGCACCAGGCACGGTCGGTGGACTTCGGGCTCGATGCGCAGTGATCGAGCCCGGCAGCCCCTGAAATCGGTGGCACTGCTGACGCTCTTTCTTTCTGGCTACTACAAAAGTCTGTCAGTCAGAAAGAAAGCCAGAGCAGGGTCTCGGCTTTTCTTTCTGACTGAATCAAGATCGGGGGGTCCGGGGGGAAAGGGAAACGGCACCGCCTCACCCACAGTCCACCCGTACCGCTGCGAATGAGACCTCGCGGGCGGCGGCCTCCGAGCGTCCCGCCTATTCGGCCGCCCCTTCGTCCTCTGCATGCTTGGTCACCTTCAAGACGATCGGCACCGCGAGGAGTCCAGCCAAGAACACAACTGCGCCAACGTCGAACAGCCGAGAGAACACCGAGTAGTGATACTCGTATCTGGCCTGCTGTTCTGGCGTGGGATCCGGATACGGAACACCCGCGAACAGGACGCCGTAGACCGTACCCACCAACAAGATCAGCGCACCGAACCCCGGTAGTGTCACCACTCTGATGAACTTCCTCATCCGCACACCATCGCTACGAAGCGTGTCGCAACTCAGTTCCCCGCACATGCGACGAAACAGGTTTATGCGGCGGGGTCGCATCCACGGTCTCACGCGACCGCTGTCCCGGGACGCTCAATTGAAGTCCGCCCGCGCAGGCGAGTAATCCGGATCGAGCTGCTCGATCAGCCGCTCGATGTACCGCCACGCGTTCAGCGACTCGCGGATCTCGTCGCGCTTGTCATCACCCTCATCGTGCGCCCTGAACAGCCCGTCCACCCGCTCGATCCACATGGCCCGCTGCTGGTCGGCCCACTCCTCAAGCCGGGCGATGTCCTTCGGGTCGCGTGACCGCTTCGCCTCTTCGAGCTGGTCGCGGACCTCGAGCATCTCCATGAGAAAACCGTCGGGCAGGGCCTTGTGCTTGTCCGGCGTGGGGCCGCCGAGGCGGGTCAGCAGGGCGTTCGCCGCCCGCTCCGGGTCTGACAGCGCGCGATTGGCCTCGTTGACCTGGGCCAGCTTGCGATGGGCCTCCTCCGGGTCCGGGGCCCGATCCGGGTGGTGCTTGGCCGTCGCTTTCAGCCACGCCTGGCGCAGCGCCGCCTCGTCCACCGGGAAGGCCGGCTCGATGCCCAGGATGTCGAACGGATCGGAACTCATGAATAATACCCCGCGTCAGGTAGACTACTGGCAAGCCGGTGCAAAGCGGCGATTTCGCTCGAATAGCACGCGTGTCTCGGCTACCCTAGGGTCCCGACCGAGACTCACGGAGGAGGCACCTTGGCCAAGCACATCGGAATTGTAGGTGTCAGCCCCGAGGGCTCGTCGATCTGCTATCGCACGATCGGGCGTCGCTCCTCGGAGATCCCGGATCCGGCCCAACGCCCGGCGATCACGCTGCACAACCTGCCGTTCTCGAGCTACGTCGAGGCCATCAAGGCCGACGACTGGCCGACCGTCGGCGCGATGCTCCGGGACTCCGCAACCGTCCTCCAGAAGGCCGGGGCCGACTTCTGCGTGCTCCCCGACAACGCCACCCACCACGCCCTGCAGCTCGCCGAGGCGGGCTCCCCCCTGCCGTTCATCAACATGATCGGGCTGGTCGCCGACGCCATCGAGGCCAACCAGTGCAAGCACGTCGGCCTGATCGGCACCAAGTACGTCACCTTCGGCTCAACCTACCAGACCATGCTCGGCCTGCGCAAGATCAAGCTTCACGTACCCGATGAGGCTGACGCCATCGCCATCGACCGGATCATCTTCGGCGAGGCCATCTACGGCCGGGTCCGCCCGGAATCCATCGAACTGGTCAACGGCGTCGTCGAGAAGCTCGCCTCCAAGGGCTGCGAGGCGATGATTCTCGGGGCCTCCGAGGCCACCAACATGCTCAACCCGCGCCAGCTCCGCCTGCCGCTGTTCGACCCGGTCGAACTGCTCGCCGAGGCGGCCGTGGCGCACGCGACGCAGACCGCCGAAGTCGCCTGATCCATCTCACAGACGAACCCTCCGCAAAGGACACCCGCCGTGCCCATCAAGTTCGCCATCACCATGCTCGTGTACGCCGTCTGCCTGTTCGTTTCCGGGTTCGTCACGATGACGGTCGCCCCTCCGGGTGCGAAACCGGCGACGGCGTTGATCATCCCGGCGGTCGCCGCCGCCCTCTCGGTCGCCGCGGCGGTGCTGTCACTGATGATCAAGAGCAACCGCAAGCTCGGCATGATTGGCATCCATGTCGGACTGGTGCTGCCACTAATCTTCACGGCTGGCTCGTTGCTCCGCGTCTCCGGTTCGGTCGGCAAGGCCAAGGAGTTCAACGACCAACTCGGCCAGATCCAGACCGCGCTCAGGCAGACCGAAGGACGCGTCGACCTGCGCCTGGTTGATGATCCCACGTCGGATCGCGAGCGCGACCGCCTGATGGAAGCGGGCTGGGTCGATGGCCAGACGCCGACCACGATCATGACCCCGGCCCCGTGGAAACCGTACGGGTACCAATCGGTCGGCATGATCTCGATCGCGATGCTCAGCGTGCTCGCGTTCGTCTCGCTGCTCCTGCATCGTCCAGAGATTCCGAAGAAGGAGCCCGAGGACGACCTGCTCGACGACGAGGCCTGAGCGCATGAGAAAAGCCGGGCGAACCCGGCTTTGATCGAGCAGATCAGACGCTCAGATTACTTCGCGTACTTCACGCTGCAGCCGTACGGACGGGTCTCAGTGACCGTGACGGTCTCGCCGGCGAGGATCTCGTTGAGGGCCTGGCGGACGTAGTTGACGTCGCCGATGCCGCGTCCGCTGCTGTCGTTGTCGAGCGCTCCGGCGTACCGCAGAACACCGTCGGTATCGATGATGTACATGTGCGGCGTAGTGCGGGCGCCGTAGGCCTTGCCAACCGCGCCGTCCGCATCAACCAGCATCGGATGGTTGATCTTCCACTCGTTGACCCGCTCCACGTTGCGGTCCTTGTTGCCGTACGGGTGGGAAGGCTCGGCTGAGTTCATGGCAAGGAAGACAACATCCTTGTCCTTGAACTCCTTCACAAGGTTGTTCACGGTGGATTTTTCGGTGTCGCGGTAGTGCTTCACCACATACGGGCAATCGGGGGCGAACCACTCGAGCACGACGATCTTGCCGTCCTTGGTGTACTCGCTGAGGGTGTGCTTCTCGTCGCCCTGCAGTGCGGGCAGCGTGAAGTCGGGCGCCTTCTCGCCGACCTTGGCCTTGGCGTCGCTGCTCTGGGCGGCAACCGCCACCCCGGTCGCGGTCGCACCGAGGGCGGCGAAACCGGCAACGAGCAATCCAGTGAATCCCAGTTTCGTACGCTTCTTCATGCTTCACTCCTTTTCGCCCGTCGAAGGGCGTTGGTCGCCGCAAGCGGGATCGCCCCGGCGGTGCAGACTTCACGTCGGGCAGACCGACGCGCGTGGTTCAACTCTATTCTCTCGGTGGATCCGAGGCGTCGTCCCGCAAGGGCACGCGGACTTCGATCGCGTGGGTGCTGTGGTTGCCCGCGCCGGGCTGGCCCCGCTCGAAGACGAGCACACCCTCAAGGAAATCCACAGTCGACGCCTCATCGCGATAGCGGATCCGGAGCGTGTCGCCCTTGGCCTCGGCCTCGGTGAGCGCATCGACCGGCAGCGCCAGTTCCTTCGAGGGCGCCGGGAAATACGTCATACGGGTCGCGCGCGGAACCGAAAGCGTCAATACCCCGCTCTCGAACCTGGCGCGATACATCTGCTCCGGCACGTCCTCCCACGGACGGGGAATCGCTCGACGAGCTTCAGAGAACGCCTGGAGGGCGTCCCGGTTCTTGTAGGCGGTCTCTGTGGTGACTGGCAATTCAAGTGACACTGAGCCCTCGCCCAGCAGGCAGATCTCCTTGCAGACGAACCACTCGCAGTTCAGGTCGAACGCGAGCGTCTCGGGCTTGCCCGCCGCCTCCCATGCCTCCGCGTCCACAGTCAGGTCGGTCAGCAGGATGACGGTGCCCTCGTGGACAAAGTCGAGCAAATCGCCCGGCGAAACATATCGCTTCGGCGCGGGCCAGTGGATCTCGCCCAGGCTGGCCCATTCCGGGCCGTCGTAGACAATGCGCATCTCCGCACCGGTGTCGCCGGGGTTCTTCCAGTAGGTGTGCCAGCCGTCCTCGATCTGGAAGCGGACCGCGATCGAGACCGACTCACCGGCCCGGATCGCCTGATGCTCGGCGATCGCCGAGACTCGGACCAGGCTGTTTCCGTCCATCGCCGGAGCCGGTTGAGACGCTCCGAAGCCGGTCGCTACGAGCCAGAGGACGAGGGAACAGGCCGAAACGATCTGTTGGATGCGGGGCATGACACAAGATCAAACGCCCAAACCCGGCGTTGATTCCAGTCTGCCCCGGAAAAAATCCAAGTATGCTGGGACCATGGCGAAACTCACTTCCGTCGGAATCCGGGCAATCCCGTACCTCGCGTGTGCGATCTTGGTTTTGGTGGCCCCCGGCTGCTCGAAATCGGTTTCGGACAAGGCGATCACGAACATCGCGATCGCCGACGCTTCGAAGAAGATCGAGGGCTCCGCCGGCACGGTCTTCGTGGACGCCCGATCGGCCTCGGAACACGCCGAACGCCGGATCCCCGGGTCGATCCACATCGACCTGCGAGACTTCGACCCGAAAGCGCCTCCCGCTGTTCTGCGTCGGGCCCGAGAGATCGTCGTCTACGGCAACGACCCGGGATCGGCCACGGCGATAGCGCTCACGAAGCGCTTGCTGCGAGCCGACCTGAAGCGGGTGTACTTCATGCGGGACGGGCTGAACGGCTGGGTCGCGCGGTCCCTGCCGACCGAGCCCTGAACCGCTCCCCAACGAAAAACGACGCGCCCCGGTCGGGACGCGTCGCCTGAGTGTGACCCGAGACCCGACGACGGATCAGTCGTACAGGTTGAAGGTGTTCGGGAGCTCCGCGGTGCGGAGGTTCAGCGTGGTTTCCACGCGGAAGTTCGAGCGGGTGGTGTGGCGTTCGGCGAAGAACAGGGTCAGCGTGCAGCGCTGGCCGTCGTCAAGGCCGAGTCGAGAGAGGTCGATGGTCTGGCTGACCGCGCCGTGGACGCCGCCGAGGTCGATGACCAGTTCGCCGTTCACGAAGACCCAGACATCGTCATCGCCGACGAAGGTGAAAGTCTGATCCTGACCGCTCTGGTAGACGAACTCGGTCTCGAGTTCGAAGGTCAGGAAGTAGTTGTGACCGAGGTTGTGGTTGTGATCGTTCCAGAGTTTGCCGTCGGCGGGGAAGAAGCCCTGGATGCCATCCTGACTGCGATCGTCGTGCTGGTGGAAGACATACTTGTTCGTGCCGGGTTGGCGTTCGAGCACGATCGAGTGGATATCGGAGAGGTTGTAGTTGGGGTCGTCGCGGAACCAGACCCGGAACGATTCGGCGGAGGTGATCGACTTACCGGACTGGCTGTTGAGCGAGCCGGCGCTATCGCCGAGTTCCGGCGAGTACATCGCGGGGTTGATGTTGTTGCCGTTGCTGTCGCGGAACTGGCCGCTGACGCGTTGGCCGCGAGTGTCCTTGAGGACCGGCTTGCCGTCGTCGTCGAGGTAGCTCTCAACGAGCCCGACGGTGTGCCCGCGGTTGTATTGCTGGAAGTCCGGGTGTGCATTGCTGGACGAGTTGTACGCTTTGAAATCGCGGACGACACCCGTCAGTTCGATGGACATCGGAAGGTTCTCGAAGTCGTCGGCCATGACCGCGGCGGCTCGAGCGTCGGCCTTCTGGGGGATCAGCGCGAGCGTGAAGCCCGCGGCGGTGATCAGGCCGAGCGCGGTAAGGATGGTCTGTTTCATTGAATTGCCTTTCATACCAACCTCCACCTGAATCGAGCCGTGGCGCAGAGGCCGCGGTTCCAGATGCAATGGACACTTGCACCTGAACCGTACGATTCGCCGCCGCACTTCCAAAGAAGCCGAGAGACTCCGGGCGCTCGGAACGGCCGGGTTGTGACGGATGGGGAACCCCTCGATCGGGGACCGCACGGGATTGGGCCGGAATCCCGCCAAAGGCCGATATGATCGGACGCGGGGTCGGCAGTTCCGCCGGCCGGTTTGCAGGGAGAGTACTGACGCAATGGATGCATTCGTAATCAATGGCGGAAACACCCTCGGCGGTAGCATCGAGATCAACGGCTCGAAGAACGCGTGCCTCCCGCTTATGGCCGCGGCGCTGCTCGGGGACCAGCCGATAACCCTGCATCACGTCCCCCGCCTCGCTGACATCTCCAACATGCTGAATCTGCTCGAGCGTCTCGGGTGCTCGATCGACGAGCACGACTCCGGCGACGGTCGGAGCATCACTCTCTACGCCGAAGACGAATCGCTCTCGCTCGCGCCCTACGACATCGTTCGGACCATGCGAGCGAGCATCTGCGTTCTCGGACCGATGCTCGCCAAACGGGGCGAGGCCCGCGTATCCATGCCCGGCGGCTGCGCCATCGGCGACCGCCCCATCGACCTGCACCTTCGCGGCCTTCGGGCCCTCGGTGCGAAAATCACCCTGGACGGCGGAGACGTCGTCGCTCGCGTTCCCGCGTCGGGCCGGCTCAGGGGCAACACGGTGTTCCTCGGCGGTGCGTTCGGCCCCACCGTGCTCGGGACCGCCAATGTCATGTCCGCAGCCACCCTCGCCCATGGCACGACCGTCATCGAAGCCGCGGCCTGTGAGCCCGAGGTGGTCGATGTCGCACGGCTCCTGAACTCAATGGGTGCCCGGATCGAGGGCGCAGGCACGCCCCGGATCACCGTCCACGGCGTCGAGTCCCTCGGCGGCGCCGAGCATCGGGTGATCCCCGACCGGATCGAAGCCGGGACTTACGTACTCGCCGCCGCAATCACAGGCAGTCGCCTCCGGCTGACGAACTACCCGGCCGATGCCCTGATCGCCGCGCAGGACCAGTTCGAGCGCATGGGCGTCTGCGTGCGCGCCGCCGACGGTCCTGATGCCGACCCGCTCAGGCGGACCGTGGACGCCTGGCGCGAAGCGGCCGTCCGCCCGACAACTGTTTCGACCCAGCCCCACCCCGGATTTCCGACCGATCTGCAGGCCCAACTCATGGCCCTCGCCTGCCTCGCGGATGGCAACAGCGTCATCACCGAGCGGATCTACGAACAACGCTTCCTGCACGTCGCCGAACTCTCACGCATGGGCGCGAGCCTTTTCCGTCAAGGCTCCACGGTGGTTGTGTCGGGAGTCGAGCAACTCGTCGGCGCCCCGGTCATGGCGTCAGACCTGCGGGCTTCGGCGTCCCTCGTCCTGGCGGGACTCGCGGCGGAGGGCGAAACGGTCATCCGCCGGGTCTATCACCTCGATCGCGGATACGAGCAGATGGAACAGAAACTCCGAACGCTCGGGGCGAAGATCGAACGGGTTGATGAACGGGATCTGGCGCCGGTACCGGGGTGAGCCCCAACCGCCCGCGCGCTCACGACTCCCCGAACCCGCTTTCCACAAGGGCCACCAGCGCGTCGCACGCGTCCGGCGCGTCGTCGCCGTCGCAGGCGATCTCGAGTTCCGTGCCGACCGTTGCGGCGAGCAGCATCATCTGCATGATCGACTTGCCGTCCACGGTCTCGTCGCCGTCGACGCGTTTGACCGTGACAGCGCACGCGAAGGTGTTCGCCTTATCGACGAACTCCATCGCCGGGCGCGCGTGGAGCCCCAGGCGGTTGGGCACGGTGACACGGGATGTCGCCGACTGCGACATGGATCACTTCCACAGGACCGAAGGGGCTGTTCGCGACGGACGAAAAGAGGGGGCGCTCAGGCGGGCAGATCGTTGTTGTCCGCGTCCTCGAGCAGAGTGACCACATCTTCTGTCGAGGTGGACTGGCGAAGGAATCTGCGGAAGCTGTCCTGATTCAGGTTCTTGAAGATCACTTCCATCGCCTGCAGGTGCTCGTCGGGACGATCGAGCGGCGACAGCAGGAGGATGAACGAATAGACCGGTTGCTTGTCGAGCGCATCGAAGTCGACACCGTTCTCGCTGATGCCGATCGCCGCGGCCATCGTGTCGACGTCGGGATGCTTCACGTGAGGAACCGCGACACCCTTGCCGAATCCGGTCGAACCGCGACGCTCGCGCTCAAGAACCTTCGCCGTCAGGTCCTCACGCATGCCCTCTTCGGCCTTGCCGGCGCTGATCAGCGCACCGACAAGCTCCTTGATCACGCCGTCGCGCGAATCGGACTCCAGCTGGGCAACGATGGCGTCCTTGGAAACGATATCCAACATCTTCATCAGTTCGGTCTCCGGCACCCCTGAGGCGATCGGTCCTCGCCTCGCTCAGCGCTTGGTGTTCTTCAGCTTCTCTTTGAAGTCTGTCAACTGTCGGGTCATCTTATCGATGCACGAGTCCAGGCACCCGTACATATTCGACCCTTCCGATTTGGCCACGAAAGTGTCGTGCTTCTCGCTGTCCACACGCACCTCGACATGGAACCCCCCGGGGTTGGACTGCTCGATCACGATATCGATCTCCTGCACGCCGTCGTAGTACTTCGGGAGCCGGGAGGCCTTTTCCGCGACCTGCTCTTTGATCGACTCCGTCAGATCCATGTGCCGGCCGGTGACTTCAATCCGCATCGCGTGGGTTCCTCCGATGACTCCGTCCATAACCGCGGAGCGAACCACAAGTGTAACGACGAGTCCCCATACTTGCCGCTATACACGGGCCGTGCCGGAATCCGAATCAGCCTCGTCTGAGCCGTTCTGACCGCCAGCCTCCGGCTCAGCGTCGCCCGGTAAACGCCCCGAATCCTCCACCTGTTCACGGACCGGCACAAGCACGCCGGCAGACACGACGAAGCGGATGGCCTCGTCGAAGCTGATGTCGATCGGATACACCTCGCTCGCCGCGAGGTTGATGGTATATCCGGTGAAAGGGGTCGGGCTTGAGGGGATGAACACGGTCACACTCGGCTCCCCCGCGATCTTCTCGATCGACTTCAGCGTGCCTCCGGTCAGAAGCCCAACGGTGTAGATCCCCATGCGCGGATACTCCACGAGGACCACCCGTCCTGATGTCGGCAGCTTGCTCGAGGTGTCCTCGCCGATGAGGAAGTCCACGATCTGCTTCACGCTCGGGTAGACCTGCTTGATGATCGGGATTCGAATCAGCCAGCTCTCAAAACGGACGTAGAGCTTCCGACCGAGGTAGTTGCCGACGAGCACGCCAGCGAGATAGACCGCGGTGATCGCGACGACGAACCCGATCCCTTGAAGGTACCAACGCTCTCGCCAGTACTCCCGGAGCTGCTCGGACCGGATCTGGCGTGTGATCGATCGGCGTTGCCCGGCGGGCAGATCGGCGTAGTTTCGATAACTGCTCGGGGCGCGACGAATAATCTCGTCGCGATCAGCGAGGTACCAGCTCGGCCGGTCAAGTTCGTTCGGATACACCTGCGGGACCGCCTGAATGACGACTCGCTGCACCGCCCAGTTGATCGGCTCGGCAATGTTGGACTTCAGGAAGTTGTAGGCCCAGAGCAGGATCGCCAAAGTCAGCAGCGAAGGAAGCAAAATGACGAGGCCACGGACGAAAAACGTCCGGAAGTCGTGCCAGAATGAGCGTTTTTGCCGTCTGAACATGGCGAGGTGGCGTCGCGAGAGGTGCTTGGGCGAGAGTGTACCGAGTTCCGCGCCGTCGACTTAGCCCGTACGCTCGGCGAAAAGCTTGGCGAGCGCCTTCGGGTAAAGATCGGTCTCCAGTTCGAAGACCCTGGAAGCGAGCGTCCGCGGCGTATCGTCGGGGTACACCGGGCAACTGGCCTGCGCGATGGTCTCGCCGCGATCGTACTCACCGTCAGCCAGATGAACCGTGCACCCACTCTTGGCGTCGCCGGCCCTGAGCACCGCCTCGTGGACCCGCTGCCCGTACATCCCCCGCCCGCCGTGTCGCGGAAGCAGCGACGGGTGAATGTTCACCACTCGCCCCCTCCACCGGTCTGGGATCGGCAGCAGGCGGACGTAGCCCGCCAGCACGACCCAGTCGGCCCCAGAGTCGTTGAGCAGTCGCTCCACCTCGTTCACGGCGTCCAGACGCCCGTCGACGACCGTGGTGTACCCGCGCCGGCGGGCGAAGTCCGCGCCGGGGCACTCCTTGGAGGCCACAACGAGTTCGATCGTGGCCGCCAGATCGCCGCGATGGATCGCGTTGTCGATATTCTCGAGCGTCCGACCGCCGCCGGAGACGAATACCGCGATCGGAACGCTTCTCAAGGAACGGGGCGCGGAAGTTTCGGGCAAAGCGACGATTTCCTTGGCGATCCAACGAGAGAGCGGGAGGATGACGCCAGCATCATCCGCGAGGGCGTATCCTAAGAACAATGACCGCCCATGCCCAAACTACCCCGAACGGACCGATGCCGGCCGCGAGCCCACCTTGCCGGGAACTCTTTGGGTCCCTGCCGCTCCTTCAATTGATCGAGCGATACCGGACCGCCAGCCATGTCCTGGATGCCCGCGTGCTCCAACTGGATAACACAGCCCTCGCGCGTACCTTCGAGCCCTCTGAAAACGCCGGAACATGGTCCTGCCGGACGCTGCTCGGACACCTCGCAGATGCCGACCTCGTGTTCTCGACCCGGATGCGACGGACCGTTGCCGAAGATCGGCCGATGCTCACGCTGTTCGACGAGCACGCGTTCCTGAACTCCGGCATCTACGAATCGACAGCCGAGCAGATCCCCGGGAGCCTGGCAGGCGACTCAGTGCCGGCCGGCGGATATGTCGCCCTCCTTCATACGCTCCGACGCTGGTCCGGCCAGTGGCTCGCCACCCTTCCCGAGCCGATGTTCGAACGCACGGCGCTCCATCCCGAGCAGGGCGAGGTGACGCTCCGTCGCTTGATCGAGTACGCGGCGTGCCATGTCGAGCACCACGCGTGGTTCCTGAGACGCAAACTCGATCGGATTCTCGGCGAACAGCAGGACTCCGCGTCGGCCTCCGGGTGCGGTCCCGGCTGCCGCTGCGCACCGTAAGCAGGAACAAGAGCGACCCCCCATGAACGCCCTCCCCGGCCAGCGTCGATACCTGATCCCGTTCCGCTCGACGCTGCTTCCACAAATCTTCACCGACACGCTCGTGATCGGCGCCGGCGCGGCCGGTCTGACCGCCGCTCGCATCGCGTCGCAGCGGGGCGAAGTCATCGTGGCCTCGAAGGGGCGACTGCATCAGAGCAACACCGCGTGGGCCCAGGGCGGCATCGCGGGCGTTCTTGATCGCGCCGACTCGCCAGAACTTCACACGCAGGACACGCTCGCCGCCGGGGCCGGGCTGTGCGACGAAACCGCTGTCCGGCACATCTGCGAAGCATCCACCCGGTCGCTCCGAGCGCTGCTCGACATCGGCTTCAGGGTTGACCGGAAAGACGACGGGGGCCTCGAACTCGCCCAGGAAGGCGGGCACTCGACCCGGCGCATCATTCATGCCGACGGCGACGCCACCGGAGCCGAACTCGGCCGAGCACTCGCCGCGGCGTTGGCCCCATCCCCCGATGTCCGGATTTTTAGTGATTGTTTTGTGCTGGATCTGCTGACCGCGAGCGATGAACCAGGGTCGCCGTGCCTGGGCGCGATCACCTACCACCGCAAGTTCGGATTGCAGGTGATCTGGGCAACAACCACGATCCTCGCCTCCGGTGGTTGCGGGACGGTCTGGCGTGAGAGTTCCAATCCGCCCAGCGCGACCGGCGACGGCCTCGCGCTTGCCTATCGAGCCGGCGCAACGCTCGCCGACATGGCCTTTATGCAGTTCCACCCGACCACGCTCTACATCGCCGGTGCCGAGCGACTGCTCGTCTCGGAGGCCGTCCGCGGCGAGGGGGCGCACCTGCTCGACCCGTCGCTGAACCGCTTCATGGTCGGTATCCACGAACGCGCGGAACTCGCGCCGCGAGACGTCGTCGCCTCGGCGATCTACAACACACTCCGCACGACTGGCGGCTCGCACGTCTGGCTCGATGCGCGTCACGTCGAGGACTTTGAAACTCGGTTCCCCGGCATCTACTCGCGCCTCGCGCAGTTTGACCTGCACCCGGAGACCGATCTGATTCCGGTCAATCCCGCCGCGCACTACATGGTCGGCGGCGTGCACACGGACCTCGAAGGTCGGACCGATGTCCCGCAGCTGCTCGCTGTCGGCGAGGTCGCCTCAACCGGACTGCACGGCGCGAACCGGCTCGCCAGCAATTCGCTGCTCGAAGCCATTGTCATGGGTGAGGCGGCCGGGCGCGTCGCGTCCGAAGCGAGCAGCGGAAACGGCGCGGGCCCCGCGCGAAAGCCCACGAAGATCGTCTCGGATGTGCCGTCATCGAAGAGAGGCGAACTCGATCTGACCGATGTTCGCAGTTCGCTGCGCTCGGCGATGTGGCGGAACGTCGGCATCGAGCGGAATGGCCCCACGCTCGGCGATGTGGCGGAGATGTGCGACTTCTGGAGCCGCTACACCTTGGACAAGGTGTTCGATGACCCGTTCGGCTGGGAGACGCAGAACATGCTGCAGTTGGCGAGCGTGATCGTCACCTCTGCGCTCGAACGCGAGGAGTCGCGCGGCTGCCACCGGCGGACGGACTTCCCGCAACCCGACGCCACGAGCCCGCTCCACGATCTTCGCAACCGTCGATCCCCCACCGCCGAGTGGACAGAAAACCTTCAGCGGGAGACGAACTCGGAGCGCGATTCACGAGTCATACCCACATGATGCGGAGCACTCTTCGAGTTTCAAATGCAGCCGCGATCGCGGCGGCGATCGGCATCATCTGCGTCGGCTGCGAGACAACCACGCGAGTCATCTCCGTGCGAGGGGGTCTGCAGAACATAGAAGGCGCCGAGGGGGGGATCCGTCCCGACGCTCCGAACGCCCAAACAACGGCGAGCCTCGAGGCCGTGGCATCACGCCTCTACGGGCCCCTTCCGGGGACGCCGATCGAGGGGAACACCCTCCGTCGCGAACTCGAGAACGGCGACATCCTGCTCGTTTCGCGCTCGCCGGCGGAACTCGTCTTCCACCTGCGCCGAACAATCCGGGACGAGGAATGGGAACTGCTCTACCAGCAGCTACTGAGCGAGCAACTCAAGAACGCCTACGAAGAGCGTGGCCTGCAACCGACCGCGGCGCTGGACTTTGTCAAAGAGTACGCCAGAGCCATTACGGAATTGCTGATCATGATCCCCGCGGGCGATCAGACGCCCGGCGCCGGCTTCGAACGCATCGGGCGCAACGCCTACCGCATCACGATCCCCGGCGGCCGACTCAACGAGACCACGTTCGTGAGCATGGACGTCGTCTACGAAGACAAGAGTTTCAAACTGCGCATGCTCGACTGAGGCGGACCCCTTTACGCGTAACTGTGAAGTCCCGAGATCACGAAGTTGATCACGATCCAGTTAAACGCCATCACACCGGCGCCAACGAGCCCGAGCAGCGCCGTCCATAAACCCTTGTCTCGAGCTTTCAGCCGCACGTGCAGCATGATCACGAACACAAGAAAGGTGTTCATCGCGAACACTTCCTTCGGGTCCCAGCCCCACGGGCGTCCCCACGAGTGATCCGCCCAGATCGCGCCCATCACGATGCCCGCCCACAGCAGCACGAACGAGAACTCGACCAGAACGAGCGTCGCGCCGTCGAACACTTCACCGAGCGAAGCACGGCGTTTCCTCGCGACCGACGCTTCGCCCTCTGCCGCGGCTTCCATCAGCATCTCGGTGCCGCCGACGCGGGCGTAGTCCGGCCCGCCGCCGATCATCCGCCAGCCGAGGTAGAGCAGGCTCGACACCGCCGCCATGAAGATCAGCGCATAACTGGCGATGATCACGTTGGTGTGGATGTACAGCCACAGGTCGTGCAGCACCGGCATCATGTTGTTGATGCTCGCATCGAGTTTCGACGAGAAGTTCGCCGACATCATCGCGACCATGCTCCCGACCGCGCCGGTCAGCAGGAACATGTTCCGGAATTGCGTCTTGCGACCCCAAATCTCGAGGAGAACCGCCGCCGCTGCACCGAACCAGAACGCGGTGGTCACGGCTTCGAACATGTTCGAATTGGGCCAGCGACCGGACACCCACCAACGGAGCCCGATGGAGGCCGTGTGCAACAGGAAGGCGACGCCGAACACGCCGACACCGAGCCCGCGTGCGCCGTCCCAGCGGAACACGATCGCCATGAGCAGGAAGATGCACGACAGCAGATAGACAAGCCACACCCAGGTCAGGTTCTTGAGTTGGAAGTACAGCCCCTCCCACCGCATGCGAGCCGGCTCCGGATAGATCTCGGGCGAGACCCGTGGAAGCAACTCCGCGAACCCGACCATCGCGTCGTTGGCCTGTTCGGCGTTCTGGCTCACCCATGCCTCGACGAGTCCACGCCACTGCACGAGGAGGTCGTTCCGCAGATCGTCGGGCATCGCGTCGAAGATGCGACGCGCCTCGGGACGGACCTGATCCGGGTTCACGGACTCTACCTGCAGGTCACGAACCGAAAGCCACGGCTCGTTCGGATCTCCCGACGGCGGCGGCACGACGCGCAGCAGCCCAGCGAGCGAGTTCTGGTCCACGAGGCCAACGGCCGAGTCCATCCGGTCGACAAACTTCGCCGTCTTGATCAGATCGGACCGCCATTCGCTCTTCAGCGCCTCGACGCGCGGATCACTGAGCAGCCGTGCCGAGATCAGCCCGGACTCCATGAAACGGTCAAGGCGAGGACCGAGTCCTTCCTGAACCGGTGCATTGAACCCGGCCGGATCGTCCAGCGCTTCAACGATCTGCTGACGCATCGACTTGTTCTTGATGTAGATCAGATCCGCGTCCTGATAGTTCGGAGCGCGGAACATCATGTCGAGGTACAGCAGGTCACGCGGCAGGCCGTTGAACTTCTCCCGGCCCGACACGAAACCCATCAGTTCGTTCGCAAACGACTCGAAGGACTTCAGCCGCCCTTGGTGATAGACCGCCATCCGATCCAGCGGCTGGAGCTCCACTCTCGCGCCGAACGAATCGGGATCCAGCGGCGCGGGACGCGTCACCATCGAGATGATCAGCATCGAGAACGCCGCGGCGAGCAGCGCCCCGATCAGCACATGCAACGGACGGGTACTCACGAGACGCCCCCTTCTTCTGAAACCCTGAGCCCCGCCAAAACCAGTTCGCGTCTCCGTCGCCGAATGATCGGCTTGACGTAGAACGTGTAGATCATGCCGATCACCGACAGGCACGAGCCGATGAGCGCCGTCCAGACGCCCTCACGGTTGCCGATGCCCAGCCCGGTGAACGCCATGCCCGCTGAAGTCGGACGACCCTGGCTTGCCCGCGGCGCGTCCCAGAACGACTGAAAGTACGCGAGCCCGCCGAAGTGCTTCGGATTGTTCACCGAGATCTCTCGCCTCTTCGGCTCGCCCGATTCGGGCAGGAAGCGCAGCTCGCTCGTCCAGTTGCGGATCTGACCGGCATCGCCTGAAAACCCACCGATGTGCGCTGTGAGCACGAAGTCCTCCAGCACGACCGGGGCCGGGAGGTCGCGACGCTGGCGCCCGAACATGACCTCGATCTGGCGACCGTCAGCGGTCTCAAACACCGTCGGCTCGTAACGCGTAAGCCCGGCGAGCGACAGCGCTTCGGACATATCCGTGTACTTGTGGAACGCCAGCCACTCCCGCTGCTCGCCGATCTCGGCTTTGATCATCGCGTAGTGATGCGAGCGATCAACATCCGCATCGCGCTGCTGATCCGGAACGATCACCGGCTTCGTCTGCGCAACCGCGTTCGGCGCGAATCGCGTGATCCGAAGCGTGTTCCCGTCGCCGAGGTCGATGGTGTCGCCGAGGCCGACCGTCTGCTGACGCGTGCTGCCGTTGCGGAGCCGCTCCACCATCGTGAACCGCCGCTCGCCCACACGCCCCACGAAACTGATCGCCGGCATTTGCACCCGCTCGTATGCCACATCGATCGCCGGGTCCGGAAACACATACGGCGGATCGGCCATCGCATCGATGTCGCGCGTCTCGTTCGGGTTGGTCGCCACGTACCGGAGCACACGCTGACCGGACGGCGAAACCAGTTCAACGATCGCGGAGTTTGAAGCTACGCCGGGGTTGATTTCAAGACCATTCGCCACCGCTTGAA
>Ga0070727_10001393_pt1 | contig 25657 bp, 21 predicted proteins | sample tdAd472_FD_66722 | JGI IMG/M metagenome (GOLD analysis project Ga0070727, IMG submission 66722) | Marine sediment microbial communities from the Atlantic coast under amendment with organic carbon and nitrate - tdAd47.2 | ecosystem: Environmental > Aquatic > Marine > Coastal > Sediment | place...
GCCGCGACGCTCAGACAGACGCCCAACAGAAATCCTGTTGCTCTGATCATGGTATACGCCTTGCTGTCCACACCGCGTGCTCGCTGCTCGTGGCTATCAGGCGGTCAAGCTTGCCCAGCCACTGCTCCATGCCGTCGTTGTCTGCGCGCAGGCCCGCGGCATGACCACAGGCATCGGGCAGGACCTGCAGTAGTCCTGTGAACTGTCGCGCCAGGTCTGATCCACTGACAGCGATGGTGTAGATGGTGGGCCAATCCGAGTTGGAAAAACGCCCGGCGGGGAATAGATAGCTACGCTTCGCCGCTGTATTCACTGTGGCTTCGTGACTGTTGGCGCAGCTCCCGGGTGACAGGCGGCTGATGCCGTCTTTGCTGCCGTGCACGAACACAAAGACCTGGTCAGCCCGTTCGACGCTCAGCTCCAGCAGCGGGCAATCCGCCACGACCTGTGCGTCGCCGGATTCACCGCCCTGTTGCTCTGTGCAGCTGTCACTGTTGCCAGTACCGCTGTGCCGGCGTACCAGTTCCATCCCGGCAATGGCCGGTTTTCCGCTCCGCACCTTGTTTGCCCGCCGCCTGGCTCCGGCGCCGTCACCCGCCGGCAGCAAGCGGACATAGGTGGCGGTGTCCATACCGATGAGATGTTCACCCGAGTTCTTGGGATGCAAGACCACCCACAGCTGATACAGACCCGCTTGGACCTCGTGGGCCTCACCGCGCAGCAGGAAATTCGATTCCTTCCTCGTGTCGGTGACACGCACCTCCCGGTAACGCGAGAGATTGTTGCCGATCAGACTCAGCAGTGTGCGCAGCCCGGGTTGATCGGATTTCAGCGATTCCACGTAAATGACCAGATCCTCTTCTTCCCGCTGACGCAGCAGACAGCTCAGGTTGTTGGCAAGATAGCTGGCGGCCAGGTCCGGATGCCCGGAACTGAAGGGCAGCACCCTGAGACCGCGCAGGGATTCATCGCTACGCCGCTCCTGCAGGGCGCGCAATTCGCCCGACGTCAGGGCGCCCGACCAGTGCTTGCCGAATCCGCTGACCCACTCGCTTGCGCGGACGTCCAGAGCACGCACCGCGACCCGGTACTGCGCAGTCGCGCTGCGGGTGATTTCGATGCCGATGTAGTAGTTCGCGTCACGAATTCTTCCGCACTCCACCTGATCCAGCCGGCGATGGTGCTGCGCCGGCTGCTGTTGCGGTTGCCAGGGCAGGCGTACGCCGGCGTCAGTCAGCAGGCTGTCCATGAGCTGGTCGCGCATGCTGCGGCTCAGACCGTCAATGTCCGCTTGAATGTCGGGGCCGTCCAGACGCACCAGAATAACGGACTCGCCCTTGAACCTGGGATGTTGGCCGAGTTGCTGTGCCAGATAAGGGGCGAGCTCAGCGTCAAGCCAGTGCTGCAGCGATGAACCTTCGCCCTGTGCCGGACCTGTCGGGTGCTGAGCGCAGCCCGCCGAAAGCAGCGCGCTCAGGGTGACAAGGAGAGTGAAGCGTCTGCCCATGAGCGCGTCACTCCGCTTCCAGCGTTACCTGACCGTCGGTGCCTATCAGCAGGTTTCCACCCTGCAGACCACGGGTCAGGGACGCTATCCCCTGTTTTGTTGCCGGGGGCAGTTGCACGCCCCAGACGACAGATGACTGTGCGAGTCGGTTCACTGATTTCTCCAGGGTCCGGACGTACTCGGCCGGTACCGTTGACGGTGCCATTTCGTGAAACCAGCCCGGGAATGAGTCAGGCGCGAAAACCGGGCTGCCTGCACTCAGCGACAGGCGCCAGGCCTGTTTCCCCGCCATTCCGTACAGGCTGACTGTGCCCGCCGCCACCAGGCGGTGCAGGGCCTCGTTAGAGGCAAACCTCAGGGTGAACCCCTGTTTGCCTGGTCCGGGTTCAGGCGGCGGCTGCTTTTTCCTCTTCAGGGCACTGGTCCGTTGACTGATGTCATCAAGTTTTTTCTGTTGCGCGCCGAGTTGCCGCTGGAGTTCGCGCAGCGAGTGGGTCTTCGTCCTGGCAGCCTGCTGAATACCGGCCAGCTCACCGCGGCCCTGTGCAAGCTGGCGTCTCAGAACTTCCAGCTCAGCGGTCAAACGGTCCCGATCGCTGCGCGCCTGCTGCGTCTGTTCGACAACCAGTGTCAGTTGTTGTTGCGCTGATGACAGCGCCTGCTGTGCACTGGTACTGCGTTCCTGTGCAGTTCGCATCTGCGCCGTCAGGCGCTTCAGATCGGCCTGCAGGACGCGCGCACGTTCCTGCTGGAAGGCGATAGCCTCATGCAGCTTCTCCAGTTCCGGCCGGGTGCGGCCTTTCTCCTGTAGCGGAATACTCTGTACCAGCGCAAACACGGCCATCAGGCACAGGCCAAGGATGGACATGAAGCGCATGACATCCGTTTGCAGTGCATCGGTATCGCTCCCCGTGGTACCGGCTGCCGCTGTGTATCTCGTGCTGCGACTACGCCGTATCATTTCTCTTCGAGCAGTTCATATACCGCGGCTGACGGTGTTGCGGAAAGACTGCCAATGGACTCCCTGATATCGCGCAGCAGGTGTTCGACCCGCGCGGCATGACGTTGCTCCTGTTCTTCGTAATAGCGGCTCAGTTTCGTGCCCAGATACGAACTCTTGATCACGCGCATCATATAACCGCCGATACCACCCACAATGGTGGTTGTCAGCGCTGTCAGGATGCCGCCGTCCACCAGCCGCGTGAGGATAGCGAAGGACTCTGATTCTGCTGCCATGGACGGATCGCCAAGCGCGTAAAGCAGCGCACTGCGCATACCGATCGCGGTCCAGATTACCCCGATGCCAAAGAACAGGCTGGTCCAGACGTCGGTCAGATGCTCAAGCTGGCCAACCTCATTCTGGGGCGAGCTGTCGTCGAGCCGTCTGGCCAGCGCGCGCAGGCTGTGAAGGTACAGGCCAAGGGTGATTGCGAAAGGCAGCACCGACAAACCCAGGTTGCGTCGGGTCCACTCACTCAGGACCTGGACGCCGGGCATATCGACCACGGTTACCGAAACGATATCCAGCACAATCAGCAAGTACACGCCGATCAGGCCCGCCAGCAGGCTGACAACCACGCCCAGCAGCATGCCGGACAGAAAGCCGTGGCTGTTGCGATCCTGCATTATCGCTTACTCGTTCGGCCCGCAGGCCTCGCAGGTGGCCTCCAGGACCAGTTCGGTCTCCTGAAACAGGCGGTTGGCCCGATAATATTCGCGCCGGTCTGCGCTGACCTTGAGCAGACCCCGCTCCTTGTCCACCAGTTCCCTGTTCATCTCCCGCATGACCTCCTCCTGGCGCGGGCAGGTCTGATCACAGACGCTGTAATCACTGACCAGGGAAACGTATTTGACACCGAAATAACGGGTGTAGGTTTCCCGTGCCTGGCGCTTGCTCAACAGGCCTTCTTCATTGGCCCATATCAGGAACTCGCTGAAGCTCGCCTTGTTGTCCTTTTTAGGATCGCCTTCGGCAATGGTCAGCAGATGCTGGAAATACTGATCGAACTGATGCTCACAACCTGTCTCCAGGTCGAAGCGGGCGGCACTGATGGCGCGATCCAGGTCGGGGCCTTCCGGCAGGCTGCAGGCGGTGGCTGTCGGTGGATTGCTGTTACACGCAGTGAGTGCTGTTGCCATTACCGCCACGGCAAGCGTTGTGGTGACTATGGTTTTCCTCGATTTGTTCATCGCTGTGTTCCCCGGTTTGCTTACTGTTAGAGTTTCAGGGGGCTTTCATAGCCCTGCTCAGGCTGGCTGGCGGGCGGTGCCGTCATTGGCGTCAATGCCTCTTCTTCACCAAACAGTATTGATTTCACTCCCGCTACCACTTCCTGCATTTCCGGTGTAATGGTTCCAAAAGACTGGTTCAGCTGTTCCATCAGGGTGGCTCGGCTGATCTCCTCGCGGGTGCGTGCGATCAGGCTGGAGGTTTCCTGCATGTCCAGGTAAATATCCGACGCGACCACTGCCAGCGAGGAGTTGACCTCGCCACCGGAGCGGGCCACCAGTTTGTAATATTGATGAAAACGATCGCTGAGCCGCATGCCGGAACGTCCGCGCAGCACCGGCCGGTCGGCGTTTTTCCCGCTTTCTGATTGTTCGCCGACCAGAAGTTCCTGCAAGCTCCAGGACGTCTTTTTCTGACCGAGTTCCCGGCGAATGCGCTTCTCGAGGCTGGAAGAGGTGCTGTTGACGGCCGTTTCCATTTCCGGCAACTTGTCCCCCATGATAGTCAGCATCTCGAGATAGCTCTTGCCCATTTGCCTGGCGATCTGTTCACAGCCGGGGTCGCCCTCATTGCCTTCGCATTTGCTTTCCATATAGAGTGTTTGTTGTTCATCGAGTTGAGTGATGACTGCCTGCAGGCCGGTTTCCATCTCCGCCGCGACGTTGCCGGTATGCTTGATCTCTTCCAGGACAGTGGTCGGAAACAGTTTAATGGTCGGTGTCTGCGGAGCCGCATGAACGGCCATAGGCATGAACAGCAGGCATCCGCTCATCAGCCGCCTGATAAATATCCGTTTGTATTTCCAGTCACGAATCGTTCTGGTCTTCATTGCGACGCCTCTTTGCAATAACACAAGCTGGGTTGACCTCGACGCACACGCGGTGCGCCCTCTCGGACGGACTCCTAGGGTATGAATATATGCAAGGGTTCCTGAACAGAACCTGAACGGGACTGGCGGGTAGTAACAGGGACAGATTACTCTATCGAATTCTTCTGTTGCGGCCCGGCTGCTTCCGGCTCTACAAGACTCAGCACGGTCCACTTCTGTCCGGGCACCAGCTCTTTCTCCGCGCTGAAAGTGTGTAACTGACCCTTGGGATCGATGGCAAACAGGGGCACAGCTTTCTTGAAGTATTTCCGGTAATAATCATCGAAATCAAAATTCTCGCTGAGCGTCGTTTCTCGCATTTCGGCACCGAGGCTGATAGCTGCGGTCAGCCGCGCGTAGGTTACATCATCACCGAAAGCGACGTGACCCGCCGACAGTGGCGTGGTCTGCTTGTTGTCGGTGTCCGCCTCACTGGTGCGCAGGACATACAGGTGCTGGTCGCCGAACTCGCGGCGGTAGCGGTGCACGGCGAGCACATTGAGTTCCGGCTGCGAGGACAGCGCCAGCAGCCGGCCCAGTCCGACCAGGTCCAGCCGGCGGTCGGCATACTCCGATACTGCACTGCCGTAAAACGTCAACAGTCCCTGCATCCGTGCCGCCCGGATATTGCTCCAGTTGGTGTCACACAGCAGTGAATCGTAATCCTTCTTCTGCAATGCCTTGGCGATCACCCGCGCAACCGGGTTGGCGCCGACAATCAGAAAACCCCGCGGTTCCGGTTCCGCAACGCCAAGTGCGCGCGCCAGCATCCCGGCAGTGGCACTCTGCAACACGACTGTGGCAATAATGATCATGAAAGTGAGCGGTACCAGCAGTTCCGCCTGCGGATAGCCGGCGGCCTGCAGTTTCATGGCAAACAGGGCCGCGACAGCGGCCGCCACGATACCGCGTGGTCCTATCCAGGCCAGCAACACGCGCTCCTGCCAGCGCAAACGCGTACCACGCGTCGCCAGCGCTACCTTGAGCGGGCGGGCGAAAAACTGCATCGCCAGGAACACGCCGACGGCACCCCAGCCCAACTGCTGTATTTGCGAAAAATCGATGCGTGCCGCCAGAATCACGAACAGGGCAGATATCAGCATCAGTGACAGGCTTTCCTTGAAATCGAGGATGTGCTCGATCGACACCTTCTTCATGTTAGCCAGCCACACTCCCATGACGGTAACGCTGAGCAGGCCGGCCTCGGCAGCTACAGCGTTGGATAACGCGAATACCGCCACCACCAAAGCCAGTACGGCAACATTGTGCAGGTAAACGGGAAACCAGTGACGGCGCAACGCGAGTCCCATCAACTGACCGCTGGCGGCACCGAACAGCAGTCCGACGCCAATGATCCTGGCGAAGCTCATCAGTGTATGTCCCAGCGCCGCACCGCCCTGCCCGGAAATGATGAACTCGAACACCAGAACCGCCAGCAGGGCACCGATCGGATCGATCACAATGCCTTCCCAACGCAGGATGTTGGCGATGTGGGCGGTTGGCCGCACGGTGCGCAGCAACGGCACTATCACGGTGGGCCCGGTCACCACCGTGAAGGCACCGAACAGCACCGCCAGTTCAAGCGGGAATTCCAGCAGGTACCAGGTGACATAAGCCACCACCACCCAGGTCACCAGCAGGCCGCTGGTGACCATGCGACGCACCACGTTCTCCAGACCGGCGATTTCGGCGAACTTCAGCGTCAGGCTGCCCTCGAACAGAATCACCGCAACTGAAAGCGACACCATCGGAAACAGCAGATCGCCGAACAGCTCATCGGGCCGGATCCAGCCGCTAACCGGTCCCGCGACAATACCGGCCAGTAACAGAAACAGGATGGCCGGCAACTTCACCCACCAGGCGAACCACTGGCAGGCGGTTGCCAGCACCACGATTCCGGCGATCGTGAAAAGCGCGTGTTCCTCCATCATCCGATCTCATTCCCGATGAGCTTGTGTTCAGGGTTTACGGGGCGATGCCTGCAGAAGGGCGCCACGCGGTGTATTGTAGCGAATCGGCAATCTGTTATCCGGTCATATTGCTTTTGGGGGGGGGGAAGAAGCGTTCCGGCCGCTCCTGCTGGAGGGGAGTGGGTTTCAATCCGATTTATCTCTTGGTATTTTTGTACATCACATTTTACTGGCGGTTTATTTATGCATATTGAATTCTACGGCGCGACGAGTGGTATCACTGGCTCCTGTCATATCCTGCGTGCCAACGGGCAGCTGGTGCTGCTGGACTGTGGGCTTATTCAGGGGCGCCGTGAGATGGAGGCGAAAAACCGCGAGCCGTTCCCGTTTTCGCCGGATGAAATCAGCGCCGTGGTACTCAGCCATGGTCATATCGATCATTCGGGTCGTATTCCACTACTGGTGAAGCAGGGTTACCGGGGGCCGATCTACGCGCAGAACGCGACCGGTGATCTGTGCGAAATTCTGCTGGAGGATTCCGCCTCGCTGCAGGAACGGGATGCCCAGTACGAGAACAAGTGGCGCAAGCGCAAGAAAAAGCCGCCCATCGAGCCATTGTATTCCCTTGCGGATGCCCGCAATGCACTGGCGAATATTGTCGGCATGCGCTATCGCGAGAAAAAGGAAATTCTGCCGGGCATCAGCATCCGCTTCCAGGATGCGGGGCATATCATGGGGTCCTGCAGTGTGGAAGTGTGGCTGAATGAAAACGGCGTGCAACGCAAGATCGTGTTCAGCGGCGACCTGGGTCAATACGATACGCCGATCCTGAATGATCCTGCGGTCATCCGCGAGGCGGACCATGTACTGATCGAGAGCACCTACGGTAATCGCCGTCACCGTGACCGGCAGATGACGGTCGATGAAATCGGCGAAATCATCAGCACCGCCAATCACCAACACGGCAACCTGCTGATCCCGGCTTTCGCCGTCGGCCGCAGCCAGGAGATCCTGTATTTCCTGGGCAAGTATTACGATGAATGGGGGCTGGATCGCTGGGAGGTGTTTCTTGACAGCCCGATGGCAATCAAGGCCAGCAAGGTCTACTGGGACTACCCGCATCTGTACGACGAAGAGGCGACGCAGTTGCGGCGCAATGTCAATGAGATGCCGCCGTTTAAGGCTCTGCACCTCACTACCAGCGTGCAGGAATCAATGGCGATAAATAATATCAAGAGCGGCGCCATCATCATCGCCGGCAGCGGCATGTGCAATGGCGGGCGCATTGTGCACCATCTCAAGCGGAATATCGCCCGCGAAGGCATGCATATCATGATCGTCGGTTACCAGGTACACGGTACACTGGGGCGCAAGCTGGTCGATGGTGACGAGCAGGTGAAGATACACGGTGATTATTATCCGGTACGCGCGCAGGTTCACACGGTCGGCGGCCTGTCCGCGCATGCCGATGTCGATGACCTGAGCCGCTGGATCGGTCAATTCGGCAATGGCCCGGCCGTGCATGTGGTGCATGGCGAAGCACAGTCCAAGCAGGATTTCCGTGACCGCCTGGAGGGGGAGCTGGGGTTCAAGGCGGATGTGCCGGAGATGGGGGAGGTGTTGGAGTTGTAGGGGGCGGCACTCCCTCGGCGAAGTTTAACGCAGCTTTCGTATTCTGAATATACGGCCTTTGATTTTACCTTCTGATAGAATTTGCAAGGCTTGTTTGGCAACAGGGCGTTGCACAGCCACATAAGCAAGGTTATCGAAAATATCAATTTTGCCGATTTGTTTGCCCGGCAGACTGGTGTTTGCAGTTAAAGCGCCTAATATATCACCCGCGCGGAGCTTGTTTTTACGACCACCATTAATACACAGGGTTACCATCGCCGGACTGAGTCTGAAGTTCTCACGGGTTTTTAGTGAAGTTATTTGATCAATTCTGACGGGACTGTTTTGGTATTCCTCTATCGCGTCGATGCGGAATTGTTCAGAGGCCATGAATAAACTGATGGCTAATCCTTCATTGCCTGCACGGCCGGTGCGCCCGATACGGTGAATATGTGTTTCCGGGTCAGGTGACAGCTCGAAGTTGATTACGGCCTGTAAATCTTTAATATCCAGTCCGCGCGCTGCGACATCTGTTGCGATAAGAATCGAACTGCTCTTGTTGGAAAACTGCATCAGTACCTGGTCACGTTCTTTTTGGTCAAGATCTCCGTGCAAGGCCTGTGCATGGAAACCCTGTTGCCATAATTCTTCCGCCAGTTCCTGGCATTGTTGTTTTCGATTGCAAAATACCACGCTCGATTCAGGTCGGTAATGTTGTAACACAGCAACTAGTGTTTTGGTTCTTTCGCCTTTTTGTATTTCATAGAAAACCTGTTGTATTGTTTTGTTTCCATGCAGGCTTTCCACTCGAATATCAACCGGATCGTTCTGGATGGCTTCACTGATATCTCTTATTTCATCCGGGTAGGTCGCGGAAAACAGCAGGGTTTGCCTTCGACGTGGTGTCATATCAACAATGCGCATGATGTCTTCATGAAAACCCATGTCCAGCATGCGGTCGGCTTCATCCAGTACCAGCATTTTCAATCCATCCAGTTTTAAAGTCCTTTTTCCCAGATGTTTCAATATTCGCCCCGGTGTGCCGACCACGATATGTGGATTACGTTGCAGTGAGGCCAGTTGTGGGCCTATCGGTTTGCCGCCACACAAGGTGAGAATGTTGGTGTTGGGTATCGCACGTGCCAGGCGACGAAATTCCTTGCTTACCTGATCGGCCAGTTCACGCGTTGGGCAAAGTACCAGTGCCTGTGTCTGGTAAGTGCGGGCCTCGAGTTTGTGCAGAAAGCCAATTGCGAATGCAGCCGTTTTGCCACTGCCCGTTTTCGCCTGTGCCAGCAGATCCTTGCCTTTTAGAATAGCGGGCAGGCTTTGTGCCTGAATCGTGGTCATTTCCTGATAATCCAGTGACTGGATATTGGCTAAAAGTTCAGCTGTCAGGGGTAGTGATGAGAAGGAGTATGTGGTCACGAGAAAATCAATCTTGGTTGGCCTAAAGGGAAGCTGGACTGAATCAGCTGTGCTTATAGTAATAAATCGTCTTCAATACGATGATAGATATTGGCGGATTCAATAAGAGAGTTGGCAGTGAGTGCCGGCACGCCATAGACTTCAGCACTGACGGCATAATCCTTTTTGATTTTCTCCAGCAAAAGATCGAAGTCTCCGTCACCAGACAGCAATACAACGGTATCAACGCCTTTTGCCGCTTCCATAACATCAATTGTAATACCTACATCCCAGTCACCTTTGGTGGAGCCGTCACTACGCTGAATATAAGGTTTCAGTTTTACCAGGAAGCCAATGTGTTTGAGGGCATCCTGGAATTTGAGTTGTTTGTCGTCGCCACGATGAGTTGCATACGCGGTTGCAGAAATAATCTCTCCTTCAGAACTTATTCGTTGCCAGAATTTCCGGTAATTAAACTGACGACCATAAGCCTGGCGCGTGGTGTAATAAATGTTTTGAACATCGGCAAAAACAGCAATCTTTTTCACGGCGGGGCCTGTCAGTGTAATGCCTGATATCCGGGCCGGTTCAGGCGGATTTGTGTGTGTTTTGAGGTGAATCAGGAGGGATTGCAACTTTGAAAAACAGTTGCAGACCAGGAGAGCACCAAAGCTTGAAGATGCACTATACCTGAAGTTTTGCCGAACAGGTGATCAAAGAACAGTATCCTCTAATATTGCAGTCTCTGGCGAGGAAGAGATTAATCCGAATAGTTGCCGCTATCGACTGTAACGGGCAAGGTTATGGCTTTGAATTGCCGGTTTGGCAACTGATACGAAGGTATGAGAGTATTTTGATCAGAAATCGGTTACACTGCCACGCACTACATTCTATCCTGGGTTTTGTCAGAAGTTATCTCTTGTTAATTTCCTCGTAAGATTTGTAGCACGTTTTATTTTTCATGTTTTATGAGGTAGTTATCATGGCAACAGGAACCGTTAAATGGTTTAACGAATCCAAGGGCTTCGGCTTTATTACTCCTGACGATGGCAGTAAAGACGTATTCGCTCACTTTTCTGCTATTGCAAGCGATGGTTTCCGTACTCTGGCTGAAGGCCAGCAAGTGACTTTCGATGTGGAAGAAGGACCGAAAGGCCTGCAGGCAACAAACATACAGACCTGAACGGCCTGTGGGGTTGGGTCTCGAGTATACCCCGCGAGGCATCGCGGGGTTTTTTTTGCGCGAGAAGAGGAGCTTCAACGTGAAGAAACTATTTGTTGGCAGTTTGCCACCCACCACTACCGATGAGTCTCTGCAGGCCCTGTTTGCACAGTACGGCACGGTACGTTCCATCAAGCTCGTGAAAGACCTGTTTTCAGGCAAATGCAAGGGATTCGGTTTTCTCGAAATGGAAGGCCATGAGGCCCGCGCCGCCATTGCCGGGCTGGACGGTAAGTCGTTTGAGGGCAATCACCTGAAGGTCAAGTTCGAAGAAGAACGCGGAAAAGGCTTCAAGGGCCGCCGCCGTTAAGCTTGGGCACGATAAGGTATTGATTTCATAAAAGACTGGATCATGCCTGTGAGGCCTGTTGCCTCAACTGCGGGATTTACGTGGCACGCCTACCTGCAACATGCCCTTACCGAATTTCTCGGTCACATCGTCGATGGTTTTCAGCAGCCGCTGGTTGGATTCGCTCTGTTCAGGTGGGTCGAAGAGGTCGGTCTGGGTGGGCAGATTTTCGTCCCAGTCGCTGATACCCACGCCAATGAGCCGTACCGGCTTTTCCGGCAGCTTACTGCCGAGGAAAAGCTGCCAGGCGGTCTTTAGAATGTCGCGCTCGTCGTGAGTCGGCGCGGTTCGCTTGCGCTGCCGCGTGTGTGTCTCGAATCCTTCTAAGCGGATCTTCAGTGTCACGACCGCACCGGACAAACCCTCCCGGCGTGCCGTTCCTGCCACATCGGCCGCCAGCCCGCGCAAGGCATTGTGCAGGACAGCGTGATCGTTGACGTCCGCCGCGAATGTGGTCTCTTTCGAGATACTCTTTCGGCGCCGTCCCGGCACGACTTGGTCCGAGGCGATGCCCAGGGCCTGACGGTGAAAACTGGCCGCGGCTTTTTTCCCCAGCTCTTGCTGCAACAGTAGTAGTGGGACAGCGCGAAGCTGCGCCACGGTCCTGATGCCAAGGCGGGTGAAGACCTTCTGTGTCTGACGCCCCAGCCCGCGCAGGTTGGACACCGGCATGGGTGCCAGAAAGCCAAGGACCTGCTTCTCGGATATCACCGTCAAACCGTCCGGCTTGTGGTATTCCGATCCGAGTTTTGCAATCAGCCGGTTTGGTCCGATGCCCACCGAGGCTGTCAGTCCCGTTTCAGCAAAGATGCTTTGTTTGATCGTGCGTCCGATCGTTTCCGGCGGGCCCACCAGCTTTTCGAGTCCGGTGACGTCCAGGTAGGCCTCATCAATCGAGGCGCCTTCCAGGGTCGGCGTGATGCGCTCGAGGATCTGAAAGACCTGCCGTGAGACGCTACGGTACTTGTCCATGTCGGGGCGCAGGAAGACGGCATCCGGGCAGCGCCGCCAGGCCTCGGAAATCGGCATGGCAGAGCGGATGCCAAATCTTCGTGCTTCATACGAGGCGGCGGCAACCACACCACGCTGGCCGGGAAGAGCGCCAACGACAACGGGACGCCCCTTGTATTCGGGATGTTCCCGCTGTTCGCAGCTCGCGAAGAACGCGTCCAGATCCATGTGGGCGATCCAGCGATGTGGCTGTTGAGAGTTCGCCATGTTGTTTCGGGTATTAGTCACTCGGGCAGAAGATACATCGTTTTAATTTTCCTCTGCAACGGATTTCGATGAAACTTATGGGCCTTGCAATTGCCTGATAACTGAACCTGACACAAGGGGTGCGCATGAGCCCTGATCAAGATAGACGCCGCCTGCTTGCCGCGTTACTGCTGGCAACACCGGTCCTCGCCGGCAGTCGGTTGCTGGCCACGCCAGCCCAGAGCGCCGGCCCGTTCTACCCGCTGGAGTTGCCGCTCGACGATGACAATGACCTGACGCACGTTGCAGACCGTACCGGCGTGGCCGCGGGGCGGCTGACGGAGCTGAGCGGCCGCCTGCTCGACCTCAATGGCCGGCCGGTGACGGATGCGCGGATTGAGATCTGGCAATGTGATGCCAACGGGCGCTATCGTCACCCGGGAGACCGGCGGCAGGCGGTGCTCGATGAAAATTTTCAGGGGCATGGTCAGACCCGCACCGACAGGGCAGGAAACTACCGTTTCCGCACCATCCGGCCGGTGCCCTATCCGGGGCGTACGCCACATATCCATATCGCGGTGTTTGCCCCGCACTCCCCCCCGTTGGTGACCCAGCTCTACATCAAGGGTGAAGCCGGCAATGCCGGGGATTTCCTCTTCAGCCGGGTCCCGTCAGAGCGGCGGCACCTGGTGCAGGCCGATTTTGTCGCCTCCAGTATCCCGGGTGTGGAACTGCAGGCCGATTTCGAACTGGTGCTCGGCGGCGCTGACGGTACCCCCACCGGGTGAATGCCTGTCGCGGGTGGCTTGTTGTCTTTAACCGGCATCCACGCTTGCTTAGCGTATCGATTCTGGCGGGAAATAACTGCGCTCAGTGATAAGAACGCTGTTTTGTCGGACGTTATTTCTGTTGAAACAGTGTGTTGCGCGGATCCGACCTCGAAATGCTGCGCAGCCTGCTACACTGGGGGAGAAAAGGTACGGAACCAGTGACCATGAAATCCCTTTTGCCCCCGTTGCGTATATGTACTCGCCGATTGCCCGCCTTGTGCGCACGGACCTGCGGCCGCATGTTGATTACCGCTGCGGTGGCGGTAGGGGCGCTATCGGTCGCAGCGACGGCAATAGCCCGGGAGTTTTCCAGCTATGCATCCGTCGATGAAGATGGCTCTTTGCGGGTGGGGACGCGTAAGGTTCACTTGCACGGTATCTACATTCCTCCGACCGGTCAGCACTGCCGTACCTTCTTTTCACCGCCAGTCTGCGGGTCGCGGGCAACCATAGCGCTCCAGTTCAAAATTCAAGGCTTCGTGCATTGCCAGGAAAAGAGCCGCAATCGTGACCGCAGCGTCAACGCGATCTGCTATGTCAAACGCACGAGCTTTTCTGACGGCGAGGACCTGGGGGCCTATCTGATTCAGCAAGGATGGGCGATGGCCCGTCCGGAAGCGCCTTTCGAATACCATGCCCTCGAAAAGATTGCCCGGCAACAGTCGGCGGGTATCTGGGGTTTTACCATCGACGGGATTCAGCGCAAGTAGTTGCGCTGATTTCCTACCCACAGGCAACGTGATGTTCAGTCCAGGACGGTGGGCAGACGCTCGCCGGGCAACTGTTTTTCACGGCTTGCTGTATCCAATTGCACCCTTGGCGGTGATCAGCCGCATGCAGGTCATGTAAATAGCCATGGAAAACACAGAAGGTCGGGAAATTTTTATTGTTTACTTCCGCGATTTCCCGATTTCCGTGTATTCTGTGGCTGATTTCAAGGCCGCTCGATCGGAGGCGAGGCAACCGGGAGCTGGCGTAAGTCGTATTGAACTCTGATCCGGTTTATGGCGTCTGGGGTATGAAGCAAGTCGGGACATATCGAGACAAGTAACTGGTGTACTGTAAGGAAATGAAAAGGTCTCGTCAGAAAAATAAATCTGTCCCCTTTTGGCCCGTGCCATGCCCCTGACCCTGCTGCACACAGCCGACTGGCAGATCGGCAAGCAATTCTCGCCTATCGCGGGTGATGCCGGTGCCATGCTGCGCAGCCAGCGCCTGGAGACCATCAGGACGCTGGCTGCGCTGGCCGGAGAGCGGCGTGTGGATGTGGTGCTGGTGGCCGGCGATGTCTTCGAGGACAACGCCGTTTCGGACGAAACCCTGCGCCGCACCATGAATGCGCTGGCCGGCTTCGAGGGACCCTGGGTGCTGCTGCCGGGCAACCACGATGCGGCACTGGCGCAGAGCGCCTGGAGCCGTTTGCGTCGGCTGGCCATTGTGCCCGACAACGTGGTGCTGGCGACAGAGCCGGGGGGCATCGAACTCTGCGACGGCCGCCTCTGCGTCCTGCCCGCGCCGCTGCAGCGGCGCCACGAGCTGCGGGATCTCAGCGACTACTTCGATGCTGTGGAAACCGGTCCCGGTGTCTTCCGGGTCGGACTGGCGCACGGTGCGGTGCGCAACCGGCTGCCGGATGAGTCCGAGGCCATGAATCCGATCTCGGACACGCGGGCGGACTCGGCCCGGCTCGACTACCTGGCACTGGGCGACTGGCACGGCACTCTGGAGATTGCGCCGCGCACCTGGTATGCGGGTGCGGCGGAGCCCGATCGCTTCAGAGCCAATGATCCCGGCAACGTCCTGCTGGTGGAACTCAGAGAACCCGGTGTGTCACCCCGTGTGGAGAAACTGCATGTCGGCCATTTCCGCTGGGAGCAGTTCGAGTTTGCTGTGGCGGACGAGGCGAGTATCGGCGTGCTCGACGCGCGCCTCGGGGCGCTGACGGATGCTGCCAGCACCCTGCTGCGCCTGCGCCTGAGCGGGGCGCTGGACCTGGGCGCGCGCGGGCAGCTCGACGAGGTCCTCGAGCGCTGGCGGGCGCGTCTGCACCACCTCGGGGTGGATGATTCGGGCCTGGTGGCGCGGCCCAGCACGGCGGACATCGCCGCCATCGGTGCCTCCGGCTTCGTGAATGATGCCATCGCGACGCTGACGCGCATCCAGGATGACCCGGCGCATCCCGATCACGATCAAGCGGCCAGGGCACTACAGGTGCTCTATGTCGAGCAGCTGGCGCTCCGGCAATGAGCGTCATGTGGTTCAAAGCCGTCGAGGTGAGTCGTTTTCGCCAGTTCCGGGCCGCAGTCGGGCTGCACGACCTTGCGCCGGGCCTGAACGTGATTGCGGGTGACAATGAGGAAGGGAAGTCGACACTGCTGCAGGCCATTCGTGCGGCGCTGTTCGACAAATACACCAGTTCCGTCGCCGATGCCTACCGGCCCTACGGCGAGAGCGTGAGCCCGCGGGTGCGTCTGGTGTTCGAAATCAACGGGGTGGAATACCGGCTCGACAAGGTGTTCTCGCGCAAAAAGGATGGTGAAGCCACGCTGGCCGCCAGTGACGGGCGACGCTGGGAGGGGCCGCAGGCCGAAGAGTTTCTGGCCGGGCTGCTTGGCTTCGCTTACGCGCCACGCGGCGCCAGCAAGCCGGAGCACCAGGGCCTGGCGGGGTTGCTGTGGGTCGATCAGGTGCGCGCCTTTGAGGAGGTTACGCTCAGCGACCAGTCGCGCCGGCAGCTGCACACGGTGTTCGATGCCGAAATGGGCGAACTGCTGGGCGGTGAACACGGCGAGGCACTGCACCGGCGTATCGGGGAACTGCGCGATGCGTATTTCGACAAGCGCGACAAGCCGCGCGGCGACTACCGGCAGTTTCAGGAAAAGCAATCCAAACTCGCTGAGCGCCTGCAACAGGCCAGGTTCGACCTGCGGGACTACGAGCACAAGACTGACCAGCTCGAGAAACGACAGGCCGCGCTGCGAACTTACCTCGAGGATCGTGCCCTGGAGAAGGCCCAGGCAAAGCTCCGTGACGCGACGCACAAACACACCAGGGTGCAGGCGCTGGTGAACCAGGTCGAAGGCGGCAGCCAGAAGCTGGGCCTGACCGAGGCCGAGCAGAAGGCGGCCCGCATGGCGTGGGAAACCCGTTCGAAGCTGCTCCAGGAACAGCAACAGGCGCAGGCGGCTTTGGCCGCGGCGCGCGAGCTGCTGGTGAAACGGGAGATGGAAGTCGCACCGGCGCGCCAGGCGGTCGATGAGCTGAAAGGCAGGATCGCAACCGGCAAGGAAAACAAGGCAATGCAGGAAACCCGGCTACGCCGCGCCCGTGATACCGGGAAGCTGACCCGGCTGACAGCCGAAAAAGAGGATCTGGATGCCAGGCTGAAGCAGGCGCGTGCAGCCGAGGCGGCGCGGTGCCGTTGCCAGACGCAGCGCGATGCCATCAGGGTCACGGCCGATTCGCTGGACGCGCTGCGACGCGTCGAGCACGATCGGGCGCTTGCCGAGGTGAGGCTGCACGCGGCGGCGACGCGGGTCGATCACCGTCTGCAGCCCTCTGCGCCCGTGCGCCTGGCCGGCGAGCCGATACGGGGCGAGGGTTCGATACTGGTGACCGAGACCTCGGCACTCGAGGTCGATGGCGTTGGGACCTTCACCATTCACCCCGGGGGTGAAGACCTGGACAGGTTGCATGCGCAGGTGCAGGAACATGCGCAAACGCTCCGGAATCGGCTGGCAGAACTGGATGCAGGCGATATTGGCGCGGCGGAACGCGCACTCAATACGCGGCAGGCGCTCGACAGTGAGGCCAGGGAGCACAAAGCCAGGCTGAGCGGGCTTGCACCTCATGGTCTGGGCGGGCTGGAGGAGCGACTGGCGTCCATCGACAGTCAGCGCCGGCTTTTACTGGCAAAGCTGGGTGAGGGTGCGAAAGCCTCCGGCGATGCGGTCGCGCTGGAGCGTGAGCTCGGCGAGCTTGCCGACACCATCGCCACCCTGGAAGCCGAGCTGGTAGAACGGCAGCGGCTGTTCACCGAACGTCGGGAGGCGGTTGTCGAAGCGGATGCCGGGGCCAGATCAATGCAGGCCCATGCACAAGCCCTGGCCGTCGCGCTGGAGACGGCGCGCAAGGCGTCTTCGGAGGACAAGCTGGCGGCTGCGCTCGCCGACGCTGATCGTGCCGTGCAACTCGGTGAGCAGCAGCTCGCGGCGCTTAAACGCACGCTGGAAGCCGAGAATCCGGATACCGCGGTCCTGGAGGTCGAGCGCTGTGAGCGGGTACTCAGTCAGGTCAGAGGCGACATTGCGCGGCTCGAAGGAGAGGTCAACGACCTTTCCGTGGAGCTCAACGCGCTCGGGCAACGGGGCCTGGCCGAGGAACTGGCACAGGTCGAGTCCGACTATGCGGCGGTGCAGCGCGAGCTGAGTCATATCGAAGCACAGGCACTCGCTGTTGACCTTCTGTACCGTACCCTGGATGCCGCTTTGCGCAGCGCCAAGGAAGCACTGGCCCAGCCCGTCATTGCCAGGCTGGCGCCCTATCTGCGCCAGTTGTTACCCGGTGCCGAGCCGTCGATCAGCGAAGACATGGTGTTGACGGGCATTCGGCGCGAGAGTGCGGCTGAGCCTTTTGCGGACCTCAGTATCGGCACCCGCGAACAGCTGGCGGTGCTGGTGCGACTGGCGTATGCCGATCTGCTCAGCGAGCAGGGCATACCCGTCACGGTAATTCTCGACGATGCCCTGGTGAATTCCGACGACGAACGACGCGACCGCATGAAAGCCATTCTCTTCCAGGCGGCGAAACGCTATCAGGTGCTGGTGCTGACCTGCCATGAACGGGAATATCGGGATGCGGGTGGAGCGTTTATTCGCCTGGCGGATTGTAAGCTGGGAGAAGGTGGGTAACAGTCTGACAGGACACTATTCTTGTCTGTCACCATCAGTTTCAGCTGAATGATTGTGTCAAGCAATCAGGAAAGAAATATCTCCAGGCCCTGCACAAAACCTGCTTAAGTGGTCTAGACTTAACGCCGGGATCCGGAACGCTGTTCGATTTTTACCAACGGTAAGGAACGATACAAAGATTACCGCAATCCCGACCGGATCACTCTGCCTGCTGGCGTGTACTAAACGGAGATCAATCATGGCAAAACAAAAGACCAAGGTAAAAAGTAAAGGTACCAAAAAGGCAAAGCTGTCAAACGAGGAGTACGAGGAAGAACTCGAAAAGCTCCAGGGGGAGCTGGTCAAGCTGCAACACTGGGTTAAGGAGAAGGGCCTGCGGGTGGTCGTGGTTTTCGAAGGGCGCGATGCCGCCGGCAAGGGCGGCGTCATCAAGCGTATCAGCGAACGGGTCAGCCCGCGGGTGTTTCGTGTGGTGGCACTGCCAACCCCCACCGAACGGGAAAAGACCCAGATCTACATTCAGCGCTATATGAATCATCTCCCCGCCGCCGGCGAAGTCGTGATCTTCGACCGCAGCTGGTACAACCGGCTCGGCGTGGAGAAAGTCATGGGGTTTTGCAGCAAGGCGCAGTACGAGCGTTTCCTGGAGAACACTCCTAATATTGAGCAGTTCTTTATTGATGAGGGCGTTATCCTTATCAAGTACTGGTTCGACGTCGGCATGGAGGAACAGGCCAGGCGCTTTCAGTCGCGCATTGACGATCCCCGCAAGATCTGGAAGCTCAGCCCTATGGACCTGGAGTCCTACAAACGCTGGTATGACTATTCGCGCGCCAGGGACGCGATGATGGCCGTTACCGACACCGACTTTTCACCCTGGCACATCGTACGCTCGGACGACAAGAAACGCGCGCGCCTGAACTGCATCTCGCATCTGTTGAAGTCGATACCTTATAAAGCGCTGCCACGCGAGGAAATCAAGCTCGGTAAACGCAACATGAAGGGCAAGTATGATGACCAGGCCGCGCTCGAAGGGCGGCGTTTTATCCCTGAGAAGTACTGATCAAACTACCCGTTCATTACCACCAGTAACAATGTTGATTCCGGCCGGGTGCGATCAGGCGGGCTTCTGATTCTGTACTACACTCAATAATGAGCGGCGCATTCCTGAACTCTGCGCGTTCCCGCTCAACCCATGATCGACGCAACCCGCGGGTTGCCCACGTCTCAGGGAGGAAGCCCGGTGAAATTCAACACATACTGTCAGCTTACGGTTCTGTTGCTGCTGGCCCTGGCAGTGTTACGGCCGGGCCCCCACGCGGATGAGACTTGTATGTCGCCTTATATGGCCAAGATCATCGGCCAGGAGGATTTCGTCTACGTGTGGACGCTGGGCGTAGCGGGCGTTGGCGATGAGCAGGATAAACTGGTGGTCATCGACGTGAATCCGAAGTCGCCCGATTACGGCAAGGTCATACATTCGCTTTCAGTGGGCGGCCGTAACGAAGCTCACCATTCCGGGCTCACCGACGACCGCCGCTATCTGTGGGCATCAGGGCTCGATACCAGCAGGATTTTTATTTTCGACGTGCACACGGATCCCGCAAAACCAAAGCTGCACAAGGTCATCGATGACTTTGTCAGAACCAGCGGCGGCGTGGTAGGTCCGCACACCAGCTACGCCTTACCTGGCCGGATGATGCTGACAGGTCTATCCAACAACAGGGATCATGGCGGTCGTACCGCGCTGGTCGAATACACCAATGCCGGTGATTTCGTTGCCACTCACTGGATGCCCACCGACGATGAGCTGCAGGGTGCGGTGAAAAGTGGTCACTATGCCGACGGCTACGGCTACGATGTGCGTGCGCTGCCGCGCCGCAACGTGATGATTACCTCATCGTTCACCGGCTGGAACAACTACATGATGGACCTCGGCAAGCTGATGGCGGACGCCGAGGCCATGAAACGTTTCGGCAATACGGTCGTGGTGTGGGACCTGCATACCCGCAAGCCGAAGAAGATCCTCGATGTGCCGGGCGCACCGCTGGAAATCCGTTGCGCATGGGGGGAAAAGCATGACTACTGTTTCACCAGTACCGCTCTGACGTCCAAACTCTGGTTGATTTACGCTGACGATGCGGGTGAGTGGCAGGCCAGGGCGGTCGCCGATATCGGTGATGCCGGCATGATTCCTCTGCCGGTGGATATTTCCATCGCGGCCGATGATTCTCTGCTCTGGGTGGACACCTGGAACGACGGCACCGCACACCTGTATGACATTTCAGATCCGTTTAATCCGAAAAAGATCCTTGCAGAGAAGATCGGTGAGCAACTCAATATGTTGTCGCAGAGCTGGGACGGCAGGCGCATCTACTTCACCTCATCCCTGTTGGCCAACTGGGACAAGAAGCAGGCCGCCAACGGCGGCAATCTGCAGTTTTTCAAGGCCTATACCTGGGATGGCAGAAAGCTGAATCACGAGTTCACCATTGACTTCCTCGAAGCAAAACTCGGCAGTCCCCACCAGATGCGTCTCGGGGCCTATTCGCTGTATTGATGCCGGCCGTGCCGTGATCAGTCGGTTACTGCGCGCGCGGTCATGGTTTGCGCTGTTGACGGGCCTTTTCGCGGCCAGCGTGCAGGGCGCGCTGGATCACATTGATCACCAGCAAAATCAGGCGCAGGTACTGGCGCCGGGCTACCAGGCCCTAGGCTACGACGCGCCCACACCCGGTGACTATCAACTGCCGCCGCTTGGCGCTGCCGCAGGCGGCGTTCTGCTGGACAGTCTCGGTGTACCCCGTCAATTGCACGACCTGTATGGCGACAAAGTGATCGTGCTCAGCTTTATCTATACCCGGTGCAATGATGTCAACGGCTGCCCCTTGGCCACCCATGTTCTGAGCCAGACGCAGAAACGCATTGCCCGGGATGCCAGCCTCAAGGATGCGGTGCGCCTGATCAGCGTCAGTTTCGACCCCCGCAACGATACCCCGGCGGTTTTACACGAATACCGTAAATCGTTCGCCGGGCCGGACGTCGACTGGCATTTTCTCACGGTGGAATCGGACGTTCAGCTCGAGCCGCTGTTAAAAGCCTATGGCCAGAGCCTGACGAAGGAATACGATGAGGAAGGTAATTCCATCGGTACGTACTCGCATATTCTGCGCGTTTATCTGATCGACCGCTCTGCGCGTATCCGCAACATTTACAGCGTGTCCTTCCTGCACGCCGATACCATGGTCAGCGACATCAAGACGGTGTTGCTTTCCGAGTCTGCTGCGGATTCTGGTACTCTCGCGGCAGCCCGTTTGCCGGGCCCCGGCGATGACAAGCGCGGTTATGAAGCGGCCGATTACACGACTCGTTCGAAAAGCCTTTTGAGCCGGCAGGGTAAAGCCACCGATCTATTACACTTCGTGCGTACGCCGCCGCTCGGTCTGCCGCCGGTTCCGGTCCCTGGCGATAACCCGATTACGGGTTTGAAAGTGGAACTGGGCCGCAAGCTGTTTTACGATCGCCGGCTGTCGCATAACAATACGATTTCCTGCGCCATGTGCCACGTGCCCGAACAGGGTTTCACAGTCAATGAAATGGCCACCGCCGTTGGCATCGAAGGGCGCAGTGTGCGGCGCAACGCCCCCACGCTGTATAACATTGCCTACGCGACACGGATTTTTCACGACGGGCGTGAGTCGTCGCTGGAACAGCAGATCTGGGGCCCGTTGCTGGCCGGCAACGAAATGGGCAATCCCGCTGTTGGCTATGTGATTGAACGACTTCGCAGCCTGCCGGATTACCAGGGCTTGTTCGAGGGCGCATTCAATGGCCGTGGCCCCGGCATGGAAACCACAGGTATGGCGATCGCCGCCTACGAACGCACGCTGGTATCCGCCAACAGTCGCTTCGACCGCTGGTATTTCGGCAAACAACAGCACGCACTGACAGCCGCGGCAGAGCGGGGTTTTGAACTGTTCAACGGCAAGGCGGGTTGCGACAGGTGCCATACCATCGACGCCGGGCATGCACTGTTCACCGACAACGGCCTGCATAACACCGGTATCGGTTACCAGGCGGTCTTCAGCAAGCCAACGGCCAGGGAAATGCCGGTTGCGCCGGGTAAATCCATCAGCATTAACGTCGTGTTGCCGAGTCAGGGCAACGACCTTGGCCGCTATGAAGTGACACAGGACCCCGCCGATCGCTGGAAATACAAGACGCCATCATTGCGCAATGTAGCGCTCACGGCGCCCTACATGCACGACGGTTCAATCAGAAGCCTGCGTGAAGTCGTGGAGTTCTACAACGCTGGTGGAATCGCCAATGAGAATCTCGATCCCTTGATCAGGCCACTCGGCCTCATCGCCAGCGAGATTGACGATCTGCTTGCTTTCCTTTTCTCCCTCACCGGCGACAATATAGATGCCATTGTCGCCGATGCGTTTGCTGCACCGGTCGGTGATCCCTGAGTATCACCTTGCAGGAGTACTGATCCGGTAGCGTAAGGTTTGCGTAAAGGTGCCATCGTTATTGTTGACAGACTTCATGTCCCCGCTAATGCCCGAATAGCTGCCCGTGCCACCGACAATGCTGATAGCCGAGGCGCCTTGATCGAATTCGCGTCCGGCGACCTGAATGCTGCCGTTGTCGAGGGTCAGTGTCCATTGGCATTGGAAGCTGTGTTCAACACGGGTACGTATGCAGCTACCACTGTTGTTGCCGATGTTTTTATGCTGTTCATCCAGCAGCGGCTGATCGAAAACCAGTATGTCGCCCACTGAATCACCGGGTTTGCCTGTATCGATGAATTTTGCGGGTTCGATGCGGGCGTCTGCAATGGTAATCAATGTCTGCGGATTTTCCTGTGCGCAGCCTGCTGCGCCCAGGACGCTTGCTGTTAACAGTAAAGGTTTAATGGAAATAAAAATCTTCTTTGTCACGAATTTCTATCAGCATAAACAGATGCGAATTACTATATCAGGACACCGCTGTCGTTTTAACTCCCTCTCCCACTGGAAGGTGTCGTAAAAGTCCCCTCTCCCCCCGGAGGGTGTCGCAAAAGTCCCCTCTCCCCCCGGAGGGTGTCGCAAAAGTCCCCTCTCCCCCCGGGAGAGGGTTAGGGAGAGGGGATCAACGGGCGGGCATCAGCCCGAAACGGTTTCTGCAGTTTCTCACCGTGGAATATGCCATGCGCCGTATGGCGGAGTCGGGTGATCTGCTGACGCTGTCGCATGAAGCAGGTCTATCGGGGTCGGGACGGCTGCACGATCTTTTTGTCACCATGGAAGCGATGTCGCCGGGTGAATTCAAGCGGGCGGCCGCTGGCATGACGATCCGTTACGGCGTGCATGAAACCCCCTTTGGTCCCGCCTTGATTGCCAATACCCAGCGCGGGATCTGTCACCTGTCGTTTCCTGATCGGCAACGGCAGGACCGGGCCATCGCGGGTCTGCAGGGCCTCTGGCCCTCAGCTCACCTTGAACACAGCCCGGTGGAGAGTGCCGCGCTGCTTGGCAGAATTTTTCACGACAAAGAGGTCAATTGCGAAAAGCCCCTGTCGCTGTGGGTCAGTGGCAGTAATTTTCAGATCCAGGTCTGGCGGGCACTGCTACAGATACCCTTTGCCAGGCTGCTCAACTATCAGCAACTGGCGGCCTTTCTCGATCGACCGAAGGCCGCCCGTGCGGTGGGTAATGCCATTGCGCACAATCCGGTGGCCTACCTCATCCCCTGTCATCGTGTGCTGCGGCAGAACGGTGATTTTGGTAAGTATCACTGGGGGGGCAGCGTAAGGCGGCTCTTGTTGCCTGGGAGGCGGCAAGCGATGCAGCAGCGGACTGCTGAACGCGATGGCGAGACTCACAATCGCGCCGAAGGACGGCGCTCCTACACAGGGGTGATGGTTCTGATCGCGCTGGCTAGCGCTCGCGGGCTTCCTTGATTACGGCTTCCGCCACGTTCTTCGGGCATGGCATGTAGTGCAGGAATTCCATTGAGAACTGGCCACGGCCGGAGGTCATGGTGCGCAGGTCGCCGATGTAGCCGAACATATCGCTTAAGGGGCATTCGGCCTTGACACGCACACCGGTGGGGCCGGATTCCTGGGATTTGATCATGCCGCGGCGGCGGTTGATGTCGCCGATGACGTCGCCGACATTGTCTTCCGGGGTAAACACGTCCACTTTCATGATCGGTTCCATGAGCTGCGGCCCGGCTTTGGGCATGGTCTGGCGGTAGGCGGCCCCGGCGGCCAGTTCATAGGCCACGGCGGAGGAGTCCACCGGGTGGTAGCCGCCGTCCAGCAGGGTCACATTGAAGTCCACGCAGGGGTAGCCGGCCAGTACGCCGACTTCCATGTTTTTCTTGAAGCCTTTTTCAACCGCCGGCCAGAATTCACGCGGTACGGTGCCACCGGTAACCTTCGATTCGAACTGGAAACCGCCGCCGGGTTCGCCGGGTGCGATGATGTAGTCGATCTTGGCGAACTGGCCGGAACCACCGGTCTGTTTCTTGTGGGTGTAGCTGTCTTCGATGCGCTGGGTGATGGTTTCTCGGTAGGCGACCTGTGGCTTGCCGACGGTCACCTCCACGCCGTGGGTGCGCTTGAGGATGTCGACCTTGATATCCAGGTGCAATTCGCCCATGCCCTTGAGGATGGTCTCGCCGCTGTCCTGGTCGGTTTCGACGCGGAACGACGGGTCTTCCTGGATCATCTTGCCGATGGCAATACCCAGTTTCTCGGAAGCGCCTTTGTCGACCGGCGCCACGGCAATCGAGATCACCGGATCCGGGAAGACCATGGGCTCCAGGGTGGCCGGGTTCTTTTCGTCACACAGGGTGTGTCCGGTCTGCACGTTCTTCATACCGAGCACGGCGACGATGTCGCCGGCCTGGGCGCTGCTCAGTTCCTCGCGCGAGTCGGCGTGCATCTCGACGATACGCCCGATACGCTCGGTCTTGCCGGTAAAGGTATTGAGCACTGAGGTGCCTTTTTCCAGCTTGCCCGAGTAGATACGGATAAAGGTCAGGGCGCCAAAGCGGTCGTCCATGATCTTGAAGGCCAGGGCGCGCAGCGGCCTGTCGACATCGACAATGGCGAATTCGCCGGTTTCGTGGCCTTCCAGGTCCACTTCCGGCTGGGGTTTGACTTCCGTCGGATTGGGCAGGTAGTCCACCACGGCGTTCAGCACCGGCTGAATACCCTTGTTCTTGAACGCGGAACCGCAATAGGTCGGGAAGAAATCCAGCGCGATGGTGCCCTTGCGAATACAGCGCTTGATCTCGTCGATGGAGGGTTCTTCGCCGTCCAGGTATTTTTCCATCAGGTCGTCGTCCTGCTCGACGGCGGTCTCGATGAGCTTTTCACGCCATTCCTCGATGGCGTCGGCCATGTCGGTCGGCGGTTCCTGGATCTCGTAGGCGGCGGGGTCGCCCGAGGCATCCCACACCCAGGCCTTGCGCGTCAGCAGGTCGACCACGCCGGTGAAGTCGTCTTCGATGCCGATGGGCAGCGTCATGACCAGCGGGTTGGCCGCCAGTACGTCCTTGATCTGCTGCACCACGCGGTAGAAATCCGCGCCCATGCGGTCCAGCTTGTTGACGAAAATGACGCG
>Ga0070727_10001394_pt1 | contig 25637 bp, 24 predicted proteins | sample tdAd472_FD_66722 | JGI IMG/M metagenome (GOLD analysis project Ga0070727, IMG submission 66722) | Marine sediment microbial communities from the Atlantic coast under amendment with organic carbon and nitrate - tdAd47.2 | ecosystem: Environmental > Aquatic > Marine > Coastal > Sediment | place...
TGAACCCGACAGAGGCGTAGGTGGCGGTATAGGCGCCCGTATCATAGAGGGTGACGACATCCCCCGCCTGCAACGCCAGCGGGAGGAAACACATGGCATTCTCATACATCACGTCATGGCTGTCGCAGGTCGGCCCCGCGACGACAACGGGCCCGGACGGACCATCGCAACCAACAGCATCCATGCGATAGCGAATGGCCTCGCCTTCGGATTCCGCGAGCCCCCCATACCGCCCGACATCGAGATAGACCCAGCGCTCCGTCGTGTCATAGGCGCGTTCGGCAACCAGGATCACCTCGCTGCGGATGACCCCGGCATCGGCCACAATCGCGCGGCCCGGCTCTACGATCACCCGCGGACGGTGGCCAGCAAATGCCGCATCGAGGGCCTGATCGATCATCTCGGATACCCTCTCGAGTTCGGGCACCGCACCATCGCCATAGGGCACGGGAAACCCGCCGCCGAGGTTCAGCACATCTAGGTCCATGCCCGCATCCGCGGCGCGCGCGAACAGATCGGCGCAGAGCGTGATGGCCTCGCACCAGCGTGCAGCATCAATCTGCTGACTGCCGACATGAAACGAGAGACCGGCAGGGCGCAGTCCAGCGTCGCCTGCGCGTCGCAACAGCGCGACGGCTTCATTCGGGTGGCAGCCGAACTTCCGGGTCAGCGGCCAACGGGCACCGTCGTTCGACACGACGATCCGGCAAATCGCCGCCGACCCCGGTGCGCCGGCCGCCAGTTTCTCGATCTCGCCGGCACTGTCGAAGGCGAACAGGTCAACGCCTTGCCCGGCCGCGAACGTAATATCCGACGCCTTCTTGACCGTGTTGCCATAGGAAATGCGATCCGGCGCCACCCCTGCCGCCAGGCAGGCCGCGATTTCCGACGGGCTCGCCGCATCGAAGGCCGAGCCGGCCGCCGCCAGACGCGCAATAATCTCCGGAGCCGGGTTCGCCTTGACCGCGTAAAATATCTCGCCCCAATGCATCAACTCCGCCATGCGGACATGGTTCTCCGCGACCCTGTCGAGATCGACAACCAGGCACGGAGTGCGCGTTTCAGCGCGGTCGAGATACCGCTCGATTCTCTCGTTCATCGCTTTGCTATTCCGCCGGCTTCTGAGGCGCCGCCTTATAATCCAATTTGTCGTCAAACCAACCGAAATTCGCGCGCAATCGCAGGCAATCGATCTCGCGCGTCAATTGCCCTGAATCGCGGCCTGTGTTAACCGGCGGACTTCCCCGCACTGATTGGAAGAGTTGGGTGACAAAGCACGGTTCCATATGGGTCCTGAATGGACCCAATCTCAATTTACTCGGCGAACGCGAGCCCGGCATCTATGGCGGAGATTCGCTGGCCGATATTGAGGCACGCTGCACGGACGCGGCGAAGACGGCTGGCTTTGCTTTGGAATTTCGTCAGACCAACCATGAAGGCGAATTGGTGGCCTGGGTCCAGGAGGCCCGCACCGCGGCGGCCGGCCTGGCCATCAACGCCGGCGCTTACACCCACACCTCGGTCGCGGTCCACGACGCGTTGCGGCTGCTCGATATTCCGATCGTCGAAGTGCATTTGTCGAACATCTTCGCGCGCGAGGAGTTTCGGCATAAATCCTATATCAGCGCGGCGGCGACGGGTGTCGTGTGCGGCTTTGGTACCCACAGCTATGTGCTGGCAATCTCCGCACTTGCAGCGCGAATGGATTTGTAGCGAATGAGCGATTCCTTTGACATTGATCCGGACCTTGTCCGCAAACTCGCCGACCTGCTGAACGAAACGGGCTTGGCCGAAATAGAGTATGAGGACAACGGCAAGCGCGTGCGCGTGGCGATGCCCGGCTTCGCCGCTCCCGTCGCCACAGTGGCCGCGCCCGTGGCAGCGCCCGTCCCGGTGGCGGGTGCCGCTGCAGCTTCCCCGGCGGGCGACCCCGCGGCGCATCCGGGCGCCGTCACATCACCGATGGTCGGCACGGTCTATCTCGCCCAGGCACCCGAGGACCCGCCGTTCGTCAAGGCGGGGGATACTGTTCGCGAAGGGCAGACCCTGCTGCTGATCGAGGCCATGAAGACCTTCAACGAGGTCAAGGCCCCGCGCGCGGGCACGCTGCAATCGGTCGCCGTGGCGAGCGGCCAGCCGGTCGAGTTTGGCGAAGTCCTCGCCATCATCGAATAAGCCAGGCCGGCGGCCCCGATGTTCAAAAAGGTTCTGATCGCCAACCGCGGCGAAATCGCACTGCGCATCCACCGCGCCTGCAAGGAGATGGGTATCTCGACGGTCGCGGTTCACTCGACGGCGGATTCGAATGCCATGCATGTCCGCCTGGCCGACGAAAGCGTGTGTATCGGACCTCCCCCGGCGGCGGACAGCTATCTCAACATTCCCGCGATCCTCTCGGCTGCGACTGTTACCGATGCCGACGCCATTCACCCCGGTTACGGTTTCCTGTCGGAAAACGCAAAGTTCGCCCGGATCGTCGAAGAACATGGCATCGCGTTCATCGGTCCGAGCTCGGACCTGATCGCGACGATGGGTGACAAGGTCGCGGCGAAGGATGCAATGAAGCGCGCCGGGGTGCCGGTCGTCCCCGGATCGGACGGCGCCGTGGCATCGGCAAAGGACGCCGTTGCGATCGCAGCGGACATCGGCTACCCGGTCATCGTCAAGGCCGCGGCCGGTGGCGGCGGACGGGGCATGAAAATGGTCGAACGCCCCGAAGATCTCGAGAACGCATTCAACATGGCGTCGACCGAGGCGCTGTCCGGGTTCGGCGACGCGACCGTCTATATCGAGAAGTTCCTCGGCCAGCCGCGCCATGTGGAGGTCCAGGTCATCGCCGACGGCAAGGGCAATGCCGTCCACCTGTTCGAGCGCGATTGCTCGCTCCAGCGCAAGCACCAGAAGGTCCTCGAAGAAGCCCCCTGCCCCGTCATCGACGAGGCAACCCGTCAGCGCATCGGCAAGGTCTGTGCCGACGCGGCCGCCGACATCGGCTACCGCAGCGCCGGAACGTTTGAGTTCCTCTACGAGAATAACGAGTTCTACTTCATCGAGATGAACACCCGCGTGCAGGTCGAGCATCCGATCACCGAAATGATCTGCGACATCGATATCGTCGCTGAGATGATCCGGATTGCAGCGGGTGAGGAAATGTCCCTGCGGCAGGAAGACATCAAGATCAACGGCCATGCGATCGAATGCCGGATCAACGCCGAAGATCCCGAGACCTTCACCCCCTCGCCGGGCCGGATCAACGAATTTCACGCGCCGGGCGGGCTCGGCGTGCGTGTCGATTCCGCGCTCTATGCCGGCTACAGTATCCCGGCCTATTACGACAGCCTCGTGGCCAAACTGATCGTCCACGGCCGCACCCGCGACGAAGCGTTGATGCGGCTGCGGCGCGCGCTTGGAGAGATGGTCGTGTCGGGGGTCTCCACCACGATCCCCCTGCACCAGCGTCTCGCGAGCAATCCGTCATTCATCTCGGGCGATTATGACATTCACTGGCTCGAAAGTTTCGTCGCAACCGACTAGCCTTGCGCAATGGCCGGACTGACACCGCAACTCCTCTTGGGCGCATACGCCAGCGGAATATTTCCGATGGCGGAAAGCCGCAACGACGCCGATCTGTACTGGATTGATCCGGACGTGCGCGGTGTGCTGCCGCTCGATGCGTTTCACATTCCACGCCGTCTGCGAAAAACCGTCCGCGCCCACCCTTTCGAGATACGGTGCAACAGCGATTTCGTCGGCACCGTGCGCGGTTGTGCCGAGCCACAGGCCAACCGTCCCGACACCTGGATCAACGATGAGATCGAGCGCCTCTACAGCGCGCTGTTCGAGATGGGGTTCGCGCATTCAGTCGAATGCTGGGACGACGGCCTACTCGTCGGCGGGCTGTATGGGGTCAGCCTCGGCGGCGCATTCTTTGGTGAAAGCATGTTTTCGCGTGCCCGCGACGCGAGCAAGGTCGCGCTGTGCCATCTCGCAGCGCGGTTGGACAGGAGCGGGTTCGTGCTGCTCGACAGCCAGTTCGTCACGGACCATCTGCGCCAGTTTGGCGCCGCGGAAATCGACCGCGCCGACTACAAGAAACTCCTGGCGGCGGCCCTCAAGGTCGATGCCGATTTTCAACCGGAGTTGTCGGACGCCGAATTCGAGGCCTTCATACAGTCGACGACCCAGACATCGTAGACCGGGTGCTCGAGCGCCGAGACCGCGGGACTGGATGCAAACATCCAGCCGGTAAACAAATCGCGCGGGCGTGCAGTTTCGAACGTCTCGTCGATTTCTAGAAATACCGTGCTTTCCGGCGGCTCGGTCGGCGGCGCCTGGTGACAGGCACGTGCCTGGATCACCAGAGACCCAAACCGAACCGGCACATCGAAGGGTGCCTCAAAGGTCGAGATTCGGGCGGTGACCTTGTCGAGCCCCTGAAGAACCGCGCCAACGGAAGCCGCGCTTTCATCCTGGGCCACCAGACCGGAGGACGCGCCAACGGCAATGGCCAGGGCAACCGCGCCTGTCACCAGAAATTTCTGCATCACGATTTACGCGTGCCGCCACGGGACATCAGCGGGCCTCGGTGCGCATCATTTGGATTCGGTCGCCAGGAAGATGATTTCCGAGACCGTATCCTCAAGCGCACGGAAATCGCGGGTCCGGGCAATCTCGCCTTCCGGCGCCAGTGAGTCGCTTGCCGTGCCCGGGAACAACCGCAGATACTTGCCTCCGAGCAAACCTTCGGCCGTCACACCGGCCTCGGTATCCGCCGGCAGGCGGAGATCGCCCCGCACGGTAAAGGTCACAATCGCCTCGAATGTCTCGTCATCGAGCGTGCGATCGACGACCGACCCGACTTTCACGCCGGAGATCCGGACATCGCTGCCCCGGTCGAGCCCGCCGACCTTCAGGAACCGCGCCGTCAGCGTATAGCCATCGTCATCCTGCAGATCGATGGACCGCGCTCCGAAGAACACGAACCCGATTGCGATCAACAGAACGACTGCGCCAAGGATCGTTTCGACGGCACCGCGTTTCATTGCTTCGCTCCCGCTTCACGCGCTGATTTCGCTTGCGACACGATAAGCCCCAACAGGTCATCCAGCACGATCGCATCCTCCGTAAAACTGATCCGACCGCCATCCCGGATCATCTGATCCCCGCCGCCGATATCGACCTGCACGATTTTGCCCCCGAATATGCCGTCGGTCACGATCGCGGCCGTGGCATCCGTATCCAGTTCCACCGATGTGTCGATCCGCAGGGTGGCGCGCACCCGGAAGTTTTCGACGAGTTCGAGTTCGGCCACTTCGCCCACCTGCACCCCGGCGGCGTGGACGGGATTGCCGACCTGAAGGCCGTCCGTCCGCCCGAACACCGCGCTCACATCCATGGTCGAATCACCAGATGTACGTGTCGGCCCAAAGACCACGACCAGAACGCCGACGACCAGGATCACCACGCCCAGCCCAACGATGACGTCCCGGAGTTCACGCTGTGACGTTTTGTTCATCCTGATGCGCTCATCGAAATGACCTGATCACGGAAAAAAATGCTGTCCAATGGCGATGTTATTGAGGCGTCCAGGGTTCGTAATCGCCCGTGCCCCGTCGGCGCTCACCATCCCGAAGGACACTGCCCGGCGGGTGATACGCGGCGCGTGTGCCCGTGAGGTTCGGAACATGTTCCTGCTGCCAGTCGTGCCGCTGGGCATCGTCGAGTGGCGATTCCGTCATGTGGTGCAACCAGCTGTGCCACTCGGGCGGCACCTTGCTCGCCTCGGGCCGGCCCTTATAGACGACCCAGCGACGCTCGCGATTGTAGCGATTGCGCGTACGCCCGCGATAATAGCGGTTGCCGAACTTGTCGGACCCGACAAGTTGCCCTGAAACCATGGTTTTAAGCAGCGTTCCCAACGTGGCCATTGAGCGTCCAGATCCCTAAATGCGCTGATGTTTCGCGGGACTATGGCACCCGCCCCGGAGTTTGACCAGAGCCATGATGTCACGTTCACGCGGATTGAAATGAGTCCCACAGACACATGATATGGGCAATAGTTGGGCCCGGAACCCAAAATGTGGTTGCGGCGCAAATATCTTGTGGTTTACCGTCCACAATTGCCGAGATTTGGTGTTTTTCGTCGTTTTTATCGCGAAATCGCCATGGACTCGGCGGGGGCCGCCCTCGGCGAGTATTTGGACTTTTTGCGGCCACCCTGGCTCATTTTTGTTACGGCGCCTGCAGTGCGCCGGTTTTTGGGGGAATACGATGCGGATTCAGCGCCGCTTTACGAACGAAGGCGAGAGCCCTTACACAGCGATCGAATTTCGCACCACATCGAGCGAAATCCGGAACCCGGATGGTTCGATTGTCTTTTCGGCCGACGAGATCCAAGTCCCTGCGGCTTGGACCCAGGTCGCATGCGATATCCTGGCGCAGAAATATTTCCGCAAAGCCGGTGTTCCGGCCCGGCTGAAGCCGGTCAAGGAAGACGATGTTCCCGAGTTTCTCTGGCGACACGCCGCCGACGAAGCCAAGCTCAAGCGCGTCGGCGCGGACAAGCGCCATGGCGGCGAGACCGATGCGCGCCAGGTCTTCGACCGGCTGGCCGGTACCTGGGCCTATTGGGGCTGGAAGGGCGGCTATTTCGACAGCGCCGAGGATGCCAGCGCCTACTTCGATGAGATGCGCTACATGCTGGCGGCCCAGATCGCGGCGCCGAACAGCCCGCAATGGTTCAACACCGGCCTGCATTGGGCCTATGGCATCGACGGCCCGGGCCAAGGCCACCACTATGTGGACTACCAGACGGGTCGCCTGACCAAGTCCAAGAGTTCCTACGAACACCCCCAGCCCCATGCCTGCTTCATCCAGTCGGTCTCCGACGACCTGGTCAATGACGGCGGCATCATGGATTTGTGGGTTCGCGAGGCCCGCCTGTTCAAATACGGCTCCGGCACCGGTTCGAACTTTTCCCACATCCGCGGCGAAAGCGAGGCCCTGTCGGGCGGCGGCAAGTCGTCCGGCCTGATGAGCTTCCTCAAGATCGGCGACCGTGCGGCCGGCGCCATCAAATCGGGTGGCACCACACGCCGCGCGGCCAAGATGGTCGTGGTCGATGTCGATCACCCCGACATCGAATCCTATATCGACTGGAAGGTCACCGAGGAACAAAAGGTGGCCGCACTCGTCACCGGCTCGATCACCTGCCAGCAGCACCTGAAGGCGATCATGGCCGCATGCCATGACACCGAAGCGCCCGAGGGCGACGAGCGGTTTGAGCCGGCCGAGAACCCGGCCCTGAAAAAGGCCATCCGGGAATGCCGCAAGGCGATGGTGCCGGACAATTACGCCCAGCGCGTGATCCAGTTTGCCCGCCAGGGATACACCGAAATCGACTTCCCGACCTACGATACGGACTGGGATTCGGAGGCTTATCTCACTGTATCCGGCCAGAACTCGAACAACTCGGTCCGGGTGACCGACGACTTCCTCAAGGCCGTCGAAGACGGCGGGTCGTGGGATCTGAAGCGCCGGACGGACGGCGAAGTCGCGAAGACCGTCGATGCCGGTGAGCTGTGGGACAAGATCTCCTACGCCGCCTGGTCATGCGCCGATCCGGGCATCCAATACGACACCACGATCAACGACTGGCACACCTGTCCGGAATCGGGGCGGATCAACGCCTCCAACCCGTGCTCGGAGTACATGTTCCTCGACGACACGGCCTGCAACCTCGCCTCGCTGAACCTCATGACCTTCCGCGACAGTGACGGCAGCTTCGACGTCGGCGGGTTCGAGCATGCGGTCCGCCTGTGGACCGTCACCCTCGAAATCTCGGTGCTGATGGCGCAGTTCCCGTCCAAGGAAATCGCCCGCCTGAGCTATGAGTTCCGCACGCTGGGGCTGGGTTTCGCGAATATCGGCGGCCTGCTGATGGCGTCGGGGCTTCCCTATGACAGCGACGAGGGACGCGCGCTATGCGCCTCCATCAGCGCGCTCATGACGGGCGTTTGCTATGCCACGTCGGCCGAGATGGCCGAGGAGCTCGGGGCATTCCCGGGCCATGCCAAGAACGCGCCGAACATGCTCCGTGTCATCCGCAACCATCGTCGCGCCGCGCACGGCGCCACTACCGGTTATGAGGGCCTGTCGACCCTGCCGGTCGCGCTCGATCATGCGAACTGCCCCGACAAGACCATCGCCGAAGCCGCGAAGCACGCCTGGGATCTCGCCCTGAAACTGGGTGAGGCCCATGGCTATCGCAATGCCCAGACCACCGTGGTCGCACCCACCGGCACCATCGGGCTGGTCATGGATTGCGACACCACGGGCATCGAGCCGGACTTCGCGCTGGTCAAATTCAAGAAGCTCGCCGGCGGCGGCTATTTCAAGATCATCAACCGGATGGTCCCCGAGGCGCTTCAGAATTTGGGCTACACGCCCAAGCAGATCGACGAGATCGCCAACTATGCGGTCGGTTACGGATCGCTGGCCGACGCGCCGGGGATCAACCATGCGACGCTCGCCGAGAAGGGCTTCGGCGACGAGCAGATCGCGGCGGTCGAGGAAGGTCTCGGCACAGCGTTCGATATCCGCTTCGCGTTCAACAAATGGACTCTGGGCGAGACGTTCTGCACCGAGACGCTTGGTCTTGAGGTCGCGCAGCTCGACGACATGTCCTTCGACCTGCTGTCAGCCATCGGCTTCACCGAGGAGCAGATTGACGCGGCCAACAACCACGCCTGCGGAACGATGACCCTCGAAGGTGCGCCGCACATAAAGGATGAGCATCTCGCCATCTTCGACTGCGCCAACCCATGCGGGAAGATCGGCAAGCGCTTCCTGTCGGTCGACAGCCACATCCACATGATGGCGGCCGCCCAACCGTTTATCTCGGGGGCCATCTCCAAGACCATCAACATGCCCAACGCAGCCAACATCAGCGACTGCGCCGATGCCTACATGCTGTCATGGCGGCTCGGCCTCAAGGCGAATGCGCTGTATCGCGATGGCTCTAAACTGAGCCAGCCGCTGCAGTCGCAACTCCTGGCGGATGACGCCGACGAAGCTGCGGACGCGCTCGAAGAGCTCCTCGAGGCTCCCAACGGACGTCGCGCGGAAATCATCGCCGAGCGAATCGTCGAGCGTGTGGTCGAGCGCGAAGTCGATCGCCACAAGCTGCCGCATCGCCGCAAGGGCTACACCCAGAAGGCGATCGTCGGCGGGCATAAGGTCTATATCCGCACCGGCGAGTATGATGATGGGTCGATCGGCGAGGTATTCCTCGACATGCACAAGGAAGGTGCTGCCTTCCGCTCGCTGATGAACAATTTCGCCATCGCGGTTTCGATCGGCCTGCAGTATGGCGTCCCCCTCGAGGAGTTCGTCGACGCCTACACCTTCACCCGTTTTGAGCCCTCGGGACCGGTCGAGGGCAACGAGACGATCAAGATGGCGAGTTCGATCCTCGACTACATCTTCCGTGAGCTCGCGATCAGCTATCTGGGCCGCAACGACCTGGCGCATGTTGAGATCGACGACCTCGAGCCCGACACGATGGGCCGTGGCGAATCCGACGACAGCCTGCCGCCGCGCGCCAAGGCGACGAAATCCGTGGTCAGCACCGGCTATGTCCGCAAGAGCACCCTGTCGGTGATCGAGGGCGGCCTGCGCGAACTGGAAACCGTCGAACGCGCGCCGGAGGCCACAGCGACCGGGACCGACGGCATGACGACCGGTGACATCGAGCCTGTCGTGACCCCGATGGGCACGCCGACGGGCCAGCAGCTTGATCTCGAATATGTGGTTCAGGAAGAGCGTTCGATGCGCATCCGCCAGGCCCGCCTCCAGGGCTATGAGGGCGATGCCTGCACCGAATGCGGCAACTTCACGCTTGTGAGGAACGGCACATGTCTCAAATGCGACACCTGCGGGGGCACCAGCGGGTGTAGTTAAGGAATTCGGGCCGGGTCGGACCCCGATGGCTCGAATAGTCGACCCCGCGCAGTCCGCTTGGCGCCGGGTCACTCTCCTCCCTGACCTCCGGGGTGTGCAAAGGTAGGCGCACCCCGGTTTTTTTGACCCAGTTCGCGCCTATTTCTTACGCCTCTCGCCTGGCAGCGCTATGCTGTGCGCCAACTTTCGCCCGTCCGTAACCGGGCACCACAGGAGATCGCCATCATGGCCGGAACCATCGACGCACGCCTCGCCGAACTCGGCATAGAACTGCCGCCCGCCAATGCACCTGCGGGCAACTATGTCCCGTATGTGCAAACCGGAAACCTGCTCTTCGTGTCGGGACAGATTCCCGTCGTCGACGGCAAGCCGGCCTTCATCGGGCGGCTCGGTGCGGAGTTCGGGGTCGATGACGGTGCCGCGGCCGCCCGGGTCTGTGCGCTGGCGCTGGTCGCCCAGGCCAAGGATGCGCTCGGTGGAGATCTCGACCGGATCGCCCGGGTGGTGAAGCTCACGGGTTTCGTCGCCGCGACCCATGATTTCCCCGATCACCCGAAGGTCGTCAACGGCGCGTCGGACCTGTTTGCGGAGATCTTCGGGGATGCCGGCCGGCACGCCCGTGCCGCCGTGGGCATGGCCTCCCTGCCCCTTGGAGTGGCCGTCGAGGTCGAAGCGATTTTCGAGGTCGCCTGACACCCTGGAGCCCTCACGTGGCGGGACTGCATCACCATTCCCACGGCCCGACGCCGCCCGACACACCGGGCGGTGACAGGAAGCTCGTCTTCGCCATCGCGGTCAATGTCCTCCTGACCGTGGCCCAGATCATCGGCGGGGTGCTTTCGGGAAGCCTCGCGCTGGTCGCCGACGCCATCCACAATTTATCCGACGCCGCCGCGCTCGCCATTGCACTCATCGCCCGGCGGATCGCCCGGCACCCGGCCGACGCCAACCACACATACGGGCACGGGCGCGCCGAGATGATCGGCGCCGTGTTCAACCTCGCCTGGTTGATCTTCATCGGCCTGTTCCTGGTCGTCGAAGCCGTCGATCGCATCTTCAACCCGCGGCCGATCGAGGGCTGGACGGTCGTCATCATCGCCGTCGTCGCACTGGTGGTCGACATCGCGACGGTGATGCTGACCTACCGCATGTCCAAGACGTCGATGAATATCCGCGCGGCGTTCATCCACAATCTGTCCGACGCCATGGCCTCCGTCGGCGTGATCGTCGGCGGCACCCTGATCATCCTCTACGAATGGCTGTTCGTGGACGCGATCGTCACCATCGTGATCGCCGCCTATATCCTGGGACATGCCGCGGTCGAAATTCCCAAGGCCATTCATATCCTGATGCAGGGCGTGCCGGCGGGCCTCGATGTCGCGGATGTCAGCGCGGTCATGCAAGAGGTGCCGGGTGTGCATGACATCCACCATGTCCACATCTGGCACATCGACGAACACCGCCGCTCGCTGGAGGCCCATGTGGTGATCGATCCGGTGGATATGGACCGGATGGAAGAGGTCAAGGCGGCTCTCAAGGGCCTGCTTTCCGAGCAATTCGCAATCGGCCACTCGACGCTCGAATTCGAGTATCCGGACACTGCCACCGGGTCAGACGACGCGCCGCTTGGTGACGCCGCCCCGGACCAGTAGACTGTCGCCATGCCCGACGGAGACACAGCACTTTCCGCCCGCGTCGTCGAGAATATCGCGAACATTCCGCCCGACACCTGGGACCGGCTCGCCGGACGCGACAACCCGTTCGTCAGCTACCCGTTCCTGCTGGCGCTGGAGGAAACCGGCTGCGCGTCGAACGAGGCCGGCTGGTTGCCCCATCATGTGGTCGTGGAAGAGGCGAACGGCGAGATCATCGCCGCCGCCCCGCTCTACCTGAAGAGCCATTCCCAGGGCGAGTATGTGTTCGACCATGGCTGGGCCCATGCGTGGGAGCGCGCGGGCGGGCGCTACTACCCGAAGATGCAGGTCGCCGCGCCTTTCTCGCCTGTCGGCGGCCCCCGGCTGCTGGCCGGCGACGCACCGGATGCCGACGATGCCCGGCTTACCCTGCTACGGGCGCTGGAGACGGTCTGTCAAAAGCTCGACATGTCGTCGGTTCATGTGACCTTCTGTACCGAGCATGATTACGATGTGATGGGGATGGCCGGCTGGATCCAGCGGATCGGCCGCCAGTTCCACTGGCACAACCGCGACTATGCGACCTTCGACGATTTCCTCGGCGCACTGACCAGCCGCAAGCGCAAGATGATCCGCAAGGAACGGCGCCAGGTCGCCGACCAGGGCATCACCGTGCGGGCCCTCACGGGCGACGACATCACGCCCGCGCACTGGGATGCGTTCTATCAATTCTACGTCGACACCTATGACCGCAAATGGGGCTACCCGTATCTGACCCGCGAGTTTTTCGAGGCTGCGCAGGACCGGATGGGCGACCAGATCGTGCTGGTGATGGCGGATATGGACGGCCTGCCCGTGGCGGGCGCCCTCAATCTACGCGGGGCGACCGCGCTCTACGGCCGCAACTGGGGCTGCCTCGGCGACTTCCGTTTCCTGCATTTCGAGGCCTGCTACTACAAGGCGATCGAGTTCGCGATCGACCATGGCCTCAAGACCGTCGAAGCCGGCACCCAGGGGCCGCATAAGATCCAGCGCGGCTACGAGCCGGTGCCGACCTATTCCGGCCACTACATCCCCAATGAGAGCTTCCGCGACGCGGTCGAACGCTTCTGCCGCGAGGAACAGCGCGAAGTGGACTGGGAAATCGAGAACTACGCCGAGCATCTGCCTTATCGGCAGGAAGACTAAGCCGCCGGCAACTTCTTCAGACTTCCTGTATGTTCCCGTCCTCGTCGAGTACGAACCCCGAATCCCGCGCGCGTTGAATGACGTCGTCATGCCACTCGACACGGCTTGGTCTCGTGCCGCCCAGAATGGTGAGGTGCCAGGCATCGGTGTCCCCGGCATTGCGGATCGCCCGCATCTCCCCGATGGGCACCGAAATCACGTCGAAGGGTTCAAGGAATATTTCATACTCGCCCCTCGCACCCCAGGTGACGCTCCAGCGGCCGGTCATGGCGATGAACACCTCGATATGATCGTGGGAATGCAGCGAAGGCCCCTTGCCCGGCGCTGCCTTCATGTAGGTCAGATTGAAATCCTCAGCATGTTCGATCGCCGGTCTGGCATCGGGATTCTCCGACACTCCGGTTCCGATAACGTTGTAGTTGAGCCGTTCGTGCCCCGGCAGCATCGAATCCAGAAAGAAACGCGGATCGGTTTTCAACTCTTTGAAACGTGCGATCCGCTCACGCTCCATACGCGCCACATCCCACCCAGAATCGACCATCAACATCTCCCTCTCCGATGCGCCACCGCCCCATTGCGAGACAGGCGAGAAAGCCCCTACGCCGCCGGTTCGACGATCAGATTTCCTTCCTCGTCCAATCGCAGCCCCGTCGTTTCGGCCCGATCCAGCACCGATTGGGCCCAGGAGACCTTACCGTTATCGTCGCCACCCACGATCGCGACCAGATGCGCATATGAGTCGCCTGCGTTCCGGAAACCACGCATCACGCCGGGCGGTACCGAGATGCAGTCCAGAGGACCGATCTCGACCTCGTTCTCGCCCTCATCACCCCAGAAGATCGTCCACGTGCCGTTGAAAGAAATGAAGACCTCGACGGTGACGTGATCATGCAAAGCCGCACCACATCCGGGTTCCGCCCCGACATAGGCAATGTTGAAGCCATGGGGGCCGGTGATCGCCGGGCTCGTGCCGGAATCCTCTGACACGCCCGGGCCGATAACGCTGAACATATCGCGGGCGTGGTTGGGCAGTCGTGTGTCCACGAACATCATTTCGTTCGGCTGCATCTCGGAGAAGCGGGCAAGCCGTTCGCGTTCCATCTCTTCCGTCGGAATGTCCTGTCGTGCCATCGCTCGCTCCCGTTTTCGTTGCCTGGGCGTGATCAGCAGCCATATTCGGCAGACTGCAACGTCAAGCAAACATTCTGCCCACACAGTGATCCGATGTCATTCAAGATCAGATTTCCGGACTCTCCAGACGGGTTTTCTGTTTTGTTTCAGGCATTGAACGTTCGAGAATTTCTCCCCGGCGACCGGAAGTCCGCTCGAAAACGGGGCCCGCAGCCGCGTGGGTCACGGGTGACGTCTCCCGACTTGTTGCATCCTCTTCAAACAGTCACCTACTATCACTTCGTTGTTTCAATACCCGTTTGCCTCGCGTCATTAAGTGCAGAGAAAACGTACGAAGATGGCGCCAGGCACCATCAATCAAGAATCACAATGGGGGAGAGAGCATGATTTCGAAATCATTCTGGAAATTGGGAGCCTGTCTCGCGACGGGGCTCATCGCCGCGGGGCCGGCACAAGCCGACAATTTCACATTCCGCATCGCCGCCGGCCATCCGGCCGCGCCGCTGTCGACCGTCAACCAACTGCAGAAGACATTTGTCCCGAACGTCACGAAGCGCGTGGCCGCCGAGACCGGCCACAAGGTTCGCTTTATCGAGGGCTATGGCGGCACCATCGCGAACCTCTTCGAGGTTCTGGAATCGACACAGAAGGGCCTGGTCGATTTCGGCTCGATGACCTCGGCTTTTGAGCCCACGAAACTGTTCGTCCACAACCTGAACTACTTCAACCCGTTCATCTCGGGCGACCCCCGGATCATGGGGCCAACGACGCGTCAGGTTCAGCAGGAGTTCGACTATTTCTTCAAGGTGTTCGAAGGGTACAACCAGAAGTATCTGGGTGGCGGCGCGTTCGACGATTACGGCCTGGGCACCACATTTCCGTGGACCAAGATGGAAGAGCTCAAGGGCGTGAAGATCGGCGCCGCCGGCCCGAACCTCCCCTGGCTCGACTTCGCCGGTGCGGCGAAGGTCCAGACCAACCTGAACGAGGCCTACAATGCGCTGCAGTCGGGCGTGTACAAGGGCATGGTCATCTTCCCGGCCCCCTACTTCGGCTTCAAGTTCGGCGAAGTCGCGAAGTACTACACGACCATGGGCTGGGGCTCGACGCTGATCTATCCGCTCACGGTCAATCTCGACACCTGGTCCAAAATTCCGCCGGAGATCAAGAAGATCATCGAGGAAGAAGTGATCGTCTACGCCCAGGCCGTTGAGGACGAGGGCGTTGCCAAGTTCACCTCCGCGCTCGACAATCTCAGAAAGCAGGGCGTGACCGTCCGCGATCTCGGCTCGGACGAGCGGACGAAGATGGCCCGTGCGATCGAGCCCTGGGTCAACCAGAAGGCGCAGGAGTACGAAGACCTGGGGTACCCCGGCAAGGCCACCTTTAAGCGGCTCATGGAACTCGCCATCAAGAACGGCGCGAAGCCGGCCCACCAGTACAACATCAAATAGCCAACGCCTGATCGAGCGTTCGAACGGGGCGGCGCGCAGCCGCCCCGTTCTTTTTCAATACGACCACCGCGTGCGCGAAGATTGATTCCAACGAAGAAGGGCGGACCAAAGCCCGCCCGTCCTGCATGATTACGGCGTTGAGAGAATTACTTCTCAACCAGCGCAGGTTCCTTCTCGCCACCGCCGTCGCCATCGCCCTTGGTCGGGCTCTTGCGCTTGCGCTTGGGCTTGCCGGGGCCACCGTCCTTGCCGGACGGCTTGTCCTTCTCGAGATCAAACGTCAGCGCATCGGCCTTCACGCCGACCCGGACGGTACCGCCCTTGGTCAGCTTGCCGAACAACAGTTCCTCGGCCAGTGGCTGCTTGAGATGCTCCTGGATGATGCGGGCCAGCGGCCGCGCACCGAATTTCGGATCATAGCCCTTCTTGGCCAGCCATTCGCGGGCGTCATCGTCGAGGACGATGGAGACGTTGCGGTCGTCGAGCTGAGCTTCCAGCTGGATGACGAATTTCTCGACAACCTTGCCCATGACGTCGGGCGACAAATTGTTGAAGCCGATGACGGCGTCGAGGCGGTTGCGGAACTCCGGCGTGAACAGCCGGTTGATCGCTTCCTCGTCTTCGCCTTCGCGCACGTCCGAGCCGAAGCCCATGGCGGGCTTGGCCATATCGGCGGCACCCGCGTTGGTCGTCATGATCAGGATGACGTTGCGGAAATCGACATTCTTGCCGTTGTGATCGGTCAGCTTCCCGTAATCCATCACCTGCAGCAGGATGTTGAACAGGTCGGGATGGGCCTTCTCGATCTCGTCGAGCAACAGCACCGAATGGGGGTGCTGATCGACCGCGTCGGTAAGCAGACCGCCCTGATCGAAACCGACATAACCCGGCGGCGCGCCAATCAGGCGCGAGATCGAGTGGCGTTCCATATATTCGGACATGTCGAAGCGGGTGAGCTCGACACCGAGCGAATGAGCGAGCTGCCGCGCCGCCTCGGTCTTGCCCACACCCGTGGGGCCGGAGAACAGATAGGCGCCGATGGGCTTTTCGGGCTCGCGCAGGCCCGCCCGGGCCAGCTTGATCGCGCTCGACAGCGCGGTGATCGCCTGGTCCTGGCCGAACACCATCGTCTTCAGGTCGCGTTCGAGATTCTCCAGCGCCGTCTTGTCGTCGCGGCTGACGGTTTTCGGCGGGATACGCGCGATCTTGGCGACCACGGCCTCCACATCCTTCACGCCGACGGTCTTCTTGCGCTTGGAGGGCGACAGCAGCGACTGGGCAGCGCCGGTCTCGTCGATCACGTCGATGGCGCTGTCGGGCAGCTTACGGTCGTTGATGTAACGCGCCGACAGCTCGACCGCGGTGCGGATCGCCTGCTCGGTGTAGCGGATGTCGTGATGCTCTTCGTAATAGGGCTTCAAGCCGCGCAGGATCTTGACCGTGTCCTCGACCGACGGCTCATAGACATCGATCTTCTGGAACCGGCGGACCAGCGCCCGGTCCTTCTCGAAATAGTTCCGGTATTCCTTGTATGTGGTCGAGCCGATGCAGCGCAGCTTGCCGCCGGCGAGCGCCGGCTTCAGCAGGTTCGACGCGTCCATCGCACCGCCCGATGTGGCGCCGGCGCCGATGACGGTGTGGATCTCGTCGATGAACAGCACCGCGCCCTCGGTGTCCTCGAGCTCGGTCATCACCGCCTTGAGCCGCTCCTCGAAATCGCCGCGATAGCGTGTCCCGGCAAGCAGGGCCCCCATATCGAGCGCAAAGATCGTCGCGTCGGCCAGAACCTCGGGCACCTCGCCCTCGACGATGCGCTTGGCCAGGCCCTCGGCGATGGCCGTCTTACCGACTCCCGGATCGCCCACATAAAGCGGGTTGTTCTTGGTCCGCCGGGCGAGAATCTGAATCGTCCGCTCAACCTCGGCCTCGCGCCCGATCAGCGGGTCAATGTCGCCGTCCTCGGCCTTCTGGTTGAGATTGACGCAATAGGCGCCCAGCGCCTCCTGGCCCTTCTTGATGACCGGCTCGCCGTCGAGTTCCTCTTCATCGGCGCCGCGCACAGCCCGGTTGTCTTCCTGGCCCGGCACCTTGGCGATGCCATGGGAGATATAGTTGACCGCGTCGAGACGGGTCATCTCCTGCTGCTGCAGGAAATAGACAGCGTGGCTTTCGCGTTCGGAGAAGATGGCGACCAGCACATTGGCGCCCGTGACCTCTTCCCGACCCGACGACTGGACATGAATGGCAGCCCGCTGGAGGACGCGCTGGAACCCGGCCGTCGGCTTGGATTCCTCCGTGCGGCTGGTGATCAGGCTCGACAGTTCCTCATCGATATACTGGGAGAGATCCCGGCGCAGGTGGTCGATGTCGACACCGCAGGCCCGCAACACGGCGACCGCATCCTGATCTTCGGTCAGCGAGAGCAGAAGATGCTCCAGCGTTGCATATTCGTGATGCCGCTCGTTGGCGAGCGCCAGGGCACGGTGTAGCGATTGTTCCAAATTCTGAGACAGCATTTGAGAAGAGTACCTTCTGCGTCAGGGCTTCGTCATCCGGTTCAACATCAATTAGTCGCGCGTCATTCCTTTTCGAGTGTGCATTGCAGGGGATGTTCGTGTTTGCGCGCAAAATCCATCACCTGCGTGACCTTGGTCTCGGCGACCTCATAGGTAAACACACCGCATATGCCGACGCCCTTCTGATGGACGTGCAGCATGATTTTGATGGCTTCCTCATGCTGCTTCTCGAAAAACTGCTCAAGGACCAACACGACGAACTCCATCGGCGTGTAGTCGTCATTCAGCATCAAGACCTTGTACATGGACGGCTTTTTTGTCTTCGCCCGGGTCTTGGTCGCAATACCGGTGCTGTTGTCGCCGTCACCGCCGATCGCATCATCGGAATCGTCGTCCGACGCGCGTGGTGCGACGCTCAAATCCTCCAGCAACACATTGAGACTGCTTAACATCTTCCGTTCAGACATCCTCTATCACTCACGCACCATTGTAGCCGAGCCATGCACGTTCGTGAATGCATGTGGCGCACTTATCCAGATATTTGAGGTGCTCCGCCATGAAAGGCAAGGAGCCGGAATAGGGACGGCCCGGCCAGAAATCCTGGGCCGGGCCGTCAAACCGCCGTCGTAAAGGGAGGAGAGTTACGCGGCGACTGTCTTCGAAAACGTCTCAACGGCCTTGTTGAGGCGCTCGTTCAGAGGCTGTGCGGCTTCGTTGGAAACCTTGACCGACAGGTCCTGCAGCTTGGCGGATTCGGCGACGAAATCGTCGAACGCGGCCTTCGCGAGCTGGGTCTGGAGGTCCATGAACTCCTGCGGGTTCTTCACCGCGCCGAGCTTCTGGGCCGCAGCCATGTTGGCCTCGATCGTCTTTTCCGCGTAAGCCGCGAATTCCTTGCCGACAATCTCGAAGCCCTTGGCGAAGATGTTGCCCGAAACGACGAGCGCTTCGGCATTCTCGCGGCTGATGTCGTTCAGCTGATCCATGTTCTCGATCGCGGACTTCTGTGCCTTGTCCATCTGCTCACGGGCGGTCGAGTAGAACTGCTCGTAACCCTTGGCGAAGGCCTCGGTGCCTGCCTGAACGGCGTCTTCGATCGTCTTCTTCTGTGCCGCAGCAGCGGATTCCAGGGTTTCCTGGGCCGCGTTTGCCGCACCATTCTTTTTCGTGGTGGCCATGTCTGACTTCCTTTCGTTTACGTGCATATCGGTGCACATGCGCCGAGGACCGGGAAACGTTTGAACCAAGCCCTTGTTTAAATTTTTCTGCTGCACTGCAACATGACCCAAATATGGGAGTGACCCTGTCTCATGTCAACGAATTATTGTGCGCTGCACCATTTTTTCTTCGCGCATGCGATATCACATTGATTAACAGCGATAAAATAGATAGTTGGCTGTCGCCAAACCGGCTCTGACCGGGGCGTTGTGGCAGTCCTGCAGCGCCAAATTTCTAGTGTTCGGAGATCCAGCTCACGGCGCGCTTGTTCCATGCACCGGCAGGGTCGGCACCATCCCCCAACACCGTGAAATGGGTCTTGCCCGGGATTTCCAGGGTCTCCACGTCACCACCGCCATCCGCCAGCGCCTGGGCAAACGCCTTGGCCTGGGGAATCAGAAACGGGTAGTCCTCGCTGCCCCATGTCACCAGCGATGGTGGCGGCGTCTCGGCGATCCGGTAGAGCGGGCTCTTTTCCCGCCCGTCGTCGCCCGGGGTCAGGCACGGCGGCGGCCAGTCGTCGAAGTCGGCGTCCGACGAGACGTCATACACACCGGAAATGGGCAGACATCCCTTGATGACGTCACGGCCCAGGCCGTGGCGGGCCTGCCAGTCGCGGGTCACGGCAAGCTGCGCGGCATAATGCCCACCCGACGAATGCCCGCCGATGAAAATCCGCTGCGGATCGCCGTCGACCCGGTCCACATTGGCAGACAGGCAGGCCAATCCGTTGCACAGATCCGGGAACCCATCGTCATATGTCGCCGGGGCAAGCCGGTGGCCGAGGCTCGCGAATGTGATTCCCGCCGCATGGAAACCGGGCGCCATGAAGGCCATGGCCTCCTTGTGGCCGCTCGTCCAGCGCCCGCCATGGATAAAGGCAAACACGTCGCCATTGGGATTGGGGGCCGGATAGATCGCAATCCGCTGGTAGATATCGTCGCCCCAGGCGATGTCGGTGCCCGCAACCTCACGGCTCTTGTCCCAGAGTTCGGTCTGATACGCCAGCACGGCCTCCGGCCGCGGCAATTGGGCCGGATAATCTTCACGCCGCAACAAGGTCATTTCACTCACTCCCTCTACCTCGATGGAATCCAGCCTAGAACCGGCCGACGATCCCGTCCCCCGATTGGTTTATTCTGATCTCGAACACGTTGTCCGCAAAGCCCTCAATTCGTTCGGCCTCAGCAAATTCGACGTCCGTCTTGTCATGGGCCAACAACGGTTCACGGAATGCCAGAGTCTCGATCGCCACGCGATCCTGCGCGAAGGCGTGCAAGCGGAACTGTCCCGATTGGCACGCGGCAACCGTCCAATAGAACATGTTGCTGGGCAGGCGCTGGCCGGCGGACGCCGGTGCGGCCGCCACGTCCGTGGTAAGTCCGCTGACAATTGCCGCCGTCTCGGCAGATGTCAGGCGCGCGTCCGAACGGCGCAACTCCCACGGACCCAGTGGATTGCTAATCTGGAAATTGGCAACATTGCCGGCACGACCACGCGCCCGCGCAACGAACTCCGCACCCGCCTCGCCTGGTCGCAGCTCATAGGCCCTGATCTGGCGCTCATAGACCCCGTTGTAGACGAAGCGATAGTGATCGGAGGAACCCGTTGTGCAGGCGCTTCGAATATCCTCGCCGGCGACGAAACTGAACCATGTCAGGGATCTTTCGACCGGATTGTCGGCAGAACCATCATATGTGGTGCAGGCGGCCAGCCCGATGGCCGCGACGGCGGTGATGGCAAAACTGCGCATGTTTCCTCGCTGGTTGCCGTTCCAACATGGTTCGTAACGAGTTAATTCCAAGATTGTATTTACATGGATTCGATACATTCACTAGAATCACATTGATTCAATTGAAAAAATCGTCTGGGGCGATTCTTGATGGGCATGTATTCGGGTTACGGCAGACGATGGTTCGCGTTCCGCAGGGTACGCGCTCGCCTGCTGCGACACCCCTTCCGTGCGCTCGCCGCGGGCCTGTTCACCGCGGCAGCATTGCTCGCGACCCAGCCGGCACAGGCGGGTTATGCATCCTTCGTCATGGACGCGCAAAGCGGCGAAGTGTTTCACGCGCGAAACGCAGATACACGCAACTTCCCGGCGTCACTCACCAAGATCATGACCCTGTTCATGGTCTTCGAAGCGCTCGAAACCGGGCGCCTAAAGCTCGATCAGGCTTTGCCGGTGTCACGACGCGCCGCCGGCCAGGCGCCGTCGAAACTCGGCCTGAAGATCGGCCAGACCATCACTGTCGAAGACGCGATCGGCGCACTCTCGGTGAAGTCGGCCAACGATGTCGCGACCGTGGTTGCCGAGGCGATCGGCGGCACCGAAATCAAGTTCGCCCAGATGATGACAAAGCGGGCACGGGAAATCGGCATGCGGCGGACGACATTCAAGAATGCCTCCGGTCTGCCCAATCGCGGCCAGCTCAGCACGGCCCGGGACATGGCGATCCTCGGCAAGACAATGCTCGACCGTTTTCCCAACCAGTATGACCATTTCTCCGACCTGACTTTCGAGTATGGCAAACGGACTTACAGCAACCACAACAAGCTGCTGAAGACCTACGAGGGGATGGACGGCATCAAGACCGGGTACATTCGCGCCTCGGGCTTCAATCTGGTCGCCTCGGCCGAGCGCAACGGCGTGCGCCTCATCGGTGTCGTCTTCGGCGGCAAAACGGGCCAGTCCCGCGACACCCACATGGCGTCGCTGCTGAACCGCTCCTGGGGCCGCGCGCAATCCAATTCCACATTTGCCGCCCTGCCGACGCCGAAACCGGTCCCCGGACAGGCCCCGGCCGACGCCGCTCCCAGGCTCGCACTCACCCCTGTCGCCACGCTCGCGAACAGCCCGGGCAACATGCTCGATTGGGGTGTCCAGGTCGGCGCGTTCAAGGGTTACAGCCGCGCCCATCTGGCCGCGGGACAAGCCGCCCAAAGACTGCGCGGCCTGCCCGCCACCGCGACCATCGAAGTCCTGCCACTGGAAAACAAGGGCACGACCCTGTTTCGGGCCCGGATCGTGGGCATGGAGCAAGACATCGCCCGCAATATCTGCCGTCAGCTTCGAAGCTCCGGCTCCGCCTGCGCCATGGTGACGCCGAACGGCAATATTCAGCTGGCCCAGGCCGCCCGGTAACACGACGGCCGACACTCCGACCGCCCTTGCTGCTTTCGCCAGATCATGTCCCTCCTGCATCTCGAAGACTTTGCCGCCGGGCAGACGTTCGACCTCGGCCACCACACCTTCGGCGAGGATGAGATCGTCGCATTCGCGACCCAGTTCGATCCGCAGCCGTTCCATGTCGACACCGATGCTGCCGCAGCGTCCAATTTTGGCGGTCTGATTGCCAGCGGCTGGCACACGGGTTCTGTGTTCATGCGCCTGCTTGTCGACGGCCTGCTCGCACGCTGCGCATCGATGGGCTCACCGGGAGTCGACGAATTGCGCTGGCTCGCGCCGGTGCGCCCGGGCGATACCCTGACGGCCACGCTGCACATCGAGGATGTGCGCCCCTCGAAAAGTCGTCCGGATCGTGGGTTCATCTCCACCCGCGCAATCCTGACCAACCAGGACAATATCGAGGTGTTCACACTGCGCGCACCGTTGATGATACGCCGCCGGCCGGACTCCGCAGGCTGATCTCCACCTTTTCGGCGCCTACTCCGCGGCTTTTGAACTGCCGATTGCGTCGTTGACACGGGGCATGACCTCCTCGGCCATCAACTGCATGGAACGCCGGGACAAATTCTCGTCGACCCAGTCGGTGCCGGCGTAAACCAGTTCCCCGAAATCGCCGGTCACCTCACGCAGGGCGAGGATTTGATCAACGACGTCATTCACCGTGCCGCAAAGAACCAGATCATCCAGAATACGCTCCAATGTGATCGCCTCTTCGGGCTCGTCGCGATCATGTGCGAAGACCGTGTGCCGGTTCGATCGCTTCAATTTCTTGTAGAGCTGGCTGTAATAGAACCGATACGGACTGTTCGCGTCGTCCTTGCCATAGCTTTTCGCCGTCGCGTCGTCGTCGGCCACGAACAGCGTTCGCGCAACGCGCCAGTCTGCCGGGTCGGCGGCTTCGCCCGCGCCTTCCTTGCCCTGTTTGTAATTCGTCCAGTGGGTGGCCGCCCATTTGTCGATCAGAAAGTTTGCCGACAGGGGATGGAAATCCCGTGCCCCCATCGCGATCACGCCCTTTGAGAAGGGCGCAACGACGGTGCCGACAATTTCCGGGCGCGGTTGTTGATAGGGTTTCGGCATGATGCCGACACCGACCTCTTCAAAAATCGATGTCTCGGTCGAGACCTTGAAGCGGTTGTTCGGCAGATCGATGTTGTAGGGCGGATCGCGTTCCCAGATCTCCAGAATCACGTCGATCGCCTCGGCAAAAAGCTGATTGCGGTCCTCATCGATCATGCCCAGCGCCTCCGCATCGGACCGCAGCGCGCCCGGGCTGATGCCCATGATAAAGCGGCCCTCGGCCAGGTGATCGAACATGGCTGCATGGGTCGCGACCAGGACAGGATGCATATGCGAAAGATTGGTCGTCCCGGTCGCCAGCTTGATCTGCTTGGTCGCGTGAATCAGCGTCGCGTGGAACATCATGGAATTGGTGATGCTTTCCGCCTTGTCGGTCAGATGCTCACCGATGAACGCGTCGTGAAACCCCAATTCGTCGCAAAAAATGACCGCCTCGCGATCCTCGCGCAACACCTGGGTATAGTCTCGGTGCAGCGGATGCACCGGCATGGCGAAGTAACCTAATTTCATAGCGGACATGCTCCCTGCCTGTTTGGCGCGGCGTTTGTTGGGTCCGAACAGCGTAGGCACTCACGCCGCACACGGCGATGCGAATCTCGGTGCTGATCTTGCTATGTGAGAAAATTCCAAACGCGCGCGAATTTCGCGAAATCCCTGCAATCAGAGGTCTTCGGGCGCCTCGATGCCGCTCGCCGCGAGTTGATCGGATAAGTCTTGTTTCAGCCGGGCAAGCCCGGATTCGTCCGCCGCCTCGCAGCGCGCCACCAAAACATCCTGCGTGTTCGACGCCCGGAGCAGCCACCAGCCGTCGGAGGTGCTGACCCGAACCCCGTCGATGCCCGACACATTAGCCCCGGCTTCGGCCAGACGGGCCTCGACTTCCCCGATCACCGCAAATTTTCGATCTTCCGAACAGGCGAACCGCAACTCGGGCGTGTTGCAAACCTCGGGCAGCTTGTCGCGCAGTTCCGCCAGCGTCGTGCCCTGCCGCTCCAGCAGAGACAAAAGCCGAACCGCCGCATAGAGGCCGTCGTCGAACCCGAAATAGCGATCGGCAAAGAAGATATGCCCGCTCATCTCGCCGGCCAGCGGCGCGCCTGTCTCGGTCATCTTCGATTTGATCAGCGAATGCCCCGTCTTCCACATCACCGGCACGCCGCCATGGCGGGCGATCTCATCAAACAGAACCTGGCTTGATTTCACATCGGCTATGATTGTCGCACCCGGATCGTCGAGCAGAACATCCTCGGCGAACAGCATCATCAGCTGGTCCGCCCAGAGTATGCGCCCCTTACCATCCACCACACCGATGCGGTCCGCATCCCCATCGAATGCGATTCCCAATTCGCAATCATGTTCCGCGACATGATTCTGCAGATCGACCAGATTTGCGGCCACGGTCGGATCGGGATGGTGTCCGGGGAATGTACCGTCGACGATGCCGTTGACCACATGATGATGGCCTGGCATGCGCGAGCAGAGCATGTTGAGGACTTCACCGCCGGCCCCGTTGCCCGGGTCCCATGCGATCCGCGCCATGCGCAGCGGCTGATGCTCCTGCGCGAGGACGTCCACATAATCCTCGCGAACATCGAAATCCTCGACGCTGCCTGTGCCCTCGGCATACGCCGCGGACCGGGCAATTTCGCCAAGTCGCTTGATGTCGTCGCCGAAGAATGGCTTGCCGGCCAGGGTCATCTTGAACCCGTTATAGTCCGCCGGATTGTGGCTGCCGGTGACCATCAGACCGGAACCGGTTTCGAGATGGCGGATCGCGAAAGACAGCATGGGGGTCGGCCCCATATTGATCCGCTTCACCGCAAGCCCGCAGGCCATGAGGCCGTCGAGCACGGCTTCCGCCAGTTCCGGAGACGTCAGGCGCCCATCGAACCCCAACGCGACCTGGTCGCCACCGTTCTCGACCACACAGGTCCCGAAGCTGCGGCCGACCGCATAGGCGTCTTTCCGGGTCAGTGTTTCGCCGACGATCCCGCGGATATCATACTCACGCAGAATCGTGGGGTCGAACGAATGAACATCCGCCATGCGGAACCTCTAACGGGTTGGAGTCACGGAGGCGCGGCCCACGGATGTGTAGTGGAAACCGGCCGCGGCCATCTCTTCGGGCCGGTAGATGTTCCGGAGGTCGACCATGACGGGCTGCTTCAAAAGGGATTCCATGCGGCGGAAATCGAGACCGCGGAACTCGTTCCACTCGGTCAGGATAGCCACCGCGTCGGCCCCGTCCATGGCGTCATAGGCATCC
>Ga0070727_10001397_pt1 | contig 25616 bp, 16 predicted proteins | sample tdAd472_FD_66722 | JGI IMG/M metagenome (GOLD analysis project Ga0070727, IMG submission 66722) | Marine sediment microbial communities from the Atlantic coast under amendment with organic carbon and nitrate - tdAd47.2 | ecosystem: Environmental > Aquatic > Marine > Coastal > Sediment | place...
TCCGCGACTGCTCGCTTTCGTCGGCCAGCACCTGCGACGAGTGCGTCATCTGCAGGTAGCCGTCGGCGATCATCGAAACTTCCAGCCGGTCTCCGTGGCGGGCAATGATCAGGCTGACGTCGCCGGATTCGTGTGTGATGTGTCCTTCGGCCAGAATCACCATCCCGGCGGCCGAGACCGACGAAATGCCGATCGACAGAACTTCCAGGCCCGCGCGATCGGCAGCCGTTTGAATCCGGCGCACTCGATCGCGATGGACAGTGGCGACCAGAACGTCGCGCGGCGTGTCTTCCGACAGCGTCGAGAGCGGCAGAAAGTCCAGGCTCAGCTGGTCGAGCGGGATCGTCGACTTGGCCGCCGACTGAAAACGGACCAGGTCCGGCAGCTCGTTGTCGCCGACCGGCGGCACTTCCAGATGCCGCATGATGACTTCTTCGCGAGGCAGCGAGACGATGGCCTGCCGCGCGGAGATGCCGTGCTCTTTGAGCTGTGTCTGCAGCCAGGCACCGACTCGTTCAGGCTGCCCGATCGCGTCTTCCGGGATGACTCCGGAAAATGATTTCTGGATCTTGACGGACGACTTGCCGACGTCCGCCTGAACGCCGCAAACGCGATCCGCTTCCCAGTCGAGTGCCAGAATTTCGGCCATGCCTGATTGCCTCTTCCGTAGGGTGTGAACAGCGGAGCGAATTTCCAAATCGGTGTGCCGACGCTGACAGTGAATCGAGTTGGCCTGCATTTACATGGCTCAGAGAACTCCGCGCCGGCACACCGAATCTGGCTTGTCGCTTGTCACACCCTACAGTCAAAAGATTCACGATTTCTTCGAGTTCAACGCTTGCAAGGATCCGCTTTCCCCTGCGGTCATGCACGGAAAAACTTCAGCTCAGATTCGTCGTATCAGTTGGTCTGGCCGGACGTGCCGGTCAGCAGGGATTGACTGTAACCTCGCCCGAGACCGGTCAGGTCACGAACTGAAATGATATGTACGGGATTTTCGGTGGCGTCGAGGATCGCTTCCATGCGGGTGTAACCGCCGCCTTCCTCAAAATACCCCACCGACTGCACGCGATAAACGTGGCCGCGAGCTGTCAGGTATTTGTCGAGCTTCGCGATCGTCGCGAGATCGAGCAGGCCCTGCGTCACCAGCCAGCCGGTTGTCGAACGAGACGTCAACGCGTCCGGCGCGACGGAACCGTCCGCGCCGATCATCGGCGAAGCGACGATGGCACTGGCGATTTCCTCCGTCATTCCCGGCAGCCCGGCGAGTGTTTCAAACCGAGCCTGGTTGACGTTGATGCGACCAACGATCTCCGTTTCTTCTGTCACAGAGAAGGTGTCGAAGAACGACGGCAGGTAGGACTCCATCGACCCGGGATCCGCGGACCACGGACTGTCGAGCGTCGTTTCCACCTCGTCGATCTCGACGATCACCTGTGCTCCGATCAGCTCGTACAGAGATGTGATCTCCGTCGACGCGCCTTTCGAGAGATCCATCCCGCCGCGCGTGACCTCGCCCGAAACCGCTGCCCCCAGAGCGTTGCCCAGCGCGTTCGCCGCACCGACGAGGCCTTCCCCGGACGAACCGCCTCCAGTTCCGTTCTGAGAGTCACTGCTCGAGCCAGTGTCGGCTGATGTGTCATCGGTTGACGAATCGGTTGCGTCTGCCAGCAGCGCGTCATCTTCCGTGATCAGCGGCTCGACAGGGCCGTTCATCCGGTACGCAACAATGAACCGGGCGATGTCTTCGTCGAACTCTTCTTCCAGAGTGTCATAAAGATCCGTGAGCACGCCCTCGTTGACATAGATCTTAGGACTGCCATCGGACCGCAGATTCAGTTCACGACTGTCGACGGTCAGGTAAGCCGCCCAGCCGGGATTCAGCGCGCCGTCGGCATTGTCGAACGGCGGCGATTGATCGCCGTCATCTTCGTTCGGGTCGAGCAGGCCGTTGCGGTTCGTGTCCTCACCATAAAGGAATTCCGGAGTGACGCCGGCCACCTGCAGCAGCTCGTCGACGGATTCGAACTTCGCGTTCTTCGCAGAGTAGGGCGGGTCGAGCGCTGAGTAGTAATCGCTCTCGGCTCCGTACAGGCGAGGCTCTTCATCATCATCAACCCAGTCGAGGATCGCGTCGGCCACTTCTTCCGTCATGTCCGGCAGATACATCAGGATTTCACGAGTCTCAGCCTCTTCCAGGCCAAACTGCAGCAACTGGTTGATGTTGATGCGGCCGGACTCGTCGACCAGCCCGAAGCGGATACCCGTTGACGAAGCATCGCCCTCAAGTGGAGCGACGATGCCGAACATGCCTCGCCCGCGTGCGTTCTCCGAGTCGCGCAGCAGCACTCTCTGATACCGGCCAGGGTTGTGGTAGGTGTTGAGGTCGTCGTCGCCCTCCGGGTAACCGAGGACCGCGGCCGCGTGCTCGATGCCCGACTCGGCGAACGCCCGGGACTCGGCCTGCCGACCGTACATCCCCGTCGCTTCTGCCTCGGTCACCATGATTTCGGAGAACGTGTAGGCACCGAGTGTCAGCATCGCGACGACGACGAGAACCAGAATCAGCACCGTGCCCCGCCGCGCATCGCGAGCCAGACCGACCGCACGCGACGCTGCAGAGCGAGCCATCGTCGACCGCTTCCGCGCCGACAGCCGCCGCTGATTCTGTTTCAGTTTGTGACTACGTCGCCGCATCAATGATTCCTGTGATTCCGCATTCCAAACTCCGCATTCCAAACTCCGCATTCCGAACTCGGAATTCGTCAATACGCCACGCCCTCAAACGGATTCGCCGCCGACAGCGGCACGACGATCCGGAACGTTTCAGTCGACTCGGAGGCTGTTCGGCGCAGGAACGAGTTCTCCGGAAAGTCTGGATCGCGAAAGCCGATCGTGACGCCAATTGCGTGCGGCAGCCGTTGCTCCATCGAACTGTCCCACTCGGTCAGCCACTCGTAGCCGTCGTGATAATCGAACGACAGAAAGTTGATCTCGGGAGCCAGCAGTCGAACCTGCGACGCCACGTCAGCCGGCTCGCCCGCATCCGCCGCCTGGATCACGGCAAAACGATCGCCCGACATGCGGGCCAGACCTTCGATGCCGTCGTCCGTCTGAACCTCACTGAGCGGGCTGCTGAGTGAACTCGCGAGGCCGGATTCGCCCCCGGCCAGGAAGTACGACACCGATTTCAAATCGCCCTGCATCAGACTGCTCGAAAGATCGCCGGTCGGAGATTCCCGCGACGACGTCGGCCTCGAAATGTGCAGCGTCAGCGACTGGTTGTCGCCGAAGACGCCGGTCGCGTTTGTCGAGAACGCGGCGGCAGGATCGGTGAACTCTGTGAGCGTTGTGTCGGCGACCGATGTGTCGGTGGTGTCGTCACTAGTGCCGGAAGCGCTCGTGTCCGTGGTCGAGGTGCTCGACGATGCTTCTTCGACGCGATAGACGGTCGAACGAATGTCCGCGGCGATCTGCGAGAGCAACGCGCGGGCGATCTGGGAACGCTCAACTTCAATCTGGCCAGCGACAGAGAACTGCCAGTGGATCTCCATCGCGCGATAAACGGCGGTCAGCAGAACGATCGTCAGGCCGAGCGCCAGCGTCAGCTCCAGCAGCGTGAACCCGCCGCGACGCGTTTCATGGTCTGATCGGGACGGTCGCGAAAGACGGATCATAGTTCGTCCTCCGCAGCGGCAGCCGCTTCCGCTTCAGCAGCGGCGGCCTCTTCAAAGACAAGTGGGTCGCGCATCAAACGCGAAATCGAATACGACGCCGAGGATCGCTGATTGCCGCCATCGAACGCGGCGGACACCGTCACATTGAGCAGGTCGGCATGAGGCCCCGTTGCGGTGGCGAGACTCCAGGTCCAGTTTTTATCGTCTTCAAACGGCTGGTCGGTAACGTCTTCAAGCGGTTCGACGCCCGCCGTCACTTCTGCCAGTTTCGATTCGCACCGCAGGACGGCCTGAGTCTGCAGCCGCGCCGAAATCGCGGTCCTCATTCCGTTGTTCGTCAGCTGGCTGAGCGCGACGACGGCACCGAGGAAGATGCTCAGTGCCAGAACGACTTCAAACAGCGAGATGCCCGCGCGCGAAGAGTCCGCCCGGCCATGTTGGCTGGTCGATTCTCCTCGTTCTCGTGGGGCAGTTTGTTTCATGGTGAGGTGGCAGGTTTGTTTAACCCAAAGCCGCAGGCGAAGGCGTCTCAACGCGCCGTCGCCTGCGGCTTCGGGTTAAACGATTCGACTAGAGACTCGATTCGACTGCTGTTGGTCGGCGCGACGTGACGGCTCCGGTCAGGTCCCGCACCAGAACTTCGCGGCTGCCTCCGTACTCATCCACGATCGTGAACAACGCCTGAGTCGCGGTTCCATCCGAATAAAACAGAATCGGCGTCGCCCAGGCCGCCGAAGACAGCTCCTGAGAATCAGGCAGGCCGACGAGCAGTTTGGGGTCGAGCGGCGGAGCCGAACCCGCATCGTCGGTTTCAAACGTGATGCCATCCGGCAAAGTGCCACTCTGTTGACCGGATCGATTTGAGGCTTCGTCGTTTTCTGATTCTGTTGCCGCCAGCGGCACGCGCAGAAAATGCGTGCCTCCGGGTTCGTACCGGAATTGCCAGGTCTGGTCGTTGTCGACCGCTCGAATCCGCGTGCCGGCAAGCAGGCTGCGAACATTCTCCGTCGATTCCGCCAGCCGCTGATCCCGCCAGGTCCGCATGATCGGCGACGAAGCCACCGTCGCCAGAATGATCAGCACCGACACCGCCAGCATCACCTCCAGCAGCGTGTAACCGCTGGATGATCGAAGACGGCGGGTGGCGAGTGATCGTTTCATCAGAATACGCAGCGTGCGTCTTGACGCACCAGACGAACAGGCAGGCAATTAAAGCGGTGCGTCAAGACGCACGCTACGACTGAGATGCTGATTAACCGTTTTGCCGATCCCGAAGGGATCGAAGACAGTAGCCGGGGGTTGGAGCGCAGCGGAAACCCCCGGAATTGATTTTCACAACGCAGTGCATCCTGAAGGGATGCCAGAGCTGCGCGAGTCTGGCATCCCTTCAGGACGCATTGTTCTCCGATTGGAGATCCGGGGGGCTCCGCTGCGCTGCGACCCCCGGCTACTTTCTGGCATCGCTCCGCGATGCGTTTTCCGAGCGCTTGTTGCTGAGGATTAGAGTTCCTGAACCCAGTTCGTGATGTCGTCTTCGTCGCCATCCTGCCTGTTCGGTCCTGACGACCAGATCGCCGGCTTGTCGATCGTGCTCGTCCGGTTACCGCTCGGCGGGTACTCGTAATTCAGTGGCGTTCCCCATTGATCCTTGGGGATCTCGCTGAGGTACGGCGGAATTTGACGGCCCGACTTGTCGGTTCCTGGATCGATCAGCATTCCGACGACTGTGTCAGCATCGCCGGTTGGATACACGCCGTCGTGATCGACCGCGTACATCTGGACCTGCTTTTCAAAGTCGCGGATATCAATCTTCGTCGCGTCGACCATGGCCTTCTGCTGACGACCGAGCAATTGCGGCACGGCGAAGGCGGCGATGACGCCGATGATCATCAGGACGAGCAGCACTTCGATCAGCGTGAAGCCCGCTCGCTTCTGAAGGCGACGCTGGTTTCGAGTCTGAATCTTCACAGGACACTTCTCCTCAAAGGTGGGCAAAATCGGAGTTCAACTCCGACGGCAGGTTGGTTTTCGTTTAACCGCAGGCCGCAGGCGTGCGCGATGCTTCCGGTGGACCAGCCACACACGCGCACGCCTGCGGCTTGCGGTTAAACGACTTTCTAAATCATCGACGAACTCTGCAGCACGGGCAGCAGCAGTCCGAGCATCACAAACAGGACAAGCACTGCCATCACCAGCAGCATGGCCGGTTCCAGCAGGCGAACGAACAGGTCCAGGTAACGGTACGTGCGACGTTCCATGCCGTCGGCCACGTCGACGAGCACCTGTTCCAGATTGTTGGCTTCCTCGGCGACCGAGATCATCTCGACCGTCTCTTCCGGGAACTGGCCACTGACTCGCAGCGGGTCGGCCAGAGACTTACCAGCGGAGATGTTCTCACCAGCCGAGCCGATCGCCTGCGACAGGATCTTGTTACCCGTCGCGTCCTTGGCGATCCGCAGCGACTGCAGGATCGGCACTCCGTTCTTCAATAACGTTCCCAGGATGCGGCAGAACCGGGCGATGGCCAGGCTGCGGTAAATCCGTCCGGCACCGGGAACGGTCAGGCGAATCCGGTCGAACGTTTCCCGGCCTTCGTCCGACTGGCTGTAATGCCAGGCGAGGAACACTGCCCCCGCCATCGCTCCGGCAACCACGAGACCGTAATTGCCGAGCGTGTAACTCACACCGACAACGGCCGTCGTAATCCACGGCAGTTCGCCTTCGGCTTCGAGGCGTTCAAAGACGGGTTCGAACTTCGGGACGAACCAGATCATCATGATCGTGAGCACGGCGGAACCGACCACGGCCAGAAACGCCGGGTACGCGACCGCTCCCACGACGCGGCCCTTCAGGTCTTCCTGGTGTTCGGTGAAGTCCGCGATGCGGCGCAGCACGTCTTCCAGAAAGCTGCCTTCCTCGCCGGCCCGAACCATGCTGATGGCCAGGTCGTTGAAGACTCGACCGTGCTGCCGCATCGCTTCGGCCAGTCGCGTTCCGTCGGCGACGTCGTCACGGATTTCCTGCAGCACCAGCTTGAGTGCCTGGTTCCGTGACTGCCTCTGCAGCAGTTCCAGCGACCGCAGCAGCGGAACGCCGGACTTCAACAGGTCGCTGAGCTGAGCAAAAAACGCGGCCAGATCGCGGGCCTTGACCCGCCGACCACGATGCCGCTCCTGTGACTTCGCCGCGTCAGCCAGTTCGACCTTGATCGGAAACAGTTCGCGCGTAGAGAGCGTCGAGACCACTTCGGTCTCACTGCCAGCGGTCAGAAGTCCTTTGACCTCCTGCCCACTGAGTGCTCGGGCGACGTACTGAAATTCGGGCATGGTTAGGTCGAGTGTCGAGAGTCAGGGAACCGGGAGTCGCTACGCTCGCCAGAGCGCGGTTAACCACCGTCTGGCGACGGCAGCTACGAACTTCGAGGTCAGACAACGTCTCCCTTGGTGATGCGGATAACGTCTTCGACGCTGGTGATTCCGTTGATCGCGTGGAGCCATCCACACTGTCGCAGCGTCAGCATTCCATGCTCGATCGCGTGTTTGCGGACCTTTGTTGAACTGACGCGGTCGGCACACATCTCACGAATGGTGTCGTCCGTTGTCAGCAGTTCGTAGGTCCCCATCCGCCCGGAGTAGCCAATGTCGCGACAATCGCGGCAACCGACGGGACGGTAAAGCTGTTCGACGTCACACGCCGGGAAGTCCTTCGGCAGTTCGCCGGGCTCGGGCCGGTAGGCTTCCTTGCAGTTGTTGCACAATCGACGAACCAGTCGCTGAGCCATCACACCTTCGACGGTGCTCGCGACGAGGTACGGTTCGACGCCCATATCAACCAGTCGAGTGAACGCGCTGGCGGCGTCGTTGGTGTGCAGCGTGCTGAAAACGAGGTGGCCGGTCAGCGACGCCTGGATGGCGGCTTCCGCCGTTTCATAGTCTCGAATTTCCCCGATCAGAATAACGTCCGGGTCGTGACGCAGGATCGAGCGGAGCCCCGCGGCGAACGTCAGGCCGATCCGGCTGTGGACCTGAATCTGGCTGATGCCGTCGAGCTGGTATTCGACCGGGTCTTCAACGGTGATGACTTTGGTGTTCGGACTGCGAATCTCACTCAGAGACGCATACAGCGTCGTCGATTTACCGCTACCGGTCGGGCCGGTAACGAGCACGATGCCGTGCGGCATGGAAATGAGTTCGCGGAACGGCTTGTGAATCTGCTCGGGCATTCCCATCTCGGCCAGCCGGAAGATCATCCGGCCCTTGTCGAGGATACGCAGCACGACACCTTCACCGTGCAGCATCGGGATGATCGAGACGCGGACGTCGATGTCGCGCCCGGCGACACGCAGTTCGATGCGACCGTCCTGCGGCAGACGTTTCTCAGCGATGTTCAGCCGCGACATGATTTTCAGACGGGTGACGATCGCCGCGTAAAAGCGATTGATCTCCGGCGGGACAGGCTGGACACGCAGCAGTCCGTCAACGCGGTACCGGATCGTCAGGCCGCGTTCGCCCGGTTCGATGTGCACGTCGCTCGCGTTCTGCTCCAGCGCTTCCAGCAGCAGTTCGTTGACGAGCCGGATGACGGACGCCTGCTGAGCCATCTCGGCGAGTTCGCCGTCCGCCCGCACGGCTTCCGCGATGAACTCGTCATCTTCGTCCGTCTTCTGCTGGACGAGTTCGTTGATCGTGTCGCCGCCGACGCCGAGATTCTTCTTGATCAGTGAAACGACGTCGTCATGCCGGGCGAGAACCGGTTCGAGCCGCAGGCCGCTGAGCGAACTCAGTTCATCGAGCGCTTCGAGATCGAACGGGTCAGCCGTCGCGACTTCAACGCGGTCACCGTCCTTGCGGAGCGGCAGCAGCGAGTGGCGATAGATCGTCGAGGTCGGAAACTGATTGAGCAGTTCGACATCGACATGAAAATCCTTCAGGTCGACGTACTGCATGCCGAGTTCGTCGGCCAGCGCCTGCAGCGTTTCGTCTTCCCGCAGCAGCCCCATTTCGACGACGGCATGGTCGAACCGCTTGCCGTTCATCTGAGCACGGACGGATTCTCCCTGTTCCGCAGTCAACAGTCCGCGTCGGATAAGAATCTCGCCGATTTCCATATGACCATGCTCTCTGAGTTCGCGTCAGAACTGATTGACTGATTTCGTTTGGCGATTTCTGTGCGGCCCGACGGTGTGAGCCGTAACAGTGGGAGATTCCCCCTGACAGTGATGCCGGGGTTCTGGGGCGTTCTCGGAAGGGTTACCTGATTCTCATGGAACAGCGTATTGGATCCACGGAGCGTCGCAATTTGTTCCGCGATCCGCCCTGTTCCTCGATCCGCCGGAGACGTCTCATCCTGTTCGCCATTCCGGTTTCTGTAAAAAGGATCAGCGACCGCCGCGACCGCCAAACGGGCTGCCGCCACGGCTTCCGAACGGGCTCCTGCCACCGCGACTGCCGAACGGGCTGCCGCCCCGGTCACTGCCGCGACCACCGAACGAGCTTCCGCCTCGATCGCCACCGTCGCGAGACCGCTCCATGGCTCGCTGCATAAACATCTGCCGCATCTGCTCAGCCTGATCGCCGCCCGGTGCTCCTCCCGGACTGTTGCTGCCACCGTTATTGTTGCCGGAGTTGCTTCCGCCTGACGACCCGCTGCTGACTTTCACACGAGGCATCAGTGCCCCGATCGTCTGCTGCAGAGCTGCCGTGCTGGAGTGTTCCAGGGAAACGATTCGAGTCGTCGGACGCGATTCCAACGCCGCCAGATCGACGTCGGCAACCATCGCCTCGACTTCGCGCGCCAGCGCTTCGCTCGCTGAAACGATCAGCCGACTGTTCTGATAGTCGACTCCAAGGGTCATTTTCACGCGGTTCTGCAGACTGTTTCCGCGACTATTTCCGCCACTGCCGCCTCCGCCCATGAGCGCAGCCAGCGGGTTCTGCCCGCCGCCACGACCCTGCTGTTGAGGCTGCGGCGGCGTCAGCTCTTCCTTAAACACGTCCTGAATCATCTGGGCGACGTCGCCGATGAACGCGTATTTCACCGCGATGTAGTGGGGCGAGCGGTCGTTGAGCTGCTCGGGCAGTTCGGACGCATCGAGAATCCGCAGCACTTCTTCAACCTCGGACACCTGATGCGGAGGCCCTGTCACAAAGAGCGAGTTTGACCGGACGTCGGGGATGATCCGAAGCGTTTGCGGCCCCGTCATCACGCTGTCGAGCCCCGTCATGTTCATCAGCCCGCCGCCGAGCGACGAAAGTCCGCTACTCAAGCTGCCGAGAAACCCGTCGGTGGCGGAGGACGAAATCGAGGAAACCGAGCTGGTGGGAAACAGGCGTTCGAGGATCGTTGACGTTTCTGTCGCGTCGGCCGACTGCAGGTAAAAGACGGTCCACTGAGTCTTTGGCGGCATGGCCTGCGAAAGCCGGCTGGCCGCTTCTTCAAACGCGTCCAGAGCATCGGTGTCATCCGAGACCGCGACGAGGTTTCCGCCGGACAGCGTGACCGCGATCGGCGAATTACCCGCTGGCTTCTCGTCGTCTTCCGACTGGCCGTCAGCTTCGCCAGAACCTTCATCAGAGGCTTCGTTGTCGCTGGCGGGCTGCTCGTCGTCTTCTTCGACATCGGCGGATGACGTCAGGAACTCGTCGAGAGCCGCTTCAAGTTCGGCCTGCTCGGCAGCAGTCAGATCGTCAACGGGAGTGTCGCTCTCTGACTCGGTGGTCTGAACGTCGTCCTGTTCGACTGCCTGATAGGCGAGGTCGTCTTCGAGCACGACGGCAATGCGTGCGGCCGCTTCGTCACCCATCTGCTGAGCGATCAGCCGGCTCTGGCTGTTCGGTTGCGGTGTGCCGAGTGACGATCCGCTGCGAAAAGGATTCTCTCGACGATCCGACGATCGCGGAGCGGCTTCAGTCTCGCGGTCCTGCAGGGCGGGAATCTTCTGAGCCTTAATCGTGCCGCTGCCAGCACTCGGAACGACCGTGCGAATCGGGTTGCGGCCCGACGTTCCCCACAGTTGCTGGAGGGCTCGCAGAAACTCTTCCGGATCGCGACCGCCCAGCGGAATCTGTCGGACGTTGCCGCCGCCGAATGCACCTCCGCCCTGCGCGGGGTCGAGTTGCGTCAGCAGCAGTTTGATCTGTTCGACCTGATCCGCGCTTCCGCGAACGATCAGCCCGTTGCCTGTCGGGTGTGGCTGCACGACCGGAGCTTCGTCACCGTCGACCAGGAACAGCTGCTGAATGGACGCGGTTGCCGTGTACGAATCCAGCCGGCCCAGCGGAATGACGGCGACCTGCGAGCCGCCGCCCTGGCCGTCGAGACGGTTGATCGTGTCCGCAATCTCGCGATGCATTTCCGGCGTGGCCTGAATGTGAATCCGCCGGGCGCGGCCGTCTTCATTGACCACCGTGCCAGGATAGAGCACGTTCAGCGTTTTGGTGACCTCCATCGCGTCGGCCGATCGCAACTGATAGACCTCAAGATACGGCTCGCGAGTGGCCCGGTTGACCACGCCGTTGCCTTCCGGGATGTCGATCGACTCAACGGCTTCTTCGACAATCCGCATGTTCTGCGGGCTGGCGGTGACCAGCAGTGAGTTCGTCCGTTCGTCGATCGCGACTTTGACGGCAGCATTGGGATCAGCGGCGGCGGCGTTGTTCGAACTCGACGAACCGCGTGACGAATCCCGCGACGACGATCCGAACCGCGACGAGAAGAACGAGCGCGGATCGAACCCGCGGCTGCTGCCGCTGGCCGAGGCACTGACGTTCTCGACGCCGCGCGGCCCGAGGCCGAACAGGTCACGAATCACAGTGTCGGCGTCGAGCACGTTGATATTCGCGAGGCGGAACTGCCGGAACACCTTCTCTTCGTCTTCGATGTCCAGCCCGCTGAGCAGCATGTTGACGCGCTGCAGGTTCGATCCGATGTCGGTCAGGATCAGCCGGTTCGTTTTCGACAGCGGCACCGCCGTGCCCTGTGGCCCCAGCAGTGCCTGGACCTCGGTCGCGGCGTCTTCCGGAGCCATCCCTGCCGGCAGTGGAAGGACAACTCGCAACAGTTCGTTGCGGCCTCGATTCGGCAGTTCGGCGACGTCGACCGTCGGAACCAGATTCGGCGGGATGCCGGCATCGATGTTCAGAACGACCAGGAACTCGTCCCGTCGCACCAGAATGAATCCCTTCTGAATCAGGTAGCCATTCAGGATGTCGAGGGCCTGCGTCGGCGTGTACTTGCCGTTGTCGTAATAGTTAAACGTGCCGGGCGGAATCGCGTAGAGGTCGAGCGTCAGGCCACTGGCATCGGCGAACAGCTTGAGCACGTCTTCCCACGGGGCGTAACGGAAATTGAACGACATCTCTTCGACGGGCTTGCCTTCCGGAAGCGCTCCGCCACCGAACGAGACCGTTGCTGCAGCGCCGTCGGGAACGACGGTTTCAATCGCCGTCGGACGAGGCCCTGCCGGAGCAGCGCCGGCAACAGGAGTTCCCGATCGCGGTGCGCTGCCTGACGGAGGAGACTGGCCGCCAGAGAAGTCAAACGGTCGGCCCTGCTTCTGGGTGAACGCGGTCTTTTGCTGCGGCGTCAGAATCGCGCCGACTTTCTCGTCGCGTTCGGCGTTCAGTTTTTCGAGCTGCGCGTCGCGGTCTTCGTCGCTGAGGTCGCGGTTGAAACGAACTTCGCGGCGCTTACCTTCGTACTCATCAATGATCGACTTTGCCTGGTCCTGCTGATCGTCCGACAGGCCGAGCGATCTGGCGGTGTCTTCATCAGCGAGAGCCCGCATTCCCTGCCGCTGCAGCACCAGTTCGTCCAGCCGCTTCTTCTGTTCGGGCGAGATCGCCGCCGCGACCTGTCGTTCCATGACGTTGCGAATCTCGGCGAACACGGCGCCGCGTTCTTCCGCCGACACTTCCCGCATCTTCGAGAACAACTCGCGAATCTCGGGGTTGTCCCGCATTCCACGCTGTGCTTCCTCGACCTTGTCGAGCTGCTCCTGCGTCAGGCCGAGTTCCTTCTGCACAACTTCGTCACGCAGCAACTCTGCGGAGCCACCTCCACCACCAAACCCGCCCCGGCTCCGACCGCCGCCCGGAGGGCCGAACTGGGCTCGTGCGTCTGAGACCACGAGGCTCAGTGCGAGCAGCACAACTGGCAGAGACAGAAGATGTCGCAAATCGGTTTTCATCAGACGGCTCATTAACAAGACAGGTCGGTCTGAAATCTTACGGTGGCAGGTCGTGGAAAACAGGACGGCCCGCCAAGGCAGGCGCTGGATTTTCAAGCAGTGCCAGCCTGGCTCAGGGCAGTTGGACAGGTCGGCGGGATTTGCAAGGTCGACCGAGCATTGCTGCTTTTCCTACTGCCAGACCGTCACAATGGGCCCCTCCAGACTGTGGCCTTCAATGACCGTCGTCAAACCGGGCCTCATCCCTGGCAATCGAGCAGCACGACCGGAACGTCCTGTCAAACCAGCCAGCCTGTCGGGTACTTGTGTATGGAACTCAGGGTTTCGCAGTCCGAAACATCGTTCTCAGGCGACTGTTTACCCTTACTCCAGCCGATTGGCCGACTTATCCTCATTTCCAAAGGGCTCTGTCGGTTGGCTGGTGGGCGTCCCGTCGGTTGGGGCTGAGATGGAATCTCGCAAAATCCGCGGACGACGAGTCCATCTTTGCGGATCCGTGCATTCGGGCTCGTGTCCACACGCGTTTCAATGACGGTAACGGCGGAATGGAGTTCCGGTACCCAGCGGCGGACGGCGGTCCGCCGCGACAGTTCCAGCACGGTTCCGTGTTCGGATTCAATTCGGTACCCGCACAGGTTCAGTCCCCGCACACGGCGGCAGGGTGCGTCTCCGGCGGTGAAGTGTGCCTCGCAGAGAACTTCGATGAAAAAGAGCGAAAAACAACTGCTCGTCGTGCTGCTCGGATCGCTCGGCGTGTTCGTCGTCATCCCGGCCATGTGGGGCTCCTTTGCCGAGCCGATTCAGCGGCAGCAGGATCTGCTCGATGCGGAAAACCGCAAGCTCGACAAGGCCAACGACGAGGTCGCGCTCGGTATGAGCCAGGTGCGGCGGATGGTCGACTTCAAGGACCGCAGCCTGTCGTCGAACTCGTCGCAGGGAGCGAACGCCTACCAGCAGTGGCTGACCGATCTGGCCGAAATCGTTGCCGGATTCCGCAGCCCGTCCGTTTCGACGGAGCGAGTCTCGCTGGCCCGCGACAAGACGTTTTCAACAATCCGCGTCCGCGTCGACGGTGAAGGCTCGGCCGAGCAACTGCAGGAATTCCTGTTCCGCTTTCACCGGGCCAACGTTCTGCACCGCATCGTTGGCATGAGCATCGAAGCGCTCGACAACTCAGCCAGTCCGCGGCTGTCGCTCAAGATCACCGCGGAAGCGCTCTCGCTGGCCGACGCGCCCGTCAAAGGCCCGACACTGTTTCGCCGCACCGGAGTCGCAAGTCTGGACGGCAGCAAACTGACGGTTCAGTCCGCAGAGGGTTTCCCCACAGAAGCCCCTTTCGAAATTCGGATCGGCGATGATTACGTCACTGTTGCCGAAGTCATTGAGACGACCTGGACGCTCGACCTGGCCGACGAGCAGACGCTCGACGCGAAGGCGGACGATCTCGTTGAACTCTCACCGATTCACGAGGACTTTGCCGACGCCACGCTGGCCGACTTTGCAACGTTTGTTGAACAGAACCCGTTCGCGAAGCCTGCTCCGTACACACCGCGAATCGACCTGATCGGGAGCAAAGCCTTCGAACGCGGCAGCACGCTGGAGGTGACCGCGAAGGCGTCCGGCTTCGCGCCGGGTGAAGGCCCCGTGGCTTACGAGTTCTCGAGTGACGTTCCCGCCGGAATGAAACTCGAAGGCGACAAGCTGACTTGGACACCGGCCGAGGACGCAGCCGCTGGCGACCAGACGATCAAACTGAAGGCCAGCGGCGGCGGGCTGCTCTCGCCGTTTGAAGCCGACTTCACGCTGACACTCAAGGACGTCAACACCCCCCCAACGCTCGAACTGGCAACGACCGACCCGCTGGCCGTCACGGTCGGCCAGACGGCTTCTTTCAGTGTCAAAGCTGCCGACAAAGAAACGCCCGCTGAGGAACTGAAACTCGCGGTCGCTCCGGGAGCCCCCGAAGGCGTCTCGTTCAATGCCGAGTCAAAGACGTTCAAGTTCGCACCCGCGTCGGGTTCGCAGATTGGCAGTGTCGAGATTCCGATCCAGGTAACCGATGGCGGCGAGACTCCGCAGACGACAACGTTGAAAGTCGCGATCAAGGTTGAAGACGACAAGGCGCAATTCACCGTGTTCACCGGCATGGTCGCCGCCGACTCGGACCGCCAGATCTGGCTCCGCGACCAGTCGACGAATCAGAAGATCGTGCTGCGAAAAGGCGAGCGTCTGCAGTACGCCGGTTTCGACGCCGAGGTCCTCGACATTGGCCGCGACTTCTTCACGTTCCAGCAGCAGCGCGACACCTTGAAACTGCAACTCGGCCAGACGCTCAAAGACGCCACCGTCATCGCCAGCCTCGCCCCGCCCCCGGCAACAGTCGAACCGGAGCCTGCCGAAACAGAGCCGGTCGACGCCAAACCCGCTGCCGGAGAACCGGCGAAACCTGAGGCTCCAACGAAACCAGAAGCGGCCGACCCGCCATCAGAACAGCCCGCTGCCGAACCAGTCGAAAGTGCAGCCCCCGCCGAACAATCGGTAACCGGTGGCGACCCGCAGATACCTGCAGAGAAGTAGCCACCGTAACCCGCCTCTCAACACGGGAGTCGCACATTGTCCCTTGTGAATGAGGTCATCTACGCGAAAGCTGGCCTGTTCCAGCTTGGACTTCTGGCGGTTGTGGCTCTGATCGCGTTCGGGCTTCGAAGTCGGCTGACATTTCTACTTGGCGGTCTGGGGACGCAGTTGGGATTGGCGATTCCCAGACCTCGCATCTACGCGAACTACAGTTCGGTGGAAGGCGCCGTAATGGGCGTCATCAACGATTCCGTCGAACATCTGGAGTTCTGGGCGTTCGTCGGTGCGTCGCTCGGAGTAATTCTCGCACGCGCTCTACGCTTGCGAATGATGACGAGGAATCGAGCAGACAGAGCCTTCAGCTGAGGAACCAGCGAAGCCCGCAGCCCCCGCCGAAGAACGAGCGCCTGGCACTGCAGGTGATGCGTCTGCAGTCGGCAAGCCGGAACCGGTTGCCGAGTAGTCGTATCAGTTCTGCAGTAAAGCCGTAGGCGAGTTTCTCCGAAACTCGCAGCAAAGCAGAGTCTGGCGACAAGCTGTCTGACCACCGTCGCCGTGGGAATGATACCTCGCCCCTGCGTCGTTCCAGGTTTCGGAGAAACCTGGCTACAGCTGGCATCGCCAGCCAATGCAGGACACACTGCATTTCATTCAGGAGATTCGCAGTGTCCTGGCTCGTCTGTCACATCGTCAGCGGCGACGCGTTCATCAGCGGCCTGCTGTTTGTCGCTGCCGGCCTCGCGCTGATCTGGCTGCGGCGAACGAAAGGCGGACAGCTTGCCGGTCGAGTTCTACTGATCGTTGGCTGGATTCTGACAATTGCCGGACCCGACCCGCGTTACACGTTTGAAGTTGTCGCTGCGTTGTGTCTCTCAGCGTGGAGCTTTGCTGCGTCGCTGAAGGTAAATCTCAGACGTCGTGCCGACTCAAAGCCTGATGGCACCGCGAGCACTCGTTACAGCAGCATGATCGGGATCTCGCTGGTCTTCGCTCTGCTGATGCTTGAAGCGCCAGGTTATCCACAACCTGCACTATTCAACGGCTGGTGGAGCGGCGAACCGATCCATGTCATCGGTGACTCGCTGAGCGCTGGCATTGGCGCTGGAGAGGGCGAACCGTGGCCGTCGAGGCTGGCTGCGATCCTTGGCTCCGAAGTCGTGAGTCATGCTCAGGCTGGAGCCACGGCGAAGTCGGCGATCGAGCAGGCTGAGCAGCTTTCGGCGGACTCGTTCGTCATCGTCGAGATCGGCGGCAACGATCTACTCGGTGGCAGATCGGCAGCAGAGTTTGAACAGGACCTCGATCAACTGCTCACGAAGGTCTGTAGCGACGGTCGGCGAGTCGTCATGTTCGAGTTGCCTCTGCCGCCGTTCTATCTCCGCTTTGGCGAAGCTCAGCACAAGCTCGCCAGGAACCACGGCGTCACGCTGATCCCCCGCCGCGTTCTGGCACGAGTGCTCTTTTCGGAAGCCGCAACGCTCGACTCGATTCATCTGTCTGAGACCGGTCATCGCAGGCTGGCTGAAGAAGTCGCTGCCAGGCTGAAAGAGGGTGCCGCTCCAAAGTAGCCATCTCGCTCCGCCGAGTTGAGCCGTTTGCCGGACCGGGGCCCGTCCGTCGCTGCAACCAGTCGAGCGGTACTGGCGCGCGAATGCCATTGCCGCAATGCAAAGGTTGCTGCAGTTTCGATCGTCTGCAGGTCACGCCGGCTCATCTCGGCGGAGCGAGATGGCTACGTTCCGGGCGGTCGGGCAGCCGCGTCAGTCCAGCGCGAACTGGGCGAGGTGCTGTTCGCGGTCGGCGTCCGTCATCTGCTGGGGCTGGTCGGACTTCAGCAGGATGTGGTGCCCGAGGACCAGGACGTCCATGTCGGTCATCAGGAAGCAGCGGTAGGCGTCTTCCGGCGTGCAGACGATTGGTTCGCTGCGCACGTTGAAGCTTGTGTTGATCAGCACCGGGCAGCCGGTCTGCTCGTAAAACTTCTGCAGCAGGCCATAGAGCAGCGGGTTGCGAGTCTCGTCGACGGTCTGAATTCGCGCTGAGAAGTCAACGTGCGTAATTGCCGGGACTGACGAGCGGGCGTAGTTCAGTTTCTCGATGCCGAACTTGTCGGCGTAGTCGTCGGGCATTTCGTTGCGGATCGATTTGTGGACCGGGGCGACCTGCAGCATGTAGGGGCTGTCCTCGTTCTCACGCATCTCGAAGTATTCGTGAACGTGGTCGCGCATGACGATCGGCGCGAACGGGCGGAACGATTCGCGGAACTTGATCTTGAGATTCATCACCGACTGCATCTTCTGGCTGCGGGCGTCGCCGATGATGCTGCGGGCACCGAGTGCTCGCGGGCCGAACTCCATACGGCCCTCAAACCAGCCGATGACGTTCTCGCTGGCGATCAGGTCGGCAACGCGCGAGCAGAGTCCGTCGTCGCTGTCGCAGGTCGAGTACACCGCGTCGGTGCTGTCGAGGAACGTTGCGATCTCGTCGTCGCGGAATGCCGGGCCGAGATACGAGCCGCGTTGCGAGTCGCTCGCTCCTTCGCCGCGCGAGCGTTCGTTCTCCAGCAGTTGATGCCAGATAAACAGTGCCGTGCCGAGTGCTCCGCCAGCGTCGCCTGCTGCCGGCTGGATCCAGATCTGATCGAACGGGCCTTCGCGCAGGATGCGACCGTTGCCGACACAGTTGAGCGCGACACCGCCAGCCATGACCAGGTTCTTCGAGCCGGTTTCCTCGTACAGTGACTTCGCCGTGCGGAGCATCACCTCTTCGGTCACCGCCTGAACCGACGCGGCGAGGTCCATCTCACGTTGCGTGACCTGCGATTCCGGTTCGCGTGGCGGGCCGCCGAAGGCGCGGTGAAACTTCTCCGACGTCATCGTCAGGCCCTGGCAGTAATTGAAGAAGCTCATGTCCATGTGGAACGAGCCGTCTTCTTTCAGGTCGAGCATCTGCTCCAGAATCTGATCGCGATAGACCGGCCGACCGTACGGGGCGAGCCCCATCACCTTGTACTCGCCACTGTTGACGCGAAAACCGGTGTAGTAAGTAAAGGCCGAGTACAGCAGCCCGATCGAATGCGGAAAGCGAATCTCTCGCGTCAGGTCGATGCGGTTGCCGCGACCGACTCCCAGGCACGTCGTCGACCACTCGCCAACACCGTCGAGCGTCATGATCGCGGCATCGTCGAACGGCGACGGGAAGAACGCGCTGGCCGCGTGCGACTCGTGATGGTCGGTGAAAACGAAGCGTCCGCCGTATTCGTTGCGCAGTCCGCGACGCATCTCTTTCGGCAGGAACAGCTTCTCCTTCAGCCAGACCGGGATGGCCTGTTTGAACGAGCGGAAGCCGCCGGGGGCGTACGCGAGATACGTCTCAAGCAGCCGCTCGAACTTGCGCATGGGCTTGTCATAAAAGCCGACGTAGTCGAACTGCGACGGTTTCAGGCCGGCCTCGGCCAGGCAGTAGTCGATCGCGTTGACGGGGAACGCCGGGTCGTGCTTCTTCCGCGTGAACCGCTCTTCCTGAGCGGCCGCGACGATCTCGCCATCGACGACGAGAGCAGCAGCGGAATCGTGGTAAAACGCGGAGACTCCCAGAATCGCAGTCATTGGTTCCTCGACAGTGCGGACGGTCAGAGACAGCGTCGGGCAGCCTGGAGCAAGTGCCGGTTCCGCGTCAATCCCGCTGAATCCCAGCAAAACAAGGGGGCGCGGCCTGGCAGTTTTCGCCATTCGGGCTTGCTTGTCATTGCTGTGTGAGGGCGGTAGGTTCCGTACGAGGGCAAGACTGTCCAACCTGTCCTTGCCCTGCAATCGTTAGAAACTGCCCGACTGACGCTGCCTGTTGAACGAAATTCGACAGACCTCTGGCGACTGCCGGGTTCACCGAAAAGTGGCTTGAGTCATCACGGTGGATGACGACACGCCGCACGAGGCGGCACTTTTCCCAATCGCGACTGACCGCGATTCTTCAACCTGATGGTCTGGCGGCGGGCGCATGATGTCTCGCCGCCGGAGATGCTGTGGCTGGTCTGAGCGCAGAAGACGGCGCCGGTCAGTCTCCCTGAAGTCGCAGATCGCTTCCGCAAGGAGTTCGCGGAAGCCGGCGAGCTGGCAAAGCTTATTCTGCTGACCAGTCTGCCCGACTTGCCATGTTTACCACTGACGCGCCCCGTGTGCGCACTGAGGTTGAGTCATGATTGATGGAGTCGCCGCGGCCTGTGTTGCCGCATCTCTGGCCCTGCAGCCGGACATGGGACTGCTCGAACCCGAACGCGTTCCCCCCGCCTGGTTGAATCAGCATCCGATGATCACTCGGCTGATGGAGTTGCAGAACGAGGAGCGTGCTCGCTACGGCCTGCCGCCGCTGCGGTACAACGCGAAGATGACGGCCGCCGCTCAGAAGCACGCGTCCTGGATGGCCGACACCGGCTACTACACGCACAGCGGGCTGCCCTGGCCGGAGATCATCCATTCAGGACCACAGACTCCGGAAGGCGCCGTGCAGGGCTGGATCTACTCGCCCTCGCACCACGGCATTATGCTCAGCGGTTCGCAGGCCGGCTTCGGTTACGCAAAGCGAAACGGCGTCGCCTACTGGGTGACGGTGATCGAGTAGGCTCGACAATCGGGCTTAGAGATTGTCGTAGCGAAACTCGCGCAGAGTTTCGGTGTGACGTGGGTGCCGAAACTCCTGGCGAGCTTCGCTACCTCGTCGTTGCCTCGTCCGTCGAAAAACCGTCCGGGCGACTTCTCTGGCTTTCCGGGGACCAATAGGATGCCGCTTTCTGTGAGCCGCTCGGCCTGACGGGCGGCCTCGAAACTGACTGATTGAGCGGAAATCGAGCGTTTCTGATGGCGACTCCCCGTGTGTGCGTGCTGCGGGCTCCAGGCACGAACTGTGATCCGGAAACGGCGCACGCCTTTGAACTCTGCGGCGCGAAAGCCGAGCGTGTGCACCTGCTGCGCGTGCTCGAAAACCCCGGCTTACTGGCTGATTTTCAGGTGCTCTGCATCCCCGGCGGCTTCAGCTACGGCGATGACATCGGGGCCGGCGTCATCTTTTCGAGCCATCTCCGAGGCCAGCTGGCCGACGCGATTGGCGAATTTTTGACCGCTGACAAGCTGTGCCTGGGCATCTGCAACGGCTTCCAGGTCCTGCTGAAGTCGGGCATCCTGCCGGGCGGAGCGGAAGGCCTGGCGACTCACGAAGAGACTGGCCGCGACGCGACGCTCACCTGGAACGACAACGGCCAGTACACCTCGCTGTGGGTGCGGCTGGCGACGTTGAATTCGAACAACGTGTTCCTGCGCGGCATCGACGACTTTGAAGTCCCGATCGCTCACGCCGAAGGCCGGCTGGTCGTCAAGGACCCGGCGATCCTGGAAACCTGGAAAGCGAACGGCCAGATCGCCGTCTGCTACCGCTCGCTGGAAGGCGATGTCAGCGCCGATCCGCAGCAGTGGCTGACGACCGAGGTCGGTTACCCCGACAACCCGAACGGAGCGTTCGCGAATATCGCCGGTCTGAGCGATCCCACGGGCCGCGTCCTGGGTCTGATGCCGCACCCGGAACGCTTCATCCATGCAACGCAGCATCCCGAATGGACGCGTCGCAAACTCAAAGGCGAAGGCGCCGGCCTGAAGCTGTTCCGCAACGCGGTCGAGTATTTTGCATAGGTGGTCTTGTTTAACCGCAAGCCGCAGGCGTGCGCGTCTTCGGGATTCACAGTGCGAACACTGTCCCAAACCATCGAGTCATCAACAGAAACACGCACGCCTGCGGCTTGCGGTTAAACGATTCGAGATCAGCCAATGAGCCAGCGTCAGATTCTTGTCACCGCCGCCCTGCCGTATGCCAACGGGCATATCCATATCGGGCACCTCGTCGAGTACATCCAGACGGACATCTGGGTGAGGTTCCAGAAGTTGCGCGGGCACGAGTGCCGCTTCTTCTGCGCCGACGACACTCACGGCACGGCAATCATGATCCGCGCTCGCAAGGAAGGCCGCAGCGAAGACGAAGTCATCGCCGAAATGAGCGCGGCTCACCAGCGCGACTTTGCCGCGTTCGGTGTCGAGTTTGACAATTACGGTTCAACGAACAGCCCGGAGAACCGTGAGATCTGTGCCGAAATCTGGCAGGCGATTCGCAACGCGGGGCTCGTGAAGGAAAAGGACGTCGAGCAGCTGTTCGATCCGGAAGCCGGAACGTTTCTCGCCGACCGGTTCGTTCGCGGAACGTGTCCAGAATGCGGTGCCGAGAATCAGCCGGGCGATAACTGCAGCAAGTGCGGCACGACGTATTCACCTGCCGAGCTGATTGATCCGAAAAGCACGCTCAGCGGCGCTACGCCCGAACTGCGAACGTCGCGGCACCTGTTTATTGAACTCGAACAATTACACGAGTTCCTCGACGAGTGGTCGCAGTCCGGAAAACACCTGCAGCCGGAAGTTGCCAATAACCTGAAGGGGCAGTTCCTCAGCGATGCGCTGCGGGACTGGGACATCTCACGGCCGGCTCCGTACTTCGGTTTTGAGATTCCCGACAGCCCTGGCAACTACTGGTATGTCTGGTTCGACGCCCCGATCGGTTACATGGCGTCGACGAAGCAGTGGTGCGACCAGAACGGTGAGGAGTTTGATAAGTGGTGGCGAAACGCCGACTGCGAGGTGCACCACTTTATTGGTAAAGATATTACCTACTTCCACACGCTGTTCTGGCCGGGGATGCTCAAGACGGCGGGGTTCAATCTGCCGGAGAAGGTCCACATTCACGGGTTCCTGAAGGTCGACGGCGAGAAGATGTCGAAGTCGCAGGGCACCTTCATCATGGGTTCAACGTACCTGAAGTATCTCGACCCGGCCTGCCTGCGATACTTCTACGCGTCGAAGCTTGGACCGGGTCTCGGCGACATCGACCTGAACCTGGAAGAGTTCGTCAATCGAGTGAACTCGCACCTGGTCGGGAACATCGTCAATCTGGCCTCGCGGTCGGCGAAGTTCGTCGGCGGGCAGACGCTGTCCGAGACTTACCCGGACGACGGTGGCCTGTTCGCCGCGGCCGCCGCAAAGGCTGATCGCATTGCCGAGCTGTACGAGACCTGCGACTACAACTCGGCGCTGCTGGAAATCCTGCAGCTTGCCGACGAGGCGAACCGGTTCATCAATGACAAGGAGCCGTGGAAGCTTCGCAAGGATCCGGAGAAGCAGGACGAGGTGCGGGACGTCTGCTCGATCGTCCTGAATCTGTTCCGGCAGATCGTCGTCTACCTGACGCCGGTTCTGCCGAAGCTGGCCAAGCAGGCGGGCGAGCTGCTGAACGCTCCGATTACTCACTGGGACGACGCCCAGACTCCGCTGGCGGGCACGCCGGTCAGCGAGTTCCAACACATGATGCAACGAATCTCGAAAGAACAGGTGGAAGCCATGGTTGAAGAAAGCCGCAGCGAAGATGCCGTCGAAGAATCCGAATCCGCAGAAGCAGGATCGCAGTGGAACGACGGTCCGGAAGCTCTCGAAGCCGAACCGTTGACCGAGGAATGCACGATCGACGACTTCGTCAAAGTCGATCTGCGTGTCGCCCGGATCATCGAGGCGAAGGATGTTCCGGAAGCGAACAAGCTGCTGAATCTGACGCTGAGTCTCGGCGGCGGGGTGACGAAGAACGTCTTCGCCGGCATCAAGGCGGCCTACAAGCCGGAAGACCTGGTCGGCCGACTGGTCGTCTGCGTTGCGAACCTGAAGCCTCGGCAGATGAAGTTCGGCCTCAGCGAGGGCATGGTCTGCGCTTCAGGGCCGGGCGGCAAAGACGTCTTCCTGCTCGATGTCGATTCCGGCGCTGTTCCCGGCCAGCGAGTTCACTGAGTCTTGCTGCAGTTAGCTGTAGGCAGGTTTCTCCGAAACCTGCACGCCGTCAGAAATTTCAATCGCAAGTCTGAAGGTGACGGACGCGGTCTCAGTCCGCTCAGGGTCAGTTCTGTGTCGGTTCGAGTTTCGGAGAAACTCGACTACGGCTGGTCGGTCGACGATCCGTCTGGAGGCAGATTTGCGGAGGCGATTTAATCCGCTCTGTCGAGAATCTCAGGCAACCGTCCGTGACTTCGGCGGTTGCCTGTTTTGATTTGGTGCCAGCGAATTTCGCGAAGGCCACGAATAACAGGGACTGCGTGTTTGGTGGCGTAGCAAAACTCGCGCAGAGTTTCGGCACGCGGGCATCGAGATTTCGATGAAGGGAAGCAGCCGAAAGTCTGCGCGACTTTCGCTACGGAAAACCAGCCGGTTAGCAGACAGACAGTGACATGAGACAGATTCTGTTCGAGATTCCAATCCGCGAAGCCTGGGACCTGGGACCGCTGGGCGAGTGGCCAGGGTTTGGGTTTGGACTCGTGCTGCTGCTGTGGTCGATCTTCGGGGCGATTTCTGTCGGGAAGAATCGGAAGCTGGAAGCCGGGTTTGGTCCGGAGACACGTGCGGCGATGATCTGGTGGACGGGCATCGCGGCGGCGATTGTCATGCTGCCGAACTTTCGCGAGCAGCCGCTGCCGGTTTATGGCTACGGAGCGTTCCTCGTCGCGGCGGCGGTCTTCTCGGGCTGGACGGCCGGAACGCGGGCGAAGCTGGTTGGTGTTGAGCCTGCGTTCGCCCGGGACCTCGGGATGTACATCGTTCTGGCCGGCGTCGTCGGGGCGAGACTGTTTCACGTCGCGCAGCATCACGAACGCGTCTTTAAAGACTGCGTCACTCTGGGCGATTACCTGATCACTCTGGTCAGTCTGCCGGATGGTGGCCTGACGCTGTACGGCGGGATCATCTTTTCGGCGGGCGTCTACGTGGTGCTGTGCCGGAAGAACGGAATCGATCCGTTGAAGTTTGGCGACGCGGTTATCCCGGCAGTGTTTGTTGGCATCGCGTTCGGTCGGATGGGCTGCCTGATGAACGGCTGCTGCTTCGGCGACGCGTGCTCGCTGCCCTGGGCCATGACGTTTCCTCAGGGCAGCCTGCCATGGAATGCGATGGTCTTTCGAGGCTTTCTGACAGAAGACGCCGCGACAACGATGCCGCTGCATCCGACGCAAATCTACAGTGCGATCAACGGTCTCGTTCTGGCGGCAGTGACCGCGGTCTATTATCGGTATCGACGGGGGGATGGTGGCGTCGTGGGCGTCGCTTTGATGCTGTACGCCGTGACGCGATTCTGCATTGAGATCCTGCGGAACGATGAGTTCGGGCAACTCGGGACGGGGCTCACAATCTCGCAACTGGTCAGTCTGGGGACGTTTCTGGCGGGAGCAGCGCTGGCCTGGTGGAGTTGGACTCGCGCCGGGGCGGAACTACCATCTTCGCTCCGCGAATCCGCGGCGCGGCCTGCTGTCTGAGGAGTGCCGCAGACGTTTGCGAGCCACTTCCTGTCTCAGGCCCCGGCATATCCTTGACCAACGACGACGATCAGCTCCTGATTCAGCGGTGCCTCGCCGGCCAGTCGGAAGCCTTTGGCGATCTGGTTCTGCGCTACCAGGACCGGCTTTACAGCTCTGTCTACATGATGGTGAACTCGCCGGAGGACGCTCGCGACCTGACGCAGGAAGCCTTTGTGCATGCGTTTCGCCGGTTGGATTCGTTTCGCGGTGACGCGGCCTTTTACACCTGGCTGTTCCGCATCGCCGTCAACGCAACGATCAGTTTCCGCCGCAAGGCAGCTCGCCGGAAGACGTACTCGGTTGAGTCCGTCCGCGAGGCGAGCGGCAACGAACCGATTGATGACAACAACGAGACTCGTCCGTCAGCTCGGTTAGAGACCGAAGAACAGCAGCGTCTGGTCCGCGCAGCGCTGGAAGAGCTGTCCGAAGATTTTCGAACGGCGATCGTTCTCACCGAGATCGAAGGCCTGTCCTACGAAGATGCGGCCGAGGCCGTCGGCTGTCCGATCGGAACGATTCGCAGCCGCATTCATCGTGCTCGGAATGAACTGCGGGAGAAGCTGCGGCTGGCGTTGAAAGACGACGAAGATTAGCTCGTCGATGCCGCATCGGGCTGACGAGGCTGACGACCGGTCTGGGGTGCGGGACGGGGTTTGTGATCAGGTGGCGGCTTTGGTCTGGCAGCGGGAGTGGAGGCCGGTGCGGGTTTGGGGGCGGTTTTTCCAGAAGGTTGAGAGAGGTTCGCTCGTGCTGAGGA